>Ga0265340_10002271_pt1 | contig 10978 bp, 9 predicted proteins | sample 4CB225metaG_FD_202082 | JGI IMG/M metagenome (GOLD analysis project Ga0265340, IMG submission 202082) | Rhizosphere microbial communities from Carex aquatilis grown in University of Washington, Seatle, WA, United States - 4-CB2-25 metaG | ecosystem: Host-associated > Plants > Roots > Rhizosphere...
AACTACGTCCAGGAAGTCCAGCAGAATTGGGGGCAACTGCGATGACGTCGGCCACCGTAATTCCTGGATCTTCGCCAACTCCGCAGCAACCGGTCGTTTCGCGGCGGTCGACGACTCAGGCCGACCACGGTTCGACCGCTGATTCGACTGCGGACGCCGGCCCGGACGGTTTCGCCGCCGTCCTCGATTCGGCCCGCTCAAGTTCAACGGCAGCACGACCGGAGAAACAGCCGAACGGAAGGGTCAACCCGCGACCAGCAGCCCCGGTCGACGCCTCGACGACGACATCGGAGGACACCCCGGTCGGCGCCGGCGGCCGGAAGAAACGCCTTTCCGGATCCGGCAGCGGAACCGCGGTGACCATGGCCGCCGACGGCGGCGCCGGCACCGCCACGACGGGCGCCGTGCTGAGTGCCGGCCTGAACGCATCCGCCGGGACCGCGACGGTTCCGGACGTGAGAACCAGTCCGACACCGACGCCGGAAGCCACGGCCGAGGGTCCGGTTGCTTCCCGGGGTTCGGTCTTCAGCCCGACCGATGCTCCGGCCGAGCCCGGCCGCCCAGTGACCGGCGGTTCAGTGACCGGCAGCTCAACGACCGGCGGTTCAGTGCCCGCCGGTTCAATGCCCGCCGGTTCAGTGGCTGGCGGCCGCCCGGCTCACACCGATAACCCGGTCAGCGGAGACCCGGCCCCGATCGGCGGAACTGGCTTGCCCACCGCCACAAATCAGATCATCGGGCCCAAGGCAGCGGTTCCGACCGAGACCACGACTGCGGCTGCGACTGCGACTGCGACTGCGGGCGGACTGACCGGCTCTCCAGGCTCGAAGGACGTCGCTGGCCCGACCGAAGGATCGCCGTCGCTCGAAGCGCAAGCAGGTTCGCAGCCAGTGCCCGGCTCACCCCTTCGGAAGACACCGTCGGCTCAGCTCGGCCCGCAGACAGGCGAAGTCGGTACGCAGGTGAGCACCGTCGAATCCGCAACCACCACCGCCGTCGGCGCGGCTGTCGGCCCTGCCGGGCCCGGGTCAGAGCTCGGGGCCACGACCACCGGTGCCGCAGTACCCGCTGTTTCTGCCGGTTCGGGCACTGGCCCGGCACCCGGCACCAAGCTGAATCGAGGCCGCCCGAGCACCCGCGCCACCACCAGTCCGGGCACCGGCCCCAGCGCCCAGACCAGCACCGGCGCGGGCGCCACCACCGCAACCGACGCGATGGCTACCACCAGCCCGGGCAGCATCGGGGTCGGCGCCGTCACACCGGGCAGCATCGGGAACCCGGGCGGCGGCAACCCGACCGGCACAGCCCCCCCGACTACCTCAGCAAACAAAGCTGCTTTGGCCAACCCAGCCCGCCCAGCACCATCCGTTCCGACCACCCCCGGCAGCGCGACATCACCCGTGGCCGCCAACCCAGCCACCACCGTCGCCGCCGCCAACCCAGCAACCCCTGCCCCTGCCCCTGCCCCTGCCCCTGCCGACCAGGCCTTATCCGCACCGGCGAACCCAGCACTACCCGTTCCGACCAACCCAGCAATCCCCGTTCCAGCCAACCAAGCGCCATCCATTCCCGCCAAGTCGGCCAAGCCGGGCCAGACGACCACCCCGCTGACCGGCGCACCTTCAGTTTCGGCCGGCACCGCCAGGCCGGCCGGTTCGATCGCGGGCTCAACCGCGAAGACAACCAAGCCCGGGCCGGGGGGCAAGGACGGCCCGGGGTCCGATTCCGTCGCGGCGGCAACGAACCCGGGAACTCCGAGCCCCGCCACACCGACCGACCCGACCGGAGCTGTGCCCTCGACGGCCCCCGCTCCGGCCGCCGTCGTCGCAACTCCCACTCCGCTCAGCGCTCCAATCCTTCCGGATGCTCCAGGTTCGGTGGCCACCCCGGCGACGCCGGTCGGAAACCAGTTGGCCGCCCAGATCAACCTCCAGCTCTTCGCGGCCCGAACCTTGCGGGACGGCAGTCACCGGGCGGTGATTCGGCTCAGCCCGGAGCATCTCGGCGATGTGACCGTGACCCTGGATGTCCACGGCGGCAACGTCCGGATGGACCTGGTCGCCGGACCGCAGGCGATCGGCGCGTTGCAGGCGGACCTCAGCGACCTGCGCAATCAAATGGCCCAATCCGGACTGCAATTGACCGACGTCTCGATGCGGCAGTCGGGGATGCCTACCGATCCCGGCTCCGGCGGAAATCAGCCGTCCGGGAACGGCCAGTCCGACTCTTCCGGCTCCCCGACGCCCGGCAATCGTTCCGGCGCCGGCGGATCGAGTACCACCGCCCAACCAGTCGGCTACCGACAGCGCGGCGGCTCCGAAGCCGGGACGCTCGACGTCCTGATCTGAATTATCCAGTTTTCAGCCAACTGAAGGGAAGCGCATCATGACCAGTCCCATCGGAACCGTGGGCAGTACAACGCCCACGGGAACTGTCGGTACCACCGTCGACCGAACGGACTCGACCGCCGACGACAAGGACATGTTCCTGAAACTCTTGCTGGCCCAGATGAAATATCAGGACCCGGACAAGCCGGTGGACTCCACCTCGTTCCTGTCCCAGATGGCCTCCTTCACCCAGGTCGAGCAACTGACCACCCTGGCCACCACCTCGGCCAGCCTGCTGGGCAGCAACCAATTGCAGTCGGCGATGTCCATGGTCGGCAAATCCGTCAATTACGGAGTGGGCGACACCGCCGGCTCGGGAACGGTCACCGGGGTCACGATTGTCGACAGTGTTCCCGAACTACTGATCGGAACCACAAAGGTCGCACTGGCCGACGTCACCCAAGTGACCACGGTTCCCCCGGCCACCGCTGCGGCGACCGACGCCGCAACCACGCCCTGATCCGGTCGATCCGCACCCCCGCGAAAACCGCACCACCCGCACCACCCGATGCGCAGGACGCGCGCGGATCATCGGCACGGACGCCGACAGATGGACCCTCCAGGAGGTTCAGCATGCTTCGCTCACTCTTCTCCGGTATCAGCGGTCTGAAGGCGCACCAGCAGATGATGGACGTCGTCAGCAATAACATCGCGAACGTCAACACGATCGGGTACAAGTCGTCCAACGTGGTTTTCGAGGACACCCTCAGCCAGTTGATGCGAGCCTCGGCCTCGGCCACCGTCGCCACCGGCGGGCTGAACCCCACCCAGATCGGTCTCGGGGTCGAACTCGGAGCGGTGCAGACCAACTTCCTGCAGGGATCGACCCAGATCACGAACAAGCCCACCGACCTGATGATTCAGAACGACGGGTTCTTCGTGCTGCAGAGCGGCAACACCCAGGTGTACAGCCGGGCCGGCGCCTTCAACCTCGACGCGAGCGGCTACCTCGTCAACAGCGACGGCAATTACGCCATCGGGTACGCGGCCACCAACGGGGTGGTCAACAGCTTCGGTGCGCTGAGCAAGATTCAGCTCCCGGTTGGTCTGACGATTCCCGGTTCGGCCAGCACTACGATGTCTGTGGCCGGAAACGCTTCCCCCACCGCACTGACCGTCATCAGCACGACCGGAACCGTTTACGACGTCAATGGTGCGGCCCAGCAGCTCAAGATTGTCTTGACACCGCATGAAGACGACCCTACGAACCCGACCGCGCGGACCGATACTGGCTACGACGTCAGCTATATCGATGCGGCCGGCAACGACTCGGGCTCAATGGGCACTGTGATGTTCGATGCCGCAGGTAATTTCGATGCGACAAACTCCACCATCGGGACACCCGCCACTCCCCTCCCGGTACTGCTCGCCGACGGCGTCACCACCGTGAACGTCGACCTGAGCGGTCTCACCGGCTATTCGGGTACCAGCTCACCGATCGTAAAGAGCTCGAGCGGGTACGCGGCCGGCATCCTGTCCACGTTCCAGGTCGGCCCGGACGGCACGGTCACCGGTGCCTTCACCAACAACCAGAAGATGTCCCTGGGGCAGCTCGCCCTGGCCACCTTCAACAACCCCAACGGGCTGGAGAAGCTCGGCCAGAGCTCGTATCAGGCCAGTTCCAACTCCGGGCTGGCCGAGGTCGGGGTGCCGGGGTCGGGCGGCCGGGGAACCCTGATCGCCGGCGCCCTGGAGATGAGCAACGTCGATCTGGCCGCCGAATTCACCAACATGATCATCGCTCAGCGGGGTTTCTCGGCCAACTCCAAGGTGATCACGACCAGCGACGAGATGCTCCAGGATCTGGTCAATATCAAGCGCTGATTGACCAGATCTTTCACCCGGTTGGAGTATTCCTCGGCCTGATCACTTCAATCCACCCGGAGTGATGCCGATCGGAGGGTGACTCCAAGGACCGGACTCATGAACCTCCAGGACGGACACAGTGATCATCTTGACGCGCCTGGGTTGCGGGCTGCCTATAGCCGTGAACCCGGACTTGATCGAGCGGGCCGAACACACGCCCGACACGGTCGTCACGCTCATCGACGGCCACAAGATGGTTGTCGAGGAACCGTTGGAGGACGTCATCTCGCTGATTCGATCCTGGCGCGCGTCGATCGCCGCGGAAGCGATCACGCTGGCCGGGCTGGCTACCCAGACCGCGGTGCACACTTCTCGGCTGAGCGGCTCGCGGTTCGAGCTCAGCGCCGAGACGATCGGTGCCGCGCTGGCTAACCCCACCGCTCGCACCTCCCCGCTGGGTCAGATTCTGCATCTACCGGCGCGGGAGGTGTGAGTCGTGGACCTAGCCGCCATTGTCGGCCTGATCGCCGCTTTCGGAGCCATCTTCGGGGCCATGATCATGGAGGGTGGCAGCCCGATGGCCATCTTCCTGCCCGCCCCCCTGGTGCTGGTGTTCCTGGGCACGCTCGGCGCCTCGCTGGCCGGCGGCACCGTTCCCTCGCTGATGTCCGCATTCAAGTGGCTGGCCTACTCTTTCACCGCCAAGAAACCCGATCACGAAGGTGTCGTCGAGCCGCTGGTCAAGATGGCCGAGAAGGCCCGGCGGGAGGGACTGCTGGCGCTGGAGTCCGAAATGGACTCGATCGAGGACCCGTTCATGCGCCGGGGCCTGCAGATGGCCGTTGACGGCACCGATCCGGACGACCTGTATGACATTCTGACCGCCGAGGTGAAGGCGAAGAAGGCCTCGGCCGCGGTCGGCATCAGCTTCTGGACGGACGCCGGTGGCTACTCGCCGACGATCGGCATCATCGGAACCGTGATCGGGCTGATCCACGTGCTGGCCAACCTGTCCCAGCCGGACAAGCTGGGTGAATTGATCGCCAGCGCCTTCGTCGCCACCCTCTGGGGCGTGCTCTCGGCCAACGTCATGTTCCTGCCCTGGGGAAAACGGATCAAGTACCTGTCCGGGCAGGAAGCCGGGCGAATGGAACTGATCATCGACGGCGTGCTGTCGATCCAGGCCGGAGCCAACCCGAGAGTGGTCGCCACCAAGCTCAGATCCAAGATGACGCCGCCCGGCCCGGGCGCGGTCAAGGAAGCGGCATGAACCGGCCCGGCGCCGCGCTCCCCATTCGTGACGCGCGTATCGCAGGTCGAGCATGAGCAAGGGTGGTCACCCCCGCCGCGCCCATGAGGAAGAACCCGAAGAGCACGAGAACCACGAGCGCTGGCTGGTCAGTTACGCCGACATGATGACGCTGCTGATGGTCCTCTTCATCGTGCTCTTCGCGATCAGCCAAGTGGACCAGAAGAAGTTTGCGGCCCTGAAAGAGGGCCTGTCGGCCGGTTTCGGGGCGCCGGTGGAAATGCTGCCGGGTGCGGACTCGCTGCTGGACCCCGGCGGCGCGATCGCTCCCGACAGCGTGAACCTGGCCGGGGATGTGGCCGCCCAGGCCAAGACCTCGAACCTCAACCCGCAGGCACCGGTAAATCCGAGCAAAGTGGAGAAAATCGCCACGGTGTCGACCAGTCCCGGACTCACGAAAGAGGTAAAGAGCCTGAAGAAGGCCGAGAGCGACCTGAAGAAGGCGCTCAGAAAGGCCGGCGTGCTGAAGAGCGCGAGCTTCCGGTTCGACGAGCGCGGCCTGGTGGTCAGCGTGGTGACCGACAATGTGCTCTTCCAGAGCGGCAGCGCCGGCCTGGAACCGCAGGGCCGGAAGATCCTCAACACCATCGCGCCCACCTTGGTCGGCCTGCCGAACCATTTGAGCATCGACGGCCACACGAACTCGATCCCGATCAAGACCAGTCAATTCCCGTCGAACTGGGAACTGTCCAGCGCCCGGGCCACCGGGGTGCTGCGCTATCTGCACAGCACCGACGGCGTGCCCTATTACCGGATGTCGGCGACCGCCTTCGCGGACACCCAACCCCGGCTGCCGAAGAGTGATCCACGGTCGGTGGACGTGAATCGCCGGGTCGAGATCGTGGTCCTGGCCAAAGTGGACAATTCGGTCGGCCGGGCCGTCGCCTCGCTGGGCAACAACTCCAAGGGCTGAGCCGGTTCGCTCGGCGCGCGTGACGCCGTCATCAGATTCAATCGTCTCGGGAGGACACCATGGCCAAGGACGCCGACGCGAAGGATGAGCCCGAGGCCAAGGGCGGCAAGAAGAAAATGATCATCATCGCGGTGCCGCTCATTCTGGTTGTCCTCGTGGCGGTCTATTTTCTGGTGCTGAAGAAGCCCAGCGCCGGGGGCGCCCTGCCGGCGCCGAAGCCGGGGGTGGCGGTCACGATCGACCCGATCACGATCAACCTCGCCGGTGGGCATTACCTGAAGTTCGGCATGGCGCTGCAACCGATCGCGTCGGCCAAGACGGTTGACGGGTCCAAGGCCCTCGACCTGGCGATCACCGAATTCAGCGGCAAGACGATTGCCGACCTGGAATCGGCCGCCGGCCGGGAAGAGGCCAAGTCGGTGCTGGTGGCCCGGATCAAATTGGCCTACCTGCCGGAGGGCAAAGTTTCCGCGGCCGAGACCGAGGCCGCGGACAAAGCCGTCAGCAACGGCAAGGCCACCACGGACGATCAGCTCGACGACACCCAGGTGATCAAGCGGGCCGGTGCCCTGACCGTGCAGTCGGAGGTCTACGACCTTTACCTGACGTCGTTCGTGATCCAGTAACGGCGCGTAACGCCCTTCCCGCTGTCGTGGTGGCTCGAGGCCCGCAGGCCCGGGGGCCGAATTAAAGCTCAGACCCGAATGCTCCGATGAGGCTTCTTGTGGGCTACTCCAATCAGGCGACAGGAGGAACTTCGAGACGCCCACGACCGGAAGCCCGAAGCTACGACTTCCGGCGACCCGTTCGGCTGGCTCGTGAGGATGCCCACCTACTCAGGGTGGCGATGCAGACCTTCGGCCGGCAAGCCACCACCCAGCTCACGACCGGCCTGCGCGCCCTCACCGTGCTGAGCCTGGTCCAGGTGGACGAGATGAGCTACGACGAATACATCTCCAGCCTGAACGAAGGTGCGGTCAGCGCCGTCCTTTCCCTCCAGCCGTTGCAGGGAAAAGCCTTACTGAGCATCGATCTGGACACCCTGCTCGTGATGATCGATCACTTGCTGGGCGGAACCGGTGCCGAGAAGCAACCCGACCGAGCCCTGACCGACATCGAGCAGATGCTGGTCCGACACCTCTTCGGACGGGTGCTGCGTGAGCTCGCATACGCGTTCGAGCCGATCGCAGAAACCAAACCCCACCTGCTGACCCTGGAGAGCAACCCACAGTTCGTCCAGGCAGCCGCCCCCACCGACCCCGTCGTGGTCTCCCGGATGCAGCTCGCCGTCGGCGAGCGCAGCAGTAGCGCCGATCTCTGTCTGCCGTACGCGATGCTGGCCCCGGCCCTTGAGGCCGTCACTCAGAGCGCCGACCGCGGCGAGAAGATCCGGCAACGATCGCTGGCTTCCGCTCGAACCACTCAACGATTGAACGACGTCGAAGTCGACGTCTCGATCCGATTCGACCCCCTCCAGTTGCCCTCGGCCCAGATCGGCCAACTAGCCGTCGGTGACGTGCTTACCCTCGGTCACCGGATCTCCAAACCGCTGACAATCACGTCGGCCTCGACCACGTTTGCCCTGGCTGTGCCCGGTTCCTCGGGCCGACAGCTCGCCGCCCTCATCGTCGCTCCCTGACCGCAACCCCTGAGCAGATCTAGGACCTCCCCTTATGGCATTTTCCGCCTCACCCTTGATTCCCGATCAGCGCAATCACGCCGATGACTGGGACGCCTTGGCCGAGGCCGGTCTTGCGGCCGTCAAGGATGCGCTCCCGCAGATACCGACGGCCACACCGCTGACCCCGGCCAAACCGATCGCCGATCCGGCCTCGGCCACCCTGCCGGAGCCGGCCGGCGCCGCGATCACGGCTTTCCTGGCCGGGGCCATCGAAGGCAAGATCCTGCTGGTGGTCGGCCAGGAACTGGTCGATGCGCTGGCGGCGACCCCCTTCGGCGCTCTGGAACCGGCCAAGGCACTACGCCCGGCCCTGGATGCGATCGCGGCCTCCCTGGGCGGCCGGCTGGAGGGCGAACCCACCGCCACCCCACCGGAGGAGAGCCTGAAGACGCTGGCCGGTGGCACCTGCGTGATCGTGCCGCTGATGAGCGAGGACGGCCTCAGCGCCCTGGTCGGCCTCTCGTTCACCCAGCTCCCGGTCTCGGCCAAGGGCAAGACGAACGCCGCCGCGGCCGCCCGGAGCTGGGGCATCGAGATGCTGCGGGACGTGGAGATGGAGGTGACCTGCGAGCTGGGCCGGACCCGGATGACCGTCCGGCAACTGCTCGCGCTCGCCCCGGGGGATGTGGTTGAACTCGACCGGCTGGCCGGCTCACCCGCCGATCTGCTGGTCAACGGCACGCTGCTGGCCCGCGGAGAGGTCGTCGTCGTGGATGAGTCCTTCGGCCTGCGAATCACCGAGATCGTCACCCGGGACGCGACATGAACAGCGCCGACGACCTGGCCCTGCTCGGCCGGGTAATGGGCTCTCTGCTCGTCGTGCTCGTGGTGCTCGGGCTGATCACCCGCCTGGTCCGGCGCCGGCCGGGCAGTGACCTGGGGTTGCGGGTGATCGACCGGGTCGGGCTGACCCGGGAAGCGAATCTCACCGTGGTCGAGGTCGCGAACCGGGTTCTGCTGCTGGGCGTCACCGCTCAGGGAGTGACCTTGCTCGTCGACCTGGATCCGCCGGCGGTGGAACCGGCGCCGCTGCGGGCCCCGACCCGCAGGGCCGGGCGGCACGACTGGGACGACCAGGGCCGGCCCGACTCGGGCGAGGAGACCCGGCCCGACCGCAACCGTCACCGTGGCGCTGATCTCGACCTTGATCTTGATCTCGCCGCGGACTTCGACCGTGATCTCGGCGCCGGCCTGGGTGCCGACCTTGGCGCGGGCGGCGGCCATGACGGCGAAGGGCCGGATTTCGGGACGCCGGTCCCGGCCGCGGTGGCCCTGGACGAGCATCCCGACCTGGCCTCGGCATTGCGGGCCGCCGGGCGGATCGCCGGCCCCAGCGCAACGGACCACTTCAGTTCAACCGGCTTCAACGCACCGGGCGGCTTCAGCGCCCCGCCGGGCTTCAGCCCCCCGGCCAGCCTGGGCGGACCGGCCGGCGGTCGCGGTACCAAGGGTTCGGGTTCGTCCCGCGGTGAGGCCCGCACCGGCACCCGGCCGATGCTCTGGAGTGACGCGATCACCAGCGCCCGGCCCGTGTCCGGCGGCAACCCGGGGGTTCCGCGATCCCGGGCCGAGGTTCGGGCCCGGCAGGCGCCGGGAGCAGGCCGGGGGCTGCGGATTCCGCATCAGCGGGGCCGGTTGTCGTCCGAGCCGAGGGTCACCCGGATCGACGACGACGTCCGCTCCGGCCCGACCGGCAGCACCGGCCTGGCTGCTCGCTCGGTGGACGGCATCGAAACCGGCCGCGACCGGCCGACGCCGTCATCGGTTCAGGCTTCCGGTTCGGTGCTGTCGCCGAAGACCTGGCGGCAGGGCATCGATGCCTTACGTGACCTCACGGTACGGCGCAACTGATGCCCACTACCCCTCTCGTGATCATGCACGTTGGCACGCCCCGGCGGCGGTCCCCGGAGTGGCCACTCGCGATCGCTGGTCGGGACCCCTCGCCGGCGCTCTTCTGCGGCCCGACCGGTTACCGGCAGCAAGCGCCCTGGAGATTGGGGAAGATCCAAGCCTGCCGGCGGCTCGGATCCTCCCCAATAACGTGGTCGAACGGGGTGGCGCGGCCGATCGTCACCCCAACGGCACCGCAGTTCACCGAGCGTCATTGTTCTCGTCGTAGGCCCGGTGGCCACCGTCTGGACGGCGATCGGAGCTCCCGGCGGTGGTTACCGGGCGGCCGACTCGGGATTGGCGTTCGGGCGACGCTGGGGATTTGGCTCGGTTGCGGCCTGCTTTTGAGCCTTCCCACAGCCGCGAGCGCGCTTGCCGGCTCCGCCAGCCTGACCAGCACAAACAGCGTCTCGGTGGCCGCTTCCGGGCCGATCGCGGCGCCGGTGGGCCCAACGGCACCGCACGACCCGAGCAATCCGAGCCTCGACAGCAACGTCACGATCAGCCTGCCCGGCCAGCACAGCCAGGCGCTGGAGATCATCATCCTGGTCACGCTGCTGGGGGTGGCTCCGTCGATCCTGCTGATGTGCACGTCGTTCACGAAGATCGTGGTGGTGCTGTCGCTGGCCCGCAGCGCTCTGGGCACGCCGTCGATCCCGCCGAACCAGGTGCTGGTCGGGCTGGCGTTGTTCCTCTCGCTGTTCGTGATGGGGCCGACCATCGACCAGATGCAGGAGCGGGCCATCCAGCCCTACTCGGCCGGCAAGATCACTGCCACTCAGGCGTACCGGGCGGCGACCATCCCGTTGCGGGATTTCATGCTCAAGCACACCCGGGACGACGAACTCGCGCTGATGACCAAGGCCGCCGATGAACCCCTGCCCAAGAACCGCGACGACGTCGACCTGCGCACTCTGATCCCGGCCTTCGTGCTCAGCGAGTTGCGGGCCGCCTTCATCATCGGGTTCGTCATCTTCATCCCGTTCCTGGTG
>Ga0265340_10002273_pt1 | contig 10970 bp, 14 predicted proteins | sample 4CB225metaG_FD_202082 | JGI IMG/M metagenome (GOLD analysis project Ga0265340, IMG submission 202082) | Rhizosphere microbial communities from Carex aquatilis grown in University of Washington, Seatle, WA, United States - 4-CB2-25 metaG | ecosystem: Host-associated > Plants > Roots >...
TGCCGAGGCCGGGGCGGACGTGTTCGTCGCCGGGTCGGCCGTCTACGGAGCCGAGGACGCCGCCGCTGCGATCGAGCGCCTGCGGGTCCTGGCCGGGGCCGCCTGCTGATCGGGTGCGGGTCCGCTGACCGGCAGGGTTGATCGGCCGCCCGGTCGGACCATGCTGCTTGCCCGGGCGCCGCTGAGTGGACTAACCTCTTAGCTAAGGAGGTTTTCATGACGAGCGATGCCCTGGCCCAGTTCAACATCCACGATGCCAAGACGAATCTGTCGCGCATCATCGACCGGGTCGAGCACGGTGAAGAGATCATCATCAGCCGGGCGGGCACGCCCGTGGCCAAGGTCATCCCTCTGTGCCGGAAGTTTGCGCGGCCCGGCCGGGGATCGTTGGCCGGCCAACTGGTGCTGGCGCCGGACTGGGACTCCGCCGAGGTGAACGAGGCTCTCGGGGCCGACTTCGGTTTGTCCTGATGAGTCTGCTTCTCGACACTCACGTGGTGCTGTGGTGGCTCACCGACGACCATGCCCTGACCGACGACCTCAAGGGTGTCCTCGATCAGGAGCCGGACATTTACCTCAGCTCGGTCACGATCTGGGAGGTGGCGCTCAAGCAGGCGATCGGCAAGCTCGCCGGCCCTGACGATCTCCCGGAGCGCGTCCGTGACTGCGGCTTCCGGGAATTGCCCATCGTGGCTGCGCATGCGATGGTCGCCGCCCGGTTGCCCTGGCATCACCGTGACCCGTTCGATCGGATGCTGATCGCGCAGGCTCAGACCGAGGGCTTCACTCTTGTCACCAGAGATCCGGCGATCCGCAAGTACGAGGTCTCGATCCTCGAGGCCTAGCCTGGTCCCTGTGAACTCGTCACCGGGCCGCGCGTGCAGGATCCTGGTCTACGGGGTGACCGGATCGGGCAAGACCACGCTGGCTGAGCGGATCGGTCAGCGTTTCGGGTTGCCGTGGCATTCGGTCGACGATCTGACCTGGGGGCCGGGCTGGGTCGAGGTTCCCGAAGCGGTGCAGCGCGAGCGGATCGCCGCGATCTGTGCCGGTCCGGAGTGGGTGCTGGACTCGGCCTACGGTTCGTGGCGAGAGGTTCCCCTGGCCCGCGCCGATCTTGTCGTCGGTCTGGATTTTCCGCGCTGGCTCTCTCTGGGTCGTCTGCTCCGGCGGAGCCTGATCAGGGTGCTGGATCGGACGCCGGTGTGCAACGGCAACCGGGAGTCGATCAGATCGCTGTGCTCGAGGGATTCCATCCTGGTGTGGCACTTCCGGTCGTTCAAGCGCAAGCAGCGGCGGATGCGGCAATGGCAGGCGGACCCCTCCGGCCCGCCGGTGCTGATCTTCCGCTCCCCGGCGGCGGTGGAGCGGTGGCTGCGCGAGGTCGGGATTGCCGAGCCCACCTGACGCCGGCCGGCAGGGCGTTCCGGGTGAGCCGGCTGGTGGGCGGGTGCCGGGAACAACTCGAAGTGGCACACTGTTCGCCAGATCAGCACGGTAAGACCAGCACCACCCAAGACCGGCATCATCCAAGACAGGCAAGACCCAAGACAGGCAACACCCAAGACAGCAGTGCGTGCTCCGGGGTCGGTGTAATTCCGAACCGGCGGTAACAGTCCGCGACCCGACCGCAGCCAGCGGCCGGTTGATCTGGTGAAATTCCAGGACCGACGGTGAAAGTCCGGATGGGAGGCAGCACGCGGCAGGGCCTGGGGCCCCGATCTTTCGGGGCATCCTCGGCGCTGTCGACGGCGAGGCGGTTTTGTGCCGTCTTGTCATGACCCCGGAGCCCGCCCCACGGCGAGGCAGGAGGGTCAATGTTCACCGGCATCATCGAAGAACTCGGCCAGGTGGTTCGACTGGATCCGGGCCCGGACTCGGCGCGGGTCACCGTGCGTGGTCCGCTGGTCACCTCGGACGCGGTCCCCGGGTCGTCGATCGCCGTCAACGGGGTCTGCCTGACCGTGGCCGCCCTGACGGCGGACACTTTCAGCGCCGACGTGATGGCGCAGACCCTGGCGCTGTCGTCCCTGGCCACGGCCGCTCCGGGGGTGCTGGTCAACCTTGAGCGGCCGGTTCCGGCCGGGGGCCGCCTCGGCGGGCACATCGTCCAGGGGCATGTCGACGGTACCGGCACCGTGCTCGAGCGCGTTCCCGGTGACGGCTGGGAACTGCTCCGGGTCGCCGTCCCGTCGGCGCTGGCCCGGTACGTCGTGGCCCAGGGGTCGATCGCCATCGACGGCGTCTCGCTCACCGTTGCCGGTCTGAGCGACCAGGCGGCCCCGGACGACGGCGGTGTCGGCTGCGTGATCACGGTCTCGCTGATCCCGGAGACCCTGGCCCGCACCACCCTCGGGCACCGCGGCGTGGGCGAATGGGTCAATCTGGAGGTTGACGTGCTGGCGAAATATGTCGAACGGCTCGCCACCACCGTGGTGGGGACCCGGTGAGCGCCCGCCTGCGGGTGCTGGCCGACTCCACCCCCGGCTGGCCGTCGGGAACGTCCGGAGCGGTCGTCGCCCTGGACGACGGCCCGGCCGGGCCGGCTGTGGGTGACGGCGCGGCCGTGGATGAGGGACCCGCCGCCGGCGTCGGGCTGGACGATGTGCCGGCCGCCCTGGCCGCATTGCGTAGCGGCCGGCCGGTGATCGTCGTCGACGACGCCGGCCGGGAGAACGAGGGCGACGTGATCCTGCCCGCGGTCAGCGCCACGCCCGAATGGCTCGGCTGGATGGTGCGGCACAGTTCCGGAGTGATCTGCGCGCCGATGCCGGACGAACTCGCGGACCGGCTCGGCCTGCCGCCGATGGTGGCCGAGAACGAGGACCCCCGGCGCACCGCGTACACGATCTCCGTGGACGCCGGGCGCGGGATCACCACCGGGATCAGTGCCGCCGACCGCGCCACCACGCTGCGACTGCTCGCCGCCGCGACGACCGAGGCCGCAGATCTGATCCGGCCCGGCCACATTTTCCCGCTCCGGGCCCGGTCCGGTGGTGTCCTCGAGCGGCCCGGTCACACCGAGGCCGCCGTCGACCTGTGCCGGCTGGCCGGTCTGCCCCCGGTGGGAGTGATCTCGGAACTGGTGGAGGACGACGGGCCGGTGATGCGCCTGCCGGGTCTGCGGGCCCTGGCCGATGCCGGCGATCTCGTTCTGATCAGCGTGGCCGATCTGGCCGACTTCCGTCGTCGCCACCTGCAGGCCGGGCCGGTCGAGCTGATGCCGGTCGAGCCGATGCCGGCCGAGTCGATACCGGTCGAGCCGATGCCGGCCGAGTCACCGCGGGTCGGGCCACTGCGGCCGGCCCGGGTGCAGCGCGTGGCCGAGAGCCGGCTGCCCACCCGGCACGGTGAGTTCCGGGCGATCGCCTACCGGGACCTGCTCACCGGGCACGAGCACATCGCCCTGCTGGCCGGCTCCCCGGCCGCCAGTGGCGCCCTGGTGAGGGTGCACTCCGAGTGCTTGACCGGCGATGCCTTCGGATCCAGCCGCTGTGATTGCGGGCCCCAACTGGACGCCGCGATGGACACGATCTCGGTCGAGGGTGGCGCCGTCATCTACCTGCGCGGCCATGAGGGCCGGGGGATCGGCCTGCTGGCCAAGCTCACCGCCTACCAGCTCCAGGATGCCGGCCTGGACACGGTGACCGCCAACACCGCCCAGGGCCTGCCGGTGGACGCTCGGGAGTACGGTGCGGCCGCGGCGATCCTCACCGATCTCGGCCTGGACGACGTCCGGCTGCTGACGAACAACCCGGCCAAGGTGAGTGGCCTGGCGCAGCACGGCATCACCGCGGCCGAGCGGGTGCCGTTGCAGGTCGGGCTGAACCGGCACAACCGGGGCTATCTGACGACCAAGCGGGATCTGATGGGACACCAGCTCGACGACGAACTGGGCGATCAGGCCGGACCCGGGGCGGGTCCTGCGGCAACACACGAAAAGGGAGCACGATGAGCGGCGACGGCGCACCGGCGATGTCGGTGGACGGTACCCATTTACGGGTCGGGCTGGTGCATGCGGCGTGGCACGCGCCGGTGATGGCGGGGCTGCTGGCCGGGGCCCGCCGGGCGCTGGCCGACAGCGGGGTCGCGGAGGTGGTCGAGGTCGCCGTCCCGGGCAGTTTCGAGCTGCCGGTGGCGGTGGCCCGGCTCGCGGCGTCCGGACTGGACGCCGTCGTCGCTCTCGGGGTGGTGATCCGCGGCGGGACCCCGCACTTCGAGTACGTCTGCTCGGCCACGTCGCACGGCCTGGTCGAGGTCGCCGTCCGGACCGGGATCCCGGTCGGCTTCGGCCTGCTCACCTGCGACACCCTCGAGCAGGCGATGGCCCGTTCCGGTCTGCCGGGTGCTCAGGAGGACAAAGGACACGAAGCGGCGACCGCCGCGGTGGCCGCGGCGGCGGCCCTGCGCGGCCTGCCCCTGCCCGCCGTCGCCGAGTTCGCCTGAACCAATACTCTGACCAGGTGAAAACGTTCGAATCCCTGTTCGCCGAGTTGACCGACCGCGCCGTGAACCGTCCCGAGGGATCGGGGACGGTCGCGGCGCTGGACGCCGGAGTGCACACGATCGGCAAGAAGGTGATCGAGGAGGCCGCCGAGGTCTGGATGGCGGCCGAGTTCGAGTCCGCCGGCCGCACCGCCGAGGAGATCTCCCAGTTGCTGTATCACCTTCAGGTGCTGATGATCGCCCGGGGACTGACCCTGGACGACGTCTACACCTACCTGTGAGTGAACTCCCGGTGAGTGAGAGCCCGGGAAGGGCCCGGGAGCAGTTGCACGCGCCGTTCCGGTCCCGGCGGGGCCGGCTGGTCGGCTGGGTCGCGGCCGGCGGGGTGTCCGGGGCGATGGTGCTGTGTGCCGCGCTGTTGCCGTGGTCCGGGCCGGCCGCGGTCGGCTGGTACGACCGGCTGGGGTTCCTGGCCCTGGCCGGTCTGCTCGGCTGGGGGCTGTCCCGGTTCGCGCTGGTCGCGGCCGACCCGGGCGAGTCCGGGCTGGTGGTCCGGAACCTGCTGCTGACCCGGGCCCTGGACTGGGCCGAGGTGATCGGCATCCGTTACGGCAGCGGTGATCCCTGGGTGGTGCTCGACCTGTCCGACGGGGACACCCTGGCCGTGATGGCCATCCAGCGGGCGGACGGCGAGCGGGCGAGCAGTGAGGCCAGCCGGCTGGCCACGCTGATCGCCCTGCACACCATCCGCCCGGACTGAGCGCTACTTCTTCCGGACTGAGCGCTACTTCTTCGCCGCGGCGATGGCCGCGTCGATCGTGCTCTTGACCGAGGCCGCGCTGACGTCGGTCAGGGTCTTGCCGTTGACCTTGACCGTCGGGGTCCCGCTCACGCCCCCCTTGGTCGTGGCCTCGTCGGTGGCCTTGACCGTCCAGCCCTTGTAGATCTCTTTCGTGACCGCGGCGGTGACGGCGGCCTTGGGGGCGCCGGCCTGGACGGCGTAGTCGATCAGTTGCTGGTCTTTCAGCCCGGCGGTGCCCTCGGCGGGCTGGTTGTCGTACAGCAGGTCGTGGAAGGTCACGAACGCCGACGGGCTGTTGGTCACCACCGCGGCGGCGGCGTTCAGTGCCCGGGTCGAGTAGTTGGTGCTGGAACTGCGGTCCAGGATCGCGATCGGCCGATAGTCGATCTTGATCGAGCCGGCTTTCACATAGGCCGCGAGCTGGGCCCGGTTGGCCTTCTCGTACTGCTGGCAGGCCGGGCACTGGAAGTCCTCGTAGGCGATCACGGTGACCGGGGCCGAGGCCTGGCCGACGACGACGGAGTAGTTGCCGTCGAAGCCGCCGGGGGTTGAGCCCGCGTTCTTGGCGTTGTTGTGCTTGGAAGTCTGCACGATCGCGAAAATCGCGATCACCAGGGCGATCAGCACCAGCGCCACCGCGCCGACGATCATCTGCCGGCGGCGGGCCTCGGCCTTGGCCGCCGCCGCTCGCATCGCCGCGGCTTTCGCCTGCCGGCTTTCCCTGGTGGCGCGGGCGTTTGTCACTGCTGAACTCCGTTCAGAGGGATGGCGGGGACTTCGCTGTCGGCGTCGTCCTCATCGTCGTCGTGATCATCGAGGGTCAGGCCGAGACCGGCGTCCAGGGACCACCGGCTGCCCGGGCGGCGGATCAGCCAGCTACAGGCGGTGATCAGCAGAGCATTCAGGACCAGTTCGCGGATGTAGCCGGGGACCGGATGCGGGTTGAGGCCGTCGTTGCCGAAGCAACCGCAGTTGATCTGCAGCCCGCGCGCCCAGGCCTGGCTGATGCCGATGAAGAACGCCGCGCTCACCAGCGTCACCATCACGGCCGAGAACCGGGTCAGCAACCCGGCCAGCAGCAGCACGCCGAGCGCGATTTCCAGGATCGGCAGGCCCGAGCCCACCGTCGGCACGACCGCTTCCGGCAACAGCCGATAGGCGCGGACCTGGCGGATCGTCCCGTCGATGTCCACCACTTTGGCGAAACCGGAGAAGAGAAAGACCCCAGCGACGAAGATTCGCGCGACGGTAGACACCAGGCGACGGTCGATGGACCGGCCGAGTACCTTCGGTGGCACGCTGACCTGCTTTGGCACGCTGTCACCCTACGCCCGGTGGCTGTGCGTCGATGATCAGGTCGGCGTTACCGCGCGGGTCGCCCTCGGCGAGCTGCCGGCGTTCCTGCTCGGCCCAGCGTTTCCAGTGCCGACGATACCCCTCTCCGTCCCTGGTCATCGCCCGGGCGAAGCGCACCGGCTCGGGCGCGTCGAGATAGACCAGCAGGGACAGGTACGGCGCGCACCGGGACACCCCGCACCCCACCCCCTCGACGATGAGCACCGGTGTGACCGGGATCTCCACCCAATCGGCGTATTCGTCCCGGTTCCAGTCGTACCGGCGCAGCCGGGCCGGCTCGCCCCGGGCCAGCGGGTCCAGCACCCAGTCCAGTAACCGGCCGGTGCTGGCGGCCAATCCGTCCCAGCCGGGGTAGATGTCCTCCAGGTGCACGATCGGCGGCCGCGGCCGCAGCGCCGCCGCGACCGCCGCGCTCAAGGTGGTCTTGCCGGCCCCGCTACGCCCGTCGATGGCCAGCACCCGGGTCCCGGCCGTGCGGGGTACCGTCTCGGCCAGCCGCTCGAGGATCCCGGTGACGACACGGGCCGGCCAGGGTGATTCGGCGGCGCTCACCGGCCGGACACTACGCTGGAGCGGTGCCTGTTGCCGTTCGTGTCATCCCCTGTCTCGACGTCGATGCCGGGCGGGTCGTCAAAGGGGTCAACTTCGAGGGCCTGCGGGACGCCGGTGACCCGGTCGAACTGGCCCGGCTCTACGACGCCGAGGGCGCCGACGAGCTGACCTTCCTGGACGTCACCGCCTCGGCCGCCGGTCGCGAGACGATGTACGACGTGGTCTCCCGGACCGCCGAGCAGGTCTTCATCCCGCTGACCGTCGGCGGCGGGGTCCGGTCGGTGGACGACGTCGACCGGCTGCTGCGCTCCGGCGCCGACAAGGTCGGGGTGAACACGGCCGCGATCGAGCGGCCGGAGCTGATCCGGGAGGTGGCCCACCGCTTCGGGGCCCAGGTGCTGATGCTCTCGGTGGACGCCCGGCGCTGCCGGCCCGGCACGGTCACCGCCTCCGGGTTCGAGGTGACCACGCACGGCGGCCGGCGCGGAACCGGGATCGACGCCGTCGACTGGGCCGCCCGGGGCGCCGAACTGGGCGCCGGGGAGATCCTGCTCAACTCGATGGACGCCGACGGCACCAAGAACGGCTTCGACCTGGAGCTGATCCGGCGGGTGCGCGAGCAGGTCGCGGTGCCGCTGATCGCCAGCGGCGGCGCGGGCCTGATCGAGCATTTCCCGCCCGCGGTGCACGCCGGGGCCAACGCCGTGCTGGCCGCCAGCGTCTTCCACTTCGGCGAGCTGACCATCGGCGCCGTCAAGGACGCCCTCCGCGCCGACGGCATCCCGGTCCGCTGACCCAACCTCGGTTCAGACCTTGAGGGAGAGCCGGCGGAAGGCGGTGACGGCGTCGTCCGGGCCCTCGATCAGCACCCGGGCCTGGTCCTTGCGGCCGAACGAGTAGAGGATCAGTTCGCCCGGCTCGCCGGTCAGGGTGATTTCCCCCGGGCCGCGCTCGAGCACCTGCTTGCTCCGCCCGTCCGGGGTCCGCAGCGTGACCGACACCGGCGACTGCCGGTAGAGCCGCTTGCCGAAGGCCGCGACCGTCTGCCAGAGCGCGTCCTGGCGGGCGGAGGGCAGTTCGCGCGGCTGCCACCCCGGTAGCGCCCGGCGGACGTCCTCGCAGTGCACGAAGTGCTCGACCAGATTCACCTTGGCGTCCAGCCCGGGGATCGCCATCGGGCTGGTCCAGGGCGGCCCGGCCCGGAACGCCGACACCAGGTCGGCATACGGTTGACGGGCGTACCGATTCCGGACCCGATCGGTCCAGCCGGCCATCGCCGGCACCATGAGCCCGATCGCGGAGTCCGGACGCCGTTCCCGGCTGACCAGATGGGCGGCAAGCTGAGTGGTGGTCCAGCCATCACACAGGGTGGACAGATGCGGACCGGCGTCCGTGAGCGCGTCGGCCAGGGCCGCACGCTCCGCCGCGGAATGCGAAGCCATTCGCCCACCTTGACATACCCGGTTCGCCACTACGAGAGGGCGGCTTCACATCGGCTCCGACCAGGAGGTTCCTGAATGGCTGCGCGTCCTTCCGCCGAGCGGACGGTGATCCGTGGGTTGCGGGTGGTCCGGACGGGCATCCGGCAGGAACCGTGGAGCTTCGCCCTGGCTGTGATCGGATCGGCGCTGTACGGCGTGGGCACGGCCGGCGGCGGCTGGCTGCTGGGCCGGGTCACCGATCAGACCCTGGCCCCGGCGTTCGCGGCCGGCCGGATCAGCGGGCCCGATCTGCGCCGGACCGGGGCCGTGCTGGCCGCCGTCGCGGTCGGCACGGCGATCGGGGTGGTCGGCCGGCGGGCCGCCGCCGGGGTCACCCAGTACCGCCTGCAGGCCCGCTACCGGCGGGCCCTGACCCGGCAGTACCTGCGGCTGCCGCTGGAATGGCACCACCGGCACCCGGCCGGGCTGCTGCTGTCCAACGCGAACGCCGACGTCGAGGCGACCTGGGCGGTGATGTCCCCGCTGCCGATGGCGATCGGGGTGATCGTGATGCTGTTCGTCGCGGCGATCGCGATGATCATCGCCGACCCGGTGCTCGGCGGCGTCGGCCTGGTCGTGCTGCCCCTGGTGGTGCTGGTCAACACCGTCTACCAGCGGCGGATGTCACCGGCGGTGATGGCGGCCCAGCGACTGCGGGGTGAGGTCTCGACCGTCGCCCACGAGAGCTTCGAGGCGTCGTCGGTGGTGAAGAGCCTGGGCCGGGAGACCGCCGAGACCGAGCGGTTCCGCCGGCAGGCCGATGCCCTGCGGGTCGCCAACGTCACGGCCGGCTCGCTGCGGGCGATCTTCGACCCGGTGATGGAGGCGATCCCGACCCTCGGCACCCTGACCGTGCTGGCCGTCGGGGCCTGGCGGGTCGCGGCCGGCGGCGCGCAGACCGGTGACCTGGTCCAGGTCGCCTACCTGCTCAGCCTGGTGGCGTTCCCGTTGCGGGCGTTGGGCTGGGTGCTGGGCGAGCTGCCCCGCACGGTGGTCGGCTGGGAGCGGGTGTCCGCCGTCCTGGACGAGCGGGGTGAGATGCCGCACGGCGATCGCCGGGTTCCCGGCCACGAGCCGGTACGGCTGCACCTGGACGGGGTCGGGTACAGCTACCAGGACGACGCCGGGACGCCGTACCCGGTGCTGCACGACGTTCACCTGGACGTGCCGCCCGGCCGGACCCTGGCGATCGTCGGCCCCACCGGTTCGGGCAAGACCACCCTGGCCGGCCTGATCGTCCGGCTGGTCGACCCGGGCACCGGCCGGGTCAGGCTGGACGGGATCGACGTCCGCGAGCTGACCGCCGGGGGCGTGGCCGAGGTGGCGGCCCTGGTCCCGCAGGGCACCTTCGTCTTCCACGACACTGTCCGGGGCAACGTCACCCTCGGCGCCGCCGGCCTCGACGACGACGAGGTCTGGCGGGCGCTGCGAGTGGCCCGGGCCGACGAATTCGTCACCGCCCTGCCGGCCGGCCTCGACACCGTGATCGGAGAGCGCGGCGCCGATCTGTCCGGCGGCCAGCGGCAGCGGCTCGCGCTGGCCCGGGCCCTGGTCCGCCGGCCCCGGCTGCTGGTCCTGGACGACGCCACGTCGGCGATCGACCCGCGGATCGAGGCCGAGATCCTCTCCGGGCTGAGTGCCGGGCTGAACCCGGCCGGCGAGGACGGCGATTCCCCCACCGTGGTGGTGATCGCCTACCGGCAGGCCACGATCGCGCTCGCGGACGAGGTCGCCTACCTGGAGGAGGGCCGGGTGCGGGACCGCGGCCGGGCGGACGATCTGATCGAGCGCAGCCCCGGTTATCGCCGGCTGGTGACCGCGTACCAGCACCGGGCCGAGCTGGAGCAGGATCTGGAAGGGGATCTGGCTCGATGAGCAGCACGATCACCACGTCCGGGCCCACCGGTAGCCGGGCCCCGAAGCTGAGCGCCTGGCGGGTGCTGCGCCGGGGAATCGAGGTGTCACCCGAATTCGTCCGCGGAATCGGGCTGACGCTCGGGCTGTCGCTGCTGGCCACCTGTGGCCGGGTGGTGGTCCCGGTGGCCGTGCAGCAGACCATCGACCGGGGCGTCACCGGGACCGGCGGCCCCCGCCCCGGCCTGGTACTGGCGCTGGTGCTGGCGGCCATGCTCTGCGTCCTGATCACCGCGGTCGCCTCCTACCTGAGCAACGTGCGGCTCTTCCGGGCCACCGAGGCCGGTCTGGTGACCCTGCGGGTGAAGGCGTTCGCGCACATCCACGACCTGTCCGTGCTGACTCAGAACAGCGAGCTGCGCGGGTCCCTGGTGGCCCGGGTGACCACCGACGTCGACACCATCTCGACGTTCGTGCAG
>Ga0265340_10002274_pt1 | contig 10970 bp, 11 predicted proteins | sample 4CB225metaG_FD_202082 | JGI IMG/M metagenome (GOLD analysis project Ga0265340, IMG submission 202082) | Rhizosphere microbial communities from Carex aquatilis grown in University of Washington, Seatle, WA, United States - 4-CB2-25 metaG | ecosystem: Host-associated > Plants > Roots >...
GGCGCCGGGCCCGGGGTGGCTGGCGCGCATCGCGGTGGTGCCGGGAGCGGCGGTCCGCCGGGGCGATCTCCTGGCGCAGCTCGATGACACCTCCGTCAACCTCGTGGTCCGGTCCGCGCGGAGTTCCCTGTGGGCCGGCGAGAGCCGGGTCGCCGAATCGCGCGCGGCGCTCGAATCGGCGCGTGGCGTCGCGGAGCGCACCAGGCGGCTCACGGGTCGGGGACTCGCCAGCGAGGCTGAGCTCGATGCGGCCCGGGCTGCCGAAGCTCGAGCCCGGGCGGCGCTCGGCTCCTCGCGAGCGGAGCGGGCGGTCGCATCCGGCGCCGTCACGGCCGCCGAGGTCCAGCAGCGATTAACGGCGATTCGGGCCCCTTCCGACGGCGTCGTTCTCGTAGCCCCCAGTCGTATCGGTGCCACCGTTGGACCGGAGGGCCGACTGTTCGTCCTTGGCAGCACGCTCGAGGAGATGCACGTCGAGGTGTCGGTGGCAGAGGCCGACGTCGCGGACGTCCACCCCGGGCAAATGGCGCATTTCACGGTTCCAGCCTTTCCGGAGCGGACCTTCGAGGCCCGCGTGTTGCGCGTGGACCCCGAGGCCCAGCGGGAGCGGACTTCAGTGACATACGGCGTGACTCTGACCGTGGAGAACCGCGACCACCTGCTCTTTCCAGGCATGACGGCCACCGTCCATGTCGACGTGGCCCAGACGGATCAGGCGCTCGTGGTGCGCGAGGCGGCTTTGCGCTTCACGCCCCGTTCCGCGCAGCCGGAAGAGCGAGGACACCGATCCCGGATCTGGAAGCTGGGAGCCGGGGGACGAATCACGCCTGTCGACGTCGACCCCGGCGTCTCCGACGGGGCCTACACCGAGGTCCGCGCTCACCGTGGCGAAAACCTCGGCCCCGGCGATCTCATCGTGATCGGCCTGGCGTCTCCCGAGGAGCGGACGGCGCGCGGCCCCGGCGTGACTCTCGGGAGGCGTTGATGATCTCCACCGAGGCGCCGGCGAGCGAGCCCCCGATTGTGGACCTGCGGGGGCTTCACAAGACCTACACGTTCGGGGAAAGCGCCGTCGAGGTGCTTTGCGACGTCAACCTTCGGATCGGTGCTGGAGAGGTGGTGTCGCTGACGGGACCGTCCGGCTCGGGCAAGTCGACGCTGCTCAACATTCTCGGCTGTCTCGATCGGCCCACCGCGGGCGCCTACAGGCTGGGCGGCCGCGATGTGTCCGGGCTGTCGCGTCCGGCCCAGGCCTGGGTGCGCCTGCATTTCATCGGGTTCATCTTTCAGTCGTTCAACCTGATCGCGCGCGCCAGTGCCCTCGAGAACGTGGGGCTCCCGCTGTACTACGCGGGTGTGCTCCGAAACCGGCGCGAAGAGTTGGCGCGCGATCTGCTCGACCAAGTCGGGCTTGGTGATCGGTTCGATCATCTCCCGTCGCAGCTCTCGGGCGGTCAATGCCAGCGGGTGGCGATTGCCCGCGCTCTCGCCTGTGGACCGCGGCTGCTTCTGGCCGACGAGCCGACGGGCGCGCTCGATTCTCGAAGCGGTGCCGAGGTACTGGAGCTGCTGTTGCGCCTGCAACGCCGGCAGGGGCTGACCGTCGTCATCGTCACCCACGATCTGGCCGTCGCCCGGCGGGCGGATCGACAGGTCCACCTGCTCGACGGACACGTCGTCGAAGGTCAGGAGCGCGCGGCGTGAAGAAGATCCGCTTCGAGGAGGTGAGCGCCGCCGCGCAGATCCTGGTCCGCTATCCCGGCCGGAGCGCCCTGACCATGTTGGGGCTCGCCATTGGCGTCGCGGCGTTCATCGCGATGGTCAGCTTCGGGGAAGGGGCACGCCGCTCCGTGATCGCGCAGTTCGAGATGTTGGGGACGAACCTCCTCGTCGTCAGCCCCTTCAGCGGCCAGCGGGAGGCGTTGAACAAGGCCGTCCAGCCGCTCACGGATTCGGACGTCCAGTCGTTGCGCCGCGAGGCGACGACCCTGCGGGACGTCATCCCGGTGGCGCGGTCGGATCAAGACGTATCCCACGACGGTCTGCATCACTGGCTCCGGATCACAGGCACGTTGCCCGGTTATCCCGACCTGCACAGCTGGACGCTCGTCGGGGGCGGGATGTTCGATCTCACTGACGTCGCCCAACGGGCCAAGGTCTGCGTATTGGGCGCAACCCCTGCCCGGATCCTGTTCGGCGATGCTGATCCTCTCGGACAAACCGTCACTGTGGGCGGCGTATTCCCCTGTCGGGTCGTCGGGCTCCTGGCCACCAAGGGATACTCGGCCGGCGGAGATGATCTCGACGACCTGATCATCATTCCGGTGACGACCTTTGACGCTTACTGGGGCTCGGCAGCCGGCTACTCGCGCCTGGAGCTCGAACCCCTTCGACCGTCGCTGATGCCGGCTGCCGAGCGGGAAGCCTCGGAGATCTTGGCGCGGCTTCATCGGATCGACGACGGCGACGACGACTTCAAGGTGACCAGCCCGATCGAGGTCATCCGGGCCGTCGAGCGCACGTCATCCATCCTGAGCGACCTTCTGAGAGGGATCGCGGCGGTCTCTTTGCTGGTGGGGGGGATCGGAATTATGAACATCCAGCTCGTTTCGGTGGCTGAGCGGACCCGGGAGATCGGTGTCCGGGCGGCCATCGGCGCGTCGCCGACCCAGATTCTTTCGCAGTTCCTCTGGGAGGCGCTCGTGCTCACGGTGGTCGGCGCCGCCGCGGGCGTCGGGCTCGGGCTGACCATCGCGAGCATCACGGCCGAGGTCATGCAATGGCCCCGGGTGATCTCCGGGCCGGGAATCGCCGGCGGCGTGGCCTTCGCGCTCGGCGTGGGAATCGTGTTCGGGTTCCTGCCGGCGCGCCGGGCGGCCGCGATGGATCCCATCGAGGCGCTCCGCCACGAATGAGAGAACGACGATGCCGCGGCTCAGACTGATTGGGGTGTTGCTGCCGATGGTACTGGCGGCGCCGGCGCGTGCCGCCGTCCTGCCCCTCGCCGAGGTCGAGCGATGCGCGGCCGCCAATGATGCGGCGTCGGCCTCCAAGGCCGAGACCGCTGCCGCCGGCGCGGATCTCGATGCCGCCCGCAGCGGTCGCCATCCGGTCGTCACCCTCAACACGGATGCCAGCCTGGCGCCCGGGGGACACCTTGTCGACGTCACCTCGGCAGACGGGCAGCACTTTCTCGTTCAAGGCTCGCAAACAATCGGCCAATCAGGGGCATTCACACCAGTGGCCCGGTTCGGAAGCGTGGCGTCGATCCAGGCCAATCTTTCCGATTTCGGACGCACGGCCAGCCGTATCCGGGCGGCCGAGCATCGTCTCCGATCGAGCCGCAGCGACGCGGAGGCGGTCCGCGCGGAGAACGTTCGAGCGGCGGACGAGGCTTACCTCGCCTGGGCCGTCGCCTACGCTCGCCTGGCGATCACCCAGCGACACGCCCGCGCCGTTCGCGCTCAGGCCCAGGCCGTCCGAGGTTCGATCTCCGAAGGGAGCAGCCCGTCGGGCGAAGAGAACGCAGCTCGACAAGCGGAGGCGACCGTCGAGATCGAGAGCCTGGAAGCGGCCGGCGAGCTCGACCGAACCGAGACCACCGTGAGGCAGATCGCCGGCGTCTCCTGGCGACCGCTCTCGACCCCGGACCTGACGGTCCTGGAGGAGCCCGCGGTCGGATCCTCCAGTCGAACCTCGTTCGACGTCAAGGCTTTGGACGAGCAAGCGGCCGCGTCGTCCGCATTGGCCGACAGCCTCGTCCGAGATCATGCGCCTGTCCTCACGGCCTCGGGCGATCTCGGCGTTCGTGGCCAAATGGATTCGGTCTTCCCCGTCTACCGGGTGGGGATCGTGTTGTCGGTTCCCCTTTGGGACGGGGGCCTCGGCTCCGCACAAGCCCGCGCCGCCCAAGCTCGATCAGATCAGCTTCGAGCGGAGGCCCGCTCGATGCTCAAGGCTGGTCGCGATGAGCAGGAACGCACCGCCGTCGAGCTGGCCAGAGCAGGTGCGCGGCTCGACGTCTCGCGGCGTCTCCAGAGGCTCGCGCAAGACGACCTCGCTCAAGCGCGGGAGCGATATGGACTGGGGGCCACGGACCTACGGGCGCTCTTCGACGCCTACGACCGCCTCGCCCGCGCCGAGGACCGAGAGCTGAGCGCAAAGGCCGACCGCGTCCGCGCCGCTCTTCACGTGATGCCCTGACGACCGCCGACGGGCGGCTGCATGCATGCTCCCCGAGGGTTACGGTTTCAGGCCCTGTCACCGACGCGACGACGATTTCGAATTCCTTTCGATCGGGTTACCGAAAAGTCCGACGCAAGCGGGTTTCCCTCGGGGCACTGGAAGCGACGTGGAAGTGGTCATGATGACCCCACCACGGCGGACGCGCTACCCAGGGCGCAGCACCCGCTACTCAACCATCGGGTTCGCGCGCCAGACGATGGGAAGCGGCAGCGCTGCCCCTCCGCCGAAACGTCTTCACCCGTGCGGATCGGCGGATGGCTCTGATCTCCTCGCCGCGCACGGTCTCACTTCCGGGATTGGAGTTGACCCGGTTTTGTGGAGTCCGTGCCAGCGGCCTCCCGACTTACTCGCTCGACGAGACGAATCGCTATCGTGTCCGCCAGCGCGTGGACGTCGGATGTCAGGTCCAGGTCGCGTCGCGATCCTAGTAGACGGGCAATGGAAAGCCGCGGCCCGGGCGAGCGAAGAGGTATCCCTGGTACAGGTCGCCGCCTAGTTCGCTTAGGCAGTCCCGCTCTTCCGCCACCTCTACGCCCTCGGCGATGATCTCCGTGTTGAGATCGCGGCAGAGGCCCGCGAACGACCGGAAGAGCTTCTGCTTTGTCGGCGACTCGTGGATTCCACGGACCAGGGACATGTCGACCTTCACGATCTCCGGCTCGAGGAGAGCAAAGCTGGAGAGCCCCGCATAGCCTGCGCCAAGATCGTCGAGTGCGATCCGGTAACCGAGCTCGCGTAGGCGTGTGACGCCAGCACCGAGCCCCTGGACCTGTTCGAGTGCTGCGCGTTCGGTCACCTCAAGCACTACCCGGGAAGCGAAAGGGGCGAGGGCGCCGTCGCCGGAACAGAGCTCCTGATCCACCAGATCCGAAGGGTGTAGGTTTACGAATACTTGGGTCGAGGACGGGGCCTCAGACATCTGACCCGCGATCCGCCTGCGGATGATCCGGCCCAACTCTGCGGTGCGCCCCAATCGCTCGGCAGTCTCAATGAAATCGATCGGGCTGCGCAACGTTGGCTCGTCGGTTCTGAGCAGCGACTCATATGCGTACACGGTACGGTTCCGCCAGGAGATTATCGGCTGCATTGCTATCCAGATCTTGTCCACGGCGGACGCGTACCTGGATTCGAGGCCGGCTCGATCGCCAATGAGCTTGCCGGGGACCTCGTCGGCAGCCTCCCTGCGCACTCGCGCAAGCCGATGCAGCCGCACCGCCCGCTCGACGACGTCCGTCAACTTCGTGCCGTCAACGGGTTTCAGAAGATACCTGAAGGCGCCGTGCTCCATGGCCTCGAGTGCGGTCTCGACGGTGGGGCGGCCCGTCAAAAACACGACTGGCACATCGAGGTCGCTGCTCCGGATCGCCCGAAGCAAACTGAGACCGTCGACGTTGGGCATCTTGATGTCGCTAACGATGACATCGAACGCGGTGGACGCGATCAACGCCAGCGCTTCGCTGCCGTCGGAAGCGGTGGTGACGACGTGGCCGGCCGTCGCCAGCAGCCGCGAAAGGCCTCGGGTTATGGCCGGCTCGTCGTCGACTAAAAGCACGCGAGCCATGGGCGACTGATTCGTTTGCACCACCGGCTCGCCCATCCCGATGGAGATCGTCTGCCAAGCGGCGGCCGTCCGCAAGGGCCGGCCGTAACTCGAGAATGAATGGTTGGCGCAGCTCAACCATGGACCGCGGTCGGTGTCAGAGTCTGGCCGGCCACGATGACCGCATTTCCACCCCGTCGCTTGGCGGCGTAGAGCGCACTATCCGCAGCCTCGATGAGCCGAGCGGCGTCGTTCGTGCGCGGTGAGGCGGACGCGACGCCGAACGACGCGGTGACCACAATGGCCTCGCCGTGAAACCGCGTCGGCTGGTTTTCGATCCGAGCGCGTGCCCGTTCCGCCCATGCCGCGGCGTCGGTCGCTTCGGTGTGCGGCAGGATTGCCGCCAGCTCTTCGCCACCGTAACGCGCAATGGCGTCGCCGGATCGCTTCCCGGACTCGAGCAAGGCGGCGACGTGCCGGAGCACCTGGTCGCCGGCCAAATGCCCGTGGCGGTCATTCACCGTCTTGAAGTGATCGAGGTCGATCATGACGAGGGCGCAGGGGACGCCATACCGCCGAGTCCGATCCATCTCTATGTTCAGGCGCTCATCGAAGCTCCGTCGATTGTGGATCTCCGTGAGCGCGTCGATCGTCGAAAGCTCGTGCAGCCGCTTGGATAGCGTCGCCAGCTCGCGGCTGCGCTCGACGAGCAGATCGTCTCGACGACCGATCAGTCTACCGACGATCGCAAAGATCGTCATGCCTCCGACCGCGAGCGCCAAGGAAAGACGAAAGGGATCGAACCTGTGCCCGGTCGCTGCCGCATGGATGAAGAGGCCGACCGGAGCCAGTAATCCGGCGGCGGCTCCCAGCAGCGTATAGCGGGTCGAGATCGTCACGGGTTCGGCCTGTCCGCGGTCCGTCAGTCCTTACTGCACCGTCGCCGACAGCAGCGTGAGCAAGGTCTCCGCGCGGCCACTGAAGTGGCGGACGTCGGGAATTAGATGCTCCGACGCGCTCTCCAGCTGGTCCACAAGGTAAGACAGCACGCCTGCGTTGCGCCGACCGACCGCGAGAACCTCGCACCCGATCTGCTGCCGGAAGAATGCGACGATCTTCTCCATCGTGTAGCGCCTCCCAGCACCGGTCTGCTCCTCCATGTCTCCGATCATCTCCCGGATGACCGGGAGCTGACGTCGCAACAACGAGCGAGCTTCCTCTTGAACGCCGATCGAAGCGAGCATGGCCGCGGGGATGGGGGCCGACGTCTCATGTTCGCTGCGGCGGATCGATTCGCTCATCGTGGTCTCCTGCGGTCGCCTTCGGGGGACGGAGCCGGTCCTGTGCAAGAAACATGCGCCACCTCTGCCGCTGGGAAACTCGAGATCGATCGAAAAGGACCCCACGCGAATTCTGCGCCCTCTCAGAAGTTGAGCTGCAATTGCTGCGCGATCTTCTCGAATGCGTCAGCTCCCGCGGGAGCGCCACGCGAAGAGCGCGCTCCGCTTCGGGCCTAAGGCGCGCCATGCTCGTCGATTCGGCGGTCCCGGGGTGAACGGCTATCGGGACGTTGGGGGCAGTCCCGGCGCTAATGTCTTCGAAGTGTCAAAGGCGAAGGTGTAGATCGCAAAGCGCGTTCGATGGTCCTACACAAGTGCCTGCAGCTTGCGTCTGAAGAGCAAGGCGAGCGCGATCGTCGAACCCGGCAGGGTGACCCCCCACAGCGATGCGACCCAGATCATCGGGTGGTAAAAGGTCTGCAGGGCGATGAACGGGACGATGACGCCATTCGCGGTCAGGAAACAGCGGGCCGCCCTCTCTATCCCCGATCCGGTGAAGACGAACGCGGCGAAGAGAGTCGACAGACTCATGAAGCTGTAGCCGAGGAGGTCCACCGAATATGTGAACGAATTGAAGACGTGAAAAAGAAAGGGCCTGACGTAGTCGGGGACGTTCCCTCGATAGAGGGCAGGAGCGACCAGGGTGAGCTGCACGAAGTAGTTCATGCAGATCAGGGTGCCGTACATGATCGCAAAGGTGAGCCCGGTCTGGCTCCAAATCTTCCTCTCGGGGGAAGCGTGACGGTGGACGCTCCCCATAAGGACCACGAAGGAGATCCCGAGGAACAGGGAGGGGACGAGGAGGACCACGAGGCCGTACCAGGTGCTGTCCCTCTCGGGGCCGCCACCAGAGCCCATGAGGCCGGACCACTCGGCGAGCTGCCCGATGTCGTAGGCGATGCTGAAGGTCGACGCGAGAACAGCTGCCCAGAAGCCGATCTTGTAAGGGGTCGCTTGACTTGCCACTAGTAACTGCTCCTGAACAAGGGAGAGGGGAGGTTCGATCTCCTCGCTGCCGCCGCGCGCGAGGGCGTCAATCGATCCTCGGTGCAAGCTGCGATTCGAACGGCACGGCCGTCGCGGTGACCTCGACGCACTGCTGACGCCAGATCCCGAGCACGATCTTGGTGTGCAGATCGGCGCGAACGTCGATGAGCTGCGATCCGGGGGCGGAGGCGTTCGCAGAGGCGACCGCTTTCCCATAGCCGCCGTCGCGCCACCCGACGCCCAGAAACGCGGGAGCGTTGGCGAGACTACCGGCGTCGACGGCAGCCCAGAGCAGGCCGAACGGCAACGTGATTGCTGACTGACAAGCCTCGCCCCGAACTGGCCGCCCAGGCCCGGAACCTTTCCCGGTGGAGCGGTAGGAGAGGGGCCCGGCGGAGTCTTGAAAAATGAGAGTGCTTCCTGCGGAGTAGAGCCCGCCCGAGCCGTTGCCCTGGTAAGCGGGCTCGCGGGTCTCTCCAAGAAGCGGAGCGCAGCCTGTGAGCAGGCACGAGATCGTTCCGAGCCAGAGCCGTATCCGGGCGGTGGTCATGGAGTTTGCGCCGTCAGAGCGGAAACGCGCGTGCATGCCTTGCTGTAGACGAAGAGAACGTTAAAGAGCTTGGTGTCCGCTTGCACGTCCGCCAGCATCGTGGCACCCGAACGGCGCTTGGCGTCCTCGACCGCAGCGGCGTAGCCACCATCGCCCCAGGCGACGAGCCCGAGGATGGCCTGGTTGCAGGCTTCGCCCTGCACCCGTTGACCTGGGGTGAGCTTCACCTCGTTCAGCGTCGGAGCCCGGTACGACAGCGGCGTGTTCACGTTGGCGTAGATGCAGCCGAGCAGACTGGTTGCGAGGATCGAGACGTAGCAAAAGATCTTCATGCTCTGAATGCTCAGCACGCCGCGTGCCACCCCGAAGCGACGCGCTTTGGGGGTCCCGTCCTGCGAAAACCCTCGCTCGCCGAGCTCGGCCGGCGGCGCATTCCAATCGCGGCGGTCGTGACGCCGGCAACACTTGCGCCGCCGAGCGCGCACGTGAGCGAGGCCTCGTCCTACCTCAAGTGTCGGAGCGCGGGCGGTCATCCGGCTCGCGTCATCCGAGGCGGTGGAAGGGGTCACCGGTCGCTACTTCGAGCGGACCCGAATCGTCGACGTCAGCTCCGAAGATGCGTCCCGCGAAACGCCCGAGATCTGGCGGCGCCTCGAGGAGGTTGCAGCAGCTGGCAAGATTGAAACCGGCCGGTTCTCGGTCCGAGTTTCGCCTCGGTCGGTAGCCACTCCTGCAAAACAACCGGCGCGCTGACGGTGCTACAGATCTTCCGCCGTTCTGGACCCGTGCAGATATTTCGCATTCCCACGAGACGGGCGCCATTGCGATGGTCAGCCAGGGTGGCCCGAATGGTGCACCGCAAGTCTCCAGGATGCGACCAAGGAGCTGCTTACTCGTTGCGACGATCGGAGGCCTCGCGTGCCTGTTGGGGATCTCCTCGACAAGCTTCGGTCAAGACGCCGAAGCCGATGGATTTGCCTCGTACCTCTCCAGGAACGCCGCGCAGCGAATCTACCTCGGGGCGTACTCCAGTTACTTCGGCGACGACATCCGCCTGGCGCAGGTCGGCTACGACGTCGTGCTCGAGCTCGTCCATCTCGACCAGGACTTCAACTTGCTCGACGTCGGCGTGGGGGCAGAAGCGCTGGCGGCCTTCGATGACCGCGGCGGGAGCGGAGGCGGCAGGCCCGTGAACGCGCGGCTCACGCCCGGCTTCGAGCTGAACTGGAGCGTCCGGCTGTACCTGCTCCATTTGAAGGGCGCGAGGTCGCGTCTGTTCATCGAGGGGCAGGGAATCAACTTGGTCGTTTATTCGAGGCCATATCCGGACGGGGGAACGAACGTGAACATCGGCTCGAATGCGGGCATCGGGCTCGCGACGCGGATCGAGCAACGAGAGCTGTTCGCCACTCTGAGGCTGTTCCACACTTCTAACGGAAAGGCCTTCGAGAACAACCCTGCGCTCAATGCCGTGGGCCTCGTGGTGGGCCTGCAGACGCCATTTTAGGTGCGCCTCGAGGTTCACCATGCAGGTTCTCGTCACCTGGGGTTCAAAGGCTGGAGGCACGGAATGAATCGCCAAGAACGCCAGCTCCGTAGAGTGCCTGTCTGGTTCTTCTCCAGCGGTCCGCTCGACGACTGCGCCGAGCGAGGGACCATCCCACCCACGCGAGAGGTCCGCGCGCTCATGGACCGCGTCGGAGCCCAGGGGCACGTGACGTTCGGTGGCCAGCTCGCACCGGACGCGCGTGGGTTTCCAGCGAGCGCAATGGCAAAAAGAACCACGCCGTCGACTGGCGTCGACCCGAAAGCATCAAGGCGTGGGGCTTCGAGCTATCGCGCGCGCTGCCCACCGCCCGACCAGGAGTTGCGCTCGCGCCCGGCGGCCGATCGCCAACGTGGCTCGTGCTTCATGGGCTCGCGGGTTGGGCGGCGTCGCCCTCGCGATGGGCGGTCTTCTGGCAGTGGGATCGCCGAGAACGGCCTTGATCCTCCATGCCTTGGCGGCTCCGGCCATTTTCACGATCGTGGCACGCCATTACTTCCGAGCTTACGGCGCTCGCGACCCATTGCCGACCGCGCTCACGTTCCTGACGATCGTGATCATGCACGATCTCGTGATGATCGCGGGGCTCCTCCAGCACAGCCTCGCGATGTTCGAGAGCATTGTGGGCTCTCTTGGCTGCCGTTCGCCCTCGTATTCTGCACGACGTGGCTGACCGGTGAGGTGATGTCCATGATGCCTGGCCATCAGTCTCCCCGTCGAAGCGGAAGACCTCCATCAGCTTCGACGGTTTCCTGAATCGCG
>Ga0265340_10002275_pt1 | contig 10969 bp, 12 predicted proteins | sample 4CB225metaG_FD_202082 | JGI IMG/M metagenome (GOLD analysis project Ga0265340, IMG submission 202082) | Rhizosphere microbial communities from Carex aquatilis grown in University of Washington, Seatle, WA, United States - 4-CB2-25 metaG | ecosystem: Host-associated > Plants > Roots >...
ATTCAGCTTTGGCAGGCTCACTCGACTCCTTCTCACCCCAACACTGCCGAGCCTTCTTTCATCACGCCCAATATGCGTCTATCTAAATAGAAAATGCTCTAGTGAACAAGTTTGCTTCGCTGAAATCTTTTCCTATCCGTGTTCATCCGTGTCCATCTGTGGTTCAAAGATTTTTCTACTGCATGAATATGGCTGAAGGTTGAACTCCAGCTTCAGGCCAGTTCCTGCGGACCCTTGCCACCGTTCAACAGAAACAAAACAGCCATGCGCACCGCCAGGCCGTTGGTCACCTGCTCCAAAATCAACGACCGCGCGCAATCGGCGATTTCACTGTCAATTTCCACGCCGCGATTGATCGGGCCCGGATGCATGATGAGCGCGTCGGGTTTGGTCCTGGCCAGCCGCGCCTTGTTCAGGCCAAAAAGCTGGGTGTATTCGCCGATGCTGGGGAACATTGTCTTGCGCTGGCGTTCGTGCTGGATGCGCAGGAGATTGATGATGTCCGCGTCGCGGATGGCTTCGTCCACGTCGTGCGTCACGCGGCAGCCCATCTGCTCGAAGGTCCTGGGCACCAGCGTGGACGGACCGCAGAGCGTCACCTTCGCGCCGAGCTTCGTGAGCGCCCAGATGTCCGAGCGCGCGACGCGGCTGTAAAGGATGTCGCCCAAAATCGTCACGTTCAGCCCGGCGACTTTTCCCTTTTTCTCGCGGATCGTGAACGCGTCGAGCAACGCCTGCGTGGGGTGTTCGTGCGCGCCGTCGCCCGCATTGATGACGTGGGCGCCGAGCACACGCGACAGGAAATGCGGCGCGCCCGACGCGCTGTGGCGGATGACGAGGAAATCGGCGTTGAGGGCCTCGAGGTTCCGCGCGGTGTCCTTGAGCGTCTCGCCCTTTTTGAACGACGAGGCCTCGGTGGAAAAATTGATGATGTCGGCGGACAGGCGCTGCTCGGCCAGTTCAAAGCTGATGCGCGTGCGCGTGGACGGCTCGACGAACAGGTTCACGACGGTTTTGCCGCGTAACGCGGGGACTTTTTTGATGGTGCGCTTGCCGACGGCCTTGAAGGCGCGAGCAGTGTCGAGCACGATCGTAATCTCATCCACCGTGAGCGATTCGATGTCGAGCAGATGTTTGCGGGTCCATTTCATGGCTTTTGCAGAAGCGCCTCGTCCTGCGCCGCGCCGGATTCAACAAGCCGCAACGAGATTTTTTCCTCCAGCGCCGTCGGGACGTTTTTCCCGACAAAATCCGCCTTGATGGGCAGATCGCGATGGCCGCGGTCAATCAGCACGGCCAGCTGAATTTTTTTTGGGCGGCCAAAATCGTTCAGCGCGTCCATCGCCGCGCGCGTGGTCCGGCCGCTGAACAACACGTCGTCCACCAGCACCACGGTCCTGCCCGTCACGTCGAACGGGATGACGGTCGGATGAATCGTGGGCGCGGCGCGCTGGTCCAGGTCGTCCCGGTGCAGGTTCACGTCGAGAATGCCCGCCGGCACGGCGTGGTTCCAGATGCCGGCGAGAATTTTCGCGAGCCGGGCCGCCAGATGATCGCCGCCCACGGGGATGCCGACGAGCACGACCTCCGCGCTGGCTTCGTTGCGCTCGGCAATTTCATGCGCGATGCGCGTGAGCGCGCGTTGAATCGCGAGGGCGTCGAGGATGACAGCGGGTTCAGGCATTCCAGTGGGTTGAGGGTTGAGGGTTGAAAGTTGCGCGAGCGCTCATCCTCGTATTCGAAAGCCTCAAAATCGAGGACGAGAAGGAGCACGAGCACGAGCACGAGAACGGATGGAAAATCAAAAATGCGAACCCACTCCGCCAAGCGGAGCCGATTCGCGTGGTGCGTTTCGCTTTCATTTTCCCTTCGCAACCTCACGGGGCTGCGTTAAAGGAACACGGGTTTAGTTTGCGGCCGTCTGACGGGTTTTGCGCCAGCTCGAGCGATGCTTGATGATCCATTCCGTCAGCGCCCGCTCAAAGCCGATGTCATGCCCGGCCTTTTCCGACTCAATCCACTTGTGCCGGAGGATTTCCTCGCGTTCCGCCTGGAACTCGCGGTAGAGCGACGAGTGCTTCAGAAAATCATTCGCCGTTGCGGTTTCTTTTGTAGCGTCCGACATAATTAAATGCAAAGTTCGCACTAAAATCTAAATCCGAACCGGGAATATAGCAATGGAAATCGTAATTCGCAACTACCTTGAAATGAATAGGTTGTGAATTGTTCACGCCAGCGTTTTCCGCAGCGCTTCGGCAATTTGGAAGAAGGCCCTGCCCGCCGGATGGTTCGGCGCTGAAACCACCACCGGCACGCCCTGGTCGCCCCCCTCGCGGATTTCAGTGAAAATCGGCACTTCGCCGAGGAACGCCAGGTTTTGCCGCGCGGCTTCCTGTTTGCCGCCGCCATGGCCGAAAATTTCCACGCGCTCGCCGTTCGGCGCGGTGAAGTAACTCATGTTCTCGACGAGGCCGAGGATGGGCACGTTCACCTTGTTGAACATCGCAATGCCCTTGCGTACGACGCCGAGCGACGCCTCCTGCGGTGTGGTCACGATGACGCCGCCGTCCAGCGGCACGGTCTGGCACAACGAGAGCTGCGCGTCGCCCGTGCCCGGTGGCAAATCCACCAGCAGGAAATCGAGTTCGCCCCATTCCACCGCCAGCAAAAATTGCTGGATGGTTTTTGTGATCATCGGTCCGCGCCAGATCACCGGCTGCTCGTCCGTCAGCAGCAGGCCGATGCTCATCACCTTTACGCCGTGGCCCGTTGGCGGCACGAGCCGCTCGGCTTCACTGACCGTCGGACGCTCATGCACACCCATCATCAGCGGAATGCTCGGGCCGTAAATATCGCAATCGAGCAGGCCAACCCGCGCGCCAAGCTGGTTCAACGCACAGGCGAGGTTCACCGACACGGTGGATTTGCCGACACCGCCCTTCCCGCTGGCCACGGCCACCACGCGCTTCACACCGGGAACTTTGCTTTGGTTGGCGAACGGATTCCCCGGTGCGGCCTGGCCGGCAGCCGGTTGCTGCACCTCGACATGAACGGTGCTGACGCCCGGCAACTGTTTCAAGGTGCGTTCGGCGTCGGCCTTGATTTGCTGCGCCGCCTCGGGATTCGGCGAGGTCAATTGCATCGAAACGCCCACCTCGCCATTGGCGATGGAAATCTCCTTCACCAGTCCGAACGAAACGATATCGCGCGAATAACCGGGGTATTTGACCGCCTTCAGCGCGTTCTTGATGTCGTCTTGCGTCAGCATGTTCCCTCAAATTGCCAGCTTCGTGCGCGAAAACAAGGTTTGTGGAGTGCGGACGTCCTGTTGGAGTTCAAGCTTTGGCTTGCCTTTGGGGCTGCAGGCTGAAGCCTGAACTCCAACGCGCGCATCAGCCGGTCCGTGCTCCAGACTTGCATGGCGGCATCGGGCATGGGAGATTGAGGGTCTAATTTTAAAGATTGGACGATTAAATCATGATACCAGCGACAGAAAAGAGACCGGGCAAGGGTGCCGAACCGTTTTTGGAAAAATTCCGGCGTTTCGAATCGGAGTTGAGCCAGCCCGCCTGGCTGCTGCCGCTTCGCCAGGCCGGCATGGCGCGCTTCGCCGAACTCGGTTTCCCGACCTTGCACGATGAGGACTGGCGCTTCACCAATGTCGCGCCGCTCGCCCGGCTGCCGTTCAAGCCGGTGTTCGCGCCGGTCAGGGCCGACGTTATCTTCGACCAGCTCAAACCATTTGCCTTCAGCGAGATCAAGTGCCGGCGTTTGGTCTTCGTGGACGGGCACTATTGCAAGGGTTTCACCGGCGACCAGCCGGAAAACGAGGACAAGCAACTCGACATCGGGTCCTTGCGCGCCGCCTTGCACGGGGGAAAGGTGGAACAATATCTGGCGCAGTGTGCGACCGGGAAGGACAACCCGTTTGTGGCTCTAAATCAGGCGTTCTTTCACGACGGGGCCTTCATCCAGATTCCGGCGGGACAAGTGGTGCCGGAACCCATTCATTTGCTCTTCGTTTCAACCTCCCGTGATGCCGGCACGACGGTGCAGCCGCGCAACCTCATCATCGCCGGGGCCAACAGCCAGGCGACGATCATTGAAAGCTACGTCACCCTCGGCGGCGCGGGCTATTTCACGAATGCCGTCACGGAAATTTTTGCGGGCGACAACGCGACGTTGGAACACATCAAACTTCAGGACGAGGCGGCCGACGCCTTTCATCTGGCGACCATCGCCGGTGAATTCGGCCGCGCCAGCAATGTGCGGTTGCACTCGTTCGCCCTCGGCGCAAAGCTGTCGCGAACCAACATCCGCACCAAACTTGCCGGTGAAGGTTTGGAATGCATCCTGAACGGCCTTTACCTCACGCGCGGTGAACAACTGGCCGACCATCACATGATTGTCGAGCACGCGCAGCCGCATTGCGCCAGCCACGAGTATTTTAACGGCATCCTCGATGACAAATCGCGGGGCGTCTTCCACGGACGGATTTACGTTCATCCCATCGCGCAGAAGACCGACGCGAAGCAGACGAACAAAAATCTGCTGCTCTCCGACGACGCGACGGCAGACACCAAGCCGCAACTGGAAATTTATGCCGACGACGTGAAATGCACGCACGGCGCGACCATCGGCCAGTTGAACGATGAGTCCATTTTTTATCTGCGCTCGCGCGGCATCCCGGAAAACACCGCGCGGCGGATGTTGATTCACGCCTTTGCCGGCGAAATCATCGAGCGCGTGAAATGCGGGCCGGTGCGCGAGGAACTGGACAAAATTGTCTGGGACCGGCTGGAGGCCAATCTGCACGCGGTGGACAAATGATTTGGGAGGGACGCCGTGCCGGCGTCCCAAATTTGGGGACGGCGACATGCCGTCCCTCCCATGAAAATATGTTTGACGAACTGAACGACCTTTACCAGCAGGTGATTCTTGACCACTGCAAGAAGCCGCGGAATTTCCACGAGATGCCGGAGGCGACCTGCTCGGCCCAGGGTTACAACCCGCTTTGCGGCGACCAGTTGAAGCTTTTTCTCGCGCTGGACGGCGACATCGTCAAGGACGTCAGCTTTGTCGGCTCCGGCTGTTGCATTTCCAAGGCCTCGGCGTCGTTGCTCACGGAATTCGCCAAGGGCAAAACGAAAACCGACGTGGAAAAAATGTTTGGCCAGGTCCACGAAATGGTCATGACCGGCAATGTCCGGGGCGACGTGGGCAAACTGGCGGTGTTTGCCGGAGTGCATAAATATCCCGCCCGGGTGAAATGCGCGATCCTCTCGTGGCACGCCGTCATGGCGGCATTGAAGGGCGACGCCAAACCGGTAAGCACGGAAATTGAACAGACCTGATTGATTTCGGCGGCAACACCGGCGATGATAGCTGAGGTAAATAAAACTTAACCGAGTACCGAGTATTTTATGAGTTCCAACGAAGCAAAAATTTTGACCCGCGACGTCGAGGCCGCCGTTGTGCCCGTCGGCACCAAGGTCACCCTTCAAAAGGGCGAGACCGCGCATATCACCCAATCGCTCGGCGGCAGTTACACCGTCGTCGTCAATGGCAACATGTTCCGCATCGCGGACAAGGACGCCGACGCGCTCGGCCTGGAAATCCAGGCCAGACCCGCGGCGGTGTCGCCCGCGACCGGCCCGGTCACGCAGGAGGGCCTCGAAAAACAGGTCTGGGAGGCGCTGAAAACGTGTTATGACCCGGAAATCCCCGTCAACGTCGTGGACCTCGGCCTGATTTACGATTGTCACCTGACGGCGGCCGGCGAAAACAGTTTCAAGGCCGACGTGAAAATGACGTTGACGGCTCCCGGTTGCGGCATGGGTCCGACGCTCGCGCAGGACGTGCAAAACAAACTGCTCTCGCTCGAACCGATTGACGAGGCCAACGTCGAACTGGTCTGGGACCCGCCGTGGAACCAGGGCATGATGACCGAGGCGGCCAAGCTGCAACTGGGGCTGATGTAGCGGCGGTCTATGACCGTCGCACAAATTGAAACCACGGATGGACACGGATTAACACGGATTCGGTTGGAGCGCGGGTCTACGACCCGCAGCATTTGCAATCATGTCAAAAATTTGATGGCTCGATTCAGTTTGCGAAGGTATTGCGGCTCACAGAGCCGCGCTCTGCAATTTTTTTATCCGTGTTCATCCGTGGTTATCCGTGGTTAAATTTTTTGAATGAGTGACGCGAAGACAATTGATTGGTCGGCGCTGCGAAAGGATTTTCCCATCCTCGACCAGCAGGTCCACGGCAAGCCGCTGATTTATTTTGACAACGCCGCCACGTCGCAGAAGCCGCGCGCGGTGATTGACGCGCTGGTGCATTATTACGAGCACGACAATGCGAACGTCCATCGCGGCATCCACGAATTGAGCAACCGCGCCACGGCCGGTTACGAAGCCGCCCGGACGCGCGCAGCCAAATTCATCAATGCAAAGAGCGCCGAGGAAATCGTGTTCACCCGCGGCACGACCGAGGGCATCAACCTGGTCGCCGGTTCCTGGGGCGCGAAGAACCTGAAATCCGGCGATGTGATTCTGCTCACGGAGATGGAACATCACAGCAACCTCGTTCCATGGCAATTGCTGGCGCAACGCACCGGCGCGAAGCTTGCCTACGTGCCCGTCACCGGCGACGAAGGCATTCTCGACCTGTCCAAGCTCAACTCGTTGCTCACGAAGCAGGTGAAGATCTTCTCGATGGTTCACATCTCGAATTCGCTCGGCACGGTCAATCCGGTCGCCGAGCTTTGCGCCCGCGCGCGCAAGCTGGGCATCACCACGCTGGTGGACGCCGCGCAAAGCGCCGGGCACATGCCCGTGGACGCGCAACAGATTGGCTGCGATTTCCTCGTGTTCTCCGGCCACAAGATTTGCGGGCCGACCGGCATCGGCATTTTGTGGGGCCGGCAGGAATTGCTCGACGCGATGCCGCCATATCAAGGCGGCGGTGAAATGATTTTGTCGGTCGAATACCAGAAAACCGAATTCAAAAAAGCGCCGCAACGGTTCGAGGCCGGGACGCCGGACATTTCCGGGCCGATCGGTTTGCACGCGGCCATGGATTATCTCGACGCCATCGGGCGCGAAAATATCTGGAAACATGACCAGGAACTGGCGACTTACACCTACGATAAGCTTGCCGCGCTGAAAAACGTCCGGCTTTTCGGCCCGAAAACCGGGCGCGCCGGGCTGGTGAGCTTCCTGCTCAATGACGTGCATGCGCACGACGTGGTGACGCTGGCGGACCAGGCGGGCGTGGCGTTGCGCGGCGGGCACCACTGCACGCAACCGCTCATGCACCGGCTTGGCGTCGAATCCACCGCCCGCGCGAGTTTCTATTTTTACAACACCAAGACCGAAGTGGACCGGTTTGTGGAAGTGGTGAAGGAGATCCAGAAATTTTTCGGACAATGAATTGCGGCCGTCGCGTCGAGGCAGGTTTTGCCTTTTTCACATAGCTCCGCCTTTGCAAAAGGATTATGCCAGTGATTTGATCACTTCTTCGATTTTGGAAATGCCTTCGGCGGCTTCCTGCGGTTTCAGGTTCAGCGGCGGCAACAGGCGCACGATTTGCGTGCCCGCCGGAATGGTCATCACGCCGAGCTGGTGCAGACGATTGACGAATTGGAGGGCGGCGGACTTGTCACTCGCGGCCAGCCCGGGAATTTTCTCCTTTTCAACCAATTCCAGGCCGAGCATGAAACCGAGGCCGCGGGCCCGCCTGACCACCTGCGGATAAGTTGTCGCCAGCCGTTCCAATCCCCGTTCGAGCCATGCGCCGAGTTTGCGCGCGTTTTCGGCGAGCTGTTCGCTTTCGATGACTTCGAGCACCTTGAGCGCGACGGCGCAGGCCAGCGGCGTGCCGCCAAACGTCGAGGCATGCGTGCCCGGCCCCAGCAAATCGGCAAACGGCGCGCGCACCCAGAATGCGCCCATGGGGAATCCGCCACCGAGCGACTTGGCCATCGAAACGCCGTCGGGCAGAAAGCCGGGAGGGACGGCATGTTGCCGTCCGTGAATATTGGGGTCGGCGGCACGCCGACCCTCCCCTTCGTTTTCCAAAATCCTTTGAAAGCTTTGAAATTTACCGGTCCGGTAGTGTCCGCATTGCACGCCGTCCATGAACAGCAGGATTTTCTTCTCGTCGCACAAGGCGCGCAGGCCGAGGAGATATTCGGGCGTGGCGGGCGTGATGCCGCCCTCGCCCTGCACGCCTTCAATCATGATGGCCACCGTCGCGGGCGAAAGCGCGCTGCGCGCCGCGGCCAGGTCGTTGAACGGGATGTGCCGGAAACCCGGCATCGTCGGCTCGAACCCCTTTTTGACCTTGTCCTGGCCGGTGGCGGCGATGCCGGCCAGCGTGCGCCCGTGAAAGGAATTTATCGCCGTCAGGATTTCAAACCGGCCTTCGTCGTGGCCGAATTTCCGCGCCACCTTGAACAGGCCTTCGTTGGCTTCTGCGCCGCTGTTGGCAAAAAAACATTTGCCGGGGCCGATGCGTTTGACGAGCTCGGCGGCCAGCCGGCCCTGCGGCTCGGTGAAATAAAGATTTGAAACGTGGATGAGCTTCCGCGATTGCTCCACCAACGCTTCCGTGATGGCCGGGTGCGCGTGGCCCAGGCAGCACACGGCGATGCCCGCGCCAAGATCGAGATAGCGTTTGCCGGCCACATCAAACAAATAACTGCCCGCGCCGTGGCTGAACACCAGCTCGAAGCGTCCGTAGCTCGGCACGACGTTTTTATTGAACAACTCCCGCACCGACTCGAACTGGTTGTGAACGAGCGGCGGCGGCGATGGCACCATTTCTTTCATTTGCGATTTTGAATTTGCGATAGACGGGTCTCCCGCGCCTGCCAAATCCGGCATCCATCGTAAATCGTAAACCGAAAATTACAAAACGATTTCCGTCCCGACGCCCGCATCGGTGAAGATTTCCAGCAGCACGGCGTGCGGCACGCGCCCGTCCACGAACGAAACCTTTTCAACGCCGGACCGGATGGCCGCCACGGCGCTGTCGGTTTTGGGGATCATGCCCCGGTCAATGACACCGGACTTTTTGAGCGCATCCACCTCGCTGGTTTTGAGATGCGGCACCAGCGAGCCGGGTTGCCGGGGATCGCGCAGCAAGCCGGGCACGTCGCTCATGAAAACGAGCCGCCTTGCTTTCAGCGCAATGGCGACCTGTGCCGCCGCCACGTCGGCGTTGCAATTGTAAATTTTCCCGTCGTCACCGAGCGCGGTCGGGCTGATGACCGGCGTGAAGCCGCACCAGATGCTTTCCTTCAAGGGCGCGGTGTTGACCTCCACCACTTCGCCAACGAAGCCGATGTCAATTTTCCGGCCCGGATTGTCCCGGTCATCGAGCAATAGCTTGCGGCATTTGAAAATGTCCCGCCCGGCAAAGCCGACCGGTTTGCCGCCGAGGCCCTTGATGGTTTTGACAATCTCCGGATTGATCTCGCCGGTCAAAACGTCATCCACAATTTTCACCGTTGCCTCGTCCGTGACCCGCTGGCCCTGGATGAAGTCCGCCTTCAGCCCGGCCTTTTCCATCGCGCGGGTGATGGCCTTGCCGCCGCCGTGAACGACCACGGGATTGATTTCCACGGTTTCAAGGAAAACGATGTCGCGCGCGACGCCGTGGCGGATGTCGGCATCGGGCGAATCCATGAAGCTGCCGCCGTATTTGACGACGAAGGTCGCACCGCTGAACCTCTGGATGTAGGGCAGCGCTTCCAGCAGCGTGTTGGCTTTGGCGATTAAATCCTGCACGGGCATATTCCTAGCAGGAATGCGGCGGCCAATGAAAGCGCGTTTGTCACAACATTTTTGCTTTCACTGGCGCGGGGCTTCCCCTAAATTGCCGCCGCCATGCCTGAAATTGCGAAATTCGTGAACAGCGCCGCCGCGAGCATCACGCCGACCATCGCGGAAAAAGTCCTGCGCCAGTTGCCGCAGTGGAAGCTCGAATTCACGCAAATCAAAACGCCCCATTTCCCGCATCTGGTGGACCAGTTGGAATTTCTCGCCAATGCCGCCGAGGACGCGATTGAAGGCGCCTACAAGGATTTGCCCTACGCCGCCGTGGCACAATCGGTCTTTGCGCTGCTCTACGCGCACAAAAAAATGGGCATCATTCCCGACAGCGTTCTGGAACTGGGCCGCGCAGATGATTCGAGCGTCGTGCGCGCGGTGTTGATTCAAAACGAGAAAGCCTTCGCCGCTTACGCCAGCGCACAGGGCGTCAACTGGCAGAAAATCACCAGCCAGCCCTGAGTTCAGCCGCCGACCCCGGCATATTCCTCGTCCGTTCTCAGGTCCATGCCCATCAGCACGAAATCGTGGGTGACGGCTTTCATGTCGAGCACATAATCCTCCTGCCGCAGCAGGTGCTGGAAACCAATGTATTCGAGCGCGTGGATGGCGACCTTGCGTTCGCCGTTCAACTCAGCCTCCAGCCGCCGCAGGCCGAGGATGCGCGCAATCTCGACCACTTCCGCGACCAGGATTTTCGCCACGTCGCGCCCGCGGTGTTCCGGATGCGTCAGGACGGTGACGAGGCCGATGTGGCGTTTCCAGCCGCCGAACCGCTGGTGCAACGTGGCCTCGCCGATGACCTTTTGCCGGTGCAGCATCAGCAGGGGCAGGTTCCGCTCAAAATCCGCGTTTCGGCACCAGTCCTTGAACATCGCGCGGTCGAAAATGGGCTGCTTGATGAACAACCTCTCCTCTTCGGGCACGGCGAGGAAAAACTTGTGCAGCCGCGCGTCGTCCCTTTTGCCCAGCGGGCGGACCGTGCATTCCGTGCCGTCGCGCAACTTCACCGTGAACGGGAATTTTTCCAAAGCGTATTCGAGCATCATAATGGGCCTTTCGCTGCCAGCCTTCCTCTAACACAGAAACCACCCCCTGAAAAGGCTGGACGTGGAATAATTCCGGGTTTG
>Ga0265340_10002277_pt1 | contig 10965 bp, 9 predicted proteins | sample 4CB225metaG_FD_202082 | JGI IMG/M metagenome (GOLD analysis project Ga0265340, IMG submission 202082) | Rhizosphere microbial communities from Carex aquatilis grown in University of Washington, Seatle, WA, United States - 4-CB2-25 metaG | ecosystem: Host-associated > Plants > Roots > Rhizosphere...
CTCGGGAATCTCAACGTCCAATGCACAGACCGTCGTGGTCCGTGGGCGCGACCTCGCCGCCGAGCTGGTCGGTTCGATCACGTTCACCGAACACTTCTGGCTGCTGCTGACCGGAGCGCTGCCCTCAAGCGCCCAGTTGCGGGTTCTGGATGCCACGCTGGTGGCCATTGCCGAGCATGGCCTGGTGCCGAGCGTGCAGGCCGCCCGCATGACCCTGGCAGCTGCGCCTGAGGCGCTGCAGGGCGCCGTCGCGGCCGGCATCCTGGGCTGCGGTTCGGTGGTGCTCGGGTCCTCTGAGGCCGCAGGCAGGCTTTTTGCCGAGATCCAGGGTCGGGCGGCGGCCGCGCCCTCGTTGCGGGAGGCCGCCCTTCAAGTGCTGCGGGAATACCGTGCGGCCAAGCGGGCGATTCCCGGATTCGGGCATCCCCTGCACAAGGGCCACGACCCCCGGGCGTTGCGACTGTTTGCCGTGGCCGCCGAGGCGGGCACCGCAGGTCCGCATGCGCAGATCGCCACCCTCGTCGAGCAATTGCTGCCCGAGGTGATCAACCGCCCGCTGGCGCTCAACGTGTCCGGGGCCATCCCGGCGGTATTGCTGGATGCGGGGTATCCGCTCCTGGCGTTGAAGGGCGTACCGCTGCTGGCGCGCACCGCCGGCCTGGTCGCGCACCTGCTCGAGGAGCAGACCCGCTCGATCGGCTTCGTGATGTCCCACGCCGCCGCGCGCGCCATCGACTATGACGGTGCGGTCCCACCCGGGTTTGTACCCAGTGAGGAAGGGTGATGGAACCGGCACTGACGGGAATCCGGGTCGTCGAGCAGGGGACCTTCATCACAGGACCGTGCGCGGGCATGTTGCTCGCGGACCTGGGCGCCGACGTCATCAAGGTCGAAAGTCCTGATGGCGACCCGTACCGCTCGTACCAGGGTGGTCAGTACTCACCCCACTTCCAGGCCTACAACCGCAACAAGCGCTGCCTCGGTCTGAATATGAAGCAGGCGAGCGACAGCGACCTGTTCCGCAAACTGATCGCCCAGGCGGATGTCTATATCCAGAACTTCCGGCCCGGCGCCGCCGAGCGCATCGGCGCGGGCCCGGAGCAGCTGCTGAAACTGAACCCCCGCCTGGTCTACTGTTCCATCAGCGGATTCGGTGCCACCGGCCCGTACGCCGAACGGCCCAGCTATGATTCGGTGGCGCAGGCACTGAGCGGCTTTCTGAGTGTGGTGGTGGATTATCGCCGGCCGCAGTTCCTGGGGCCGGCCCTGGCCGATGCCATCACCGGCATGTATGCCGCGCAGGGCATTCTCGCGGCCCTGGTGCGGCGGGGGACCACGGGCAAGGGCGGACATGTGGAGGTGTCGATGCTCGAGGCCATGGCGCATTTCGCCGTGGAGCCGTTCGCCGCCTACTTCGCCTTGGGCGAGATCCCGACATCCGCGGACCGGCCGCGCCTGGCGCAGGCCTATATCCTGCGCACGGCGGATGACCGCCTGATCGCCATCCACCTCTCCTCGCTGGAGAAGTTCTGGACCGGACTGGTCGCGGCCCTGGAGGCGCCGGAACTGGGGACCGATCCGCGCTTCAATCCGCGCGATCGCCGCGTCGCCGAATACGACACGCTGCGTGTGGAACTGGATGAGCGGTTCTCGCGCCGGCCGCTGGCCTATTGGGAGGAGCGGCTGCGGGCAGCCGACGTGCCCCACGCCCCGGTGAACCGCATCAACGAGGTCGTGAACGATCCGCAGGTGCAACACCTGGGCGTTGTTGTGCCGATTGAGTCCCCGCATACTGCGACCCAGGCGGTACGCCCCGCAGTCCGGTTCGATGGCCACCGCGCCCGCTCAGTGCGACCGGCGCCGCTTTTGGACCAGCATGGAAAAGAGATCCGCGCCGCCCTCGATCATGATACGGCGTGGCCGGATATAAGGAGGTAAATCGTGACCAAGCTTCCCGCGCGGCTGCACCACACCGCGTACGTGACCAAGGACCAGGAGAAGACCCGACAGTTCTACGAGGACGTGATCGGCCTGCCGCTGACGGCGACCTGGTGCGAAACGGACCTGCTGTTCGGCAAGGAGCGCACCTATGTGCACACCTTCTACGGGATCGGGGACGGTGGCGCCCTGGCGTTCTTCCAGTTCGCAGACCCCGCGGATCAGGCCGAGTTTGGACCGCAGATGCCGCAATCCCCGTTCCACCATATTGCCCTCTCCGTGGATGCCGCGACCCAGGCGGCCATCGAGGAGCGGATCGAGAAGGCCGGCATCAAACCGCCGAACACCTATGTGCTGGAACACGGGTATTGCCGCTCGGTGTACGTCACCGATCCGAACGGCCTGATCCTGGAGTTCACCCTCGATCCACCGCATGTGGCAGACATCAACAAAGAGCGCCGGGCCGATGCCCGCCAGTCACTGAAGCGCTGGCTGGCAGGTGATCATCATTCCAACAATACGTATCGTTGAGCCGCCTTTAGGGGGACCTCGCGCACATGAGCAGCCGAATCGATCGGATCCTGACCACGCACGTGGGGAGCTTGCCGCGCAGTGCGGCCGTGACGGAGGTGGTCTTCGCCCGTGAGACCGATGCCAAGCGCGACCTGGCGGCTGATGATGCGGTCATCACGGCGGCGGTCGCCGAGGTGGTCAACCACCAAAAGCAGGTCGGCATCGACATCGTCAGCGATGGGGAGATGAGCAAGATCAGCTATGCCACCTACATCGCGGACCGATTTTCGGGCTTTGACGGCGACTCACCGCGTCAGCCGGGGCAGGATCTGGTGGAGTTCCCCGCGCTGCTGCGCAAGCTCGCCGAGCGTGGTTCCACCGCCAAGTATCGGCGCCCGCGCTGCGTCGCCCAAGTGGCCGTCAAGACGCTGCGGCCGCTGGAATCCGACATTGCCAACCTGAACGCGGCGGTTGCCGCCGCCAGGCCCCACGGCGCCTTCATGAACGCCGCCTCCCCGGGGGTGATTGCGCTGTTTCAGCCGAACGACTTCTATCCGACGCAGGATGCGTATCTTGAGGCGCTGGCCGATGCGCTCGCTGTGGAATACGAGGCCATCGTCAAGGCCGGGATCGTGCTGCAGATTGACGCTCCGGATCTGGCCATGGGGCGGCACACCATGTATCGGGATCGCAGTCTCGAGGAGTTCGAGATGCTCGCGGCGCGGCATATCGAGGTGCTGAATCACGCGCTGCGCAATGTTCCTGCGGATCGGGTGCGCATGCACGTGTGCTGGGGCAACTACGAGGGGCCCCATCACCACGATATTCCGCTCGAGCGGCTGCTGCCGGTGGTGATCAAGGCCAAGCCACAGGGACTGCTGTTCGAGGCGGCCAATCCGCGGCATGCCCACGAATGGCAGGTGTTTCGCAAGATCCGCATTCCGGACGACAAGATCATGATCCCGGGGTTGCTTGCCACGACCACGAATTACATTGAGCACCCGGAACTGGTCGCCGAGCGCATCGAGCGCTTCGCCCAGGTGGTCGGGCGCGAGCGGGTGATCGCGGGTACCGACTGCGGGTTTGGAACCTTCGCAGGTTTCGGACCCGTGGAGCCGGACATCGCGTACCTGAAGCTGCGGTCGCTGGTGGAGGGGGCGCAGATCGCCTCGGGCCGGCTCTGGCGTTGAAGTGGATCAAAGGGGGGAAGCATGCGTGAATTCAATGAACAGAGCATTACCCAGGCGGTGATCGAGCGCCTCTCGCAAACTGATGACCCGCGTTTCAAACAGGTCATGACATCGCTCGTCACCCATCTTCACGACTTCGTTCGGGAGGTGCAGCTGACCGAGGCGGAGTGGATCGGCGCCATCCAATTCCTGACGGATGTGGGTCAGACCTGCACCGAGAAGCGCCAGGAGTTCATCCTGCTGTCGGACACGCTGGGCGTGTCCGTGCTCGTCATTACGCTCAATCATCCGGCAGACCGGGGCAGTGCCGAATCGACGGTGCTGGGTCCCTTCTACTGGGAAGGCGCGCCGGAACTGGCTCGGGGAGCGAACCTCGCTGAGGGTGTCAAAGGCGAACCGGCTTTTTATTCCGGGCGGGTGCTGAGCGCGGACGGGCGGCCGCTGGAAAACGCGTTGCTGGATATCTGGTCCGGCGATGGCGACGGCGACTACGACATGCAGATTCCCGGGGAGACTGGGATGAAGGCGCGCGGGCGGATCCGCACCGACGCTGAGGGGCGCTATTGGTTCCGCTCCATCCGGCCGACCTTCTACCCGGTTCCGACCGACGGCCCGGTGGGACGCATGCTGCGCAAGATGGGCCGGCATCCCTATCGCCCGGGCCACATTCACATGATTGTTTCGGCGCAGGGCCACCGGCCGGTGACCACCCACCTGTTCGTGGCCGGCAGCCAGTATCTGGATTCCGATGCGGTTTTCGGCATGAAGGAGTCGCTGGTGGCGCAATTCGACCGTCATCCGCCGGGAGTGGGTCCGGGCGGTGAGCGAATGGACGTGCCCTTTTATACGGTCCAGTACGATTTTCGGTTGCGGCCCGGCTAATAAACCCAAGAATCGTGACGGCGGGCAGGTATTCAGCACCTTGCTCTGTTAGACTCCGCGCCCGTAGCTCGGCTAAAGCAAGAATAATGATGGACGCGCTGTAAGCCCTACTCACTGGATTCGGCACGGGAGTCGCTCAATCACCACGTTGATCGAGTGCGTCAAGCAACAAAAACAGGGAATGATCGGACGCCACGGAAAGTCCGATAATCTCCGGGGATCGGTCGCGGTGCTGACGACCCTGGTGCCCCTGGCATTGCTGTGGTGGCTGGCGGCCTTTTTTGGACGCACATCGCTTTGGGTGGTCGGTGCCGCACTGCCACTCCTCATCCTGTTCACGCTGCGGGTATTCGCGCTGATGCACGAATGCGGCCATCGCAGCCTCTTTCGCAGCGTCGCGCTCAATCGCTGGATGGGATTTGTCCTGGGCGTGCTCTCGGGCATGCCGCAGTACGTGTGGGCGCAGCACCACAACTATCACCACGCCAATAACGGCAATTGGGACCGGTATCGTGGTCCCTATGCAACAGTGTCCGTCGACGAATATGCCGCGCTGACCACCGCGCAGCAGCGCTTCTATCGGGCCAAATGCAGCGTTGCGGCGGCCCCGCTGGCCGGCTTCATCTACCTGATCCTGAATCCGCGCCTGACCTGGATCCGCGGAACCCTCGGACTGTGGGGCCACATCATCGCAGGCAAGTTCAACGGCTCGGGCCTCTCGGTGCGGGAGCTGTCGGCCGGCTACCAGACCCGGTACTGGAAGAATTCCAAAGAGTATCGCCACATGCTGTGGAACAACCTGGCGCTGCTGAGCATCTGGGTGATCATGTGCTGGTGGCTGGGTCCCGCGTTGTATTTCACCATCTACGTGCTCAGCGTCTCGATTGCCGGGGGCTTGGGGATTGTGCTGTTCACGGTGCAGCACAACTTCGAGCATTCCTACGCGCACGGCAACGCGAGCTGGGATTACGACACGAGTGCCATCGAGGGCACCAGTTTCCTCATCCTTCCGGGGTGGTTGAATTTCTTCACCGCCAATATCGGCTATCACCATATCCACCACCTCTCCTCGAGCATCCCCAGCTACCGGCTGGTCGCCTGTCACAATGAATATCAGCACCTCTTTCCGAGCGTGGTGCGGATCAAGCTGTCAGAGGTCGCCGGCGCGATGAAATGCATTCTGTGGGATAGCCGGGCTCACCGGATCATCACCCTGGCCGAGTACCTGCGGCAGACCTGAAGCGCCAAGCCCGGGGCTGAAGAGATTCAGTCCCGGGCACTGGCCTGTGTGCTTACGAAGCCGAGGTTGCAGGGGTCGTGCCCGTAAAATACGTGATCACATAGGCTTTGACGGTGCCATCGGCCTGCGGCACGCCCGACACCCTGACCTTGGTGCCGGTCGCCATCCCGGTGGTGAAGCTTGACTGGCCGGCGGCAGTGGTGATGTCGATGGGGCTGACCGTGACCACTCCGCCGCTCATATCCACCTGGTATACCAACGTGGCAGAGCCTGAGACGGTGCTGGCATCAACCGTCACCGAGTTGGCGCCGCCGGCGGCCGTGATCGCGAAGGTCTCTACATTGGTGCCGGCCGTTGGCGCGCTGGCGACCGTACCCACCGGCAGGGGTGTGGGTTCCAGGATTGAGGCGGCCGCGCTCCAACCGGTGGCATTGGCAGGGTCACCCCAGAGCACGTAACTGATCCCCCACGGAACGATCGCGCCGGCGGTGCCGCCGAAGCTGGCGGTGCCGTTGGTAGCAGAGACAAAGTCGCTCACGGCGCTGGTCCCCGAATCGACGAGCGTCGGATAGGCGAAGTTCCACCACTTGTAACCGCTGATGGCGGTGCCCGAGACGGGATCATTGCCATTGGTGGTGGCGGCGGCAATGTAGCTGAGCGTCACGTTGTAGTCGTCGACGGCGCGCCCGAAGAGATGCGTGTAGGTGAAGCCGCCGGCGCTCGGCATCGAAATGACGCCTGAGTACGCGGCGGTCTCGATATCAATGTCCTGGGCGACCAGCGGCACCGCGAGCGGATCCACGACGCTGGCATGCACCTTGAACCCGCGCACCAGTTCCTTCGCGGCCAGAAACGCGGTGCCGGTTGCTATCGGGGTGACATCCGCCGTGGCGTTCCAGGGCTGCCGATAGAAGAACTTGGTATTGGCATCGACGCTCAGGGGTATGCCGATGCCGGCTTCATTGGTGATGGTGATGATATTCGTATTGGGATTCACGTTGAGGACATGTCCCTCGGGGCTCAGCCAGACACCGTTGAACGTGCTGCTCGCCCAAATGCGGGTCGCAACCAACGTGCCGTTGGTCTGATAGCGGGCCGCGACGCGCACAAATTTGCCGCTGAGGCTCGTTTCGCCGGAGAAGTTGTTGATGGTGGTGACGGTCTTGCCATCCACATCATAGAACAGCGTGCCGTTGGTCGCGTCTGCGGCAATGGTGAGCGTCTGGGTTCCCGTCACTTCAGTTTCAGGGGATACCGCAGGCAGGGTGGGGAAGTCCTTGTCGATTGTCATGGAGGTACTGTCGGTGGAAATTCCCGTGACGGTGCCATAGGCATGTCGCAGCACCAGGCGGCGCAGATCGGCGAGCGGACGATGCCGCAGCGGCGCGCTGAAATCGACGGCCCACTGGGTGGCGGTCACGCCGGGCGGGTTGTGGCCGATGATGAAGGCCGGATGTGAAAGGTCGAACTCCAGGTCGAGCGCGGTGCTGCCGCTGGCAGTCACCACCAGCGGGGACACGAATTTGACGGTAATCGGAGCGCTGAGACTGCTGCCGCTGCCTTGGGTATTCATGACGTGAATATTGGCACTCGCCACGGCGGTGGCGGCCGGCAGCGCAAAGCCGCTCTGCGGGTCGGCCGCGGCGGTCAACAGCACATCCCCGGGATTGCCGCTGACGGTGACCACCGCTGCGGTGTAGGTTCCGACCGGAACTGTTGCATTGCCGAGGATTTCGGCCAACTGATCCAGCTGTTCGAGATTGACGAATGGAGCGGGAGAGGGCGCGGTGTAGACCGTGACATTGCTGCCACCGCCTTGCGGGATGAGCGCAATGCTCAACACCTTCACGCCAATGGTCGCCCAGTCATTGGACGAAGCATCGCTGATCAGCATCGGTACGCTGGCCGTTTGCGCGCCGGTGCCTCCCGTTCCGGAAGTTGAACCGGACGAGGCGGTTGAGCCCGAGCCGCCGCAGGCCGCAAGCGTCGCAGCAATGGCGCCGCACACGGCGAAATTGAGCTTCCTGGTATCCATGTATATCTCCCTCGATCGCCCCGTCGGTGCGGGTAATGGGGATCAATAGCGGATGAGGCCGGGGATGGTTGACGCCGTCTCGGCAATTGATTCTATTTGTGGCCTTTGTCACCGATCGGCGACATTGGTTCCGGCCCTGTCAGGCGAGCGAAAGGCCGCAGAAAATCGCGTACCATTAAAGCCATGAGCAACACTGAATATGCCGCGATGCTGCGCATCGCCCTCGACGAGGCCCGTCTCGGCATGGCCGAAGGCGGTATTCCAATCGGCGCGGCGCTTTTTGACCGACAGGGCAAACTGCTCGGGCGCGGTCACAATCGCCGCGTGCAGGAGGGTGATCCCTCCATCCACGGTGAGACGGATGCGTTTCGCAAGGCGGGGCGTCGCCGCAGCTATCACGACACTGTGATGGTCACGACGCTGGCGCCGTGTTGGTATTGTTGTGGCCTGATCGTGCAGTTCCGTATCGGGGCCGTCGTGGTCGGTGAGTCACGGACGTTTCGCGGGGGGATCGACTGGCTGCGCGAGCGCGGGGTGGAAGTCATCGACCTTGCGTCGGCGGACTGCGAATCATTGCTGAGCGACTATATCGGTCGGCACCCCGAAGTCTGGAATGAGGACATCGGAGAGGATTGAATGGACATCCATCTGTCAACCATCGACCACGTTCGCCAGCAGCTCATTGATCTGCTCATACAGTTTGGTCCGCGACTGCTCACGGCCGTGCTCATTATCATCGCCGGGCTGATCGTCGGGGGCTGGGCAGAGCGTGGGCTGCTGCGCGCTCTGCGTCGCTTCGACCTGGAGCCGCCGCTGCGCCAGCTGCTCTCACGGGTGACCCGCGCGCTGGTGCTGATGCTGTTTCTCGTCATGGCACTGCAGAACCTGGGGGTGCAACTGCTGCCGCTGATCGCCGGGTTAGGCGTGGCCGGTGCCGGCATTGCCCTGGCGATGCAAGGGGTGCTGAGCAATATTGTCGCCGGACTGTCCATCATCCTCACCAAGCCGTTTCGAGTCGGCCAATACATCCAGGTGGCGGGGGTGGAGGGCAGGGTGGAGCACGTCTCCCTGTTCAGCACCATCCTCACCCATGCGGACCGCTCGCTGGTCGTGATCCCGAACCGCAAGATTGTCGGTGAGATCCTCCACAACTACGGTCATATCCGTCAGCTCACGGTGCAGGTCGGCGTGGCGCCGGACACCGATGTCGCCGCGGCGCTGCAGATCATTGAAACAGTGGTCCTGGCCAATCCGCGCGTGTTGAAGGATGTGCCGCCGGTGATCGGCGTCTCAAGCCTCGCGCAGTCAGTGGTTCAGATCAGTGTTCAGCCCTGGGTGTCGGTCGAGGACTTCGGTGCGGCCACCGCGGAAATATCCCGCACGGCGCTCGAGGCGCTGCGGGAAAAGCAGATCGGCCTGGCGCAGCCGCGGCATGAGGTGCGGCTGCTGCAGGCTCAGGCCTGAGGGTCGCGCGCCTTATCGCGCCACTGATTTGGCGTAGACCTCGATCTGGGCGACATCCGACCAGCCGCCGGGTCCATGGCCGCTGCCGGGCATGAGATCGACAAATCCGATCTGATCGACTTTGGACAGATCCGGGTTGGCAACCGGGGTTCCCGTGGCGACCGCGCGCGTGATATCCAGTTTCAGCCAGCGAAGGTCCGCGAAGAAGACCTCGCTGACCCGCCAGTCGCGGGTTGAGCCATCGGCGAGGTCGCCCACCAGCCAGGTGCCGTCAGTCAGTTTTACAACCGGTCGGATCTGGTGATACCCGGACATCTTGGTCGTCCAGCGGATGCGGGCGGTACCGGTCAGGTCCGCCAGGCTGTGGCGATTGCGCAGCGCCAGGCCGCAGGGCGCCGTACACAGTCCCGTCCACACATGGATGGGATTGGTCTCATCGGTGGCGGCGCCGGTGAGCTCGATCTGGCCAGCCGGTGCCATGACGGTCAGGTCCAGGTCCGGATTTGCGAGTGACGCGGCGGTGACGGCGTGTTCACCGCCGTCGGGACCTTGCTTCCATTCCTCCCGCAAGAACAGCGGCGGGCGTTGCGGGCCATGGTCAGCCGCGCCGGGCACCGCAGGTTTCGCGGCGGGGGCCTGGGAGTGAGCCGCAACCAGGGCGCTCAGCGCGTACAGCGCGAGCAGCGGGGTGGCCCGTCGCCAAATTCCGGTACGGGTGGGCACAACTCGCGCTCCTGTGTATCCCCTAGCCATCACAACCCCCTTGTCATGTGTCAGTTGCGGGAGTCTACCTCTGAAGCAGGTTGCTAGACCATGGGCGGCAGGGCTCGCTGCACCAGCCATACCAGCGCGACCGCCGCGATGAGCGCGGACCCCCAGGGCAGCACGGCCCGGCGATAGACCAACGTGGACCTGACGGCGTAGGCAATGGGCATGACCCCGAGCACCACCGCCAGCTGACCGGTTTCAATGCCGAGATTGAACGCCACCAGGGACAGCAGTCGCTCGCCCGACGGCAATCCCATATCGGCCAGCACTGATGCGAAGCCGAAACCGTGCAGCAGGCCGAATGCGAAGGCAATCCGGGCGCGACTGTCGGTGACGACGGGAAAGATATTGTTGAGCGCGGCGACGATGATCGAGGCGGCAATGACCGATTCGGTAATGCGGCTGGGGATCCGCACCACATCCAAGGCCGCCAGAGTCAGAGTGATCGAGTGCGCCAGCGTAAAGGCCGTCACGACCTTCAGAATGCTGAACACCGCCGGTCGCGGGGCCGTCACGGGTGTCCACTGCTGCCGGCGCCGGATCAGTACGGCCGGCAGCAACAAGGACAGCAGGAACAGCAGATGATCGATACCGCTCCAGATATGCCAGATCCCCGCGTGCAGATACTCGACAAAGGTGCGCCAGTTGGAGGGCGCGTAGAGCGCAAATGCCGCCTGCGGGGTGGGGCCGCCCAATACTCCGGACTGCGTGACAGAACCTGCCGTCAGGGTCAGCAGGCCGCGGTGGGAAGGGTCGATGTCATCCATCATCGAGTAGCGGATGCCGAGCCGCTGAACCGTCGCCGGACAGTGGGCCGTAAAGGGCAGCCACACGTAACTGCCGTCGACGCGGTCGTTGACCTGCAGCGCCCCGAGGTTCACGGCACAGGAACTCTCCTGCGCCGACAGGAACAGGTGCTGCCCGACATACTGCAG
>Ga0265340_10002279_pt1 | contig 10963 bp, 12 predicted proteins | sample 4CB225metaG_FD_202082 | JGI IMG/M metagenome (GOLD analysis project Ga0265340, IMG submission 202082) | Rhizosphere microbial communities from Carex aquatilis grown in University of Washington, Seatle, WA, United States - 4-CB2-25 metaG | ecosystem: Host-associated > Plants > Roots >...
TCGGTTGATGCACAGGCGCGGGCAAGTAGTCTTGCGCGCGCACGACGACAAATCGGCGAGGTAGCCAAGTGGTCAGGCAGCGGTTTGCAAAACCGTTATACGTGGGTTCGAATCCCATCCTCGCCTCTCAACATACTGAGGCCGCAACCACTGAAGCGCTGAGTTGCGTTTCAGTGTTGTTGGTGCGGCACTGAATCAGCGTGTCACGTGGCGCAAGCATGAATGTTTACGCAGTGAAGCGTCGATGTCCGCAGGCAAGAGATTTCGGCCTACGTGCGCAGCCAACGCGACGGCAATTGCGGCGAACGCTCCTGGAATTGGCGCCGCATTGAGCGAGGCTCTCGTCGTTGGATCTTTCGTCATCGTCGCGATCGTCAGGCCGTGAGTGAGATGTCATTGAGCGGATGATCGTGGCGCTAGAACTTACTCACAGGGGCATCGAGTTGACCCAGTCGTGATTCCGAGCAGCAGTGGAGCCGTGTTTCGCTGACCTCCGCTTGTTGCTATTCATTTTCGAATAGCTGAGGACTCGATGCGCTTCCCGCGGCCAGTCGTATCGTTGCTCGTTACCGGTCTGGGCGGGAGTACGGCACTGGCTGCAATTGGACGCATTTGTGGGTCCAAATTCTCACTCAATACTGATTTTGCACTTTTAGTGATCCAACCCGATGCCTGCGCACATTCACCTGTATATCGGATGACTCAGCTCACCGTACTTCCTTTGCCAACTGACGAACCACGGGCCGACGTACTGCTTTTCCCGGAGGCGCACGCTTTGCGCGTCAACGCCTCCGGGACACAAACCGTCGGATCCGTTGGCGAGCAGAGCAGTACGGGGTCGAGCGCTTCAACATCCATGGACGCGAAAGTGACACGTCGCAGCGGCGTCATGAACAGGGGCCCCAATGATCCCCCGTCGTCGTCCCGCTCTAGGCCCCTTCATGCGGTCGTATCCAACACGAGTCAACCGGACAAGCGCCTGGCAGAATTGGTACGGGACCAATACCGCTCGGTGTGGCGTGCCTTGAGGCGACTCGGTGTGCCCGTGGCCTCGCTCGACGATGCCACGCAGGAGGTCTTCATCGTGGCATCGCGAAAGCTCGACGTCGTGGGGCGCGATTCCATGCGGTCATTCCTGTACGGTACTGCACTACGGGTTGCCGCCAACTTTCGCAGGTCGCGCCAGGCGCGTGTGCATGACTCGCTCGACGATGCCGACACCAACCCTTGGCAACCGCAAGTGGACGCCGAGCAACTGGTGGAACAAAAGCAATTAAGGGAGCTCCTTGATCAGATTTTGGACACGCTTTCTGACGACTTGCGCGAAGTCTTCGTCTTGTTCGAGCTTGAGAAGCTCACCCGGATTGAGATATCCGAACTGCTCGGTTTGCCCTCAGGCACGATCGCATCGCGCCTGAGGCGAGCCCGTGAACATTTTGAAAATGCCTGTGACAAATTGCGGACTTCCCCGCGAGGAGGCCTGCGATGACCTCGAAGGATCGTCTCATCGATAGCAGCCGAAACCCCTTGGCTCGCGAATTATTGCGTTCCGCTGAGCTGGACGACCCCCCTGCTCAATCAATGATCCGGCTAGCCATGGCGCTGGGTCTTGGTTCTTCAGCAGTGGTCTCGACGATGGCAACTGGCGCAGCCGCAGCCTCCGAGGTCACGCTGGACGCTGCGGTGGCAACGGCCACGAACGGTATGACAGTGGCGAGCGCAGCCGCAAATGGCACGGGTGCCGTGGCAACTGCCAACATCGGTGCGGGCACTGCGATGTTCTCGAGTACCGTGTCGGCTACCAATGTTGCCGCAAGTACGGCTGTGTTCTCGAGCGTCGGAGGAATCGCAGCGGCGCCCGCCGTGACTAGCACATTGTCTGCTGTCGGGATGCTCAAAGCCATGGCCGTGGTGAGTTTGACCTGTGGTGCGCTGTCTTTTGGTGGAACCAAACTCGCCATGACTATGGCCGAAGCACCCGTAGCAACTGCTAACATCAGCAAACAGCCAGTTCGAGTTGCGCCAACCGACACAAAACGGGCCGTTGCGCTGGGCAATCTCGCGCCAAGTACCGTTGCGCCACCTTCTCCGCCTAAGCCTGACGAGACCGATGTCGAGGATGAGCTCTTGCCGGCACATTTGCAGGACGCGCAGCACTTGAACAACGTGCCCGAGAGCGTGCAGCAAGCCGCACCGGAACGGAACGTAGGCCGACAAGACACAAAAGCTGCAAGAGCTGCAACATCGACGGATAATGGCACGGCCAATCTGCAGGGGGCGACGTCGCTCACGCAGGCGACGGCTGTGCCGGTCGTCAATGTTCAGCGCCATTCGGCGGTCGCTGCTTTTCCAAGTGACGATGAGCCAGCCGCACCCTCGGTGAGCGCTGCCTCCGACAAGAAGGCCAGCACACGCAACAAGCCACTGAAGTCGGATTCGGAACCTGGCCTTGACAGGGTGCTGTTGGAGCGGGCCCGCACCGCAGTTGCTGAGGGTCAACCACTGGTGGCATTGCAAGCACTCGATGCATACCGAACGCACGCACAAAGCGGAACGCTGCGTGCTGAGAGTGTGTTACTACGTGTGAGGGCGTTGCTTGCGCTCGGTCAGCGCTCAGCCGCTGAACGCGAGGCGATGCCGCTCATCAAGGCTGCCCCGCAGTCACGTCCTGCGGCGCGCTTGCGCGAACTTATCGGTGTGCCAAACGACACACCGTGATTGCTTAGCTTATATTTGTGCGTATCGAAGTCATGAGCAGAACCGGAACCCCTCCAGAACCGTTGTACTCTTCCTTCCTTAATTCTTTAATCTGGATGGCTCTTGGTTGACGCAGTAACTGGGCAACTATTGCCCTATTGCGTGGTTCAAGCTCGCCCTTTGTCGCACCGTTAACCTTCGCGCCGCCTTGGGCGGAATGAAACGTCGTTCCAAGATGGGTGCTACACACGACACACAGCCGCTAATCGACAGATGCGCTCAACCGGTCATGCGATGGCCGACGCCATGTCGGATTGCTTCGAGTACGTTGTCACGAGGAGCTGCATTTGCCAAAACCGAACCCGGAAGTCCCTGAAACTGCAGTGGGACACCCAGCGATCGGGCCTCGACCCGCAGACTAGCCAGGAACTGCAACGCATCCGTATCGATATACGTGGCTTTCCCGCAGTCGATCAGCATCGTCTGCTGGAATTCGAGCGCTTGCACCACCCAGTTCCTAAGATAGCTGACGTCATCAAGAGAGACCTCGCCAGTCAGGGACACGTGCAAATTCTTCGCTACGGGCCGCGTCGTAGAGCCAATTTCCTTATTCATGAGCTGCCCGCCCATACGCTCGCGACATCTCCACAATAAGTGCAGACTCGCATTGTTGAGTCATTTTTTTGTTCCCCTCAGAACACCGGCGGCCGTCGTGACCGACTTGATTTGCAACGCAAATTATCATCGGCCTTAAAACTTACTCCGCTAGCGGACCGCTTGTCCAGTAAAACTAGAACTTTTCTTTTTGGAGCCACTTTGTGGCAATTGGACACCAATCAGCCGCTAAGAGGGTGATTTTCGCCTGGTGGCCTTCAGCACGGCAGCGTTGCACGGCTTTCAGCCACGACGGTGTTTCCTCTTAGCAATTGAATACGAACCGAAATCATCTGCGCACCGGCTATCTGTCGTGCACCATGAATGAGAATTCGATAGTAACCATTCGCTTTGATATCGCGGTGACGGTTCGATGAATTCGCTGCAACAATATGAGCCTCCGTTGCGTCATTATTTGTCATTTGCACGCAGTAACGATTGAAGCTGCCGACACTTACTTCTAAGCGAATACATGAACCTGTCTGCAGTGGGAATCAGAGATGGGACCGCGAAACGGCCTCAGCTGGTGCAAGACCGACGATCCGGGCCAGGGCATCCGGCAGCGGCCGGCTGCTGATGTTCCTCAGGTCATGATCGAGATCAACGTCTGCGGGCATGGGAGTAACTGGCCATACTGTCTTTCAACAGTCACCCTCCCAAACTCGTAGTCCAGTGCGGAGGGCTGGTCAGGTGCAGTGCTGAGCTGGACGGCATCGCGACGAAGCGCCGTGGCGGTCATACACGTTCAATCTTCACGCGTTGTGCGTAGTCAGCTAGAGCTTCCAGATCGTCCACATCTGATGTCAGGACAGTGCCGCCAGGTTCTGCGAACGCCACTACGAGTGCGTCGATGGCTGAACCTCGACCAGCCCGTCTCCGGAGCAAAGCGGCACGTCGAGCAAGTGGTTCGCTGACCTCTTCAATGATATCGCAGGTCTTGAGGAATCGGTTGGTGAGTGCGTCTCGTCCCGCGTGGCCCTCCAGACACTCCACAAGAACCGGAGACGGCACCAACGGTGGCCAAAGGCCAACATCACGAAGGGCAAAGATCAGCGCGGCAGACTGTCGTGTATGCTCCGCAAGGCGGCTTACGCCGCCAGAATCTAGGATAAGCATTTCAATTCAGCCTGCCTTACGAGTGGAACGTCGCGCGATGCGATTCGCCAACGCATTGGCTCGGTTACGCTCCGATACCGTGGGACTACCAACCTGACCCACCAATGACGTGAGATACTGATCGGTCGCGGAAAGAAGGTCCTGGCGCCGAATTTCGGCACGCACCGCGTTCTGTAAAAGTTCTGACGCCGGCAGCCCTCGAGCCTTGAGCTTATCGTACAGATCATCTGGCAAGTACACCTGCATGCGTGGCATACGCCTATATGTACACCCCATAGCTGGAGGGTGCAAGCTTTGGACGATTTCGCGGGGGATGTTGACGGCCGTCGGTAGTGCCACCTCAACGAGCCTACGATACAGGACTCGGCAGTTGTTTAAAGAAGTCGAGGATGTGCGAGCTTTCAGACGACGGATCGCTGAGGACGAGCCTCGCTGATACTGGTCATAACTCTTGGTCGTAGTCGTAGAGATCAAACTCAAAAGTTAGGCGAGCGACCATACGGAACTGCTCACGTTCAATCATGCCTCAACGTGCTCCACCGCCCGTCCCAGTTCCTCGATGTGCTCGCGACACACCCGCTGCACCCGCGCGCTCAGCTCGTGGACCCAGCCAGCCATGATCTCGAGCTCTTGCTTGGACACGGTGTAGCTTGTCTTGTAACGCGCATCGACGTAGGCGATCTTCAATAACTTGAAGAGCCGAGTTTCTTCCGCTGTGTTCTGTGGGAACACGCCGCGCAACGCTGGATGCAAGTCCGCGCAGCGCTTGCCTAGCGTCTCCAGGTTGTGCGTCTTCGCGGCGGCACGCCTCAGCGATGGGGCGGCTTGAGACGATTCCGCTGTAGTAGCCATAGAGAACCACCTTCAGCAACACCCTGAGGTCATAGGCCGATCGCCCTGTCTCATCATGGGGCCTGAGAGATGCCAACAACTCAAGTTCGTCACTAGCGACATGTGGCGGGCATTCATCTCCACGGTGGCGCGCAAAGCCAACGCACGTGACGAGGCTCAAGAAGTACAAAAATGGTCAGTATGTTCTAGCCGCCGCGCCCGGCGCGCACAGTAAGGAGCTCAGCGAGGCTCAGCGAGCGCACTGCGATAAGTTCCGCAACGCCATCATTTACGCCAAGGCTGCCAAAACGTCAGCCACCTATCAAGAGGTTGCAAAGTCGCGCGGACAAACCGCGTTCAATGTGGCGGTGGCTGATTTCCTGCACCCACCAGAGATTCAGGGCATTGATTTGTCGTCGTACCACGGCGCGCCGAATCAACCCATCACCATAACCGCGGTCGATGACGTCAAGGTCAAGACCGTCGGCGTCATACTTTCCGACGCTCGCGCTCTAGACAGCACTACCGGCCGTCCTGTTTTTCAGCAGTGGCTACCCATTGGACACATCCGTAATAATGGATGAGTCCAATACGACATCGCGTGGGCGCAGTTCACCGCCCGCACGACTACGATGGTCGAGTGAACTGCCAATTTCCAGCAGGCAAGAGGTCTGGAACCCCTAGAAGCGCAAACCGTGCAGGACGACTTGGTTGAACAATGCCCATCTACAACGACAATTCGCTTTCGATTGGCCACACACCGCTGGTGCAGCTGAACCGGATCGTGCCGCAAGGCGCTCGAGTGTTGGCTAAAATCGAAGGCCGCAATCCCGCCTACTCCGTCAAGTGCCGACTCGGGGCAGCCTTGATTTGGGACGCCGAAAAGCGTGGCCTAATAAAACCGGGTGTAGAGATCATCGAACCGACTTCAGGTAATACGGGGATTGCACTGGCCTTCGTGGCTGCAGCGCGGCGCTATACAGTAACGTTGGTCATGCCGGAAACGATGAGCATCGAGCGCCGCAAAGTGCTCAAAGCCCTTGGCGCCAATATCGTGCTCACCGAAGGGTCCAAGGGAATGTCTGGAGCCATACAAAAAACCAATGACATTCGCAATTCGGCACCTGACCGTTACTACATTCCACAGCAGTTCGAGAACCCGGCAAACCCCGCAATTCATCGCAGCACCACAGGTCCCGAGATTTGGGAAGACACCAACGGCAAGGTCGATGTGTTGGTATCTGGCGTTGGCACGGGCGGTACCATCTCGGGGGTATCCCAGTTCTTCAAACACGACAAGCACCAACCCTTGGTGAGCGTTGCCGTTGAGCCTGTGGAGAGTCCCGTGATAACACAGCACTTGGCCCAGCAGGAACTCAAGCCTGGCCCACACAAGATTCAGGGAATTGGCGCGGGGTTCATTCCGAAAACGCTCGATCTGTCGGTCGTAGACCGCGTCGAGCGTGTAGATTCAGCAGAGGCTCTGGGCTATGCTCGCCGACTTGCCAAAGAAGAAGGCATCCTCAGCGGAATCAGTTGCGGTGCCGCAGTAGCAGCCGCTGCGCGCCTGGCAGCCGATCCACAATTCGCCAACAAGACCATCGTAGTGATCCTACCGGACGCGGGCGAACGCTATCTGACTGGAGTGCTCTTCGAGGGAATCTTCGAAGGTATTGCTGAAGCCAAAGCCGGCGATCGACTGTAGCAATTCTACCGCTGACAACTCGGGCAATAGTGGGCACTTCTCTGCGCCATCACGATACGCTGGATGCGCCCACCGCAACGCCTACAAGTTTGGCCTTCACGGCCATAAGCGGCGAACTGCTTCTGAAACGAGCCATCGCTACCATCCGGATGCAGGTAGTCATCGATACTGGAGCCGCCGAGGGCGATCGCGCGTTTGAGGACGTGACGAATCGCGCGTGCCAGCGCAGTGATCTCCTGGGGCCCCAGGTCTTGCCCGGGCCGCGTGGGGGCGATGGCCGCCGCATACAGCGATTCATCCGCGTAGATATTGCCGACACCGGCGAGGATTGACTGATCCAATAGCAGCGGCTTGATCGCCGCTCGGCGCCCGGCAAGTGCCTCAGTCAGTTGCAGCGCGGTAATGCCAACCGCGTCTGGTCCTAGTCGCTCCAGACGTGGACTGCGCTCTTTGGCACCCAACCAGAGTATCTTGCCGAATTTGCGACTGTCACGGAAATACAGGTGGTCCCCGGCGTCGGCGAAGACAATGGTCAAATGGGTGTGCTTGTCCGGCTCGAATCGATCGGTCGGTTTCCCTTTGGTACGCGCCGAGCGCTGGACGAGCCGCGGACTCAATGCTCGGCTCGAAAACAGCTGCCCCGTCATGCCCAAGTGAATCACCAAACAACCCTGTCCCTCGAGCTCGAAGAGCAGGTACTTGCCGCGACGGTTGATACGCGTGAAGCACTGACCCACCAGATGCTTGCGCAGCTCCCGGGGCGACGTGAGAAAGGTGTAGTTGCTCTCGGTAACTCGAATCGATGCGATGGTGCGCTCGAGCACGGTTTCACCGAGCCGACGTCGAATCACTTCTACTTCGGGCAATTCGGGCATGGCGTCGTGCCTGCTGGGACTTTGCGCGTCAAATAGAAGAAGTCACGAAATGCTGATTTGCTCACGTACTCGCCGGGGTGAAATTCGAAGCCGTCCACCGGCGCTTGCGCCACGAGCTCGCCCTTCTCATTGGCTCGGTAGAGCAGGAACTTAGGATACGACCAATTGACATCCAATTGCGCCACATCAACCGCACCCACGTGGTGCATGCCTTCAGCCAGCGCCCGCGCCGTGGTGTTATTGCTTATGCCGACGAAAAGCACTCGGCGCGACTCGTCGAGGCCAATCGCGGAACGACGAATCACCGTGTCGCCGTCGAGCGTTGCACCCCAGAGGCGTGTTTCGGGCTGGCGCAACCCCACATGCATGGTGTTATTCTCATACATGCACGCTGGGGTCTGCCGAAACCATTGCATCCGCGCTTCGGAAGCTTGAACCGTGTCCCAGGTCGCAATCTGCACGGAGTCATTGGTGTAGCCAATTACCGTGCACGATTTGGGGCGGGGCTTGAGCAGGTTGATGCCGTCCACCCGCATACCATAGTGCCCGTGCTCAGCCATGAACCCACCGTTGAATGCGGCCAGCAATGACGGCACGAGATCCGGCGGCACACGACCGTGGCGGGCCACGGCAGGCGTACCCGGATCAGCGCGGGGTTCACCGGTGCCAGCGCAAGCGTGAAGGATCGTGTTATCCAGCGACACAGCCACCACGAACAGATCAGCCCACGAGCGATTCACATCCGGGTGCAAGAGGGTTTTATAGAGTAGAGGGGGTTCCTGCGGTCGCCTCGGATCGGCGATGGGTACCCAATCGCCGTCACCGGGCGCATGCCACTTGGCGCTGAACGGGCCCACGGACGCCGGATGAAAACTTGCTTCGGCGCCAGCATCGCTCTGTACTGACTGCGCCACGGGATCCGAACTTACAGGTGCCCAGCGAGCCTTGGGTGCTTCATTCCGATGGCGCCAGCGATTCATTCGATCGGCAATGCCGTACGAGAACTCCTCCAAGTGGGTAACACGCTCGGCGCCAATGATGCGACGCAGACCATTGGCAAACAACGGCCCTGCCCAGCTCGTGTGGTTCACGAGCAACCACGGTACGATCACGAGCACCAACGCCACGCTCAGCGCCAATGCGCCAATGCGCAACGCTCGCCGCTTGCTTGAGAGCAAAACCAGGGTCAACGCGGCCGAAGCCTAGCCTGGCTTGGGCGAGATGGGCCAATCTAAGGCAATTAGGACAGCAGTACGCCCGGGCAATCGGCAGAAAGTGAGGCCCCGTGGTCGAATTTCTTTTTTTGGCGTGGCGGCCCAAACCGTGCGGGTTATGGCTAACCTGGTGTAAGAAGTCGTGGTGCGGTCACATTCGCCTCGCATGTCCTTCGCTCGGCTTGTGGCGTTCCTTCTGGTTGCTCAAGGCACCTGGACGAGCCTAGCCAAGGCTCAGGCTGATGCCTTTACAACGCCAACTCCGGATATTGCATTGCCCGCGAAAGACGCCGCTGAGCTCATCGGCAGGCCGGTGTACCGCGTTGATGTGATCAATACGGGCAAGCGTTGGAATGAAGTCATGCCCGTGCACCGCGTGCAACTCGGTGAACCGTACACTGGCGAAGTCGCCCGCCGCGCCGCACGGGAACTGCTCGACACTGGACACTATGCAACCGCAGCGGTGGACGCCGTGGCGGAGGGACAGGGGGTGCGCCTCGTCATCACGCTTGAGGCGCGCCGCGTAGTTGAACAAGTGCAGCTCGTGGGCTGCCCCATCGACACTGATGCACTGCTCGAGGCAGCTAGTTTGCAAAACGGAATGGAAGTCGGCGAGCATGACTTGCCGTCGCTGACGCAACGCGTGCAGCAAGTCCTAAAGCAACACGGTTATCCAGCCGCAAGCATTCAGCTTGAAACAACTGCTGGTGGGGCATCACTGCAAACCCAGTTAAGGTTAGAAATCGACCCTGGTGCGCCCGCCATTATCGCAACTCGAACATTCATAGTGACACCACAACCAGTACCCGCTGCACTAGCCGTGCAACTCGAGGGGTATGGAGTCCAGGCGGGAGAGCGCGCCGACGAAGAACAACTCGAACACGCGGATCGGGAATTGGAACGCGAGTTGCGGCGTCAAGGCCGGCACCGCGCCGTGGTCTCGCATCACGTGGTCCAGCAAGGCGCCCACACGCGACTCGAGGTTGTCGCGCAGGCAGGCGCGCTTGTGACGATTGCCTTCGAGGGCCAACAGACGTTCGACAGCGACGCTTTGCTCAGCTCACTCGACTTGGACAGCAACGAGGACCTCTCGCCGGGAGGGCTCGCCGAACGCGTGAAAAACTTCTACGTCAAACACGGCCATCTCGATGCTCAAGTCAGATATCGAATCGACGGACTTGGCACGCAAACCGAACGCTTGGTGTTCATCGTCCGTGAGCAATCGCGGATCCGTGTCGTGGGCCGCGAGTATCCATGCCTCACAGGTCCCCGAACTCCAGAAAGCATTGGGGAAGAGATCGACAGTTACCTCTCTGAAGATCTGCCGGGTGCTGACGTGCTCGGTCCGGTAGATCCGGCGCAAGTTGACAGTGTGATTGGTCCCAAGGGCACCACCGGCGCACGCCCCCGACCACCCGATGTCAGCCCATGGACGACGTATGACGAGCAGGTCTATGAGCGGGCAGCGCAACATGTGCAGGACCTGTATCGCTCCGAGGGTTACCTATCAGCAACCGTAGGTCCCACGGAGGTACTGCGACGCAGGTGCCAGCCGCATTCAATGCCGGGCACTTGTGTACCGATCGGCGACCGACGTCGGCCTAGGACTTTGTGCGCCTATGACGACATCGGCCTGCCCATGGAGGAACCTGCGCCCGATCCAAACCTCGACTGTGTTGCAAACCCGGCCAAGGGAATTGAGTGCGAGCCAACGGCGGTCTTGCATATTCCGATAAAACTGGGGCCACGCACGACACTGTGGGATGTGTAATTCGAAGGCAATGCGCGGATAGCAGATCAGGAGCTCTGGGAAGCGTCGGGACTTACATTGGGCGCGCCCGCGTCATTCTCGGAAATCGAACAAGCACGGC
>Ga0265340_10002280_pt1 | contig 10961 bp, 13 predicted proteins | sample 4CB225metaG_FD_202082 | JGI IMG/M metagenome (GOLD analysis project Ga0265340, IMG submission 202082) | Rhizosphere microbial communities from Carex aquatilis grown in University of Washington, Seatle, WA, United States - 4-CB2-25 metaG | ecosystem: Host-associated > Plants > Roots >...
CGGCCAATTACATCTTTAACTTCGTCAATGGGACACTAACGGTGGTTACGCCGCCTCAATTAAGCAGTGTTCTTTTGAGCGGCAACCAATATACCCTTGCCTGGCCGACGATCGTGGGCCAGAACTATCAACTCCAGTACACGACCAATCTCGTGCCAGCGGCATGGAATCTTTTTGCGGGTCCCTTCGCGGGCACGGGTAATCTCATCATCGTAACCAACGGTCTGGGTGTCTCCCCGCAGCTCTTCTTCAGGCTGAGTGTCGGTTATTAGGCGGACAGTTTCGCTTCTGAAATGTCGAATCGGGGGATGATATATCATCATGCAAATAAACGTTCTTGAGTATTTGGAAAGGGGTCCGCTGTTCAAGTGCAAGGACAAGGAGGCGATTATTGACCATGATCGCCGGTTCACCTTCGGGCAGATTGAGCGGTTTGCCAAGAACTGCGCGACGTTGATTCTCAAGCGAACTTGCAGCGTCAATCGCCCGATAGCGGTGTTTCTTCCCAAAAGTGCCGAGGCGATTATTGCTAATCTGGGCATTCTTTACACCGGCAATTGCTACGCCAATCTCGACAGTAAATCCCCGCCCCAGCGGCTCAAAAGCATGCTGCAAAACCTCGATGCGAGCCTGATTGTCACATCGGCGGTCCATGTTCCCATCTTGCGCGCCCTGGATATTCCCGAAGACCAGCTGCTCCTTGTCGAACAGGCACTAACATCCGAGGCAATTTATGATAACACGCGGTTGTTGGACCGGCTTAAGTCGGTGATTGACACCGATCCCGTCTATATTATTTACACGTCCGGGTCCACCGGCATACCGAAGGGAGTTGTCATACCTCATCGTGGCGTGATTGACTACATTGACTGGGCGCGGGATTGCTATCAAATTTCCGAAAGTGAAGTGATTGGCAACCAAGCCCCGTTTTTCTTCGACAACTCAACCCTGGATATTTATCTGTGCCTGTCCTGCGGGGCCACTTTGGTGTTGATTCCGGAGGAAATATTCGGTTATCCGCTCAAACTGGCGGAGTTCGTCGAACGAATGGGTGTCACCACTTTCTTTTGGGTGCCGTCCGTCATGACCAGCATGGCGAATTACAAAATCCTGGATTCCCTGGCCCCGCAGTCACTCCGAAAAATCCTTTTTGCCGGCGAAGTCATGCCGACAAAAACACTCAATTACTGGCGCGGTAAATATCCTCACGCGTTGTTTTCAAATCTCTATGGACCGACGGAAATCACCGTGGATTGCACTTATTACACCGTGGATCGGGATTTTAGTGATGCAGAGGCCCTGCCGATCGGGTTTCCGTGCCGTAATACCGACATATTGATTCTAAATGAGAAGAACGAACCGGCGGGAACCGATGAAGCCGGCGAGCTTTGTGTGCGCGGGAGTTCGCTGGCATTGGGTTACTGGAATAATCCGGAGAAGACGGCCAGCGTCTTTGTTCAGAACCCGCTCAATCCGCATTATCCCGAATTGATCTATCGAACCGGAGACCTGGTTTCCCGGAATGCGCGTGGAGAAATCATGTTCATCGGACGCAAGGATTTTCAGATCAAACATCTGGGTTACCGAATCGAGCTGGGCGAGATCGAACATGCCGTTTTCCAGGTGGATGGCATCCGTAACGGTTGTGTCGTGTATAACCAGAATAAAAAGGAGATCGCCCTGTTTTTCGAGTCGGACCAGGATCTTTCGCCTGCTGTCATTCGCGAGCGGATGTTAACCCGCCTGCCCAAATACATGCTGCCGACATCGTTTCATCGGCTGGACAAAATCCCGCTCACGGCGAACGGGAAATATGACCGGGTCAAACTGGCCGCCACCCTCCAAACCAAACCGATTTGAAACCCGAGCAGATCATCATCATTGGCACTGGACGGCTTCCCTGCCATTGCCTGGAAGCCTGCCAGGGCGGCCTGATCCCGGTCGCCGCCTGCATCGAGTCCGGGAGCCAGGGATTTTCCCCTCTGGCGGCCCTCTGCCGGAAGCTGGGCGTGGAATACAAACTGATGCTCGACCGAAAAACTTTGTCCGGGTTCTTTCTTTCAATCCACAAGCCCACCCTGGTGGTAAGCGCTTATAATTATTTCATTTTTCCCCGCGAGGTGCTGGCAGCCCCCGCTCTTAATATCGTCAATTTCCACAATTCGCTGCTGCCCCGCCATCGTGGACGGAACGCACCCACCTGGAGCATTTACGAAATGGATGCGATCACCGGCATCACCTGGCATCAAGTGCATCCAGCCGTGGACACCGGGGATGTCATTTTGCAAAAGGAGATCGCGCTGGCCGGGAACGTCACGGCGCTTGAATTGACATTGCAAACGCTGGAAGTGGCGGCCGCGGCGTTCAAGGAAATCCTTCCGTCGCTCCTTGAGGATTCCTATGCCTGCACTCCGGTTCAAGACAACGGCAATGGAAGCTACCACCGTTCAACGGACGTGCCCAATGACGGGTTGTTTGACCCGGGTTGGAACATCCCGCGGGCGCATGCGTTTTTGCGGGCGATGGATTACGGCAAGTTCAATGTTTTTCCCGCCGCGAAACTTCGTCTCCTGGGACGCGAATTTTCCATTGCCGGTTACCAAGTCCGGACGGCCAACCCCGGCGCATCGGGTGAACCATCCGTCGAATTTGAAAACCGGCAATTGCGCTTGCGCGATCAGGAGGCCGAACTTCTGATAACTTGCAAATGATTGCCTTTCCAGCATCACTTTGAACGAGATTACCGCCATCTTAAAAACAATCCGCCCGGAAGTGGATTTCTCCCAATCCAAGGATTTTATCGGGGACGGTTTGCTTGACTCGTTCGACGTGGTCACCCTGGTGTCGTCGTTGGACAAACACTTTGGCATTTCCATCCAGGGAGTGGACATCGTGCCGGAAAATTTCAAGGATTTGGCAACCATCGAGGCGCTTTTGCGCAAAAACGGGGGCAAATTGTGAATTTCAAATTCCGTCGCAAACGCATCAGCGGCATTCTCACGGTCCTGCCGGCGAGGGAACAGTCGTTTGTTGAAGACATGAGAAACTTCAAGTTTTCCGAGGCGCGGTCGCTCAAGCTGAAGGAAGTGATGGGTTATGACAAGCACCGCATCGTCGAGCCGGGCACGTGCGTGTCCGACCTGGCCGTGGCCGGCATGGAGCATTTGTTCAAAAATGGCCTGCTCCATCCGGATGAATTCGACGCCCTGATCCTGATCACGCAGTCGCCGGACTATTTCATGCCGCCAACGAGCAATGTCATCCAGGGAAGATTGAACTTGAAGCATGACCTGCTCTGTCTGGACATCAATCAAGGCTGTGCCGGATTCGTCATCGGAATGATCCAGGCGCTTTCATTGCTGGAGCAGGAGAGCATCAACCGGGTGGTGATCATCAACGCCGATGTGCTCAGCCGGAAAACCTCCCCGAAGGACCGGAACAGCTATCCGCTGATTGGCGATGGGGCTTCCATCACGGTTGTGGAGCGTGACACGGAAGATTCGGTCATTCATGCGAATCTCAAGATGGACGGCACGCGCAGCAACGTATTGATGATTCCCGCGGGCGGGTTGCGGCAGCCGAGTTCGCTGGAAACCGCCCTGCTGGAGGACGTGGGTGACAACAATCTTAGGGCCCGGGACCATTTGCACATGGACGGTTCGGCCGTGTTCAATTTTGTGCAGATGGAGGTTCCTCCATTGATTGAGAACCTTTTAAAACATGCCGGAGCGACGATGAATGGGGTGGATTACTTTTTCTGCCATCAGCCCAACCGGTTCATGCTGCAAAAACTTGCGGATAAAATGAAGGTGCCTTACGCAAAAATGCCCAGCAATGTGGTTGAACATTTCGGCAACAGCAGCGGCGTGACCATCCCGACCGCCATCGCTTTCAACCTGCAGGAACCGTTGCTTCAGAAAAAATTACGGGTTTGCCTGGCGGGTTTTGGAGTCGGCTTGACCTGGTGTGCCATGTTGCTCGATTTGGGACCCTTGAATTTCAACACAATCATCGAATACTAATAAATATGAACAAGCTCGAGTTCTTTCGACGCCTGGCGGAAATCCTCAATGTCGAAGAGGTGACGGAGGGAAACGTTCTCAAGGATTTTGACGAGTGGGATTCACTGTCGGTGCTGTCGGTCCTGGCCATGGCAGATGCCAAGTATGGTGTTGTCATTCACGCGGACGAAATCCGGTCTGTGGTAAAGGCCGCCGACCTGGCGGAGCTGGTGGAGGCAAAACAAAAATAACCGGCCGCCGGGTCCGAAGATTCCCTCCACGTTTGAAAACCATTTTTAATCAAGAGGCGGGAGGCCGTTGATCATCCGGTCGTTCAGACACTGCAAATATGAAGTGCATTTTCAGGAATAAACGAATCAGTGCCATTCTCTCGGTGGTGCCGGGGCAGGAGAGCTGTTTTGACGATGAACGCCTCAATTACAACCTGACCGAGGAAAAAGCGAGGCGGATGAAAAAGATGATGGGCTTGGACCGGCATCGCGTGGTGCCGCCGGGGGTCTGTTCCTCCGACCTTTGCTTGTTCGGCCTGCAACAATTGTTGAACGAAGGCGCCTTGAAGAAGGATGAGATTGGCGCCCTGGTATTTGTTTCTCAAACTCCGGACTATTACCTTCCACCGACCAGCAACGTGATTCAGGGCAAACTGGGATTGGGTCATGATGTCATCTGCCTTGATCTCAACCAGGGTTGCGCGGGCTTTGTCATCGGATTAATGCAGGCATTTATGCTGCTGGACATAATGGACGCGGGCAAAGTGGTGCTGCTCAACGGCGACACCGCCAGCAAACTGGTCGATAAACGCAATCGCATCACCTACCCATTGATTGGCGATGCCGGGTCAGTGACGGTCATTGAGCGTTGCGTGGAAGAAAACCCGGTTCACCTGTGCCTGAAGATGGATGGTTCGCGATACCGGGCTCTCATTGTTCCGGGCGGCGCTTTCCGGATGCCATCCTCTTCCGAGACGTTGAAGCTGGCGGAAGTGGAGGAGGGCGTGGTTCAAAGTCTCGAACAAATCCACATGGACGGCGCCGCTATTTTTAATTTCACTCTTGAAGATGTTCCGCTGCAGATCGAGGAAGTCCTGTCATTTTCGGGCAATTCCAGGGAATCCATCGATTATTTCCTGTTTCATCAGCCAAACCAGTTCATTCTGAAACAAATGGCCGACAAGATGAAGATTCCGCAGGAAAAATTGCCGAACAACGTCGTGGGCATCTTTGGCAATTCCAGCTCGGTAAGCATACCTGTGAACATCACGCATAATTGCGGGAAACAGCTCCGGAACGGGACGCTCCGGGTTTGTCTTTCCGGGTTCGGCGTTGGATTGGCCTGGAGTTCCATGGTCATGAAGCTGGGCCCGCTCACCGCATGCCGGACTGTGGAGTACGCAGCTGCCTGAACAAACGTCTTCAATCTCGAAAGGAAATATTATGCAAGATCATGTAAAGTTTGATTCGAAAGTATCCCGATTCAACTCGAGCCATTACGACTTTGTCTCGGATGTCTGGCATATCATCTTCGGGGAAAACTTTCACGCCGGTTATTTCAAACAACCCGACGAAAGCTTCGGCGCCGCCACGAATCATTTGACGGAAGAGATGGCGGCCTTGGGCCGTTTCTCAAAGGAATCGAAGGTGTTGGACGTCGGATGCGGAATCGGCGGCCCGGCCACCTTCCTACATGAGAAGTATGGATGCCACGTTCATGGGATCACCATCAGCGAGAAAGGTACGCAGATCGCGAACGAATCAGCCCGACAAAAAGGTTACAGTTCCCATCTGAAGTTTACGGTGGCCGACGCCACGGACAACAAGCTCCCCGATGAATCCTTTGACATAGTCTGGGGCATGGAATCGTTTCATCTGATGGATGACAAGGCCCGGGTCTTCGTCGAATGTTATCGCGTCCTGAAGCGGGGCGGCCAGTTGTTGCTTTGTGACAACATGGCGGGAAACCGCAAGCTTGCCGATGCAGAGGCCGTTGTCCACTACAAGGAACTCCGCCTGCTGGAAAGGGTTTTTGGAAAAACCCGGACTGAAACCCTTGCCGGCTATGAATCCGCCGCCAGGGCCGCCGGGTTCAAGGACATTGTTTCCCGGGACATCAGCGAACAGACAATGCCACCGACAATCAAATATTTCCGGAACAAGGTTAAATCGCATTATCCGGAGCTGGTGGGTCTCGCATCGCAACAGTATATCGATGATTTTCTGGGCATGTGCGATACTTGGGAATACTTTAACAATCTGGGTGTGATGGCCTACGGCTTGCTAAGGGGAAACAAACCCGCTGTCTAAAGCGCCCGTTTGCGGACTTGACTTGGACAACGACACCCCCCAATTTCAACAAACCTGATACCAAAACGGATGTCGAAAACAAATAAAAGCATGGACAAAACTGAATTCTATCAACGGCTGGCCGAGATCCTCGATATCGAGGATATTAAGCCGGAAAACGTCCTGAAGGAGTACGATCAGTGGGACTCCTTGGCCATCCTTTCGGTCCTGGCCATGGCCGATTCCAAATATGGTGTCACCATCCGAGCCGACGAGATTCGGCAGGTAGTAACCGCCGCGGATCTGGCGGCCCTGGTTGAAGCGAAGCGAAAATGACAGGGACCTGGTGGTCCACGACCCGATCACATCCATTACGGATGAAAGCATTAGTGCGAATCCGGCGTTCTGTCCGCTGGCCGGAGGGTTATTTCCCATGAAGAGCATTTTTAAAAACAGGAAAATCAGTTCCATCGTGTCTATCGTGCCGAAGGAGGAGTATCGTTTCGACGACGAATACCCCATCTTCAAACTTACTCCGGACAAGGCGAAGCGGTTCAAGAAGATGATGAGTCTTGACCGACACCGCATCGCTGCGCCTGATGTCTGCTCCTCTGACCTATGCCAGTACGGCCTGCAACACCTGTTGAACGAGGGAACGCTGAAGAAGGAGGAAATCGGCGCTTTGATTTTTGTCTCGCAAACGCCGGATTACATCATTCCGCCCACCAGCAATGTGATCCAGGGTAAACTGAGTCTGGGCCGCGAAATGATCTGTCTCGACATCAATCAAGGTTGCTCGGGGTTTTTGCTTGGCTTGATCCAAGCCTTCTTGCTTTTGGAAATCGCGGCGCTTCCCAAGGTGGTTCTGTTGAACGGTGACACCTGTAGCAAGCAAATTGACAAGTGCAATCGCATTTCCTATCCCCTGACCGGTGATGCCGGTTCGGTCACCGTCATCGAGCGCTGTGAAACGGAGAATCCCATTTACGCGGACGTGAAGAACGATGGCTCACGTCACAAGGCAATCATGATCCCGGCCGGTGGATATCGGACGCCCTCCACACCGGAGACGTTGAAATTGCGGGAAGTGGAGGAGGGCGTGATCCAAAGCCAGCAACATTTCCACATGGATGGCGCCGCGATTTTCAGCTTCACCATGGAAGATGTCCCGCCGCAAATAGACGAAATTCTCGCCTTCTCCGGCGACACGCGTGAATCCATTGAACATTTTCTGTTTCACCAGCCAAATCCGTTCATTCTGAAACAGATGGCGGACAAGATGAGAATCCCGCCGGAGAAACTGCCAAATAATGTCGTCAGCCTCTATGGGAATTGCAGTTCGGTGACCATTCCGCTGAACATTGCACTGAATTACCGCGAACCGCTGTTGCAGGGCAGCCGGCGCGTTTGCCTCTCCGGATTTGGTGTCGGGCTGAGTTGGATATCGATGGTGATGAATCTCGGGCCGTTGGACGTCTGCAAGATTGTGGAGTACGAATCAACCTGACCGCTCCCATGGGCGAAACCTACACACTGATCACCGGCGCCGCCTCCGGTTTCGGCCGGAGCATTGCGCAAAAGCTGGCCCCGTCCCGGAAGCTTGTCATGGCCGACATCAATGAAGAAAAACTCAAGGACGCGCGGAAGACTTGTGCCTCCTCGGACAGTCATCTGATGTGGGTGCGCGATTTAAGCCGGCTGGCGGGAATTGGCGACGAACTGGCATCCTTCCTGGCCGCAAGGAACATTCTAATCGACCACTTTGTTCATTCCGCTGGAATCTTTGGAATTCAATTTGTGCGGGCGAACGAAATGACCCTTGTGAATCGGTTGTTCAACATCAACGTGTTCTCTGCCATGGAAATCATCCGGCCATTGGTCCAGAAAAGGGTGAACAAGGGGGCGCTGCGAAGCATTACCTTCATCTCCGCCATCGGCAGCCGGATCGGCGGCAAGGGCTATTATGTTTATGCCGCAAGCAAGGGCGCGGTGAACGCCCTGTCGCTTTCCCTGGCAGTGGAACTCGCTCCGGGGACCCGGGTCAATGCCGTGCTGCCCGGCACCATCGAAACCGAGATGAGCAAGGATTATTTTGCCGACCCGGACTTCGTGGCGTCCGTCCAGGCCATCCATCCGCTGGGCTTTGGTCGGGCGGAGGACGTGGCTGACGCAGTGGAATTCCTGTCTTCCGACCGGGCGCGTTGGATTACCGGGCAGGAGCTGATCGTGGATGGTGGCCGGTTCGCGAGCAAGACCCCTTCTGAGTAAGAAAACTGCGGGTCAAACCGAACAAGGCATATGAACGAAACCTTCACACTGATCACCGGCGCTTCCTCTGGCTTCGGCCGGAGCATCGCCCTGAAACTTGCTCCTTGCCGAAAGCTTGTCCTGGCCGGCAGAAATGCTGAAAAATTGGAGGCTGTGCGGAAAACCTGCGAAGCCCCGGACCGGCATCTTTTGTGGGCGCGGGATTTGAGCCGGGTGGATGGGATTGGTGAGGATTTGGCCGCTTTTCTGGTCGCAAAGGATATTGGCATTGACCACTTCGTTCATTCGGCGGGGGTCCCGGGCATTCAGCTTGCGCGCGCCACGGAAACTGCATTTGTAACCCACCTGTTCAACGTAAATGTGTTTTCCGCCATGGAAATCATCCGGCCGTTGACACAGAAAAAGGTGAACCGGGGGGCGCTGCGAAGCATCACTCTCATATCCAGCATCGCGACCCGGGTGGGGGCGAGCGGTTATTCCGCGTACGCTGCGAGTAAGGGTGCCCTGAACGCCATGTCCCTCTCGCTGGCGGTGGAACTCGCGCCGGCAGTGCGGGTCAATGCCATTTTGCCCGGTATTGTCGAAACGCAGATGACCAGGGAGTATTTCACCAATCCTGACTTTGTGGCATGTTACCCTTTGGGCTTCGGTCGCCCTGAGGACATGGCCGATGCCGTGGAGTTTTTGTCATCGGATCGTGCCCGCTGGATTACCGGGCAGGAGTTGGTTGTGGATGGCGGTCGCTTGGCTTTTTCTCCGGTTCCCGGCGAAATAAAAGCCAAGCGGGCTGAATTGGCTTTAAAAGCAACAAGCCATTAATGCCGTTATTCCTTTGATTCGTGAACCTTGTTTTTTCGTCCAAAGCTTTGAAGGACTGCCGTCCAGCATTGGAGGAATTGATGTTCTTCAACCCCCGCCAGTTCCGGGCGCGGGAGGGGATCGTCAATTCGCTTGAAAAATTCGGCTATCCACGGCTTGAGGAAACCGCCGACGGCTTGTCTGTCCGGGTTGGAGATTGCGAGGCGCAGACCCTTTTTGTCTTCGATCAAAAACAACGTTCTGACAACCCGGTGGGCGTCGTGGTTTTCCTCCGCACGTCTCCGGCCGAGGTCGCCATCATGCATCTGGCGGTGCATCCGGATTATTCCCTGCAGGGCGAACACGCGGGGACCGGACTGGGGGTTGTTCTGGTGGAAAAGGTGAAGGAAATTGCCGCGCGAATCGTCGGCATTAAACAGGTGGTTTTTTTCTACCGTCGTGAAGTGGTCATACGATTATAGGGCCTGCCATGTTTTTTAGTATTCGATGACACTTCTTCAAACTCAGCCATGATTTGAAAAGCGGCGCGCACAAATGATCAATCCATGAGGCATGCATTACAAACGGAAGGTTTTGGGGTTCGCTTGCGCCCGGTCCGGATGACGGATGCCGCGTTCATCAAATGGCTCAGGAACTTGGATCATGTGAAGGGCAAGGTTGGCGATTCGGTTACGGACGTGGCCACCCAGGAAGTCTGGCTGGAGGCCTATTTCGAACGGGAAGATGATTACTATTTCATTGTCGAGACACCGGGCGGTGTCCCTCTGGGAACCTATGGCATTTACGGCGTGCAAAAAACCTGCGCGGAGATGGGACGGCACATTATTCGTCTGGATGTGCTGGCGGGGATACCCGCTGCGGTATTGGCGACGGACCTGGCTTTTGGCAGGTTGGGAATGAAGGAATTGCGAACCACCGTCGTGTCCACCAACCGTTCGATACTTTCTCTCCACCGGAAAACTGGATTCAACCAGGTCGGGATCCTGCTAGCAGCCAGGACCATTGGTGGCAAGCTGGTGGATTTGGTGCAATTTGTCCTTAAGGCGGAGGACTGGGCCAAAGTCCGCGGACGACTGTTGCCTCTGGCCCGATTGGCTGGAACCCACGTGCTTGAATGGGAAAGAACGCAAGGTCCATGTGCTGTCTGTAAAATGGGTCTCGAAGTGCGGCATTACCATTTTTTGTTTTGCTGGGGGCAAAGGTTTTTGCAGCCGGTTTGGAAAATGGCTTAAGTATTTGAAAAGTTATGGGCAAATCGTGGTTAATGTCTCGCTTGAGCCGGCAATGGCTGCCTTGGGCAGTTGGAATGCAGGTTGGGCAAATGATTTGTGACTGACTGACTATGCAACACTCATTGATGACTGAAGGTTTTGGCATACGCCTGCGTCCGGCGCGCCTGGACGATGCCGCCTTTATCGTTTGGCTTAGAAACCAGGAGCACGTGAAGGGAAAGGTTGGTGATTCGGCCACGGATGTCGCCGGCCAGCAAGCGTGGCTGAAAAAATATTTCGAGCGGGAAGGTGATTATTATTTCATAGCTGAAACCCCGGGGGGAACCTCCTTGGGCACACAC
>Ga0265340_10002282_pt1 | contig 10959 bp, 9 predicted proteins | sample 4CB225metaG_FD_202082 | JGI IMG/M metagenome (GOLD analysis project Ga0265340, IMG submission 202082) | Rhizosphere microbial communities from Carex aquatilis grown in University of Washington, Seatle, WA, United States - 4-CB2-25 metaG | ecosystem: Host-associated > Plants > Roots > Rhizosphere...
TGATGGCCGGTACCTGCTCGGCGGCCCAGGCCAGCGCGTAGGGGTAACTGCTCATGACGGCCAGCACGGTCCGGGGATGGGCGCCGGCCACGGCCTTGACCAGGGTCTCCTGAGCCGGTGGCAACGAGGTCGTGGTGCGGTCCTGGGTCTCGCGACCGTTGATGTGTGGGTCGTTGCCCACGACCACGACCGCGACGTCGACCTCGCGCAACACCCGGCGGACCTCGTCCAGGCCGTCGCGAACCAGGTGCTTCGCGAAGTGCTCGGCGTCCTCGATCCGCTCCGCCGCAGCCCTCAGCGTGCCGGTCTCGCCGTCAATCAGCACGTACCGGCCGGTGTGCAGATTGCGCAGCACGATGGTGCCGTCGCTGTGCGGCAGCAGGGTAAAGGTTTCGTGCACCATCCAGCCGTTGGGCTGCACCTGGTCGGCGACAAGATCGAATCCGACGTCCTTGACGGTGACGTACCGTTCGTTCTGCGCCATACGCAGGGTGCTCACGTCATCACCCCAATCGAAGACGTCGAACTGCGCCACCCGGTCGCCGTCCGCTGACCGATCGTCGCCTGATGGCCCGTCCGCGCAGGTCAGCAGGGGCACGCCGGCGCCGGCAGGAACGCTGACATACCGGCCGAGGCTAGTGGCCAGCAGCGCGATCCGGTCGACCCCCGCCACGCTTACCAGCGTGCCGCCCCGGGCCTCGATCGCACTGCGCAGGCCGTCGGCGATGGTGACCCGGTACGGCATCGTGCCGCTGTACCAGTCCGCGCAGAGGGTTGCCGCGAACGGCCCGACCACGGCGACCCGCTGGCTCGCGGCAAGGGTCAGAGGTAGTAGTGCCTCGGCATTCTTCAGCAGGACGATCTGCTCCACGGCGGCCTCGCGGGCCAGTCGCTGGTGCTCCGGCCGGTTCAGCGCCTCCACCCCGATCGAGGCGTACGGGTCCAGAGCGGGATCGAACTCGCCCGTGCGGAAGCGGATGGTCAGCACTCTGCGGACAGCCCGGTCGATGTCGGCCTCGCTGATCAACCCGCGCTCCAGAGCGCGGGTGAACACCTCGATGGTGAACGAGGGGTCCTCGCTGCGCTCGGTGAAACTGTCGACGCCGGCGTGCAAAGCGGCGGCATGGGCGGTCTCGTGGTCGGCGAGGTACTGTTGCGACTCGATCAGGTTGGCGGGCGCCTCAGCGTCGCTGACGACGAGCAATTCGTGCTCGCTCCAGGTGCGCAGGAGCTCGTTGAGGTGGGGGCTCAGGTGGGTGGGGCGGCCGTTCACCAGGTTGTAGGACGGCATCACCCCGTCGACGACACCGGCCGCGATCGGGCCCCGGAAGACCGGGAGATCGTACTCGCGCAGGACGCGGGCGCGCAGCACCGATGAGGTTCGGTCCCGGCCGTTCTCGTTGTTGTAGGCCAGAAAATGCTTCAGCGTGGGCGCGGTGCGGACTATCTCGGGATGGTCGCCGCGCAGCCCGCGGCAGTAGGCAATAGCCATCCGCGAAGTCATCAGCGGGTCCTCGGAGTAGCCTTCCTCGTTGCGTCCCCAGCGGGGGTCACGCAGCAGGTTGACCACGGGCGCCCAGACGTTGAGGCTGACGCTGTCGTCGGCCGCGTGCAGGGCCCGCACTTCGGTGCCGGTGACCTGCCCGACTCGCTCCAGGAGTTCCGGATGCCAGGTCGCACCCAGACCCACGGCCTGGGGGAAGACGGTTGCTGGGCGCATCGAGGACGCCCCGTGCAGCGCCTCGGTGCCGGTGTGGAAGGGACGAATACCCATCCGCGGCACCGCGGGTCCGTACTGGTGGAGCATCGCGATCTTCTCCGCAACGGTCAGGTGACTGAGGAGATCGTCGATGCGCTGATCCACGCCGGTTTTGGGGATCGCAGGCATGCAGACTTCCTTTCCGGAAGATCATTACCGTTCAAGCGCTTCGACGCTCGCAGAGTCGATTGATCGTGTCAAGGTTTGATCAGCAGTTCGGATCCCTGACTCTTGCCTGATTTGAGCGCGTGTCGTACCATCACCAAAAATTCGAAGCGCTTCGACGGTGGCTTCGACATTCCCCTTCAGGACAGCGAGGTCTCATGATGGGAACAGACAGTTCCAGGCTGAGTCGTAGGTCGTTCCTCGGCGCAGCCGTCGCCGGGGTCGCCGGGGTACCGGCCCTGCTGAGCGGCTGCACCGGCAGTTCAGGTGCCACCGCGGGCGGGGTGAATTCGAAGGATCTTTCGGCCATACTTCCGCGGTACATGGAGGCGGCCGGCGGGCCGGTCCCGGATATTCCCAGCGTGACTGGACTGGCGAGTTCGGCCACTAACCCCGGATACCTGTCCTACCCGGCTGACCTGGTCAAGACCGTATCGTCGGTCCCCGGGTCGGGCGGGTCATACACCGCGATCACCCCGCTGTGGGGGGCGATTCCGAGAGCGAACAATTCGTACTACCAGGCCGTCAACAAGGCGCTTGGTGCCACCCTGACAATCCAGCCGGCCAACGGCAACAATTACGCGCAGACCATTCCGACGCTGGTCGCCGGGAACAAACTCCCGGACTGGCTCCAGATCCCCACCTGGTGGAACGCCAACCTCAACGTGGGCGAGCTGGCCACCAGCCGGTTCGCGGAACTGACCAGCCACCTCTCCGGCGACAAGGTGAAGAAGTACCCGAACCTCGCGGCGATCCCCAGTGGGGGTTGGCAGGCCGGCACCTGGCAGAACCGGATGTATGGAATCCCCTCGTACACCTCGCAGGCCAACTTCGCCGGCACGATCTTCTACCGCAAGGACATCTTCGACGCCAAGGGCATCGATCCGGCGAGCATCCACTCCGCGGACACCCTCCTCGCGTTCGGCAAGGAGATGACCTCTCCCGCCTCCAACGTCTGGGCCTTCGACGTTCTCTGGTTGATGCTCCAGCAGGTCTTCAAAGTTCCCCAGCTTGGGAGAGTGGTCACCGTACTCAACGGCAAAGTGGCCAGCGGGTACGAAACCCCAGAGCTGGAGGCCGCTCTCGAGTTCTCCTACAAGCTGGCGAAGTCCGGCTACGTGCACCCGGATGGATTGGCCGGGAAGAGCGGCGACGGCAATCAGCGCTTCTACAGCGGCCAGGTGCTGGTAACGGCCGGCGGCACCGGGGCGTGGACCCTTGCCGACTCGTTGCAAGGCCAGGCGGCCGACCCCAAGTACATTCGTGGGGCGCTCCCGCTGTTCTCCTACGACGGATCGACCCCGACCATCGCGCTGGGTGACTCGGCGTCACTCGTCAGCTATCTGAACAAGAAGCTCTCGGCCACCCAGATCGAGGAATGCCTGTCCATCGCGAATTACCTCGCGGCGCCCTACGGTTCCGCCGAGTACACTCTGATCAATTACGGGGTCGAGGGCGAGCACTGGACGCGAAAGTCTGACGGCCCTCCCGCCTACACTACGCGGGGCACCAAGGAATCAAACCAGTCCACCTACCAGTTTCTTTGCTCTTGCCGGACCGTCAACACCAACCCCGGCCGCAACGACATCACCCAGGCCGTGAACGCCTTTGCCGTCGATGCGGCGAAGCACGCGTACAAGCCGCCCTTCTGGAACATGAATGTCAACACGCCGAGCCGGTTCTCCAGCATCTCGACCGGCACCCAGGTCAACGACATCATCACGGAGGTGACGTTCGGCCGGAAGACCGTAGCCGAATTCAAGACCGCCGCTGCGAACTGGAAGTCCGCCGGCGGTCAGCAGTTGATCGACTGGTACCAGAAGGAAGTCGTCGATAAGTACGGCCCGGGCCAGTGACCACGACCCAGCCGCGGATCCCAGTCGCGGGGAATCTGGTCTCGGGGAAGGAGTCGGCACCGGGAATCACCGGATCGGAGCCCGCACGAAAGAAGCAGAACTGGCGGATCAAGCTTCATCGGGACCGCACGCTGATACTCATGACCCTGCCGGCGCTGGCTTTGATCATCGCCTTCAATTACCTGCCGATGTTCGGCACCATCACGGCTTTCCAGTACTACAACTACATCGCCGGATTCTGGGCCAGCCCGATGGCCGGACTGGGCAACTTCCAGCAACTCTTCGCCGATCCCGGTTTCTGGCAGGCCCTGCAGAACACCCTGGTCCTGAGCCTGGTTCAGTTGGTGCTGTACTTCCCGATCCCGATCGCCCTGGCGCTCCTGCTGAACTCGGTGCTCGATTCGAGAATCCGATCGGCCATCCAGGCGATCACCTACCTGCCGCATTTCTTCGGCTGGGTGATTGTCATCGCTCTCTTCCAGCAGATGCTCGGTGGGGCGGGGGTGCTGAACCACTTTCTGCGCGACCACGGGTTGAGCGCCTGGAACATCATGACCAACCCGGGAACCTTCAAGTATCTGGTGACGGCCCAGGCTGTCTGGAAGGAGGCCGGCTGGGGAATCATCGTGTTTCTGGCCGCGATCGCCGCTATCGACAGCAATCTCTACGAGGCGGCCGCGGTCGACGGAGCTGGACCATGGCGGCGGATGTGGCACATCACCCTCCCGGGTATGCGCGGCGTCATTGTCCTCCTGCTGGTGCTACGCCTGGGCAATGCCCTCTCCGTCGGATTCGAGCAGTTCTTCATTCAGCGCTATGCCGTGGGCTCCGGTGCCGCAGAAGTGCTTGATACGTACTCGTACATGTATGGCGTGGTGGCGAATAATTACGGGCTAGGGGCGGCGGCTGGGCTCTTCAAGGGCGTCGTTTCGCTGATCTTTATCCTGGCCGCGAACAAGGTCGCTCACCTGCTGGGCGAGGACGGCCTCTATAGGAGCAACCGATGACGACGACGATCGCCGACCCTCCGGCCAAACCCCAACCCAAGCTCAAACGGAACCCGGACCGGCCGTCGTGGGAAGAGGAACCCACCGCCCTCAGCCGGGCGGTCAAAGGACTGGCCCTTTTCGTCACGGTAGCGGTCATTCTCTTCCCGCTCTGGGCGGTGGTGATAACCAGCTTCTCGACCCAGAAGTCAATCACTTCCGCGGGTGGGCTCGTCCTCGTGCCGCATGGCCTGACCTTCGAGGCTTACTCGAGCATGTTCAGTGGTGGCACGGTCACCCGCGCCTTGATCATCGGCTTGCTAATCACGCTCATCGGGACGGTGATCTCGCTCGTTGTGTCCGCTTTGGCGGCCTACGGCCTCTCGCGGCGAGGCTCATTCGGGCACCGAACCCTGCTGATGATCATGATCGTGACGATGTTCTTCAGCGGCGGCCTGATCCCCACGTTTCTGGTGGTCAGCAACCTCTTTCACGGCTACGACCAGTACTGGTCCCTCGTCCTGCCGAGTGCGGTGTCGGTGTTCAACATCCTGATCATGCGCGCCTTCTACATGAGCACCGCAAGCGATCTGATCGATGCCGCAAAAATCGATGGCGCGGGCGACTTTCGGATTCTATGGTCGGTGGTATTGCCCACCTCGCGGTCCGTGACTGCCGTGATGGCACTGTTCTACGGCGTCAGCTATTGGAACAATTGGTTTAACGTCCTGCTCTACATGCCCGCGAACAGCCAGAAATGGCCGATCCAGTACGTCCTCTACCAGTACGTCACCCAGAGCACTCAGATGCCGGGGGTGGGCACGAATATTACCGGCGACGGCGTCGCCCGGGCACAGGTGGCGCCGTTGTCTCTGCAAATGGGCATGCTGGTGCTGACGCTGATTCCGATCCTGTTAATCTATCCGTTGGTCCAGAAACATTTCGCCAAGGGCGTGCTCCTCGGCGCTATCAAGGGCTAGTACATGTTGCGCATGACTCGTCCGAGGGGGCGAAACACGAATGGTGACACTCGCTGACGTCGCGCGTGCGGCAGGCGTGTCGGCGAGCACGGTTTCGTACGTGCTGAGCGGCAAGCGATCGATTTCCGGGATCACCCGGGAGCGCGTCCAGAGTGCCATCGACGACCTCGGCTACACCCCACACGCCGGGGCCCGGGCGCTGGCGTCGAACCGCTCGAATGTGCTTGCGCTGATGGTGCCTTTGCGGAGCGACATGTTCGTGCCGGTGATCATGGAGATCGTGACCGCGGTGGTCACCGCCGCTCGGGAATTCGATCAGGATGTGTTGCTGCTGACCGGGGACGAAGGTGGTGACGGATTGCGCCGGATCGTTCGCAGTGGCCGGGCCGATGCGCTGATCCTGATGGATGTCGAGCTCGACGACCGGCGCATCCCGGTGCTGCGTGAGGTCGCCACCCCGGCCGTGCTGATTGGCTTGCCCTCGGACAGCACGGGGTTGACGTGCATCGATCTGGACTTCGCCGCTACCGGTGCGGCCTGTGCCGACCATCTCGCCGATCTCGGGCACCGCGACGTCGCCTTGATCGGTGAAAACCAAGACGTCTATCGACGGCACACCGGGTTCGCCGAGAGAACTCTCACCGGGTTCCGAAAACGCGCCGCCCAGCGACGGCTTCGCTTCGTCCATCGGCCATGCGAAGGCACCTACGAGTCGGCGGCGGGCACGCTCACCCGGATCTTCGGTGAGCGACCCTCGACGACCGGGTTCGTCGTCCAGAATGAGGCGGCGATCGCGCCCTTGATGAGCTTGCTTCGCCAGCTCGGCCGCTCCGTTCCGGAGGAGAACTCGGTGCTGGCGATCTGTCCCGATCAGGTCGCCCAGCAGACGTCGCCCCAGCTGACGAGCGTACCCATCCCGGCCGAAGAGATGGGCCGAGGTGCCGTCCGCTTGGCCATGGCCCAGTTGTCGGGTCAGTCCACGGTGGGCTCGACGCTCCTGCCTCCGAAACTGACGATTCGCGAATCCACCGCCGCTCGCTGATAGGTGCAGGTCAGCTGCGCCGGCTCCATTGCTGGTTGGAGCCGCCGTTGCAGGACCACAGGATGATCTGGGTGCCGTTGGCGGTGGCCGCGCCGTTGGCGTCCAGGCACAATCCCGACTGCACACCGGTGACCGTGCCGTCGGAGTTGACGTTCCACTGCTGGTTGGCCTGGCCGTTACAGTCCCAGATGATCACCGCAGTGCCGTTGGCCGTGCCCTGGCTGCTCGCGTCCAGGCACTTGTTGCCGTACACCTGCAACTGCTTGCTCGAGGTGTACGTCCACCGCTGGTTGGACGCTCCGGAGCAGTCATACAACTGCACCTGCGTACCGTTCGTCGTCACGCTGTTCGGCACGTCCACGCACCGTCCGGACTGGCCACCCACCAGCTCGACACCGGTGGTCGGGGGCGCTGTGGTCGGCGACGGAGTGGTCGTACCGCTGCTCGGGGTAACCAGCAGCCGGTAGGCGTTCGTGCTGGTGGTGGTCACCGGCACCGTGATCGACCCGTTGCTGACCGAGTAGTCGCTCTCGGAGGTCGTGACCGGGCCGGAGGACGCTCCGGTGCGGCCGGTGTTGACGGTCGTCTCCAGCTTCACGTGCACCTGGCCGCTGCTGGCCAGCTCGCTGCCGAGGCCGTTGACCTGGACCGCGCTTGACCCGCTCGGGCCCCCGCCAAAGATGACGCTGAGCTGGCGGCCGTCGGACGACAGTGCCGAGGCACCGTCGATGCTCGTCTGGGAGTTGGGCGTCGTCGACACCACGTTCCCGCTCATCTGGGCATACCACGTGTAGAGCCAGTACGCCCCGTTCGGCGAGCCGCCGGTCTGCGTGAGCGGGTCCCCGAGCGCGCCGTAGCCGTTCCAGAACGCCAGTTCGGCGTCGTGGACGCCGAACCGTTCGAACTTGGCGATGTAACCGACCAGCGAACCGGGGATGCCGACCTCGGACGGCGACGCGTACTCCTCAATGGCGATCGGCCGCGGCGTGATACCAACGCTCTTCTCCAGGTTGACGACATTGTTGATGTCGCCCTGGATCAGGTTGGCCCCGGCCAGCTCGTGCCAGGAGATGATGTCCGGCACCGTGTTAGTTGCGACCGCGTTCTGCAGGAAGCTCTGCATGCCGCTGATGTTGTTGGAGAAGCTCGGCCCCTGGATCGGCTTGTTCGGGTCGAGCGACCGGATCTGACGGAAGGTGCGGACCCAGCCGTCGTTGAAGCTTCCGGCCGAGCTGGACCAGGTCCCATCCGGCTCGTTGAACGGCTCGTAGGCCGAGACGCTCGAGTAGTACGGGGACGCCTTGACGGCGTTCACCTGCTGTTGGACAACGTTCTCCCAGTCGCTCCAGCTGACCCAGTGGCCAGGCCATACAGGCTGCCCGTCGCGACGTGCGTGACCGGCCTGAGGGTCTGGTTGGCGTTGACGACGAGGGTCGTCTCTGCGGTGGCCGCCGCGGCGTTGCTGGGAACGATCAGGGTGGCCGCTGCGGCCGAGACCATCGCTAGCGCGCCCACGGCGGTCAGCCAAATCTGCTGCGAGTGAAGCCGTTTGAGCATCGTGGTGTCCGTTCTTCTTTGAACGTGCTTGGCTATGAAACATCTGGGCTGCCGTCGGCGAGTCCGGGCTGCCCGCTCTCAGGTCGGCGCGCGCCTGCGGGGCGCGGCGCTCACCCGGTTCGGCCGGGCGGATTCCACCGCTCCCGTCGCACTCGCCTTCGGCACCGCACCTCTGGTCTGTTGAGGCGCCTTGTGGTGGGTTGTGGCTCAGCACAACATGGGGAAAGGTTTCTCCATACCAAGTGACAGGTCAAGGCCCTGGGCCAAGCGAGAGCCGAAATCCTTTATCACTAGTATCAATTCGGCACAGTTGGACGCGATCGTGAAACAATTGCAGCGGGCACGGTCGACCGCGTCCTGCCGATCATCAGCACCTCGACGCGGTCCGGCGCGGTGGAGCGCAGGCGAACGCCGAACCCTGGGGGCCGCCGGGCAATCGCGAGCTCGCTCTCTCAGTGCGCCGCCGCGAGCAGGCTGGTTTACTGCTGTTCTTCGCCACCGTCCGCGAAAAGCTCGCTGCCGGTGACGAAACTGCTCTGATCGGAGGCCAGGAACAGCACCGCACTGGCGATCTCTTCCGGCCTGGCCACCCGGCCCATGATCACGCCTTCGCCCAGCTGCTTGAGCAGGACGTGTTCCTGAGCCGGGTCACCGGCCAGATCGCGCAGGCCCCGGGTGTCGGTCGGACCCGGAACGATGACATTGACTCGGATCTTGCGATCGGCGAGCTCAACCGCCCAGGTGCGAGCGAAGGATCGGATCGCCGCCTTCGACGCCGCGTAGACGCCGAAGGCGGGCGTCCCGCTGGTCGCCGAGGTCGAGCCGGCCAGGACGACGGAAGCTCCCGGATTGAGCAGTGGAACCGCCTTCTGGACCGTGAAAACCGTTCCCCGGACGTTGATGTCGAAGGTCTGGTCGAAGCCGTCGGGAGCAAGCTGCTCCAGAGTGGTGAACGAGCCACCGCCGGCATTGGCGAACAGCACGTCAAGACCCTGGCCGCGCTCACGAACGGCTGCGAATACCCGGTCGAGGTCGTCGAGGTCGCGGACATCGCTACGGATGCCGACCGCGCGCTCCCCGATCGTGGCAACAGCCTGGTCGAGTTCGGCCTGCCGGCGTCCGGTGATGAAGACGAACGCCCCTTCGGCGGTGAACCGCTGGGCGGTGGCCAGACCGATCCCGGAGGTCGCTCCCGTGACCAGCGCCGTCTTGCCGTTCAACTGGGCCATGACTTGATCCTTCTCCTGAGTTGGTCCGGTTGGGTGCCGTCGCCAGATTACATGATATGTCACGCAACTCGTCAAGGGTCGCGCCCGCGGCGGGTGGACGATGATGCTCACCTGTGCAGCTCAAGATCGGGAGGAACGACCGGGATGGCGGATGACCGCGAACCGAAGGGCGGCTGGCTCGACGCGCGCGAGCAGCGGGCCTGGCTGGCCTACATTCGCCTCCAACTGCGGCTGACCTATGAGATCAACCGGCAACTGCAGGCCGACAGTGACCTGTCACTGGCCGACTGGGACGTGCTGACCGCGCTCGGTGCGGCGGCGGACAACACGATGACGATAACCGCCCTGGCGGCGCAGATCGGGTGGGAACGTAGCCGGCTCTCCCATCAGGTCAAGCGGATGAGCCGCCGCGGGACGCTGCGCCTCCGGCAAGCCGCAGTGGACCGCCGTGTCACCGAGGTGGTCCTGACCGATCAAGGGCGGAGCGTTCTCGTCCAGGCCGCGCCCAGGCACGTCGACCTCGTCCGGAACCTCTTCTTCGACGGGCTGCCGGACAACCTTCTCGAGCCGCTGAGCATCGCCCTGGAGAAGGTCCACGAGAACGTCGTCGAGCGAGGATCGCTGCCCAGGCCTGAATGACTGCGGTTGGCGACTTCGTGGGCGGGTCAGGCGGTACGGGCTGTCTGTTCGACCGTCGGGTCGGCAGCGATCGCTGCCAACTCGGCCAGGGGCAGCCCGAGCGCGGCGGCCAGGGCCACCACGGTGAAGAACGCCGGGGTCGGTATCCGGCCGGCCTCGATCTTGCGCAGGGTCTCGGCCGGCACGCCGGAGGCCGCCGCCACCTCCACCAGGCTGCGCGAACCCCGGGCCGCCCGCAGCCGGGCCCCCAGCCGTTCGCCCCGGGCCCGTTCCTGCGGGGTCAGCATCGGTCGGACCATGCCGTGATACTAATACCGGTATAGTTATACCGCCATCGTTTGGACCGCCCATGTTCCGCCGGAGGACCCATGATCGAGCTCAAGACTCTCGGTGAGATCGACGCCATGCGGGCCGCCGGCGCCGTGGTCGCCGATGCTCTCGCCGCCACCACGGCCGCCGCCCGACCCGGAGTCCGGCTCATCGCCCTGGACCAGATCGCCCGCGACATCATCACCGCTGCCGGTGCCACGTCCCCGTTCCTCGGTTATCAGCCCGGGTTCGCGCCCACCCCATTCCCCGGCGTCATCTGCACCTCCGTCAACGACGCCGTTCTGCACGGCATCCCCGGCCCCTACCGGCTGCGCGACGGCGACCTGCTCAGCATCGACTGCGGCGCCGTCCTGGACGGCTGGGCCGCCGATGCCGCCACCTCCCTCAGCGTCGGCCACGGCCGGCCCGCCGACCAG
>Ga0265340_10002286_pt1 | contig 10957 bp, 8 predicted proteins | sample 4CB225metaG_FD_202082 | JGI IMG/M metagenome (GOLD analysis project Ga0265340, IMG submission 202082) | Rhizosphere microbial communities from Carex aquatilis grown in University of Washington, Seatle, WA, United States - 4-CB2-25 metaG | ecosystem: Host-associated > Plants > Roots > Rhizosphere...
GTTGCCCCATCTTCGGCTGCTGATCTCACTACGGGACGAGTTCCTGGCCAAGTTGCTCCCGCACGAACCAGAACTGGCCGGCGGCTCCCGGGCCCGGTTCGAGGTGGAACCGCTCACCTCGCAGGAGGCCCTGGAAGCGGTCGAGGGCCCGCTGCGGCTGACCGAACGCTCCTTCGCCCCCGGGGTCGCCCGCCAGCTCATCGACAGACTCCGAACCGTTCGCTTCACGAACGCCATCGGCGAGACCACGGAGGTGACGACGGAGCGACTGGAACCGGTTGAGCTGCAAGTGGTCTGTTCCGCGCTCTGGCGAAACCTGCCGCCCGAAGCGACGCTGATCACCGAGGATCATGTCCGCGACTACGGCGACATCGACCGGACGCTGGCGGACTTCTGTCTGGCCGCACTGGCCGAAGTGACCGCCGATCAGGCGGTCTCCCTGATCGATCTGCAAATCTGGCTCGAACGTAACTTCGTGACCGAACTCGGTACCCGAGGAGTGGTGTATGAGGGCCTCAGCACGACCGGCGGCATGCCCAACGCCGTCCCCCAGGCTCTCGAGGACCGGCACATCCTGAAATCGGAGTGGCGATCGGAGTCCCGCTGGTACGAGTTGCAGCACGACCGGCTGATCGGGCCGATCCAGGCCATCAACCAGGCCACGCTGCCGCCCCGGCGGACGGCGCTGGAGGCGGACGCGCAGGGTTACCTGCGGGCCGCCGAGGCCGCCTACGCGGATGGTGAGCACGGGCTGGCCGAGAAGCACGCCACCGAGGCGCTCCGGCTGGCCGGCGACGACCTGCGAATGCAGGCCGAAGCGGAGTCCTTCCTGGGCAAGATCGCCATCCAGGACCGCCGGGCCGGCGAGGGGGAGGCCCGATACCGGCAGGCCGCGGCCCTGTTCGAAGTGCTTCAGGACCGCGCCGCGGTCGGGCGGCTGCTGGCCGCGATCGGCCGCTCGCTGAAGGAGCGGGGCCAGTATCCGCTCGCGATCAGGGAGTTGCAGGGGGCGGTGATCCGGCTGCCCGGTCACCTCCAGGCCCAGCTCGACCTGGCCGAGGCCTTGCTGCTGTCCGGTCAGCCTTCGGCCGCCGCCGGCGTCTGTGGCTCCGTGCTGACCGTCGCCCCGCAGAACGTGGCGGCGCTGGCCCTGCGAGCTCAGATCCACGCCGACCTCGGTGATACCCGGGCCGCCGCGCTGGACCTGGATCGCCTGTCGGCGCTGCTTCCCGACTACGAGGAACGACCGGACCTGCGGATGATCCGGGCCCTGGTGTGGTCGGCCCTCGGCCGGCATGACGAGGCCGTCGCCGAGGCCGAACTGGCTCTGCGGGCCGGGGCCACCCTGGAGGCCGACCGTGCGCCTGGTGCTGGTCCGGCGCCCCCGGCCGGGGACGACGGCCCGCTGCTGGTCCGGGCCGCCCGGGTGGCCGAGGCCGCCGGACGTCGCGAGCGGGCCCGGGAACTGGCCGGGCGGGCCACCGTGGCCGGCCGCCCGGTGCTTCCCTACCAGGCGGCCGAGCTGGCCCGTCTCCTCCGCCCCTGAACAACGCACTGCGCGTGCCTTCTCACCCGCCCGTCCATGATCTCACCCACTCCGCCCATGATCACCGGTTGAGCTCGTGAAAGTGTCGCACCGGCAGCACTCCCATGGGCTCAACCGGCGATCTCGCCGGCTGGCCTGCTCGCCGGGGCCGCGGTGGTCACACGAGCCGGGTCTGACAGCGGGACCAGGCAGCCCGGATCAGGTAGCCCGGATCAGGTAGCCGGGAGCGGATCCGGCAGCCAGGCGTGCACCGTGTCGACGATCAGCGAGAGCACATCCGGGTCGGTTCCGGGGGGCACCCCGTGGCCGAGGTTGAAAATGTGCCCGGGGGCAGCGCGACCGGACTCCAGGGTTTCGATCACCCGGCGCTTCACGACCTCAAGCGGCGCGAACAGGATCGCCGGGTCGAGGTTGCCCTGCACCGCGTACCGGGGGCCGAGCCGGGCCGAGGCGGTGGCCAGGGGAACCCGGAAGTCCACCCCGACGACGTCCGCACCGGCCTCGCCCATGGCCGGCAGGAGTTCGCCGGTGCCGACCCCGAAATGGATCCGCGGGACGGCCGGGGCGAGCTGATGAACCGCCGCGAGCACCTTGGCCGAGTGCGGCTGGACGTATTCCCGGTAGTCCGGCAGCGACAGCGCCCCCACCCAGGAGTCGAAGAGCTGGACGACACTCGCACCGGCGGCCACCTGAACTCTCAGGAACTCCCCGGAGATCAGCGCGAGCCGGTCGAGCAGGGCCCGCCAGAGCTCCGGATCGCCGTACATCAGCGCCTTGGTCTTGGCCAGCTCGCGACTCGGACCACCTTCGACCAGGTAGGACGCCAGGGTGAACGGTGCCCCGGCGAACCCGATCAACGGAGTCGCGCCGAGTTCGGCCACCAGCAGGCCGACCGCCTCGGTGATGTCGGGGACGTCGGCGGCGGTCAGGGCGGGCAGCCGGTCGAGGTCGGCCCAGGTCCGGAACGGTTCGGCGATCACCGGGCCGACTCCGGCGACGATGTCGAGGTCGACACCGACCGCCTTCAGCGGGACGACGATGTCGGAGTAGAAGATCGCCGCGTCCACGCCGTAACGCCGGACCGGCTGCAGGGTGATCTCGGCGACCAGGTCGGGGCGGCGGCAGCTCTCCAGCATCGGGATTCCCTCCCGCAGGGCCCGGTACTCGGGCAGCGACCGGCCCGCCTGACGCATGAACCAGACCGGTGGGACGGGGGGTGCCTGGCCGCGGGCCGCCTGTAACAACGCGGACCCGGCCAGCCGGGAATCGGGGACGACGACGGTGGGCGAAGCGGTAGCGCCGGCGCCAGCGGGCCGGGATTCGGGCACAGCCAGATCGGGCTGCGGTGAGGACACGGTCAGATCGGGCTGCGGTGAGGACACAGCCCGATCCTGTCAGGCCAGCGCGAGCAGCACGACGCCGGCGAGCGCGAGCGCCACTCCGGCCCGCTGCACGGGCAGCATCCGTTCTTTCAGCAGCATGGCGCCCAGCAGCACGGTGGCCACCGGGTAGAGCGAACCGAGGACGGCCACGGTGCTGTTCATCCCCTGGGTACTGGCCGCGGCGAAGAGCAGGTTGGCGCCGACGTCACTGACCCCGATCACGGCCAGCAAGGGCAGGTTACGGATCTTGACCCCACCGGTACTGCGGGTGACGAGCGCAATCACGATGAACACGCTCACCCCCGACACCCGCATCCCGACCATGGTCAGCAGCGGACTGGTCTGCGCCCCACGCTGGATCCCGAACAGGGCGACGCCGAAGCACACCCCGGCCATCGCCGCCAGCACGACCGACCGACCTCCCGCCGACTGGCCGCCCGAGGATTGTCCCGCCGAACGCGGCCCCACCGAGGCCGGCCCAGCCACAGAAAGCCCAGCCACAGAAGGCCCAGCCACAGAAGGCCCAGCCACAGAAGGCGCCGGGCCACCAGAACCGCGCAGTTCGGGTCCACTCGCCGTCACCGCACCGGCCAGACCCAGGGCCATCCCGGCGAACTGCAGCCCGGACGGCGAATCACCGTGCAACAGGCCACCGATCACCGGGATGACGGCGCCGAGCGCGGCGATCGGTGAGACCACCCCCATCGTGCCGAGGGAAAGCGCGGTGTAGAAGACGACGAGCCCGGTGGCCCCGATCAGCCCGGCCAGCACCGACCACCCGATCCAGCCGGTCGGCCCCCCGAACCCGCCGGTCAGCCGGGCCGCCGACAGCACCGCGATCAGCCCCGCGACCTGGGCCCAGCCCACCACCGCCACCGGCGGCAGCCGGCGCGCGGCGAGCCCGCCGATGAAGTCGGAGGTCCCCCAAATAGCGCTGCTCAAGGTAGCCAGCAGGGCAGCGATCACCGCCCGACCCTAGACGGAGGGCCCGAAGCCTCTCCTCCCGGCACCGCTGAGCCCTCTCGAACGGGCCGGAATCCGACCCGACGAATGGGTCAGATCCCGGCCCGTTCGGTCCAAGGTTCGGTCAGGGGCGGGCAGGGCGGTTGCGGACCGTCAGGCCGGCAACAGGCGCCAGGTGGGGGTGGAAGGGTCGTCGTAGCTCAGGTACTCGACGCCGACCGGGATGTAGCTGTCGCTGTAGAAGAGATCGAGGCCTTCCGGCGCCATGGATCGCCGCCGCCGACTGGTCAGCTCACCGCGCCGGCGCAGTACCGCCTGTTCCACCTCGGTCGTGCGCAGCAGCACGGCCGATACCTGGGCGCTCAGGTTCGCCATCGCGGTGGGCACCACGGAGGAGAAGTTGAGGTCGTCGTCCGCCTGCATCGCCCGCAGCATCCGGACCAGCCCGAGGACGGCGCCGCAGGTGCCCAGGCTGCGGGTGCCGGCCACGAACACGCACCAGTGCGAACGGCCGATCGCGGCCGCGAACGGGTTGCGGGTCGCCAGCACCATCGCGTAGGTCGGGTACAGCCGTTCGTCCAGGTCCGCGCGGTCCTGCCGGGTGTGGTGGAAGACCGAACCCAGCCCGCTGAGCTGGACCGACATCGAGCGGGAACCGTAGACCGGCACCCCGGTGCTCAGATCGCGCAGGTCCAGGGCCAGCGGGACGTCGCCGCGGGGCACGGTGAACTGCCGGGCCACCGGCTCGAATAGCGCGCCGTGCCAGAAGTTCGTGTCCGGGCCGCCGATCACCACCACATCCCGGTCGGCCAGCAGTCTCGGGTCCACACAGTGCTCCGGGAGCATCGCCGGACCGCCGGGCCGGTGATCACCGCCCTGCGGACTCAGCGCGGCCACCAGTTCCGGGACGAAGACCAGGTCCTTGACCGCGAGCGTGTGGTCGACGTCCTGGACCCCGTCCGGCAGTTCCCGGTCGAACCCGTAGGGGGCCAGCGGAATGCCGAACGGTCGCAGATCCACCTCCACCTGGGTCCGGCGACCGTGATCGGAGAACAACGGCAGCGGCAGTTCGTCCACGTGGCCGACGTCCCGCCGGTTGCTGGAGATCACCACCAGCGGCCGGCTCGGCGGCAGCAGTACCCGCAGCCCAGCCCCGTAGACCGGATCGTCGCTGCGTACCGTCGGCCAGCGGGGCAGTCGCCGCCGGCCCTTCTGGGCCCGGTCCTCGTTCTGGGCCCGGCTCTCCCCCTGAACCCGGCCCTCCCCCTGAGCCCCACTCTCCCCCTGAATCCGGCCCTGCCCCTGAGACCGGTCTTCTTCCGGCGCCCGGTGCCCGGGTCCGGTCCGGATCAGGTCCAGTTGCGGTGGCCGGCCCGGAAGCTGATCGTCCGGCGACCGGTTCGGGGACAGATCGATCCAGGGCCAGGGCCGGGCCGGCAGACCGTAATGCGGATGCACCCGCAACCCGAGGGTGATCAGGACCGCCCCGGAAGACACCGCGGCGACCGCGATGTACGCCAGCAGCGGCCAGATCACGTTCGAGGCGGACAGGAATCCGGCCAGGACCCCGGTCCCGGTCGTCCCGGCCAGCAGCGCCCGGGAACCGTGAGCCCGCAGGTGCCGGCTCACCCGCCGGCGCCGGGAAAGCAGGTAATTCCGGACGTCGGACGGCGCCGGGTCATTCATCGGGGCTCCCGACGGTCGGGTAGCGGCGGGAATTCCGGGCCGCTCACAGCCGGAAGGATGTCAAACTCCTTCAATAGCCGCCAGTGGGCCCTTAATATCGCAGATCGGGTCCGCCCGGTGAAACCGAGGGCGGCACCGGACGCGGCACCGGACAGAGGCGGGACGAGAAATGGCCAGCAAGGATCACGTCGGCGAGCTGGGGCCTTTCGGGAACCCGGACGGCTCCCGGGCCCAGATCGAGCGGGTGATCATCGACTTCGTCGATTTCGGCGGCGACCAGTCGTTCGGCGCGCTGGCCACCCGGGCCGACGATTCGATGGTCCGGGTGATCGTCGGCAAACTGGGCGCGGGCAAGACCGTGTACATGCGCCGGCTGCAGGACCACCAGTCCCGGCAGGGCTCGGTCTACGCGGACCTGCCGGAGCAGAACCCGCCGAGCACCGAGGTGATCGTCAAGGCCTGTCAGTGGTTCTCCGGGCAGGTTCTGGTGGAGAAGTGGATGCAGATCTGGTCCCGGGCGATCCTGCGCTCGCTGGCCTCGCACCTGCTGCTGCGCTCCGAGCTGCGGGCCCAGATCCCCGAGCATCAGCGCGAGGACATCCAGGAGAACTACCGCCGCCTGCTGGGCGACTTCCGCCGTCCACGATCGATCTACAACCAGGTCCGGGAAGTGATCAATCAGCACCACACCGCCCACCAGTTGTCCCAGTTCCTCGACGATCCGCTCTGGGACGACCTGGAGGACCTGCTCGGTGAGGTGATCGCGCACTGCCGGCCGATGTACTTCTACCTGGACGCCGTCGACGAGGAGTTCAGTCACGCCCCGATGTACTGGCTGAAATGCCAGGAAGGGCTTTTCTACCAGGTGATGCGGCTGTTGCGGGATCATCGTTTCGGCGGCCGGTTACACATCGTGATCTCGATCCGGGACATCGTGATGTCGTCGATCTACCATTCCGAGCACGCTCCGCGGTATCACCAGGAGCCGCACATCCGGGTGCTCAGCTGGGACCGCCCAGCCCTGCTGTACCTGCTGGAGGACAAGGTCCGGCGGCTGCCGCCGGCGTTCCGGATGCGCCAGCCCGTCGGCGACGCCACGCTGCGGGACTGGCTCGGAGTGTCGACGGTGACGAACGAATGGGGGGTGCGCGAGCGGATCGACGAGTACCTGATCCGGCACACCCGGATGATCCCTCGTGACATCGTTTCCCTCGGCAACGAACTGGCCGAGGAAGTGCTCCGGCAGAAGCGGGACGGGCGCGATCGGGTACCCGAGGCCGAGCTGAAACGGATCGTCGCCCGCTGTGCCAAGCAGTTCGGGGATTCGCAACTGGCTCAGTGCGCCAACCAGGTGTCCTCGGACCTCATGCCGCTGGGCGCGGCCGGGCACACCTATTCCGAGCTCTACACCAGTACCCAGTCGTACCTGGACGGAGTGCTGGAGGAGATGCGCTCCATCCTGCGGCTGATCGGCGCGGTCCGGTTCCCCCGTACCGATCTGGAGGGGCTGCGCGAAATCGCGAACCCCCATTTCGAAGGGGCCACGGACGTCGGTTCGGTGCTCTGGCTGAACGGGCTGTTGGGCTATCTCGACGCGCAGGGCCGTGAATCGTTCTACACCCTCGGTGACATCGAGGAGTTCCGGTTACCGGCGGACGTCGACACGTACGTCGTCCACCCCTGTCTGGCCAGCAGCGTCGGGCTGAGTGCCCGCCCGGTTCCGGCCACCGAACGGTGAGCCCGGCGTTGCCCCCGACCGGCTCGGTGACCCGGCAGCCGGTCCGGACCATCAGCTACCCGGGCTGGGCCGAGTTCAAGCGCGACCTGTTCTTCGAGCTGTATCCCGAAGGCCGGTTCCGCCGCGGTGAGTACCTGTTCCGAGGGGTCGGGGACGGCGACTGGACCTTGTCGACGACGTTCGACCGGCGCTTCGCCGAGGTCCCGCTGGAGCGCCGGATGCGACTGTGGGACGACCTGATCACCGAATGGCGACAGGGCTGTGTGGACGCCGGGGTTCCGGCCACGGTGACGGACGACGATCGCGCGCTCTGGGCCCTCGGGCAGCATTACGGGCTGCCGACCCGGATGCTGGACTGGTCGATGAGCCCTTATGTGGCGGCCTTCTTCGCCTTCCGCTCGCAGTTGCTGTCGGCAGCGGGAGGGCACCGGCAGGTCGCGGTCTGGGTGCTGCACCTCAACGATCCGATCTGGTCCGGCGGTGGAGTCGAGATCGTGGCCGCCCCCGCTCTCGCCGACAGTCGCCTGCGCAACCAGGGAGGCCGGTTCACGCTCTGCCGGGCCTCGGTCGCCTGCCTGGAGGACTACGCCGCCCGACTGACCGCCGATGTGGCTCTGACCAGGTGCCTGATCCCGGCGAGCGAGGCGGCACTGGCCCTCGGGGACCTGGATGCGATGGGGATCACCGCCCACGAACTGTTCCCGGATCTGACCGGCCTCGCCGACCTGGCCACCATGCGGGCGGCCCTGGCAGTCACCCACCGTGCCCCATCGGGACACTGACTGGGCGCGTCGTCCCCGATAGTGGCGATCCGTCACCGTACGCTGCGAAGGTGGTTGTCCGCGGAATGTCCGAAGAAGCCCCTCCAGGTTTCCTCGATGTGGTGTCACGGCTGCGGGAAACCACTCTTCGCGCGGAAGTGCAACTCGAGGAAGTACCCGCACCGCAACGGATCGCCCCGTTCGCGCTGGCGATGACCGCCGACGTGATCTCGGACGGGGACGAGCTCGCCACCGGCCGGTTCGTGCTGCTGCACGATCCGACCGGGCCGGAGCCGTGGCAGGGCACCTACCGGATCGTCAGCTTCGTCCGGGCCGGGCTGGAGAGCGATCTGGGTAACGACCCGCTGCTGGGCCAGGTCGGCTGGTCCTGGCTGGAGGAGGCCCTGACGCTGGGGAACGCGGCCTACACCGCCGCCGGCGGAACGGTCACCCGGGTGGTGTCGGAGACCTTCGGTGCCCTGGGTGGTCCCCCACCCACGGTCGAGATCGAGGTCAGGGCCTCCTGGACGCCGCTGGGCGATGTGGTCCGGCACCTGGAGGCCTGGTCGATCCTGCTCTGCACGGTGGCCGGGTTACCACCGCTGCCCCCCGGGATCACCGCGCTCCCCCGGCACCGCTGACTCACCCGTCGCCCCACCGACTCACGGACCGCCATCTCAAGGTGTCAGCGCCAGGTGCCGATCCTCACGGGAGAAACACTCGTCGGCCGCTTGCGGCTGTATCCCTTGGAGGCAGAGGTGACCACTCTGGTGGAGCGAACTGGGGTAGCCGTGCCGCGTCCGGGTCGCTTCGCGGCCATGGTGGTGGTCAACAGCCCCGCCGTCCGGGAAACCGTTGCTCATACCTTGCGAGCGATGGGCGCCCGTCACGTCCTGGAGATCGGAACCGTGGCCGAGGCCCGGCTGCGGGCTTCGGCCGGCATCGCCGACCTGGTCGTCGCCGAGGCCGGCCTGCCCGACGGGTCGGGCATCGCCCTGGTCCGCGAGCTGCGGGCGGCCGGCTGGCAACGCGGGATGGTCGTGGCGACCAGCGACGACCCGTTCAGTGTCCGGGCCGCGGTGGCCGCCGGCATCCGCTGCTACGTCGTCTCCGCCGCCGGCACCGGGGTGGCCCGCCCGGCCAGCGAGCGTGGTGACGGCGTGGACTCACTGTCGGCCCGGGAGATCCAGGTGCTCCAGCTCGTCGCCGAAGGCAAGTCGAACAAGGACATCGGCGTCGCTCTCGGGCTCTCCGCCCTCACCGTCAAGAGCCACCTGGCGCGAATCGCGCGCAAGCTCGGCACCGGGGATCGGGCCGAGATGGTGGCCACCTCGCTGCGCTCCGGAGTCATCGCCTGATCGCGTCGGATCCCCTACACCGGCGAACGGCAGGCTACGGTGGGGTTTGTGCCGGTCAATACCACCCTCCACCCCCAAATGCGTGTCCGAATTGAGCGAAAAGCCCGTGCCGAGCGAAGCCTTCTCCCCTGAATCCACACCGGACGTCCCGCCGGACGATCCCCGGGCGCGTCTGCAACGGCTGGATTATCCCGCCGACGGTGTTCCACCGGTGATCGTCGACCGGTCCGGGCTGGACAAAGTGATCACTGCCCTGGCCACCGGTACCGGTCCGATCGCGGTGGACGCCGAGCGGGCCTCCGGGCATCGCTACGGCCAGCGCGCCTTCCTGGTCCAGATCCGGCGCGAAGGAGCCGGTACGGCCTTGATCGATCCCGTCGAGCTACCGGATCTGTCCGGCCTGAACACGGCGATGGCCGGAACGGAATGGGTACTGCACGCCGCCTCCCAGGATCTGCCCTGCCTGGCCGAGGTGGGACTGCACCCGTCCCTGCTGTTCGATACCGAACTCGGGGCCCGGCTGGCCGGATATCCGCGGGTCGGGCTGGCCGCGATGGTGGAGGAACTGCTGGGGCTGAGCCTGGCCAAAGAACATTCGGCGGTCGACTGGTCCACCCGGCCGCTGCCCGAACCCTGGCTGCGCTACGCCGCGCTGGACGTCGAGGTCCTCGCCGAACTGCGGGACAAGGTGGCCGCCGAACTCGACCGGCAGGGAAAACTGGCCTGGGCCCAGGAGGAGTTCGCCGCGGTCGCGGCCGCGCCGCCGGCACCGCCACGGATCGATCCCTGGCGCCGGACCTCCGGGATGCACCGGGTCCGCGATCGCCGTCGGCTGGCCGCCGTCCGGGAACTCTGGAATGCGCGCGACCTGATCGCCCGACAGCGTGATCTGTCTCCCGGGCGGATCCTGCTCGATACCGCGATCGTCGAGGCCGCCCTGGCCATGCCGACCAGCGTGACCGCGCTGACCGCACTGCCGGCCTTCTCCGGCCGGGGAGCACGCCGGCACACCCGGCAGTGGATGGACGCGCTCGAGGCCGCCCGCCGGCTGCCGGAGAATGCCCTTCCGCCGCAGCATCTCCCCGCCGAGGGCCCACCGCCGCAGCGGGTCTGGGGCGAACGTGACCCGGCCGCCGCGGCCCGGCTGAGCGCCGCCCGGGCCGCGATGGCCCAGCTCGCGACCACGCTGGAGATGCCGGTGGAGAACCTGATCTCCCCGGACACCGTCCGCCGGCTGTGCTGGGAACCGCCGGAGCCGGTGACGCCGGAGAGCGTGGAACTGACGCTGACCGGTCTCGGCGCCCGGCCCTGGCAGATCGGCCTGACCTCGGCCCTGCTCACCACCGTAATCGATCTCCCGGCCCCGGACCCGGACAGCGCAGACCCGACCCCGACCCCCAGTATTGCGGACCCGACCCCGACCCCCAGCAGCGCGGCCCCGACCCCGACCCCCAGCAGCGCGGCCCCGGAGCCGGGCGCTCCCGCCGTCCAGGCACCCCCACCTCGCTGATCACCGGTTGAGC
>Ga0265340_10002287_pt1 | contig 10957 bp, 13 predicted proteins | sample 4CB225metaG_FD_202082 | JGI IMG/M metagenome (GOLD analysis project Ga0265340, IMG submission 202082) | Rhizosphere microbial communities from Carex aquatilis grown in University of Washington, Seatle, WA, United States - 4-CB2-25 metaG | ecosystem: Host-associated > Plants > Roots >...
CGCGCGAGCTAGTTTCCAGAATTCCAGTATGTCCCTGACGTTGTGCTTGTACGGCGCTCCAAAGTGGAAGTGGCGACGAAGGCTGACGTGCTCGGCGAAGATGCCGGGAAGAATTCTATTGTACTGAAAGTAGTAATCGCGGTCTGGAGGTTGTTCAGGGGTGTAAGAAAGAGGGCCAGTGGCGGCTAGCCATGGCACAAGATGACCATCAGCGGCGACGGTCGAGGTTGTTAGCGACGCGCGCTTGCGTCGCCCGTTGTGCGGAGCAACGCCAAGGCTCTCGACGGGAACTACGGAAGCAGTGGTCAGGCTCGACTTGTGAACGGCGGGCACAGATGAAGACTAGTAGAAGTAGTTGGTGCTCGAGAAATTGTCGCCGTGTTCGATGAGTTCCCGGGGTGCGTTTGGGGTAGACCCCGCTTGTCCATCTAGCCGGGCGACCAATATCTGTATTGTTGCCGATTGCAATTGCGCTCCTCGACTGGCCGCGTTATTTCAATTTCGACCGCCCAATTGAAATAAGGAACCTCAATGGCATCTTCCGATAGCAACGGGATGAAATAAGCCGCTCGATTCGGTGTACGTGCGCTCAGTACGATTGGGGGGCGCCGCTCCGAGCAGAACACGAGAGTCAGCAATGAACCAGCCGCAAATTCTCAGGACGAGGGCCGGCACTCATGCCCCGCAATCCGGCGGCTACTCGACCTTCGTCCCCGCTGCCCTGCCACCAATCCCGGCGATTCAGTGGGATGACCCGTTACGGGAGCTTCTCTCGGCGGCGGACCGTGCTCTCGGACGCCTAGACGGGGTCGCCAGCATCCTGCCCAATCCAGACTTCTTCGTCGCGATGTACGTCCGCCACGAGGCGGTCCTGAGCTCCCAGATTGAGGGTACCCAAAGCACCCTGGAGGATGTCCTCGCCTTTGAGTCCGACGGGAACCGAAGCAATCTACCCAAGGACGTCAGCGAAGTCGTCAACTACGTCGCAGCGATGAACCACGGGCTAGCGCGCTTGAAGGAGCTACCGTTGTGCTTGCGCTTGCTCAAGGAGATTCACGAAAAGCTTCTGAACGATGCTCGAGGCGGCGAGCGCAGCCCTGGCGAATTTCGCAAGACCCAGAACTGGATTGGCCCACAGGCATCGACCCTGGCAACAGCCACGTTTGTGCCGCCGAATCCCGACGACATGCAGGTCGCCCTTACGAACTTCGAGCAGTATATAAACTCAGCGGAGCTGCCATTGCTCCAATGTGGCATCGCTCACGCGCAGTTCGAAACGATACATCCATTCTTGGACGGCAATGGTCGGGTCGGGCGCCTGCTCATTACCTTGCTACTCTGCGAGAAGGGAATCCTGCATCGACCACTGCTCTACCTAAGCCACTACTTCAAGATGCATAGGGCCCAATACTATGACCGACTGATGGCAATTCGCTTCGACGGGGACTGGGAAGGGTGGCTAAAGTTCTTTCTGCGCGGTGTAGAGGAGGTCAGCCTCGCGGCTACGAACACCGCACGGAAAATCCTTGATGTAAGGGAAAGTATCCGCCAGCAACTCAATGCCCTGAGTATCGCGTCTTCCACGACGCGACGACTTCTCGACTATCTTTTCGAGAGCCCCATGTTGACCGTTCGGAGAGCTGCGGAACACCTCGAATGTACGTTTGCAACGGCTGCAAGTGCCATCGCGCAGCTTGAGCAGATGGGAGTGGTTGAAGAACTCACGGGGCAACAACGTAACCGGATGTACAGATTCAAGCCGTACATCGACGTTTTTGTCCAACAGACGATTTCTATGTCAGCTGATGACGTCGGCAAGCCACTTCAGGCAACTAGGGCTCCTGGTTGATAACAACTGGGCGCACCTAAAACGTGTTCGCTCCTTGACCCGGTGTTTCCCGGCGCAGTACCAGCGGCGTTCCGGGGTCTAGGCTCCGCCGGATTGGTATTCCTGGCCCAACCGTTTTCTGCTGCACGCTTACCCGTGATTCCACTTTCGGATGAGGCGGCGCAAAAAAAACGCAGGCCAGTGAATTCGCATACTTGGAAACCAGACTTAGGAAAGTCAGGTCTAAATGCGTGTGCGAATTCCGCTATCCAGTCACCAAAAGGCTTCATTGTCACCACAAACAGAGGCCGAAACTTCATCGTGAAGAAGAGTTCCGACGGAGCCTGGACTCTCATATAGCGGAGCGCCGGTGACTGCGCTTGTCGGTGAGTCACTTGTTGTGTTGCCCCTTCCTTGCTTCGGTTACGTCGACGGCGTTGCCTGGTCGGCGACCAGTGCCTGAATTGAGTGAATCGAGGCCAATGAATGCCAGTGACTCATGGCTGTAATTTGCGATGTATCGCGCACACCGTGCAGCGTCTTGAGCCGTGCAACTAGCAATCTTGACAACGCGTAAGGATTCATGGTCGACTATGCGCACGTGTTCATCTTTAGTAAGAAGATTGGCGTGCTGGCGTTGCCGTTGCTGGTGTCTTGCGGCGGTTCCGTAGATGTTCAACCCGTCGGGACAAAATGCGCATCCAATGATGATTGTTCGTCCAACGGCGCCACGCGCTGTGCGACTGATGCATTGCGAATTACACCAAACGCGCCCACATATGGTTTCGTTTTGCCAGATTCTACGTGCATCTCGGATGCCTGCGCGATTCCGACGTCTGGCATTCGACTATGCGACGAAGGTCACGGTTACTGTTATCAACCATATCCAAACGCCAGTACTCTTTGTTTGCCGTTGTGCACATTTCAGGACGGGACGGCGGCGAGTGGTTGCGCCGCAAGTGACAGCTGTCAATTCAGACACGCCGCTGATTCTAACGGGCTGGTCACAGGCTATGGTACTTGCTATTTTGGTTGCGTTTCCAATACTGATTGCAGTCAAGGTCTGCAGTGCCAAGTGGAATTTGGGGCCTGTGTCTCAACGCTGAATAGCTTTTCCTATCAAATAGGAACCCCATGCACTATTGCGGATGACGGTGTGAATTGCAACTGTCTCTGGTCATGGTCCACGCAGGCGGGCTACTGCACGCAAGCATGTCGAATTGGGGACACTGCTTCCGTTTGCTCAAGTGACTACGTTTGCGATGCAGAGCTACCCGCGGCCGATTCGTATGGGGCGCCGCTGTTTACCCAACCGCCGTCAGCGGGGCTACGAGGACATTGTCTCAAACCATGCGCGACGGATATCGACTGCGCGGCTTTCAATGGCTATTGCTATGCGTCGGGTGGAATGACGCAACCGACGTGCAAATCGAACCCGCGTACGTGGCCGTAGCTACGACAATTCCAAGGGCTCCATCTGGCGCAAACCGCCATGCGCTTTTAGAGGCTGGCTCTTGACTTTTTCGATTCTCTCGGCGGTGGATTAGGTTGATGTCGATTGCGGTTTGAAACGGCAAAGGGCTCACCCTGTGAGCCACGGGGGCTTGCAGATAGGCCAATAGTTTACACATGACAAGCAAGCCCGAGACATTTCGGATGGGGCAAACGCAACGGATGCCCCCTCGAGACGGATTCGAGTTTGGCAGCTGGCCGTTCCACGACTGTTGGGCGACGCCGTGGACGAGCCCGACGCCGAAATCCGAAGCCCCTGCGTGGCCCACTCTTGCCGTGACGGGTGGGCCACCATGCACCTCCACGTGGCCCACCGTGTCGCAAATGTCCAAAATCGCTTCCTCGTGCACCTCTACGTAGCCTCATGCCGCTCTACGGAACCGAATGTCGCAGGTTCGAATCCTGCCGAGCGCGCAAGAATCAACCTGAATCAGTGAGTCGGTGTTGACTGGTTTGGACCAGGTTTGGGGCAAAACCACGGAGGTCCAATCAGGCAATGCCGCAGCGGGTATCTCGAGCACTTTTGTAGTGTTTCGAAGATACCGCTCATGGGCAGCCAGATCGGCGTGACCTGCGAGGGCCTGTGCCTGCCGCGCGTTCAAGCCAATGTCCGCCAGTGCTTGCACGAATCGGCGCCGCCATGAGTGGACGTGTGAACTCGGTTTCTTCGAAGAGCTCGCGCCACTGAGTCGAGCCGCGTTCAGGTACGAATGAGTCGAGCACATGCTTTGGCAGTGATGCATTCGCTTTCCGATACGTCGTGAACGCAGCTTGAAGGTCGCGTCGCAGTGCCTTCGCATGGCTGACCTTTATTGGGCGTCCTTCGCCCACATGCTTGCCACGGAGAAGCGGAAAGACGGGCCCCATCGTGGGTTTGCCTGCGCGCATCCACCAGTCCCGCAGAATTGGACGTAGCGCCTCGGGAACCATGATGCGTTGGGGTCTTGCGGTCTTGCGTCGCAATGCAGTGCCCCACGTAAATGCACCGTCGGACGTGGTGTCGAAGTGATCCCACTTGACCGCATGAATGTCGCCCGTTCGGAGTCCTCCAAACATACGGGCAAGCGCACTCATGGTCTGGCGTTGAAGTACGGCGACCTGACGGTGCTCCATTGGGTGCTGCCATGACAAATAGAGCTGCAGCTCAACGTCCGTCAAGTACGGCGCGCTCCCGGCGGTCTATCTTGGCCTTGGGGATGCGAACTCGTTCCATGGGGCTCGCCTGAATCAGGTCTTCTTCGAGCGCCACTTCGAATCGGCTCCGAAGAATCGATCGCAAGTGACGCACAATGAGACAGGCTCTTGCCCTTGGCTCGGACGTTTTCATAAATTCCCGCCACTTGCTCGCCCTTCACGGAAGCGAGGCGAACCAATTGTCGCGCGAGAGCGGGCGCAGCATGGCGTTGGCAATTTGCGTCCATCGCGCATGGCCGACGCTACATTCGAAAGAGTAGACTCGCCGGCAATTCGGCTATGTACTGATCGAGCGCTTCTAGAGCCGATTCTCTTGTCGTTACCGGGCCAGAGCCAAATACCACGCACATAGCTTTATCGCAGCTAAGCACCGACAGCACACGGTCTCGTGCTTGCTCAAAGCCCATTGAGTGGATCAAGGATTCAATCGCAGTTTCTATGCAAAGGATTCGACCAGTGAGCTTTGTGTGGAAGTACTGAAGTTGCGGGGTTGCTATCGCGGTCGATCGTTTCGTCTACTAGCGATTCACCATCCCGTACATGTTGCAGTCCGAGATGTCCAAGCTCATGCGCCACATCGAAAAGCAGATGAGCCTCTGTACTCTTGTGGCACACGAGTATAGCGGGACGACCGTTCGCGATTGTCGCCATAGCATGCATGCGTTTTGCGTTGTTAGGTAATTCCGAGAACTGCAGAACCATCACACCCATTCGCCAGCAGTAATCCACTAGTGATTTGAGATTGACGACTTTCCCATCCTTGAGAATAGCTTCACGCACTTCAGAGCCGGTTGATGGCAGCTGCGATACTGGCGTTGTCGTCCCCAGCGCCGCAAAGGTGGCAAGTTGAAACCCCAGAGCCCGCGCCAAATTTAGATCATTTTCAACCGTGCCGGCTGCGTGTTTGAACCGACATTCAGCATTGCGTAAACGTGGAGTACTTCCATCGCGGAGTGACTCAAAGTCAAGGCCCGTATGTCGAGCAACCAATGCGGCCGCTTGAGCTAGCCCAGCTGGCGAACGAGCGATTTCATCGTCCCACCAGGAAGGAAGGACACGCTGACGCACATACTGCGGACTAAAGCCTGCTACCTTGGCCTTATCAAGCAACGGCTTCATGGGGTTAGAGCCAGCTGATGTCGACGGTCGCTGGGTACAGTGGCGCGGATTTGTTGTTGCCACGTCCGAGCTCACCCCAGAAGTTTCCGCCCCAGCAATAAAGCCTGTCGTCGTCCCCAATGGCATATAGACGCTGGAGTTACCCCAATCTCCGTATTGGTTGCCACTGCCGTGGATCCACTGTACCCGATCGGTTTCCGTGTACATACAGATGCCCGGCGGAAGGTTGGCTTCTTCTTGCTTGCGGTTCGACCGGCGTACAGCGATGGCGCGAAGGAATCGGCGTCGCCTTGCTTGCGACGAATGTACGCAACGGCTGCTCTTACTTCCTCACCCCACTAGACGCCCACGTGGACGGACGGCCATTTACGGTGCCCGACTTCGCATCTGCATTGGCGCAAGGATATTCCAGGCAGCCGTCATGAGTTCCGCATAGTCGCAAGCAGAAACCAGAGGCTTGTCGTGAATTCGACATAGTCGCAAGCAGAAACCAGAGGCTTGTCGTGAAATCTACATAGTCGCAAGCAGAAACCAGAGGCTCGTCGTGAGATCGACATAGTCGCAAGCAGAAACCAGAGGCTCGTCGTGAGATCTACATAGTCGCAAGCAGAAACCAGAGGCTCGTCGTGAAATCTACATAGCCGCAAGCAGAATCCAGAGGCTCGTCGTGAGATCTACATAGTCGCAAGCAGAAACCAGAAGCTTGTCGTGAAATCGACATAGTCGCAAGCAGAAACCAGAGGCTCGTCGTGAGATCGACATTGTGGAAAGCAGATTTCACGACCCGATGGTTCGCATTCGATTCAATTGAAGTAAAGTTGACGTCACCCTAGTCCATTTTGAAATGATTCAATTCAATTCGGACGATGGGGTCATCAGATTTGATAAGTCGAATTTCAAGTTACACGTCGAGGCTTTGAAGTTCAATATTTAGCAAAGCCAGATGTGCGTCGGAGGCGTCGGGTCGAAAGACTTGCCAACCAGAATGACATGAGTCGAACGCTTGGGCGAAAGTACCGGCAAGCGAAGTGACACTTGGTATCGGTTTGGTCGACGGAGTCAATGAATAAGACGACACCAGGCGAACGCTCCTGTTGCATCGCGCGAAGCAAACGAAACGCAAGATGCCATTTGTAGCCATTGAATCGGCCAATAAGGATGTGAATAACTCCCGAGAAAACTCGCATTTGCCAAATCTCGCAATTTTGCGTTCTCTCTCTCCGATGAGAGCATGCAGAAAGTGAGGTCATGAGATGAGTCTCTTCGTGTCGATCGATTGACCAAACTAGAGCAAAAGCCACCAAACCAAATTGACTGCGGTGCTGGGGTTGCAGCGTCGTTTGAAATTGAAACTCGCGTCGCGAGCGCCTTCGTTGTAGTCCCCTGATCGACAAGCGTCGCGTTGACGGTCGAATCGCTCTACCGACCTAACTATGCCTTCGGGCGCGGTCTTTGGTCTCTGCGTGGGTAGTGGTCGGTTTTGAATTTCAGCGTATCAAGAGGCAGATAGACGACTACCTGGCCGCTTTTGCTTCACCGGACGACTCCGGCTCAGCGCCGCGTTCTATTTCTTGGCCGTCCATTGCTCCGTTCTCACGGCGGCCCTTCTTCTCTGCCTGTTCGAATAGCGCCCCAAACGGGTGAGGCGGCTCTTTGATGGTGCAATTTACAGTGAAGCCAGAGAAGTACTTAATGCCGTCATCATAGGTATATAGGACATCAATAGTCTCGTTGGTCTCCGCTGTTGCGATAATTATTGCATCGTTGACGCGCTGAACCAAAGCTCTCTGATTGTTGCATACTGTGCACGGTTCTCCCTTCTTAGGGCCTAGGCACTTGCGACAAACCGATTCTTTGCTTCTGTGAACCTTTAGGATCTCTGTTGCGTATTGAGCAACGGCTGCGTCCACCGGAAGTACATAGAACTTACTGTAGAGTCTTTGGTAGCTTTCACTTTCAGCATCGGGGACTCCGCGGCCAACTTCGATTAGACTGACGGCAGAAATGTAGATGATATCCGACCGCTCCGCTGCGTCGCGTGACGCCTCGCATTTCGTCCTTATGTCCCGCAACTTCTCATCCTTTCCCGCGGGGATTGGCTGCATCGCATGGATCAAGACCATCGAGTCGAAAAGGATCATGGTTAGATACCCTTTATGTCATCCAGCAGTTCTTCCGCATTTTCGAAGATCCCGGGTCCAAGCCCAGCCAGTGCGGCCGCAACGTCTCCCTTCTTAGGCGGAGACCAGCGCTGATCAATATCGACGATTCTTGCGGTCGCCGGATCAATTCGCATTATGCCAGAAGAATCGCGCGACCACTTCACGTCAAGTTTTACTCTTCGTTCAAGTCCAGACTTGAATTCATCAGCAAGCGCCGCTTTCTTGCTGGGGTCAGCGGGTATTTCCCGCGCAACACCGTCGATCATGATTCTTGCTAGCAGCTGCTTGTCTGGCCCAAGACTTCCAATGCGAAGCACTTGGCTTACCACTGTTGTTGTTCCGCGAAGCCCTATTTTGGGGGCTGTCGAGATGTACGATTGTAGCCTCTGAACGTAATCGTCGCTTAGCCTGATCGGCTCTTGCTTCTTGGTATCCAGGCGCTGGATCACGGCATGATGCTTTACAAGAGAGCGCCCTTCTTCAATGATGCACGTGGCGATCCGTCTAGCTTCAGAGAATTTCTCAATCGATCGTTTCGGGTTACTTAGACAGGACGCGATCTTCTTTGTGGCTTTGTTCCCACTGGGCGAATATCCGTAAACGGTGGCCTTCATATCGAGATTGGAAACAACCAGCGTAACCGCGTCGCTGCCCAATTTTGGGGCAACGATATCGAACATCTGAGCAATGAGGTGCGCAGCTTCCTCGACGGCGCGAGGCGTCGCCGGATGAGCCAGCCTCATCTCGAGCAACGGCGTTCCCTTCTTTTGCTTGTTCGACTTTGCCACGACAACAGCGTAGCAAATCGAGTTGACTTTGTCTCGAAATATGCAGTGGCAAATTGCCGCATATTCCAAAGTCTTTTGTGTCCGGCTACTTAGCTTCCTGAACCGCCGCCAACAAAACATCCCGAGCCCAGTCCGACGCTGAGTCAATGCCAGCCTTCTCCGCTGCCTCTTGAATGACAGTGCGCTCAGCGATCGAAAGGCGAATTGAGAAAATGGTGTCTCTCGCTTCGCCTTCGATCATCTTAGGGCGACCGCGCCCCCGCTTCACGTCGCTCATGGCATCTCTCCATTAAGCGCTGCGTCGAGTAGCTGATCCATGCTCCAAAGTGTTGCGCTGATAACAGCAGCCATTGCTGGCGACGTGCGTAGCGTCTGGTGACGACGAACGAAGTTGTAATGCGCGATATGCAGCGCGGTTGCCGCGCGGTGATTGCGTGTCAGTTTCGAGAAGGCATTGGTGAGCCGGGTCATGCGTCGGATCTGCATTCTCATGGTGAGGTTCTGGCGCTCAACATAAGACGTAGACATCGACTCTAGATCTGGATCACCAAACACGATTGCCTTCTCAATCGAGGTGACTTTCGGAGGAGAATACCTCCCGGACCCGGCTGGTTCAGCTTCGTATGATTTAATGACTTGGCCATAGTCAACATCGTGACCGAAAGCAGCTTCGATCGCGTCGATGTACTGGGCCAAGCCGTTCGCGGCGGTGCGCTTGCCGACCAGAAAGGAGGGGATGAGTTTGGTGTCAGCATCCAGGGCGATGTAGGTCCAAGTGTCGCCCACGTCGGACTGGATTTCGTCCTTCTTGACGTGCCGTTGCTTCTTCTGGACGAAGCCCCAGATCTCGTCAACTTCGATGCACTCGCACTTGAGGTTGCGCATTGTGGCGTCCAGTAGCTTCTCGCAGCCTTCCCCGACCCGAACCAGGAGGGAAAGGACGGTCTCGCGGCTAACCTCAACCATGCGCTCCGTGGCGCGGACAGAGCAGCCACCAACCAGGCAACGGAGGATTGCAAGCTGCTTGTTTCGGGGAAGTACGTTCGCCATGTGAATTAGTGTAAGACGTTTATTGGAAAGGTCAAGATAAAACGTAAGACGCAAATTAGATCAATACGCCTCCTATTCGAACCTCTCGTGATGTGTGTCGTTATCCCGTAGTCATAAAACCACAGCATTTCGGCGTCTTATGAAACTGCCACAAATACATTGACCCGAACGGTCGACCGGTGCTGTTCTCAAACTAACTTACCTATGACGAAGCCGAAGACGCCAGCGCCAGCTGTTCCAGTAAAACAGCCACAGCCGAAGACAACTATTGAGATTCAGCAGCCAAAGGAACCCACGATCAAGCTATCGATTGAACATCTTGGCCAGACCGCGCATCAGCCCACCGTCAATATCATAATACCGATAAAACCACCGAAGGGTGGCAAGTAGCCATCGGGTGACTAATACTAAGCCATGATCAGCACAATCCCCAAGGACCCGTATCAGCGCGGCGTTTGGGTTGCGCTAGTCGCTAGAATGAACGTCGACTACCACGGGCACATGGCGTCGCGCAATCTCGCATGGTCGCGTTGGCTTTCTGGCATTATTACGCTATGCGGAGCGGCTGCCGCGGCTTCAGTGATATCCGCGTTATCGAAACTAATGCCAACAGCCGGGCCGATGATTTCATCAGGTCTCGTCTGTCTTACGGCAGTAATTGCTGGACTGAATTCTGCTCTTCATCCGGCGGACTTGGTCGCAAAGCACGCAGGGGTTCAGGCGCAGTATCTCTCGGTGGCGGGCGCTGCCGAAAAGTTCTGTGGCAGAGATGAGCACAAATTGGAAGACGTGGAAAAACTCGAAGAGGCTTTGCTAGCCGCTGAAAGCTCCGAAGCTGCATTTGATAGCGCGCGAAACGGTTCAGTGTGGGAAAAGTCTCAGTCTCAAACGCTAAAAGCAGCAGGCTTCAGCTCCAAAGGGGAACCGTTGGCGGCTTAATTAGTCGCCCCTCTCTTCGAGCGGCGCACGGTAGGTGGCTGTGGATAACTGCAAAAGGTAAGCGACGCTCCGCGTTACCAGCGGAGAATTTGGTGGGTTAAATTTGACCCCGTTGTTCGGCCTGATGGTTCGCTTTATAGACCTGATGTGCCTAGCAAGGTTGATCGAGGCCCTGGGTTCATAATCGTATTCGGAATTGACCCCGATCGATGGGCTGCGCGATACGGAATCGAGCCAATTAGTTCCCGGCGAAAAATGCGACAATTCGGGAAAGGTCCACCGAGGACAGCTGCCAACGAGGCACGAAATGTTTGATTCGACGATTTGCCGGTGAGTCGAAGTCACCGCGGTCGCCGATTTGGGTC
>Ga0265340_10002288_pt1 | contig 10955 bp, 6 predicted proteins | sample 4CB225metaG_FD_202082 | JGI IMG/M metagenome (GOLD analysis project Ga0265340, IMG submission 202082) | Rhizosphere microbial communities from Carex aquatilis grown in University of Washington, Seatle, WA, United States - 4-CB2-25 metaG | ecosystem: Host-associated > Plants > Roots > Rhizosphere...
GGCTTCACCGCCCAGTCGCTTTCGGCGGCCGCCGCCCAGTTCGGGCAGCCGCGCATGAGCAATAGCACCCGTCCCCTGGGGTCCGGGTGCTGTTGCCGTTTTGCTCCTCAAATCGGGTCGTGATCATGCACGTTTACTCAGCAGGTGGGTCAATCCCGGGCCCGTACCGTGAACGACTCTCCGAATGGGGAGGTACTCCGGGGAAGATCGCCGACCGCGCCCGCGAAACTGTCACGATCCGGCCGATCCGCAGGCTGAACCAGTGACAGGCTGGCACAGCGGTTCGCCGGGTCGCTACCACGTCCTAACTCACCGGCATTGATGATCGCGGGAGAAACTTGGGCTCAGGTTCGGCCGCCGGCGACGGCGAGCACCAGGCGTTCCACGGCATACACCGGATCCCGGCCGCCACCTTTGACTGCGGCGTCGGCCTCCGCCAGCGCGACCACGGCGCGAGCCAGGCCGGATTCATCCCAGCCGGCCAGGTCACGCCGGGCCCGGTCGATCTGCCAGGGCGCCATCCCGAGGTCCCGGGCCAGTTCGGCGGAGCGACCTCGCCCGGCGGCCGATACCTTGGCCAGCCCGCGCACCTTCATCGCCACCGCGGCGACCAGCGGCACCGGGTCGGCTCCGGTGGCCAGGGCGTGCCGAAGCAGCACCAGCGCCTCCTCCGCCCGCCCGGCCACCGCGGCATCGGCGACCCGGAACCCGGTGACCTCGACCCGGCCCCCGAAGTACCGTTCCACCACATCGACATCGATCCGGTCGGCGTCCTCGATGCCGACGTCCGACACCAGTTGGGAGCAGGAGGCCGCCAGCTCGCGCAGGTCGTTGCCGACCGCGTCGACCAGGGCCCGGACCGCGGCCGGGGTGATCTTCCGACCGGCCCGGCGGAATTCGTTGTTCGCGAACTCGACCTTCTCGTCGTCCCTGGTCACAGGCTGACAGGAGGCTTCCGGAGCGCCGATCTTGCGGGCTGCCTCCAGCAGCGGCCGGGCCCGCGCACCGCCGTTGTGCCGGATGATGACGCAGGCATCGGGCGCCGGGTCCTTCAGGTAGGCGGTGACATCGACGACGAGCGCCTCGTTGGCCTGCTCCACCCCTTCCAGGACGACGACCTTCCCGCCGCCGAACAGCGAAGGGCTGGTGGCAATGACCAGCCGGCCGGACTGATAGCCGGCCGCGTCCATCCGTTCGACCTCGGTATCCGGATCAGCCTGCCGGGCGGCAGTGAGCACGGCGGCCACGGCCCGGTCGGCGAGCACGCTCTCGGCCCCGACCACCAGCAGGACCGGCGCCGGAAGCATCTGCTCCGGGAGCACCACCGGGTTCTTGGCCGACCGGGTGGCCGACGTCTTGGATTTCGATGCCGAACCTGAAGCAGCCACGATCACACCCTAGCGGGGACTTCCTAGAGAAATTGATCTTGATGGTGTTGTTGCTGGTCAGGTGCCATCGGTGGACGCCCAGTACACCCCGGAGTCGTTGCCGATGCCCTTCCACAGGCCATAGAGCCGCCCGTTGAACGCGGCCAGGGCAGGACCTTCGCTGCTACCGACGTTGCTGAGCTGTTGCTGATCCGTCCAGGTTGTGCCATCGGTGGAGGACAGGTAGAGACCGGTGTCAGTGCCGGTGCCCTTCCACAAGGCGTAGAGCCGCCCGTTGAACGCGGCCAGGGCGGGACCAGCGCTGGTGCCACGGTTGCTGATCTGTTGCTGAGCGGTCCAGGTCGTACCGTCGCTGGAGGCCCAGTACAGCGCCGAGTCGCTGTTGCTGCCCTTCCACAAGGAGTAGAGCCGCCCGTTGAACACGGCCAGGGCAGGACCTTCGCTGGTGCCACGGTTGCTGATCTGTTGCTGAGCGGACCAGGTGGTGCCGTCGTAGAAGGACCAGTAGATCCCGGTGTCCAGGCCGGTGCCCTTCCATAAGGCGTAGAGCCGCCCGTTGAACGTGGCCAGGGCCGGCGCGGCACTGGCACCACGGTTCTGGATCAGTTGCTGGCCGGTCCAGGTGGACCCGTCGCTGGAGGCCCAGTACACGGCGGGGTCGTTATTGCTGCCCTTCCACATGCCATAGAGCCGCCCGTTGAACGCGGCCAGCCCGGGACCTTCGCTGCTGCCGACGTTGCTGACCTGTTGCTGACCAGCCCAGGTCGTACCGTTACTGGAGGACCAGTAGAGGCCGGTGTCGAGGCCGGTGCCTTTCCACATTCCGAACAGCTGCCCGTTGAGCACGGCCAGGGCGGGGCCCGCACTGGTGCCGGAGCCGCTGATCACTTGCTGACCCGTCCAGCCAAGGGCAACACCTGGCGATGCCGATGCCGTACCGGCCAAGCCCATCCCCACGGTGGCCCCCAGGGCCAACGCGACGATCCCGCTGATCCACCTTCGCTTCACTGCCGGCACCTCTCCGTAGTGGGACATCGACCGTCGTGAAGGGAGAATACCGGGCAAACGTTAAATGCTAAATGAAAACGCTCAATCTGCACATCTGCTGCACCAGTAAGCCGGGACCGTAGTTCCCGGCCCCGCCCAGGTGCAGACTCATCGTTTGGACGGCACGGCGCGTAACCGACTGGCCGCGCCGGCCACGGCCAGTTGCCCCTGCAGATCGGTGCGGAGGGTCAGCGCCCCCAGCCGTTTCATCAGGGTCAGGGTCGACGGGGCCGGATGGCCGTAGTCGTTTCCCAGCCCGACGCCGATCAGGGCGATCCGGGGTCGCAGCAACTGATAGAGCCGCGGATCCTGGCGGGCCGAGCCGTGATGCGCGACCACGACCACATCGACCGGGGCCAACGCTGAACCGGCGGTCCGAATCTTGCCGATCAGAGGTTGTTGCGCCTCCGGTTCGACGTCCCCCAAGGCCATTACCCGCAGGCCCTGGACCTCGGCGTAGAGGACGACGCTGGCGTTGTTGATCTCTGTTCCGCCGGTCTCGTCCCGGCCGCTCGAGCCGGCTGGCGGCAGCAGGGAGGGATCCGGTGGCAGCAGGCGCCAGCGAACCGCCCAGCCGCCGGTTCCCGACCGGCCGCTCATCCCGGCAACGGCCACGACCGGGCGCCGACCGATCGAGGCCGCCGCCCGGGTGACCGCCCGAGCCTGGTCGGCCGGCTCGGCCAGGGGGCTGACCACGATCGGAGGCCGGCCCCGGCCACGCAGGGCGCCGGTGATCCCGCCCGCGTGATCGACGTGAAAATGAGTGATCAGAACCAGGTCCAGAGCGGTCACGTGGGTTCGGCGCAGGCAGGCGTTCACGAGCGCGGGATCCGGGCCGGTGTCGACGATCAGCGCCTGGTGGGGACCGCTGCGAATCAGGGTCGACGATCCCTGCCCGACGTCGCACTGAACCACGATCCAGTCCGGCGGCGGCCAGCTTCCGCCCCCGGTGAGTACCCGGACCCAGGTGGGTGCGGTCAGGCCGCCGGCCACCACCGCGAGCACGAGAAACCCGGCCAGCCAGGCCCGGCGCAAACTCAGGACCACGCCGATCGTGATCACCGCGGCCAGCAGCACCGCGCCGCCGGCACCGGCGGGCCAGGCCAAGGATCCGGCCGGCAGAGCTGCGGCCCGGTGCGCGACCAGGGCGATCCATTCGGTGGTCAGGCCACCGCCGATCGCCACCAGATGAGCACCGGTGGGCCAGATCGGCGAGAGCGCGGCCGCGACCACACCCGCGATGGTGGCCGGCGGGACTGCGCTTTCGACCAGGAGGTTGGCCGGCACGGCCACCAGGCTGATCTTCGGATTCAGCAGCACCGTCACCGGCGCGGTCACCAGTTGGGCGGCCAGTGGAACGGCGACAGCAATCACCAGCGAGCGCGGCCAGCGGTCGATCCGCTCCAGCCAGAGCGGAACCAGCAGAAGCAGTCCGGCCGTAGCCAGCACCGAGAGGATGAAGCCAAAATTTCGCGACAGCCACGGATCCAGCAGCAGTAACACCACGACGGTCGCGGCGAGCATCGGCGCTCCAGCACCGCGCCGGCCCAGCAGCAACCCGACCAGGGCCAGGGACCCCATCACCGCCGCCCGCAGGACGCTCGGCTCGGGCCGGGCGAGCACCACGAATCCGGCGATGGCCAGCGCCGTTCCGCCGGCCCGGATCCGCAACCCACCGCCGAGAGCGCCGATCACGGACACCACGACCGCAGCCAGAATGGCCACGTTGGCTCCGCTGACCGAGGTGAGGTGACTGAGCCCAGAGGTCCGCAGGTCATCCTCCAGGCCCGGGTTCAACCTGGAGGTGTCGCCGACGACAAGCGCCGGAAGCAACCCTCGGGCGTCGGAGGGCAGTCCCCGGCAGGCGTCGCGCAGACCGGTTCGCAGGCGCTCCGCCGAGCGCCAGATCCAGTCACCCCGATCGACGACCGTCGGGGACCCGCGCGGGAAGGCGACGGCAGCCTCGGGATCGGCGGCCGGCGCCGGTTCGAGTCGCCCGAACCCCCGGATACGCGAGCCGGCCACGGCCTCACCCCAGGACGGCCCGCCCAGCACGACGAGTTGCTGGGAACTGCGGAAGGTTCGCCCCCGCAGGGTCAGTTCGTGAACCGAGACCCGGACAACGAAGCGGTCGCGGCCGGACCGGGACGGCGTCGTCAGTCGACGGGGGTCATCCATCACCCGGCCGGTGAAGGTAACGCTGGCGGTCGCTCCGGCGGCGGCCGTCAACGGATCCCGCTCCCGCAGCAGCAGCCGGAGACCAGCGCCCAGGAGCACGGCGGCACCGATCGCGGCGACCAGAAATGCGGACGCCAGCCAGACCGGACCGCCAGAGCCGGCTGAGAGCGGTTCAGTCGACCCGGCGGACCCGGTCGACCCGGCGGACCCGGTCGACCCGGCGGACCCGGTCGACCCGGCGGACCCGGTCGACCCGGCGGACCCGGTCGACCCGGCGGACCCGGTCGACCCGGCGGACCCGGTGGACCCGGCTGACCTGATCGCCCTCTCTGACCCGGCTGACTCGGTCGGTCCGGTCGGTCCGGTCGGTCCGGTCGACCGGCGCGCGGTGGTCATCAGCAACAGGGCCAGCAGGCTGACGGCACCGACCACCAGCCCAGCCAGGATCAGAACCGGCCGCGGCCCCTGTGCGGTAGCCCACCAGCACAGCGCCCAGGCCAGCACCGCGGCTGGGAACAGCCGCAGGTCCGGTCCCGGCCGAGCACCGGCCGTACCCGCGCCCGCGCCCGACCCCGTGGCGCTCAAACCTGTACCCGTACCGGCGCCCGGACCCGTAGCGGTCAAACCCGCACCAGAGGACGGAGCCGGGCCATCGTCGCGTCACCGATGCCCGAGACCTGGCTGAGGTCGTCCACGGTGTTGAACCGGCCGTTCTGCTGCCGCCAGGCGACAATCCGGGCCGCAAGTACCGGCCCTATCCCCGGCAGGGCGTCGAATTCAGCGACGGTCGCGGTGTTCAGATCGACCGGGGCGCCCGGCCCGGGCGTTCCGGCCGCCCCGGACCCGGCACCACCGTCGGCGCTGCCACCTCCGGCGTCCACCGGGTCGTCGGTAGGGACCTGCTGACCCGGCCGGGGAACCATGATCCGTTCCCCGTCGACAACTTTGCGGGCCAGGTTCATCACGGTCAGATCAGCTTTGGACGTCGCTCCGCCGGCGGCATCGACGGCGTCCTCCACGCGCGATCCCGGCGCCAGGGAGACAACCCCGGGCCGCCCGACCTGACCGACGACATAGACCCGGAACAGCCCGGCAGTGGCCTGGGCCGGGCCGGTCGGCTGGATCGCCGGATCCCCGAGGGCCGCGCCGACCGGGCCGGTGGTCTGAACTTCCCCCGGCAGGCCCGTCCCGGCACCGGTCGAGGGAGTGGCGAAAGACACCGGGACATCGGGAGCGACAGTTCCCGAAGGGGACCCCCGGAACTGAAAAAGGATCATGATCACCACGATCAGCAACGCGAGCCCCCCGACCACGGCTGCGCCCCGGCCGGACACCGCCCAGCGCGGTGCTCCGACCCCGGAACCCGGGGTGAACCGCTCGGCCCAGCCCGGGCCGGCGGGGCGGGGCGGTTGGTCCGGTGTACCCGGCGGCCAGCTCGCGGGCCAGATGTCGTCCGGTTCGGACGGCGAGCCCAGGTTCGAGGTGGATGCCGGGAAATTCGAGGCCGATCCAGAGGAAGCAGGACCAGAGGAAGCAGGCTGGGAGGTGGCGGCGGATCGCGCCGCGTCAAGGATCCGGCTGACCCGCTGGGAGGTGGAGACATCGTCAGAGCGCATGGCTCGACGCTAGAAACGCGGACGCTCCCGGGGCGGAGCCGACCAAGATCTGTGGATGAACTGCCCGTCGTCCGTACTTGTGGACAACGAAACGGCGGTCAGGACACCGGCGAGACGACTACCCCGACCGCGCCCGGCCCGACGTGCGCACCAACCACGGCGCCGACCTCGCCGACCGTCACCTCGCCGAGGGCAGGCAACCGCTCCCGAAGCCGCTGGGCGACGTCCGCGGCCCGGTCCGGGGCGGCCAGGTGATGAACCGCGATCTCCACCTCGACGTCCTGGGCGTCGGCAACCGCCACCTCGACCAGCCGATCGATCGCGCGCGCAGTGGTCCGGACCCGGTCCAGGGGTTCCAGCCGGCCGTCCACCAGATACAGCAGCGGCTTGATCGTCAGCGCCGAGCCGAGCCAGGCCTGAGCCGCGCCGATCCGTCCGCCGCGACGCAGGTACTCGAGGGTGTCGACGTACATGTAGATGGAGCTGTTCAGCGAGCGACGCGCGGCCAGGTGAACCATCTCGGCCGCCGAAGCCCCCTGCCGGCTCAGCTTGGCGGCACTGATCACCCCGAAGCCGAGGCCCATCCCGAGCGAGCGGGAGTCGACCACGTCAACCGTGAATCCGGACGCCGCCACCTCGGCCGCGGCCAGCCGGGCGGCGTCGACCGTCCCGGAGATATCGCCGGACAGGTGCACGGAGACGATCCCGGTCGCCCCCTGGCCCCGGAGCCGCTCGTAGACCTCGACGAACGCTTGCGGCGAGGGCCGGGAGGTTGTCACCGGAAGGTCGGCCCGCAAGGCCCGGGCAACCCGCTCCCCGGTGATCTCGACATCCTCGGCGAACGATTTGCCCTCCAGCACCACCTGCAGCGGCACAACAATTATCCCCAGCTCATCGGCCGCACCCGGCGGGAGATAAGCCGTGGAATCGGTCACCACGACAACGTGCCCAGACATGAAGCCCGACACTAGCGTGCGGGAGTCCCCGATCGCATCGGCCCCCCCTCAGTTCGGGCGTTATCTTGCCCGTTCACACGCTCAGAGCGGGCAAACGGGCAAGATCACGAGATGGGTTCGGGCGGCAAGATCACCAGGAGCTCGGGTGGTCAGGCGGGGACGATGTTGACCAGTTTGGGCGCGCGCACGATCACGGTCCGCAAGCCCCGCCCGTCCAGCGCCTTCTGCACGGCCGGGCTGTTCAGAGCGAGTTCACGCAGTTCGTCCTCGCCGATGCCGGGGGCGACGTCCAACCGGTCCCGGACCTTGCCCTGAACCTGGACCACACACGTCACCGTCTCCTCGACCAGCAGTGACTCGTCGACGGCGGGCCAGCCGGCCAGCGCCACCGCCGGCTGGTGACCCAGCCGCGACCAGATGTCCTCGGCCGTGTAGGGCGCGAACAGCGACAGCATCACGGCCAGCGCCTCGACCGATTCCCGGACGGCCGGATCGCCGCCCCCGGGACCGGAATCGATAGCCTTCCGGGTCACGTTGACCAGTTCCATCACCCGGGCGACGGCCACATTGAACCGGAACGACTCGATCAGCCCGGTCACTTCGTGCACGATCCGGTGGGTGGCCCGGCGCAACGCCAGGTCGCCGGACGTCGGGTCGGTCCCGGGGGCCGAACTGACGTCGCCGGCCAGCCGCCAGGCCCGGGCCAGGAACCGGGCCGAGCCGGACGGCGAGACGTCGGCCCAGTCGATGTCGTCCTCGGGCGGCCCGGCGAAGGCCATGGTCAGCCGGATCGCGTCGACGCCGTGCTCGTCCAGTTGCTCCGACAGCCGGACCAGGTTGCCCTTCGACTTGCTCATGGCGGCGCCGCCCATTTGCACCATGCCCTGGTTCAGCAGCCGGCCGAAGGGCTCGACCACCGGCACCAGGTCCAGGTCGTACAGCACCTTGGTGAAGAAACGGGCGTACAGCAGGTGCAGGATCGCGTGCGTGATGCCGCCGACATACTGGTCGACCGGCATCCACCGCGCGACCTCGGCCTGGTCGAACGGCACGTCGTCGCGGCCCGGGGAAGTGAACCGCAGGAAGTACCAGGACGAGTCGACGAAGGTGTCCATCGTGTCGGTGTCCCGGGTGGCCGGCCCGCCGCAGGCCGGGCAGGAGACGTTCACCCAGTCCGTCGCCGCCCCCAGCGGGGAGGTGCCCTTCGGCTTCAGGTCCAGTCCCTCGGCCGGCGGCAGCTCGACCGGCAACTGATCATCCGGAACCCGTACCTCGCCACATTCGGCGCAGTGGATGATCGGGATCGGCGTCCCCCAGTACCGCTGCCGGGAGATCAGCCAGTCGCGCAGCCGGTAGTTCGTCTTGGCGTGGCCCAGCCCGCGTCCGGACAGCGTTTCGGTGATCTTGGCGATCGCCTCGGCCTTGCCCAGACCGTCCAGGTCACCGGAGTTCATCAGCCGGCCGTCGCCGGCCGTCGCCTCACCGCTGCGGGCCGGGTCCGGCAGCGGCTGGCCGTCCGCGTCCCGGACGTCGACGACCGCCCGCACAGGCAGGTCGAAGGCCCGCGCGAAGTCCAGGTCACGCTGGTCATGCGCGGGCACGGCCATGATCGCGCCGTGACCGTAGTCGGCCAGCACGTAATCGGCGGCGTAGACCGGCAGCCGGGCACCGTTCACCGGGTTGATCGCGTACCGCTGCAGGAAGACACCGGTCTTCGGCCGGTCGGTCGACATCCGGTCCACCTCGGTGGTCCCGCGCACCTTCTCCAGGTAGACGTCGAACTCGGCTTTCACCTCGGCGGACGCCTCGGCGGCCAGATCGGCGGCCAGATCGGAATCGGCCGCGACGACGAAGAAGGTCGCGCCGTGCAGCGTGTCCGGCCGGGTGGTGTAGACGGTGACCGAGCGCGCCGACGCCGGGGAGCCCCCGCCGTCCACCGCCTCGATCTCGAACACCACATCGGCCCCGGTCGAGCGGCCGATCCAGTTCCGCTGCATGGTCAGGACCTTGTCCGGCCAGACCCCCCGCAACTGCTCCATGTCGTCCAGCAGTCGGTCCGCGTACTCGGTGATCTTGAAGTACCACTGGGTCAGCTTCTTCTTCGTCACCAGGGCGCCACAGCGCTCGCAGCGACCGTCCACGACCTGCTCGTTGGCCAGCACGGTCAGGTCCTGGGGGCACCAGTTGACCAGGCTCGGCTTGCGGTAGGCCAGGCCCTTCTCGTGCAGCCGCAGGAACAGCCACTGATTCCACTTGTAGTACTCCGGGTCACAGGTCTGCAGCACCCGGTCCCAGTCGAACGAGCAGGCGTACCGGCGCATCGACGACTTCTGCTGGGCGATGTTCTCGTAGGTCCAGACCCGGGGATCCAGGCCGCGGCTGATCGCCGCGTTCTCGGCCGGCAGACCGAACGCGTCCCAGCCGATCGGATGCATCACGTTGAACCCACGCTGGGTCCAGTACCGGGCCACCACGTCACCCAGCGCATACGCCTCCGCATGGCCCATGTGCAGGTCACCGGAGGGGTAGGGGAACATGTCCAGGACGTACTTGGTCGGCCGCGGGTCGTCCGGCCGGCCGCTGCGGAAGGGCGCCAGCTCGTCCCATACCGGCAGCCAGCGTTCCTGTATCGCCTCGGCGTCGAAGCGCTCGGGCTCTTCGTTCTCAGCCACGCCGTCCTTGCCTTCCGTGGTGCCAGTGTCGGTCTGCCTCATGGTGATCCATCCTTGTGCTCACGCCGCCCACCCTCGGAAACGAAAAAACCCCTCGCACAGGAGGGGTTGCCACGCTGACGGGCCCAGCCACCGAAGCGCTCAGCATTCGGCCGAACCAACCGTGATCAATACCGATCATGATCAGTTTCGCTCAACCAGGTCGCGGTCAGCGCGGCTCGATAAGGAGCTGCATGGTCCGCACGCTTAAAGGTTAGCCCACCGGGCAACCTTGTTCCGACCACTACCGCGTTCCGCCGCCAGGTTCGATCCGGGGCGATCAGGGCGATCCGGGCTCGAGTGCTCAGGGCTCGAGCACTGGAGGCCAGGCAACTGCCTCCGACCTCGATGCGGCGCCCGACCGGGCCGAGCTGATAGCCGGTTCAGCCCGCAAAAGTCCCGCAACTGTGCCAGTTTCACGGGCACAGCCGGTGATCAAGCAGGATCCGGTACGCCGGTGAACCTCGGCGGGTCACGACATCAGTGCTCGGCGTCGGCGTCCCCCGGGCCTGCCATCGGCAGTTCGACGGTTTCCGGATCGGAGATCCGAGCCGCGGCCCGGCGCTTCAGCGAACGCCGCAGAGCCAGGTCCTGTTCGGCCCGCTGCAGCAGCCCGGAGAGGTCATCGGCGTCCCAGGGCACCAGGGTGGCCGCCCCCGCACTCACCCGGCCCTGCCAGGAACTGCGCGGCAGATTGACGGTGCTGCCCAGGTGGGAGCGGATCCGCCGTTCGATCTCCAGCGGCGAGGTACCGGTGCCGGGGCCGAGCACGACGAACTCGTCGCCACCCGAGCGGGCGACGATATCGGTGGTTCTGGTCGCTGCCCGCAGCGCCTCCGCGACCGCCTGGAGCACCTCGTCACCACTCTGGACGCCGTGTTCCTCGTTGACCCCGCGTAGGGTGTCGACGTCGACCACCAGGCAGTGCACGGCCTGCCCCTGCCGCCGGGCCAGGTCGATCATCGGCCGGGCCACCAGCTCCATGCCCTTACGGTTCGCGACCCCGGTGAGCGGATCCCGGACCGAGTGCTCGAGCAGTTGCCGGTTCGCCGCGACCAG
>Ga0265340_10002293_pt1 | contig 10940 bp, 9 predicted proteins | sample 4CB225metaG_FD_202082 | JGI IMG/M metagenome (GOLD analysis project Ga0265340, IMG submission 202082) | Rhizosphere microbial communities from Carex aquatilis grown in University of Washington, Seatle, WA, United States - 4-CB2-25 metaG | ecosystem: Host-associated > Plants > Roots > Rhizosphere...
TTAAAAGTGTCTCCGAACCTGCCCGCTGACAATCTGACGCAGGCGACCGATGAGCGCATTGACGCGCGCAACGCAATCGTTCTGAAACTTGCGAAAGACAGGGGAATTCCGGTGGACGATCTGAACACGCCGATGCGCGGACATCCCGAATACCACAGCGACAACGTTCATTTCGACAGCCAGGGAATCGCCCTGCAGGCCGCGCAAGTTGCCGCCCACGTTGAAGAACTGCTGAAGCCTTGAATCAGGGTTCGTTCGCCACCGGGTTTTGCAGTAAGCCGATTTTTTCGATCTCAATCATTACGCTGTCGCCGGGTTTCAGCCAGCGCGGCGGCTTTTGCGCCATGCCCACGCCGTGCGGTGTGCCGGTCAAAATGACCGTGCCGGGCAGCAAGGTCGTGCTGCCGCTCAAAAATTCGATCAACGTCGGCACATTGAAAATCATGTCGTTTGTGTTCCAATCCTGCATCACCTGGCCGTTGAGCATCGTGCGGATTTTGAGTTCATTGGGATTGGGAATCTCATCCGGCGTCACCAGCACCGGGCCCAGCGGGCTGAACGTGTCGAAACTCTTGCCCCGACACCACTGTCCGCCGCCGCGCTTGATCTGCCAGTCACGCGCGCTCACGTCATTGCAACAGGTGTAGCCCAGAACGTGGCCGAGGGCATCTTGCCGCGGGACATTCTTGCACGCGCGCCCGATCACCACGGCCAGTTCGCATTCGTAGTCCACTTCGTCACTGCGCAGGTGCGTCGGAATCTGAATCGGCTCCCCCGGATTCAGGAGCGTGTTGATGCCCTTGAAGAAAACCACCGGGAATTCCGGGATTTTCGCGCCCGTTTCCTGCGCATGGCGGCGATAATTCAGGCCGATGCAAATGATGGTACTTGGCTGAATCGGCGCGAGCAATTTTGTCACTTCCACTTTTTCCGTCGTGACTTTGGGCGAATCAAAAATGTTTCCAGCCAGTTTAAAAGCCGTGCCGTCAGCTTGTTGCGCCGCAAAGCCGATTGCACCTTCCCGGTCCTGATAACGAATGATTTTCATAGTTTATTTTCCTGCGCTCCAGCCGCCATCGAGCATCAACGCGCTGCCGGTGACCATGGCGGACTCGTCGGCGGCAAGATAAAGCGCGGCCGCGGCGACTTCCTCGGGTTTCAACATCCGTCCGTTCAATTGCGTCGAAGCCATGTCGCGATAGGCCGCCTGCGGATCCGGATATTCCTTGAGCCGCGCCAGCACAAACGGTGTCTCCACGCGCCCCGGACAAATGCAATTGAACCGCACTCCGGTGTGCGAATGGTCCAGCGCCAGCGCCTTTGTCAAACCGACAACGGCAAATTTGGTCGTCGTGTAGGCGAGCCGTTCGCGCACGGCAATGACGCCCGCGATGGACGCCATGTTGATGACGCTGCCGGATTTTCGCTCCAGCATCGCGGGCGCAAACGCCTTGCAACAATTGAAAATGCCGCGCACGTTCACGGCGTAAAGCTTGTCCAGATCGGCCGATGTGGTCTGCAGCAGCGTGCCGACATGGCCAATGCCCGCGACATTGGCCAAAACATCCAGCGCGCCGACCGTTTGCGCGGCCTGCGCACAATCGGTTTCACTGGCCACATCCAGCGCAATGAATTTGCCGCCAACACGCTTCGCCACGTCGCGTCCATCGGCCTCATTGCGGTCGGCAATCCACACGGCCGCTCCGGCCTGGGCAAACGTTTCTGCAATCGCCGCGCCGATGCCGGAAGCGGCGCCGGTGACGAGGGCGGTTTTGTTTTTGAGACTAAACACGATAAACCCTTTCTGCGTTGGTTTGAAAAAGTTTCACCCGGTCGGTTTCCGTTGCGAAGGAGCAGAATTCCCGCACAGTTTCGAGCCAGCGTTCATAGCTCGTCGCCCGCGTCGCCACCGGCCAGTCGCCGCCAAATAACACCCGGTCGAAACCAAAACATTCCATCGGCCGCCCAAAATACATCTTCAAGTCGGCCGGCTGCCAGCTTTTCCAATCCGCCTCGGTCGCGAGGCCGGAAAGCTTGCAAACAACATTCGGCAACGCCGCCAGCGCCTTCAAATCCGCCGCCCACGGCTCCATTTGTTTGCCGCGCACATCCGGCTTGCCCAAATGATCCAGCACGAATGTGACCTGGGAAACCCGACGCACCAGTTCGGCAACGCTTCGCAATTGATCGTGCCGGATGCACAAATCAAAGGTAAATCCAAATTCCTCTAGCAGTGTCACACCAGCCACAAAATCCGGTCGCAAACAAAAGTCCGCGTCGCGTTCGCCCTGCAAATTTCGCCGAACGCCCTTCACCAGCGGACAAGCGGCGAGCGCATTGAGTTCCATGCGGGCAGCTTCACCCTTTTCGAGCGGTGCGTGGGCGACGATGCCTTTCAAACGAGGCTCGGTTTTCGCCAAATCGGAAATCCAATTGACTTCAGCGAGACTTTGCGCCGGTTCGCAACCGCACTCGATAAAAACCATCTTGTTCACGTTTGCGTTCGCACTGACCGCCGCAAACTCCGCTGGAAGAAAGGCGCGATTCAAGGCCGGCAACCCATCGAGCCACGCATATCGAAGCCGTGCGGGATTCCACAAATGAACATGCGAATCAACGATGGACAGCGCATTCATGATTCAGTCCGGCTTCAAATCGCAGCTCGCCCCGGCTTCCTGCGGGGTTTGATAAACGCCGCCTTCGACCTTGCACGGATGAATAAAGTGCTCGCGCAAGTGCGGGATGTGTTCGAGAAAAATGACGTCGTGGCCGAGCGCGATGTGGTTGAACAAAACCAGATGTTGATGCAGTTGCCCCATGTCGCCGACGTGCGGCACAACCGGTATTCCAAACTTGCGGCACAACAAGCTGACGGCAAGAAATTCGCTCACGCCCGCGACGCGGACGGCGTCGGGTTGGATGAACCCGGCGCATTTCGCCTGCAAATAATTTTTGAAAACGACCCGGTTCGGGACGTGTTCGCCGAGCGCGAGCTTGGTCGGGGCAATGGCGTCGGCCAGCGTTTTGTGGCCAAGCACATCGTCGGGATGCGTCGGCTCTTCGATCCAAAACGGATTGATGGCGCGCAGCCGCTGGCAGATGTCGAGCGCCTGCGGCAGGGTCCATTGCTGGTTGGCGTCCACCATCACGCGCGCCCGGTCACCGGCAACTTCGCGGACAATCTTTGCGCGGCGCAGATCGCGTTCAGGATCGCGCGAGCCGACTTTCAACTTCATTGCGGTGAAACCGGCGGCGACGGCGCGCTTGCAGTTTTCACGCACCTGATCGTCGTCATAATTAAACCAGCCGACGGAAGTGTCGTAACCCGGATAGCCGGTTTTTAAAATGCCTTCCCGCGATGGGCGCGTCGGTTGACCTTCACGAAGGATCCCCACCGCCCGCAGGGTCGTGAGTTCGTCTTCGAGATACGAAAGATCCAGCGTGGCGACGATTTGTTCGGGCGTGAGGTCGAGGAGCAATTTCCACAAAGGCATGCCGCGCGTTTTGGCCCACAAATCCCAGCAGGCGTTCGTGACGGAGGCGAGGGCGAGCTGGACGACGCCCTTGTGCGGCCCCAGCCAGCGGAATTGTTGTTCGTCCGCCAGCGAGTGCTGCAGCGCGCCGAAGCCGGCCATGACCTCCTCGATGGATTTTCCGACCAGCCGCTGCGCGTAAAACTTCGCGGCTTCGCAGACGAGTTGATTGCCTTCGCCCAGCGTGAACGCGAGTCCGACACCAGTGCGGCCCCGGTCATCGTGCAATTGCGTGACGGCGTAGGAATAGATCGGGTCGCGATGGATGGCATCGCTGCCGTGGCCGTGACCGATGGGATAACGCGCGTCGCGGGTGGAAATGCCTTGGATCATGGGGTCAAAGCGGACGCCGGTAACCGAGTTCCGCGCCGCCACTGACGTGCATGATGTGGCCGGTGATGAAGCGCGCCTTGTCGGAAAGCAGAAAAACGCACGCATCGGCAATGGCCGTGCCTTCCGGGCAATAACCCAGCGGATGGATCTCGTTCAGATACCGTTCGGTGGAACCGGGATCCGACTGCTCGGCGCACCACTCGCGCAGCATGGGCGTCCAGGTGCCGGCCGGACAGACGGCGTTCACCCGGATGCCGTGCTTCGCGTAGTCCAGCGCCATGGATTTGGTGAGCGCGTTCATGCCGCCTTTGGTGGCGGTGTAAGCCGCGTGAATTTCCTGGCCGATCACACCCACCAGACTCGACGTGTTGAGAATGCAGCCTTTGCTGGTCAACAGCGCCGGAAACGCATGCCGCGTGGTGTGCAGGATGCCCTTCAGGTTCACGTCCAGCAGATCGTCCCACTCGGCATCCGTGGTTTCGTGAAGCGGTTTTGAGGGATGTGAAATCCCGGCGTTGTTATGAACCGCATCCAACCTGCCGTAACGCGACAGGGTTTTTTCAACCGCGGCTTTGACGATGTCGTCGCGGGTTATGTCACAAACGATGCCCAGATGGTTCGGTCCCAGCTCGGCCGCCGCTTTTTCGACGCCCTCCCGGTCAAGGGCGACGATGACAACGCTTGCGCCCTCGGCGGCATAAGCCCTGGCGCAATCAAGCCCGATGCCGCAGGAGCCGCCGGTGAGAAAAATAACCCTGTCTTTGAGCAGTAAATTCATTTCAAGAAATAAACCTCCTTCGTGTCCGCCCAGATTTTTCCCTTTGCCGCCGCGTCCGGCAGCGGCGACTGGCACGGGTCGGTCTCCTTCCACCAACGCTGGGTTTCAGGGTCGCCAGCCATCCTTTTCATGTCCACGTCAAAATTGGTGCCGGTGTATTCAAGATAGGCGAAAAGATAGAGCTGGCCGTTGATTTCGCGCTCATGGATGGAGAAATTCTGGATATGACACGCCTTGATCATCTTGTTCACGCCAGGCCAGGCGTGAGCGTGCAAATCCTCGTAGTACGCGGCCTTGTCGGGCTTCAAACCCGTGACCCAGGCATAACGCTGCGGCGGTTTTGGCGTCGCGCAACCGGCAATCAAGGCGACACACAGCAAACAGACCATCATTTTCATAATTATTTAAATTTGTTTTGTCAGCGGAAAATAAAATAAAGCACGATGAACACGGTCAAAACCAGAACCGCCAGCACGCGATAATTACCAAGGCCGCGGCCCCCGGCTTCACCGCGCAACGGTTCGCGCCAGTTCTCCCAGACGAGCAATTTCGCCCCGGCCTTGAACGGCTCCGGAAACATGAAGGTGGTCGCAACCATGATGACCACGCAAATCACCAGCAGCACGAACGCCACCAGCATGAAATCCTTCAATGCGATGTTGTAGATGAAATTCAGCCACGGGGAGGCGGCAATGGTATCGGCCGTTGCACCGGCGCCGACAATCCTGGCCTTGAAGAAATCGAGGACGAACGTCACCGCGCCCAGCCCCATGCCCGCCACGAGTGTGATGAAGGCGGATTTTCCCGACGCGCGTTTCCAAAAAACGCCCAGCAAAAAAACCGCGGTGATGGGCGGGGCGACGTAGGAAATCAGTTTGTTGATGCCCTCAAAAATGGTCGTGTAATGGCCGAACAACGGCGAACAGACAATGGCGAGAACCGTGCCGGCGATGGTCGTGATTTTGCCGATGCGGACGAGTTGATGGTCGCCGAGGTTGGGCTGGTGGCGCTTGAACAAATCGTAGGCGACGAGCGTGGCGGTGGAATTGAGCGCGGCGGAACAGGTTTGCATCGCGGCGGCCAGCATAGCGGCGGCGACGAGTCCTTTCAATCCGACCGGCAACAAATGCGTGATGAGAAAGGTATAAGTGTCCGCGGAGGTTTGTGGCGCGTCGTTGCCAAAGGCCTTTTGCTGCACCAGCGCGACGCAGATGACGCCGGGCAGCACGAACAGAAAAACCGGAAGAATTTTCAGGAACGCGCAGAACAACGGGCCCAGCCGCGCGTTTTTTTCATCCTTGGCCGCGAGGACGCGCTGGACAATGGTCTGGTCGCAGCACCAATACCAGATTCCCAGCACCGGATAACCGAGCAGGATGGAATACCACGCCAGTCCGCTCGGGTCTTTCGAGTCGCGCGCCATGGTTAAAAAGTTTCCCGTGCCCCAGGTCACGTGACTGCCGACCACGCCGGCGAGCGGATGCGGATGCGATGCAAGCGTCTGCGCGAGCGCCGCCCAGCCGCCGATCTTCAAAAAGCCGGTGACGGTGATGACGACAGCGCCGACAAGCAGCAAAATGGTTTGCATGCTTTCGGTCCACACCACGGCGAGCAAACCGCCGAGCATCGTGTAGATGCCGGTCAACGTTCCGAGGATGACGATAAAGAGCATCAAGGCGTCCACGCCGCAAATCGTTGTGCCCGGCGCGAGGCCGAGGATCCCGCGCAACACCCACGCCGCCGTGTAAAGCGCCACCCCCATGTGAATCACGATGGCGGAGAACAGCGACACGACGGACAACACGTCGCGGCAGCCGCGATTGAAACGGCGCTCCAGAAAATCCGGCAGTGTCGCCACGCGCGACCGGAGGTAAAGCGGCGCGAAAAAGAGCGAGAGCAAAATGAGCGTGAAGCCGGCCATCCACTCGAAGTTGCCGAACACCAGGCCGTATTTGTAAGCCGCCTCCGCAAGGCTGACGAGATGAACGGTGGAAATGTTCGCCGCGAACATCGCCAGCCCGATGACCGGCCACGTAAGGGTATTGCCCGCCAGGAAATAATGCCCCCCCTCGCCGCCGCGCTCTCCCTTTCGACGCAGAAAACCTGCCGTGACGCCAAGACCGACCACCGCCAGCAAATAACCGGCAATAATCGTCCAATCGATGCTGCTCATCAGGTTGTTCATTTTTCCAATAATTCGATGTCGTTGATGGTCGGACCTTCGGTGGCGTCGAGAATGTTCAGGCGAAATTCCCGGGCCGTGACCGGCGCAAATGTCTTCTGAAAATGATCGCCCAAGGTCGTGCCGGTAAAAATGGTTTTCCAATCGCAGCCATCGCGGCATTGGAATGTAAACTGTTGCACCCGGTTCGGAAAGGCTTCAGAAATCCGCACCTGGCCGACCGTCTGCGGCTTTGCGAAACTGGCGGCGACCCATGCCTGCCGGGTCCCATTGTCGGTTGCCCAGCGGGTCTGGTCGTCGCCGTCAAACGCAAACTCCGCGCCATAATGGGCAATGTCATTTTGATACACATTCGACGCGCTGGCCTTGCAGGTTTCGGGCAGGTCCATGGCCGGCAAATCCGTCACCGGGCCGTCGAGCTTCAATTTCACCACGGTGTCCCTGGCATCGCGCAACGCAACGGGAACAGTGAGGGTGAGTTTGCCATCCTGCTGCGCAAATTCAATCCTGCCGCCGCCCAGCAAGGAGGCGGATTTGATTTTGCGCGCAATGTCGGGCAATTCAATTTTGTCATCCTGCCCGCGCAAAAGGTGGAGATAAATGACGTTTCCCTTGCGTGTGCTGGCGATGGTTCTGGTTGGTTTCCAGGGTCCCCCGCGCGTGCCGTAAATGCTTTCACCGTTCTTATCCAGCCACGCCCCGGCCTGTTTCAGCACCTCGACCTGGCGCGGTTCAATGCGTCCATCCGGCATCGGACCGACATCCAGCAAAAGATTTCCATCGCCCCCGGCACATTGCGCGAGAATGCGGATCACTTCGGCTGCGGATTTGATTTTGTCATCCGGTTTCCAGGACCATTGCGTGCCCAGCGTCATGCACGTTTCCCAGGGCGTGCGGTCGTCATAAGCGCCGATGGTCTGTTCCGGCGTGTAATAATCTTCATTGGGCTGGAGCCGGCCCTGATGCAGCCACTGTTCGGTGGTGCTCATTTCGAGGCGGTTGTCGATGACAATTTGCGGCTGGAGTCCGCGCACGAGCGGATAGGTCGTGGCCGGATCCCACATGGCCGGACGCCCGTCGCTGTCGAACCACAGCACCGAAATCTTGCCATAGTTGGATAGCAACTCGCGGAGTTCTGCCTGATATTTTTTCACAAACCGATCGTTGTTCACGGAGCGGCAATCCGGATCGCGCCAATCCATTTCGGAAAAATACCATCCGATTTTCTCGTTTTGAAGATGCGCCGCGCGCGCCAGTTCCGCGCAGACATCACGCCGAAACGGCGTCGCGCCGATGTTGTAGCCATCCACTTTCGAATCCCACAACAGAAAGCCGTCGCCATGTTTGGCGGTGAGCACCATGTATTTCATGCCGGCGGCTTTCGCAAGACCGACCCACTCCCCGGCGTTAAAATTTGTCGGGTCGAATCGTTTGTAGAGGTTGTCGTAAACCGGGACCGGAATCGGGCCATTGTTCGGGCAATTGGTGTTGGAATTGGCGCGCGACCAGCTGAGTTCCTGCCCCGTGAGGCTGACCGGGCCCCAATGAATGAACATCCCAAACCGCGCCGCACGCCACCACGCCAGGCGCGCCTCGTGCTGCGCCGTGGTTTCCGCCTGCACCCGGGTCGCCGTCGCGCAAAGGGCAAACAGGATCAACGCTGCCAATCTTTGTTTGATTTTCATTTTTCGATAGAGCGCGCGCAGGAGTTTATGGGGGAACAGCCATGATTTACCAAACGCGCACCAGCACGACGCCGTGGCGTGGCACCGTGGCGCTGAACGAATCCTTGAATTTGCCCAGGTCCTTTTGCCGCCACAAGTCGCGCACGTGCCATCTGCCCGTGAGTCCGAGGTCCGACCCGTTGACGGTGACTTGCGTTTCCGTTTCACCGAGGTTGAACAGACCGACCGCCTTCGAGCCGTCCGCAAGATTTTTGGCATAGACGCGCGTCTGGCCGCTTTTGGCAACCGTCGTCGCCTCCCGGCCGAGCGGGTCTTGATCCACGGCCAGAACCTCGTCGTTTTCCAAAAGATTCAGCGTGAAGGGATCGAGTTGCGTCATGTCGCAGCCAATGAGCAACGGCGCGGACAGCAGACACCAAAGGCTGATGTGCGTGTATTGCTCGTTCGGGGTCAGGCGGGTCGGATGCAAATGTCCCCAGCCGACCTGGCCGACGATTAACATGTCGGGGTCGTTCCAATTTCCTGGCCTGGCATACGGTACGGCTTTGTCCTGGTTGAAACCAATCCGGCTCAAGCTGCCCCAATTGTCACGGATGTCCCCGGTCGTGCGCCAGGAATTGCCGCCGAGCGGCCCGCCCCATTGCCACACGTCGAATTCACCATACTGGCAAAGGCTGTAAACGATGTCGCGGGGTTGTTGTTTCAACAATTGACCCATCAAGCGGTAAGGTTGCTGCGCCACGTCCAACGAAGTTTCACAGGCCGGCACCTCGTCGCGGTAGGTGCACAGGTCGTATTTCAAATAATCAAAACCCCAGGCCGCGTATTGCACGGCGTCCTGTTGCTCATGCTGCCAGCTGCCAGTGCAACCGCCGCACGTCCACGGTCCGGGCGACGAATACAATCCCGCTTTCAGGCCGAGGCCATGGATGTAATCAGCCATGCCTTTCATGTCGGGGAAACGCGAATTCGGCACGACACTGCCTTGGGCATCGCGGAACGGCCCGCGCAGCGTCGGGTCCGTTGAATCGCGATGATTCTGCCAATAATCGTCAACGTTGATGTATGTCCAGCCGTGGTTGATGAGGCCGCTTTTCACCATCGCGTCCGCCGCCGCCGTGACTCGTTCTTGGGAAACGGCGCTGGCAAAACAATTCCAGCTGTTCCAGCCCATCGGCGGGGTCAGCGCAATTTTATCGCCAACCACGATTCTGAATTTCCGCCGGGCTGTGCCCGTGGAATTTTTCGCACGCAACGTGACAACATACTCACCCCGTTTTTGCAGCGTGCCGGTGATGTGGCCGGTCTGGGCATCCAGGTGCAAACCGGCCGGCAAATGGCCGGCGGCAAAGGTCATCGGCCGGTCGCCGGTCGCGGCGATGGCAAACAAAAACGGCGAGCCGGGCCGGACGCCAAATATGTCCGCGCCGTTGATGCGCGGCCTGGGTGAAGCCGGCGGTGTCAAAATAACGGCGGCTTCGGCGGGCACGCTCATGGTTTCCAATTGCACATCACCGATGGTTTCAAATTCCGCGTCCGCCCAGTCCGCGTGGTCGTAGGAGATCCCGTCGCCGGCGTCACCGACCTTCAGCAGCAATGTTTTGACGCCGGCAAGATTGACGGTGAACCTTTTCGCCGGATCGTCCGCTCGCATGACGCCGCTCTGCCAGAGAATTTTCCCGTCACCCTGCACGAAGAATTCAACACTCGCCGGCGATTTGGAAACCTCGCCATCCAGGCCGACACTCGCGGAAAAGGTTCGGACGGAATTCTTCAGATTCACGTATAAAATGCTTTCGGCGTGCGTGCCGAGACCGTGGGCAAAGGATTGGCCGCCGATGCTCAAGCCGTGGCCGTCAACGGACTGATTCTTATGCGCCTCACCCCAGTCCTGGATTGCCGGACTCACATCCAAATCGTCGAGCCAAACCGTCGCCGCACCGGTTCTCACGGCGGTGAGCGACGGCAGGAACAGCACCGCAATGGAGAAACCGAAAAGGTCTCGCCATCGAATCGAAGCCGGTTTCGGATGGTTCATTTTCGTTATAATATTGGTGTTTGGAATAGGTTAGGTGTTATTTGTTCACACTGATGAATTTGACAGATTGCGAACAGGAAAATCTTGCATTATCGTTCGGCGAAGAATATTGAACATGCTGTGACCACAAAGCCGACGTATCAGACGGGTCGTGCCCGCTATGAGATTGACCGTTGCGAGCCGCAGAGTCGCGCGATTGAGACGGGCAAGATCAATTTCCACGCGCTCACCAAGGGGCATTACCCCGGCACACCGGTGCCCGAAAATATTTTGTCCGGGCTGAACAGCATCGGTTTCTGGAACGCGGGCTCGGCGCAGGATTGGGGGGAGGACCCGCATCGCAACGAGGGGGTGGAAATCACGTTTCTGGAAACCGGCACGATGGTTCTGG
>Ga0265340_10002297_pt1 | contig 10933 bp, 10 predicted proteins | sample 4CB225metaG_FD_202082 | JGI IMG/M metagenome (GOLD analysis project Ga0265340, IMG submission 202082) | Rhizosphere microbial communities from Carex aquatilis grown in University of Washington, Seatle, WA, United States - 4-CB2-25 metaG | ecosystem: Host-associated > Plants > Roots >...
GGCGGTTCGGTATCCGCACCTGTTGCGACGATTACGCCCATATCTATCGAAGCCGGCAGCGATACCGGCACGGCCGTCAGCAAAACGATCGCTAGCCTGCGCAGCCAACTTTCTAATCTTCAGAGCTCTTTGAGCCGAAACGCGCAGCGATTGACCGATCTGCGCAATACCGGCGCGGACGCGGCGTCCGCCTATCATCAAGCTAAGGCGCATATCACGACGCGCCTCCAGGTCGGCACCACCCGCGGCAACCCCGAATTGGTCAGCGAGTGGAACACCGCACAGGCGGCGCTGGACCAGCTGTCCGCCAACATCAACGGGTTAAATGCGTTGGGCACATCCGTTGCCGGTGACGCGTCCTCGTCGCATTACGCGTTGGACCAGATTACGGCAACTTTCAACGTATCTGGTGCGGTCGATGAGGATCATCGCCAACTTTCCGTGCTGGAAGACGAAACCAATCAGTCCATCGTTTTGGTCGACCGCCTGCTCAAGGAAGTCTCCGACAATGTGCAGCGCCAGACTGCGTATGTTGCCAATGAGCGCGCCAACCTGACGGTCTTGGCCAGTGCCATCAAGAACGGCGAATTGTATGGCGGCGAACTCGGCGCGCCCATGCTTGGTGCCTCTGCTTCGGGCCCAGCGGGCGGTTATGCCTATTCGGGAACCCCGCTGGTTGTCATCCGCTTCGACCATCCCGATGTCGATTATCAGCAAATCTTGTATGCCGCGCTGAGCCAAGCCTTGCAGTCGCGTCCCGGCGCAGGGTTTGCCGTTGTCGCCGTTTCGCCGACCCGCGGCACCGCCACCGCTGTACAGCTGGCCCAAACGGCGGCCCACAACCATGCCCAGGAAGTCATGCGTTCAATGACTGACATGGGTGTGCCCGCCTCGCGCCTTGTGGTCGCCTCCTCCACTGACCCGTCCGCCTCTGCAAGCGAAGTGCGCGTCTTCGTACGGTAGAGTGCACGCTTTCTATTTAACGCCGTTCGCGACGTGCCAGTCGAGCGCGCGCGTCCATGCGATTTTCGTATCGGCGAAGTCGCGTCTTCAAATTCACGGAAATAAGTCCCGGTAGCATCTCATGTCGCCAAGCGTACTGGCCTCGTAGACGCCCCGCGCAATCGCACGGGCCAGACAATCGGCGGCAAGATGGCCAAGCCGCATTATCTCCACCGGGCGAAGTCCCGATAATTTGCGCCTCGACGTCGAGACAGCAAAGACGAGATCGCCGTCGAAAGGCGTATGGACCGGCCTCAAGGCGCGGGCGAACCCGTCTGTTGCCATGATGGCAACTCGTTTGAGCTCGACGCTCGTCAGATCAGCGTCGGTCGCAACAATCGCTATCGTGGTGTTGCTGCTTGGGCGCAAGGCAACTTTCATGTCGGGTGGCAGATCGAGGTCGATAGGGCCAAGCGACCTTTTTGGCACGCGACCGCCAAATTCGCCCTCTTGTTCGAACGGGAACGCCCAAAACAAGTCGGTGCCCGGAACGATTGGCGATCCGACGGAATTCACCGCCACGAGCGCCCCCACGGTAAAGCCGTCATCGCTGACCGACGAGGCACTGCCGATTCCGCCTTTGTAAGCGCCTGCCACCGCGCCCAACCCGGCGCCCGCATTGCCGAGCGCAAAGTCTTCCGCGGCATTCTTCGCCGCTGCCTTGCCCAGCCGGCGGTAAGGCGGCTCTTCGCCCCATACCTTATTTCCACCATTGGCAAGATCGAACAGAATGGCTCCCGAGACGATAGGAACGCGCGGCGCGCCCGGTACAATCTCAAAACCACGCCCCTTCTCGCGCAGCCAGGCTTGCACTCCCGACGGCGCATCAAGACCGAACGCGGAACCGCCCGACAATACGATCGCATCGACGGTATCGACCAGCGATACCGAGTCGAGTCCTTGCACATCGCGAGTTCCGGGGGCACCGCCGCGAACGTCCGCGGCCGCGGACACAGGCTCGTCCGCCAAAAGGACCGTGACTCCCGTCCGCACGCCGATATCTTCCGCTTGGCCAACGCGAAGGCCGGCGACGTCGGTGATAAGATTGCGGGCACCCTTGCGTATCATGCTTGCGACGCTAACCTTTGGGACCGCATTCGAAAAGAGAGCACAATGACCTTTCGCCGCCTGCCGACACTGCTATTCCTGCTGTTCTGCGGCATTTGTCCGCCGGCGCAGGCGAACGGGATCGCAAGACATTCTATGATTGCGGCGGCGAACCCCTACGCCGCGGAAGCAGGCCGCGCGATTTTGCGTCAAGGCGGATCGGCCGTCGATGCCGCCATTGCCGTACAGATGGTGCTGACATTGGTCGAGCCGGAATCCTCCGGCATCGGCGGTGGCGCCTTCATGCTGTTATGGGACCCCGTGCATAAAAAAGTCACGAGTTTCGATGGGCGCGAAACAGCACCAGCCTCGGCCAGACCGGACATGTTCCTGGACGCCAACGGACAGCCACGCGGCCATTTTGACGCCATCCCGGGCGGACTTTCGGTCGGGGTGCCGGGCGTGGTTGCCATGCTGGCGATGGCGCACACGAAATATGGCAAACTTCCTTGGGCAAATTTGTTTGCGCCTGCCATCGCCCTGGCCGAAAATGGCGTGCCTGTCGGACACAAACTCGCAGCGACCCTGCGCGCTTTTCCGAAAATGCAGGTGATGCCTGACATCAAACGCTATTTCACAAAAGCCGACGGAACGTTGTTGAGCGAAGGCGACGTTCTGAAGAACCCGGAACTCGCCGCTACGCTCAGGACCATCGCCAACGGCGGCGCCAGAGCGTTCTATTCGGGAGAGATTGCAGACGCAATTGTCGGCAAAGTGCAGCATGCTCCGGTCAATCCTGGTGGCATGACGATGGCCGATCTCGCCGCTTATCATGCGACGGAACGTCCGCCCGTCTGCGCCGTTTATCGGCGCAACCGGATATGCTCGATGGGACCGCCCAGTTCGGGCGGACTGTCCGTGCTGCAAATCCTAGGGATGTTGGAGCGATTCCCGCACAAGATGCTGGTACCCAATTCGCTAAGCGAAGTGCATTTGTTCTCGCAGGCGAGCCGGCTCGCCTTCGCCGACCGCGTCCTGTACATGGGCGATCCCGCTTTCGTGCACTTGCCGATGCTAAGCTTGCTGGACCGTCGTTATCTGCGCGCCAGGTCGGCCTTGATCGCCCCGGACCGCGACATGGGTCAGGCCGAGCCCGGCACGCCCCCCACCATCCACGCAAACTTCGCGCCCGGACGCTCGCACGAGCTTCACGGCACCAGCCATTTGTCCATCGTGGATAAGAATGGCGAAGTCGTTTCGATGACGACGACCGTCGAGTTCGTCTTCGGTTCGGAAATGATGGCCAAGGGGTTCTTTCTCAACAACGAACTGACGGATTTTTCTTTTGAGCCGACGCGTGACGGCAAGTCCGTGGCAAATGCACCTGCTCCGGGCAAGCGGCCCTTGAGCGCCATGGCGCCGACCATCGTGTTCGACCCCACAGGGAGTTTTTCCATCGCGCTGGGTTCGCCGGGAGGGCCTGCGATTATTCCATTTGTCGCGGAGACACTGGTTGCGATGATCGACGGCCATTTGGATCCGCAGGATGCCGCCGCGTTACCTCATCATGTAAACATGAATGGGCCGCTCTATCTGGAGAAAAACACACCGCTCGAATCGTTCACGCCCGCCTTCACCGCGATGGGTTACGACGTGCGCCTCAGCGCGTCGGAACAAAGCGGACTGCATATCATCAAGCGCGTGAAGGGCGGTTATATCGGCGCAGCCGATCCTAGGCGCGACGGCGTGGCGATCGGCGATTAGCGGATAGCGACTGCAAACAAGCGCCGTAACGGATAAAGTGTCTTACCCGACGCATGCCGCGGATAGGCTTGTCCCAAGCGGGCCTTATATTCTGCCAGAAATGCTTCGCGTTCGGCACCCTCCAATGCGGCCGCAAAGGGGCGCAGGCCTGTGCCGCTCATCCAACGATAAACCGCATCCTCGCCCTCGAGCATTTGCACATAGCGCGTTTCCCAAATTTCGATCCGGACGGCATGTGGCTCCAGGATCGCGAAATAGTCTTCTGGACTGCGCACATTTTCCCAATCGGCGACCGCGGCAAGCTTGTGCGCCCAGCGGCCGCCCTGAGCGACGGCGCGGATGAGGGCGTGGCAAGGTTCATTGAAATTGCGCGGCACCTGCAACGCGAGTGCGCCACCTTCACGGACGAACGACATTAGCCGCGGCAACAAACGATCATGATCGGGGATCCACTGCAAAGCGGCGTTCGAGAAGATCACGTCCAAAGTATACCTTGGCGTCCAATCGGCAATATCGGCCTTTAGCCATTGTGCTCGGACGATAGATTTCGACGCTTCGGCCAGCATGTCGGGCGAGGAATCGATCCCTTCAATGCGCGCGTTTGGCCATCGCGTAGCGAGCAAGGCGGTCGAGTTGCCGGTACCACATCCGAGATCCGCAACATTCGCCGGGCCGTCGCTTGGTACCCCTGCAAGAAGTTCTACAGCAGGTCGCGTGCGCTCCGCCTCGAACGACAAATAGGTTTTGGGATCCCAAGTCATGATCGCGGTTGGCACCTGACTGGAATGGTGATTCGGAAGATGGTTCCGCTCGAACTTGTCGAGACGAGTTGGAGGTCGCCGCCATGGGCGCGCACGAGATCGCGCGCAATGACAAGACCAAGACCACTGCCCCCGACGCGAGCCGTAGATGCAAAAGGCTGGAACAAGCGGCCGAGAACGGCTTCGGAAATGCCCGCGCCGTTGTCCGCAATCTCGATCTCGACGCGCTGGTCCGTCTGCAGTGCCGATGCCAAAATCCGCCCTCCCTGCAACGCGAGCGCATCGGCCGCATTGCGGAGCAGGTTCAGTACGATACGAAACATCTGATCGCGATCGACGTCGATCTCCAAGCCCGGCGCAATACGATTGTCGAAAGCGATACAAGCACTGTCCCTGGTTATGGACTGGCTGACCTCGTCGAATAGAGCGCGCAGCGCGACCGTCGACCGTCGTGGTGCAGGTTCTTCGGCGCGCCCGTATTTGAGTGTATTGGTCGCCAGTGCAACGGCGCGGTCTATGGAGGCGACCAGCACGGGGACCAAACGCTTGACGACGGGATCTTCGCTGGCTGCCAGTCTGTCGGATGTGAGTTGTGCATTTGCCAAGATGTTTCGCAGATCATGTTGAATGCGTGCGACCGCCGTGCCCAACGCAGCCAACCGCGCCTTTTGCCGAAGAGATCCGTAGAGATCGCGCTGCATTGCCGCCAATTCGCGCTCTGCAATCCCGATCTCGCCGCTGCCCTGCGATGCCTGCAAAATGCGACCTGGGTCCTCCGGATTCTCGCGAAACACGATCATTGCGCGGGTTATGCGCCGCATCGGACGCACCAGGAAGTAGAATAGGCTCACGAAGACCAAGCTGGCCGTGACACCGGAAATAAACAATGCCGCGCCTACGACCCGCCGCGCATAGACCCCGAGAGCATTGCGGATCGACGCTTCGCCTAGCACAATTCCGATCGACTGCGCGCCGTTGATATGAGTTCGGGCAATGACGTGCAGCGTGCGAGCCCCGCCGTAAAGCAGACAATCTAGGCCGTTCATCATGTCGGCCGCTAACGTGTCCGACGTCAGATCGATCGTGCGGTCGACATGCGAGGGCATGGTATTGGGCAAGAACAACTCTCGCTGTTCGCTGCGCTTGAGCAGCACTGCGTCGGCGTTGGCGTGCCGGAGAAGCTCCGCTTGAAGGCTTTTCGATAGCCCCCTGCCGCCCGGCTCGGTGAAGGGCAGGATGGCCAGCTCGGCAGACAGGATATGGCCGTCTAACAATTCGCGGTGATAGAGGCCTATGGCCGGCACGAAGATCAAAACTTCGCTTGCCAGCACGTAAAGAAGCGTCAAAAGCAGCAAACGCCCCGAAAGGCTTTGAGCCACCAGGCTCCAGACCCCGCTCAGACGCGCGCGAATTGGGACTCGCATGCCCCCCCATAAAGCCCTATCCGGGCTTCAAATAACAGTGCAAGCCCGGCCTTATCGGCCTTGCATTGACAGCATGGGGCCCAATGCTTAGAAACCCGGCTCTTTTTGCGATATTCCGCCCGGAGACCTGCCATGAAGCGCACCTACCAGCCGAGCAACATCGTGCGCAAACGCCGTCACGGATTTCGCAGCCGTATGGCGACCAAGAACGGCCGCAAGGTGCTGTCGCGCCGCCGGGCCCATGGCCGCCAGAAACTCTCGGCTTGAGCGCCTGATCCCCCAACGATGGAACGGTTGAAGACCGGCCGATTGAAGAACAGAGCCGACTTCTTGCGGGCCGCCCGGGGTGTGCGGAAGGTCTCAGTCGGCTTGACCCTGGAGATTTGCCCGACTCCGCCAATCGCGGCCAAGGCCGGTCAGCTGCGCGTCGGCTTCACCGCCAGTCGCAAGATCGGCGGCGCGGTGGAGCGTAATCGTGCGAAGCGGCGCCTGCGGGCTGCGGCCGCAACCGTCCTTCCCCTTTCGGGGCAGGAATCCACCGATTATGTTCTGGTCGCCCGGCCAAACACGCTCAGCCGGTCGTTCGACGGAATCCTCAAGGATCTTGCGATCGCTTTGACCGCGGCCCATCTAAAGCTGAACGGCACAGGAACGGGAGGCCGTCCATGATCGATCTCGACGGTCGTTTGCAGAAAGGACTAGGCGTACTCCTTATTGCGCCGATTCGCCTGTACCGGCTTTTCATCTCGCCCATGCTGCCGCCCTCCTGCCGCTTCACGCCAAGTTGCTCACAATATGCAATCACGGCGATCCGGATTCACGGACCGCTCAAAGGCCTCTTGTTCGCGACAAGGCGCCTGCTGCGCTGCCACCCGGTCCGCTGGTTGGGCGGTTCGCAAGGCTACGATCCCGTTCCACCGCGATAGGAAGTCAATGAACGACAATCGCAATCTGATTATGGCCGTCGCGCTGTCGGCGCTCGTTCTGTTCGGCTGGCAATACTTCATCACGGCGCCACAGATGAAGGCGGAACAGCAGAGACAGGCTCTTCTGTTGCAACAGCACAAAAAGGCCCCGGCAGCGGAAACCGTGGCGGCGCCCGATGCTCCCAAAAGCGAGCCCGCACAACTGTCGCGCGATCAGGCGCTCAAGCTGGGCGGCTCGCGGGTCGTCATCAAGACATCGACCGTCGACGGTTCGCTGCTTTTGAAGGGCGCACGCTTCGACGATCTGCGCCTCAAGCGCTATCACGAGACCGTCGACCCCAAGAGCCCCGAAATCGACCTGCTGGCTCCTACCGGCTCCGTCTATCCCTATTTCGCACAGTTCGGCTGGAGTGCGGCCAACCCCAAACTCACGCTGCCTAACGACCAGACGCCCTGGACGCAGACCGGCGGCCAAGTGCTGTCGCCGGGATATCCCATCACTTTGAGCTGGGACAATGGCCAGGGTCTCGTCTTCAACCGGACGATCTCGGTCGACGATCAGTACATGTTCACCATTACGGACAGCGTGACCAACAAGTCGACCACTGCGGCGACGCTGTTTCCATACGCCTTAGTGGTACGTGACGGCATGCCGAAGCATCCGACCTATTGGGCGCTGCACGAAGGATTTGTCGGCGCTGCAAACGGAAAGCTGAAAGACGAGACCTATAGCCATTTCAAAGACGACGGCACGGCGCCCGAGACTTTTTCCTCGACCGGCGGCTGGGCCGGAATCACCGACAAGTACTGGATGGCCGCCGTTATCCCGCCGCAGAACGAAGCTTTCGACGGAGCCTACCGCGCCACACCGTTCGGCGGCGACAAATCCTATCAAGCCAACTACCGCCTGAGCGCACACGTCGTCGCTCCCGGCAGCACCATAACGGTGACGCAGAAGTTATTCGCGGGTGCGAAGGTGGTCGATACGCTTCGTGCCTACGAGCACAATCTCGGGATCCAGCGCTTCGATCTCGCCATCGACTGGGGCTGGTTCATCTTCCTGACTCAGCCGCTATTCTGGCTGCTCGACAAGATCTACCGCTATGTCGGCAATTTCGGCGTGACCATCATCTTGGCGACAGTGGTGATCCGCGTGCTGCTCTTTCCGCTAGCAAACGCCTCCTTCAAATCGATGAGCAAGATGAAGAAGGTTCAGCCGGAAATGGAGCGGCTCAAGAAGCTCTACAGCGACGACCAAACGCGCCTGCAGCAGGAGACCATGGAGCTCTACAAGCGCGAAAAGGTTAACCCCTTGACGGGCTGCTTACCGCTCTTGATCCAGCTGCCGATACTGTTCTCGTTCTACAAGGTGCAGATTGGCACAATCGAAATGTTCCACGCGCCGTTCTGGTGGTGGGTCAAGGACCTCTCCGCGCCCGATCCGACATCGTATGTCAATCTGTTCGGACTGTTGCCTTTCACAGTGCCTCAGGCCTTGCCCGGGTTCCTGAGTGTGCTCGCGGTCGTTCTACATGTCGGCGTATGGCCGATTCTGATGGGTATCACGCAGTGGATTCAGACCAAGATGAATCCTGCACCGACCGATCCGGTTCAGGCTAAGATGTTCGCGCTGATGCCGCTGATGATGACCGTTATGCTAGCCGGGTTCTCGGTAGGTCTGGTGATTTATTATACCTGCAACAACATTCTCTCGATGGCCCAGCAGTATTTCATGATGAAGCGCGAAGGCGTTCCGATTCATCTGTTCGAGAATTTGAAACCGCCGGCGTTCGTGAAACGGATTTTCGGCGGCGCCAAGCCGCAGGCCCACGAGTGAACGGCGAGGGCGCCGGTCTTCTTGCCGCGCGAAAACTGTTCGCGGGAGAATGCGATTTCGTCTGGGGCACCGGCAATATCGACAGTCTGCCGCCGCAAAATCTGCCGGAAGTGGCTTTCGTCGGACGCTCGAACGCCGGTAAGTCGAGCCTCATCAATGCGCTGACGGGCCGCAAGACTCTGGCGCGCGTCTCCCACACGCCGGGGCGAACCCGCGAAGTTAATTTCTTCAAATTGAGCGGCAGGCTGGTGCTGGTAGACCTGCCCGGATACGGCTACGCCAAAGCCTCCAAGACTCTTGCCGCCGAGTGGCAACGCCTGATCTTTGCCTATCTGCGCGGCCGGGCGAATTTGCGGCGCGTGGTACTGCTTTTGGATTCGCGTCGCGGGGCGCTGGAGATCGACCGGGCGGTCATGGACCTGCTGGATAAGGCGGCGGTTTCCTATTGCATTTCGCTGACCAAAATCGATCAGCTTGCGGCGCCGGAATGCGCCTCGGTGCAGGCGGACGTCGAGACCGAGGCCAAACGGCACACTGCCGCCTATCCCACGGTGTTCGCGACTTCGGCCCTCAAAGCCAAGGGCCTGGACGCGCTAAAAGTGCAGCTAGCGGCGCTGGCTGAGCCATAGTCTTTAGGCTATAAGGCGCCCGTTTTCCAAAAGGCGCGCGTATATGGCCCTCCAAGACGATGCCGGTCAGGACAAGAACCTGCGCTCGATGGCGCGCTGGCGCTCGACGGCGCGCGTCCTGGTCGAGGCGCTGCCCTATATTCTGCAATACGACAGCAAGATCATCGTCGTGAAATTCGGCGGCAATGCCATGACCGGTGGCGTGTCCGAGGATTTCGCACAAGACATCGTGCTGATGAAACAGACGGGCATGGAACCCATCGTCGTGCATGGCGGGGGGCCGCAGATCGGCGCGATGCTGAAAAAGCTCGCCATCCCCTCGAACTTTATAGACGGCCTGCGCGTCACCGATGAGGCCGCAATGGCAGTGGTTGAGATGGTGCTGACCGGAACGATCAACAAGCAGATCGTCAGCGGCATCAATGCGGCGGGCGGCCACGCGGTGGGTCTGTCGGGCAAAGACGCCAACCTCGTGATCGCAAGAAAACTCGAACGTATCAAAGTCGATCCGGTCACCAAGGAGAGCAAGGCCATCGATCTGGGATTTGTGGGCGAGCCGGAGCGGGTGAACCCAGAGGTCCTGCGCACCTTCATCAAATCGAATCTGATTCCCGTCATCGCGCCGGTAGGCGCGGGCCGGCGGGGCGAGACCTTCAACATTAACGCCGACACAGTGGCGGGATCCGTCGCCGGCGCGATACAGGCCGAACGCCTCGTGCTGCTGACCGATGTCGAAGGCGTTCTCGACCAGGAAGGCAAGTTGATCCCGCGCCTGTCAGTGCGCGAAGCCCGAGCCTTGATCGCCAACGGCACGATTTCCGGCGGCATGATCCCGAAGATCGAAACCGCGATCGATGCGGTGGAGAGCGGCGTCAATGCCGCAGTCATTCTCGATGGCCGCATCCCGCACGTATTGCTGCTTGAACTATTCACCCAGCATGGTGCGGGAACATTGATCACCGCCGAATGAGGCGGCAGTTTCCTTCGTTCGCGGCGGCGATCGCGTTGGCCATTGTAGCGCGGCCGGCGCATGCGTCGCTGAAATTGTGCAACCGCACGAGTTATGTGGTTTATGCGGCAACGGCTGTGTCGGCCGTGAACGAGAGTGCCGTTCAGGGTTGGACTCGTATTGCGCCAGGCGCCTGCCGTGTCGCGCTCAACGGCGATCTCACTGCCTCAGCCTATTACGTCTATGCGCGCTCCTCGGCCGCCCATTTTGGCATATCGCGGGCTTGGGCGGGGGATCGGAATTTTTGCGTCAAGGATACGGACTTCTCCTTGCACCAACCGGCGCTATCCACCGCCTGCCCCTCGCCCGACATGTCCGAGCTTCCCTTCGCTGCCATTGCGACCCACCATATGCGCTCCTGGACGACGACCTTTCGCGAAACGCCGGAATTCGATTCTATGAAGAGTGCCGAACGTGCAGGCCTCAAGCGCTTGCTGCGCGATACAGGTGCCGGCGACACCGGGTCGGACAAATCGACGGGCGCGGCTCTGGCCGCAATGCGCAAGCGGTTACACCTGTCGGACAAGGCCGCAG
>Ga0265340_10002298_pt1 | contig 10932 bp, 5 predicted proteins | sample 4CB225metaG_FD_202082 | JGI IMG/M metagenome (GOLD analysis project Ga0265340, IMG submission 202082) | Rhizosphere microbial communities from Carex aquatilis grown in University of Washington, Seatle, WA, United States - 4-CB2-25 metaG | ecosystem: Host-associated > Plants > Roots > Rhizosphere...
GCGGGTCGCGCTGCGCTCCGGTGACACCCCGGCGGATCAGCGCCGGGCCTTCACCCGCACCCCGCCGGACATCCTGATCACCACCCCCGAGTCGTTGTTCCTGCTACTCACCTCCAGGGCGCGGGAGATGCTGGTGGGCGTCGAAACCGTGATCGTCGACGAGGTGCACGCGGTGGCCGGCTCCAAGCGGGGCGCGCATCTGGCGCTCTCACTGGAACGGCTGGACGCTCTGCTGGAGCGGCCCGCCCAGCGGGTCGGCCTGTCGGCCACGGTCCGCCCGGTCGAGGAGGTCGCCCGCTGGCTCGGCGGCGGTGGCACCGGCGTCACGGTCGACGTCGTCCAGCCGCCGTCCACCAAGCAGTTCGATCTGACGGTCGTCGTCCCGGTTCCCGATCTGGCCGAACTGGATGCCGGGGCCTCCGGGCCGCCGGCTTCGTCGGCCGTCGAGCCGGAGCTGGACCTGACCGGACCGGCCGCCGGGGCGCCCCGCCGTTCCTCGATCTGGCCGCAGGTCGAGGAACGGGTCGTCGATCTGATCGCCGAGCACCGCTCGACCCTGGTGTTCGCGAACTCCCGGCGGCTGGCCGAGCGGCTGACGGCCCGGCTGAACGAGATCTGGCTCGAGCGGCTGGCCGCACCCGGTGATCCGGCGCTACCGGATCACGGTGCGGTGTTCCCGGCCCAGGTGATGGCCCAGTCGGGGGCCTCCGTGGGCGCGCCACCGGTACTGGCCCGGGCTCATCACGGCTCGGTCAGCAAGGAGCAGCGGGCGATCATCGAAGGTGAGCTGAAGGCCGGCCGGCTACCGGCCGTGGTCGCCACCTCCAGCCTCGAGCTCGGGATCGACATGGGCGCGGTCGATCTCGTCGTGCAGGTCGAGTCGCCGCCGAGCGTGGCCAGCGGGCTGCAGCGGGTCGGCCGGGCCGGTCACCAGGTCGGCGCGGTCTCCCGGGGAGTGCTGTTCCCGAAGTACCGGGGCGATCTGGTGCAGACCGCGGTCGTGGTGGAACGGATGCGCACCGGGGCGATCGAGCGGCTCGCCGTGCCGGCCAGCCCGCTCGACGTGCTGGCCCAGCAGATCGTGGCCATGGTGGCGATGGATCCCTGGACGGTGGACGACGTCGAGTCGCTGGTCCGCCGGTCCGCCCCGTTCGCCGGGCTGACCCGGTCGATCCTGGAATCGGTGCTGGACATGCTGGCCGGCCGGTACCCGAGCGACGAGTTCGCCGAGTTGCGGCCCCGGCTGGTCTGGGACCGGCACACCGGCGTCCTGACCGCCCGGCCCGGGGCCCAGCGGCTGGCCGTCACCAGCGGCGGCACGATCCCCGACCGGGGGCTGTTCGGCGTCTTCCTGGCCGGGGCGAGCCAGGCCCGCAAGGGCGCCGGCCGCCGGGTCGGTGAGCTGGACGAGGAGATGGTCTACGAGTCGCGGGTGGGCGATGTCTTCACGCTCGGGTCGTCGTCCTGGCGGATCGAGGACATCACCCACGACCAGGTGCTGGTCACCCCAGCACCCGGACAGCCCGGCCGGTTGCCGTTCTGGAAGGGCGACACCCAGGGCCGGCCGGCGGAGCTGGGCCGGGCCGTCGGCGCGTTCGTCCGCGAGGTCGGGCGGCTGGACGAGGCCCGGGCCCGGCACCGGGTCCAGGTCGCCGGGCTCGACGAGTGGGCCACCGACAACCTGCTCAGTTATCTGAGCGAGCAGAAGGCCGCGACCGGGCAGCTACCGGACGACCGGACGATCGTGGTCGAGCGGTTCCGGGACGAGCTCGGCGACTGGCGGGTGATCGTGCATTCCCCGTTCGGAGCTCAGGTGCACGCCCCCTGGGCCCTCGCCCTGGCCGCCCGGTTCCGGGAGCGATTCGGGGTCGAGGTGCAGGCCGCTCCCGGCGACGACGGGATCGTGCTGCGTCTGCCCGATGTCGAGACGGATGACGGCCTGGCCCCCGACGTCGCCGATCTGATTCTGATCGACCCCGACGAGGTCGAGGAGATCATCACCGCCGAACTCGGTGGCTCGGCGCTGTTCGCCTCCCGGTTCCGCGAGTGCGCGGCCCGGGCCCTGCTGCTTCCCCGCCGCCGCCCCGGTCAGCGCCAGCCGCTCTGGCAGCAGCGCCAGCGGGCCGCCCAGTTGCTGGAGGTGGCCAGCAAGTTCGCCAGCTTCCCGATCGTGCTGGAAACGATGCGCGAGTGCCTGCAGGATGTGTTCGACGTTCCCGGGCTGGCGGCCCTGATGCGCGACGTCCGATCCCGGTCCGTGCGGGTGCTGGAGGTGACCACTCAGCAGCCGTCCCCGTTCGCCCGCAGCCTGCTGTTCGGGTACGTGGCCCAGTTCCTGTACGAGGGCGATTCGCCCCTGGCGGAGCGGCGCGCGGCGGCGCTCTCGCTCGATCCGCAGTTGCTGGCCGAGTTGCTGGGCCGGGGCGAGGGCGCCTCGCTGCGTGATCTGCTCGACCCGGCCGCCCTGCTGCGCACCGAGCACGAACTGCAGCGCCTGTCCCCGGCGCGCCGGGCCCGGACCGAGGAACAAGCCTTCGATCTGATCCGGATGATCGGGCCACTGTCCACGGCCGAGGTGATGGCCCGGACGGCGGCCCGGCCTTTCGAACCGGACGGCGACGCCGGTGCTCCCGGCCGCGCTGCTCACGATTCCGCTGATCACCCCCTGACCGCAGCGGCGAGCCGCGACGCCGAGGGGGTGCCCGTTCCGGTGCTGGAGACCATCGCCCCGGCCGTGGTCGGACGCTGGCTCAGCGATCTTGAGGGTGGGCGGCGCCTGATCCGGGTCCGGATCGCGGGTGAGGAGCGCTGGGCGGCGGTCGAGGACGCCGGACGGCTCCGGGACGCCCTCGGTACGGCCCTGCCGGTGGGGGTGGCCGAGGTGTTCACGGAGCAGGTGCCCGACCCGCTCGGCGACCTGCTGGCCCGGTACGCCCGTAGCCACGGGCCGTTCACCCACGCCGAACTCGCGACCCGGCTGGGCCTGGGCCCGGCGGTGGTGATCGACGGCCTGCGCCGGCTGGTGGGCAGTGGCCGGCTGGTCCAGGGCGAGCTGCGGCCGCTGGAGAGCGGCGGCGGTCAGGGGCTGGATTATTGCGATGCCGAGGTACTGCGTACCTTGCGACGGCGTTCGCTGGCGGCCCTGCGGGCCGAGGTGGAGCCGGTCCCGGCCGCCGACCTGGCCCGGTTTCTTCCGGCCTGGCAGCAGGTCGGGGGTCGGGCCCGGGGCGTCGACGGGGTTCTACGGGCGGTCGAGCAACTGGCCGGAGCCTGGCTGCCGGCCAGTGCGCTGGAGACCCTGGTCCTGCCGGGCCGGGTGCCGGGCTACACCCCGGCCCTGCTCGACGAACTGACCGCGGCCGGTGAGGTGGTCTGGTCCGGGCACGGCAGCCTGCCCGGCGAAGACGGCTGGGTCGCGCTGCATCCGGCGGATCTCGCGCCACTGACCCTCGCCGACCCGGACCCGGCGTTCGAGCCGGGCGAACTGCACGGCAAGATTCTTGACGCGCTGGCCGGCGGCGGCGCGTTCTTCTTCCGCAGCCTGAGCGAGGCCGTCAGTGGCTCGGACGATCCCGAACTGGTGGAAGCGCTCTGGGAGCTGGTCTGGGCCGGGTTGATCAGTAATGACACGCTGACGGCGTTGCGGTCCCGGCTGTCCGGTGGCCGCCCCGCCCATCGCAGCAGATCGGCTCCGCCCCGGGCCCGGTACGGCAGCGGGAGCGGCCGGTACGGGGCGCTGCGCGCGGCCCGGTCCGCGGCCGGCCGGCCCAATCTGCCGAGCCGGACCGGACCACCGGTCGCGGCCGGGCGCTGGTCGCTGCTGCCGGAGCGCGAGCCCGACCCCACCACCCGCGCTCACGCCCTGGCGGAGGTCCTGCTGGAACGGCACGGTGTGGTGACCCGCGGTGCGGTGATGGCCGAGCGGGTGTCCGGTGGTTTCGCCGCGGTGTACCGGGTGCTGTCGGGATTCGAGGATGCCGGCCGGGTCCGTCGCGGCTATTTCATCGAGGGGCTGGGGGCCTCCCAGTTCGCCACCACCGGGGCGGTCGATCGGCTGCGCGCCGGTGCCCGCCCGATCGGCGAGACCCATCTTCACGATCCGGTGTCCTTCCACGATCAGCCGTCCTCGGGGGGCCCGTCGTCCGAACTCGGACTGCGGACCGTCGTGCTGGCGGCGGCCGACCCGGCGAACCCTTACGGCGCCGCCCTGGCCTGGCCCGGTCGCGACGGCGATTCCCCTGGTCACCGGCCCGGCCGCAAAGCCGGCGCGGTGGTGGTCCTGGTCGACGGTGAGCTTGCCCTGTACGTAGAGCGCGGCGGAAGGTCGTTGCTGTCCTGGACCGATGACCCGGGGATCCTCCGGGCCGGAGCCGACGCGCTCGCGCTGGCTGTCCGGGAAGGTGCGCTCGGCCGGCTCACCGTCGAGCGGACCGACGGCACCGGAGTCCTGGCCGGCCAGGCACCGCTGGCTCAGGCCCTGGAAGCGGCCGGTTTCCGGGCCACCCCCCGGGGCCTGCGTATCCGGGCCTGATCACCCGGCCTTGCTACTCACCCGGCCTTGCCACTCACCCCGCCTTGCTACTCACCCCGCCTTGCTACTCACCCCGCCTCGCTACTCACCCCGCCTCGCTACTCACCCCGCCTCGCTACTCACCCCGCCTCGCTACTCACCCGGCCTCGCTACCGCGATGAGTTCCGGCCGGGAGCTGAGTCTGTTCTGGTGACCGCCGCAGGACGCTGCCCGCCCGAGACACCACGGAGGACACCATGACGATCACACCGGACGATCCGACCACCGCGCTGCCCGGCCGCCCGCCCGTCGTCGACCTGGCCACCTGGCAGGCCGCCCGGGACACGCTTCTGGTCCGCGAGAAGGCCCACACCCGGGAAGGCGACGCCCTCGCCGCAGCCCGTCGCCGGCTGCCGATGGTGGAGTTCGACGGGACGATCGAGGTCGTTGGACCAGAGGGCCTCGTCCCGTTCCTGGACCTGTTCCAGGGCCGCGACGAACTCGTGGTCTACAAGCACATGTGGTGGGACGGCGCGCCGCACCAGGGGCAGTGCGAGGGCTGCACCACCACGGCCTGGCACCTGAAGGACGCCGTCTACCTCAACGCCCGGGGCGTCTCGTTCGCCATCCTGACCACGGGCCGGTGGGACGAGGTGGCCTCCTACCTCGAGTTCATGGGCTACACCCAGCCCTGGTACTCGGTGCGCCAGGTGCCGGAACCGGTCGGCGGCAGTATGGGTTACCTCAGCTGCTTCCTGCGCGAGGGCGACCGCGTGTTCCTCACCTACTCCACCACCGGCCGCGGCACCGAGCCGGTCAACGGGTCCGTCGCCCTGCTCGACCGGACGCCCTACGGTCGCGGCGAAGCGTGGGAGGACAACCCTGAGGGCCGGTCGGTGATCGGCGATGATCATCGCGAAGGGCACCCGTCCACGGGCCACCCGGCCTGCTGGTACTGGCGCTGCGATGCCGACGGCGTCGCCACCTGGGGCCCGACCAGCCGCCCCACGCCGCAGTGGACCCGCCCCGGCGCGACCCCCGCGCAGACCCTCGGCCGGAACGGCCACCAATGAGATGCGCCTTCGTCGACGGCGTCGGCGATCTACCGGTCGCGACGGCGCGGGCTGGTCGAAGTCGCTAGCCTCGGCCCGACGTCTGGGAATGATCGGCCAGGCTGCGCTTGGCCGCGCGGGGACCGAACAGGGCCGTTCCCAGCCGCACCTGAGTGGCGCCGTGCGCGATCGCCTGCTCGAAGTCCGCGCTCATCCCCATCGACAAGGTGTCCCACTGCGCGCCGAGATCACGGTGCCGCTCGAACAGGGCGGCCATCGTGGCGAAGCCCGGCGTGTCACCTCCGGAATCCATCCTCGGCACGGTCATCAGGCCGCGCAGGACCAGATTCGGCAGCGCGGAGATTTCCTCGACAAAAGCGGCCAGCTCATCCGGTCCGATCCCGGACTTGGCCGGGTCGGCGTCGACGTTCACCTGGATGCAGACGCTCAGCGGGGGCAGTCCGGCCGGTCGCTGAGAGCTCAGCCGGTACCCGGCCTTCAGTGCGGACAGGCCCAGCACCGCGGCGAAGTTTTCCGCGATCGGGCGGGTCTTGTTGGACTGGATCGGGCCCAGGTACACCCAGTCCACCGGCTCGACGATCTTGGCGATCTTGGGAATCGCCTCGCTCACATAGCTCTCACCGAACCGGGAGAGCCCCAGCCCGATCGCCTCGCGGACCGCCTCCGCGGGCTGCCCCTTCGAGACGGGCAGGAGTTCGACCTCGCCTGGATTTCGGCCGGCCGCCACGGCCGCCACCTCGATCCGCTGACGTAGCTCCTCCAGACGCACGCTGAGCTGGCTCAACTAGTTCCTCCCGGCCTGGCTGTCACTCGGACGGCGGAAAGCGTACGCCTGCGACCAGCGGCTCATCCGGGCCCGACCACCGCTCCGGTAGCCTCGGCCCACTCCGACCCGCAGGACACCGCCGTCCCGTCCCCGGGGGCGATTTTGCGGCGAGCGCTGCCCGGCGCGGTTCGCCCAGGTGTTTCGGCTAACCCTGGTCCGGGTCCGCGGCGAGCACGTTGCCCTCCATCTCGCGCAAGGTGTTCAGAACGTGGTCCTGTTCGCCCGGTGGCAACTGTCCCACGGTCAACTGCTCCAGCCGCGCCCAGGCCGCTTCGACCTGACTTCGCAGAGCCAGGCTGGCCGAGGTGGGTGCGACCAGGGTGGCCCGGCCGTCGGCCGGGTCGGGCCGGCGGCGGACGTATCCGGCTCTTTCCAGCCGCTGAACCGTTCGGGTCGTGCTGGCCGAGTCGATGTCGAAGGCGGCGCAGAGTGCACTCTGACGCTGCGGGCCGACGTCCCACAGGTGCATCATGACCAGTTCCTGACCCGGGTGCAGGCCGACCTCCCGCAGCAACTGAGCGGCCAGCATCCGGTGAGCCCGGGCCAGCCGGAAGATTGCGTGACTGATCGGACCGCCACCGACCGCACAGGATCGGCCCGCAAACGGGACCGGGTTCGGCGTGGTCTGGTCACCCATGCAGCCAGATTACCTGGCGATTTAACTGTTCGCGTCAGCTATGACTCTCGTCTCACTCATGAACGGGAATGGATGCCTGGTTGCGAAAATTACCTGCACTAGACAGCTAACTTGGCTGACCGAACAGGAGACATCCCATGCCGACGGCATTCGAGCCCGTCAAGATCGGCCGCTACACCGCCCGCAACCGGGTGGCGATGGCCCCGATGACCCGCAGCCGCGCCACCGGGCCCGGCGGCAGCCCGACCGAGCTGATGGCCACGTATTACGGGCAGCGTGCCACCGCCGGGCTGATCATCACCGAGGGAACTCAGCCGTCGGAGATCGGCCAGGGCTACCCGTACACCCCGGGGCTCCACTCGGATCGGCAGATCGAGGCCTGGAAGCCGATCACCGCGGCGGTACACGAGCGCGGCGGCCTGATCTTCGCCCAGCTCATGCACGCGGGGCGGATCGGTCATCCCAGCCTGTTCGCGCAGGAGATGACGTCGGTCACCGCGTCCCCGGTGAAAGCAGCCGGCACGATCTTCACTCCGGAAGGGCCGCAGGAATTCGTCACTCCCGAGGCACTGACCGCCGACGGCATCGCCCAGACGATCACCGACTTCTCGGCCGCGGCCCAGAACGCGATCGAGGCCGGCTTCGACGGCGTGGAGTTGCACGGCGCGAACGGTTACCTGCTGCACCAGTTCCTCTCCACCAATGTGAACCAGCGCACCGACGAGTGGGGTGGCAGCGTCGAGGGCCGGATCCGGCTGGTCGTCGAGGTGGCCACCGCCGTCGCCGTCGCGATCGGAGCGGACCGGGTCGGCTTGCGGATCTCCCCCGCCAACCCGGTCAACGACATCGTCGAGGACGGTCATCGGGACACCTACCGGGCCTTGATCGCTGCTCTCAACCCGCTCGAGCTGGCCTACCTGCACATCGCCGAGGGCCCCGATCCCGAGTTCACTCCCGAACTGCGCAAGCTCTGGGAAGGCACGCTGATCCTCAATCCGTTCACGCCCAAGGCCTGGACCGATCTCGACGCGCTGAAACTGGTCGAGGACGCGTCCACAGACCTGCTCTCCTACGGGGCACTCTTCCTGGCCAACCCGGACCTACCCGCACGCCTGCAGGCCGGCGGCCCGTTCAACAGCCCGGACTACAGCACGGCCTTCGGCGGCGACGAAACCGGCTACACCGACTACCCGGCGCTCTAGGCATCGCGACCAGGCCGAGCCAGCGCGCGTGATCCGCGACTGCGCCCCTGGAAGCGGGCATCGGCCCGCGCTTCCATGGGCCCGGTCGCCGATCATGACGTCGGTCCCCTCACCGGCGGTCCGGGTCAGCGCTCAGCGTGATCACGACTCCGAGATCGCCGTACGGATGCGGACCCTCTAGACAACAACCCGGCCTTTCCCATGACCGGCTCTGCGTTTCCCAGGACGAACTCCGCGTTTCCCGGGACAAACTCTGTGTTCCCGGCTAAGGGGAGGCGTAGGCAGTGGGGAAATCAGCCACGAAGAATCGGATCCACCAGTATTGGAGGACGGCGAGCACCATCAGAACGACGACCTTGCTCCAGATCGACCGCGCGGCGACCGCGCCCATGGCCGGCAAAGTAAAGACCGGCAGAAGATAACGAAAGAATGGCGTCCAGATCAGGGTCAGGGTGAACAGGAAAAGGAGGTAGGCCAGCCCGAATACCTTCAGTTCCGCGCTGAGGGGACTACGTAGGGCCAGCAGGGCGAGGGTCAGGGCGAGGGCGGCCACGCCTACCACCAGCCACGATCGGATGAATAGCAGGTGGGGTTCATTCAGGTACCCGATCACCTGCCACCAATGGGGATGAACGATGCGGCTTCTCGCCCAGGCCTGCTGGACCGTGAGGTAGGCGTTCCACCGACCGGCCCGCAGGCCCACGTACGCCGGCCAGAGCGCTGAGCAGGCCACGGCGAGGACGGTCAGCCCGGTGGGGGCCACCGCGGCCCGCCATCGTTCTCGCGCCGAGGTCTCCTCCCGGAGCCGCACGATCATGTGGGTGCCGAGGACGGCGGCCAGGGGCAGGAGGGTGCCTCGGGTCAGCCCGGCCAGGGGCAGCACGGCGGCGATGGCGCTGTAGCGGCGCCGTCGCAGCAGGACGAAGAAGACGGTCAGTTCCAGGGTGAACAGCGCTTCGGTGTAGGCCATCATGAGCAGCGGCGCGGTGGGCAGGAACGACCAGAACAGGCTCGCGGTGGCCGCGGTGGCCGCGCCCAGATAGGGCCGCAGGACCGCGGCCACCCCGACGGCGGCGGCGGCGCCGAGGATCAGGCTGAGCAGGGCCGCGGTGGTGTCGTACCCGAGGTGGATGGCGGCGTTGATCCATCGGACCAGGTAGGGGTAGGTGGGGAAGAAGGCGTACGCGCTTTTCGCGAGGCGACCGGTGTGTGTGGTGGCGATGACGGTGGCGGGGTAGCCGGTCTGGACGATGCGCCGGTACCACCCGCCGTCCCAGGCGGTCAGTTCGCCCCCCAGCGAGGTCCCGGGGAACACCCGGGTCTGCTGCAGGAAGAGCATCAGGTCGAGGCCCCGGGCGCAGAGGAACCCCACCAGCGGAATCAGGAAAAGCATCAGACGAGAGGAATGTTCCACCGCCGGAGCCGATCCGGTCCCGGCATCGACAGGTTTCACGCTGAGCGCGCTCATCGGGCCTTCTCTGGAACGCGGGCCTTCTCTGGAACGGGGAGACCCGTGGACGGCCGCATCGGTGAATGCAGTAGCGGCGGAGAACTCACGTCCCGCAGATTAGGCAGACGCGCCTTGGAGGACCCTGGGGAAGGCGTGTGCACACGTTCTACGCCGCGTGGCAACGCCATAAGGCCAGATATGATATCGGCGCTCCAGTTGCGCCATCGGAACAACGAGCCTGCGTCGCTCGGACCTCAACCCGCGCTCGCAGGACATCATTCAGCATCGCTGACATTTGCTGCGCACCCGGCCCAGTCGCTGAAATTACCCACGCCGCGCCCACGTCTTGCCCGCATTTAACCGGACAAAGAATTTTCATTCAACCTTGCGATCGTCGTCCCGGCGTTCTGACCGCCCCGAACGCCGGCGAAGCCGCCGGGAACACGGCGGTGCCGCGGACCAGCCCTCGCCGCCGGCCCAGCAGATCACTCACTCGCCCGGGCGCGCCGCACAAACCCGCCGAAAGGCGCCATCTTCCCGCCGATCATTCGGGGCGGCCCGACCTCGGAGAAGCCCGTCGTTTCCTTGATCACCGGCGTCGCTACAGTAAGGATGCTGCCGTCGATCAGGTCGAGGTCGAGGAGCGCCACCGAGCTTACTAATCGGTTGGCAAGTAAGATCGAGACATGATCAGCAACACCAAGGAACGCATCCTGGTGATCGCCGGCGACCTTTTCGCCCGGAAGGGATACACGGCCACCACGATCGCCGACATCGCCCGCGCGCTGGGCACCACCACGGCGGCCCTCTACTACCACTTTCCGTCCAAGTCCGAGATTCTCGGCGCGTTGCTCGCCGAGCCGCTGGCGGCCTACAACCGGCTCGTTGAAGACCTCGACTCCAGCAGCGCAACGCCGGAGGAACTGCTCGGTGCCTTCGTCGATCTCACCGTGGCCTCCCGAGCCCTGGGTTCGGTGGTCGACCGGGACCCCAGCGTGCTGGCCAAGATCGACCAGCATCTGCCCCGGAAATCGGTCCAGGTGACGGCTCAGGCAATTGCCGTCCTGGCCGGCCCGGAGCCCGATCGCGCCGCGATGATCCGCGCCAGCGCGGCCCTGTCCCTGATCAAGGGGGCCACCCAGGCCGCGCTGGCGGACGACGGAACCGGTACCCCCGTCTGCGATGAGGCCCCGCTCTGCGACTCCGACCGGGCCGAGATCATCAACGCGGCTCT
>Ga0265340_10002299_pt1 | contig 10929 bp, 4 predicted proteins | sample 4CB225metaG_FD_202082 | JGI IMG/M metagenome (GOLD analysis project Ga0265340, IMG submission 202082) | Rhizosphere microbial communities from Carex aquatilis grown in University of Washington, Seatle, WA, United States - 4-CB2-25 metaG | ecosystem: Host-associated > Plants > Roots > Rhizosphere...
CGTTCCTGGTGCTGACGCCGATCTTCTGGCGCTGGACGCGCTTCGTGGCGGCGCTCCTGCTGGTCGGCTTGCACAGCGGCATCGCGCTCTTGGTCGACCTGGGGATCTTCTCGTTCGCCATGATGGCCTTCCAGCCCTTCCTGCTCACCGACGCGCAGTGGACGCTGTTCGCGCGTCTGGTCCCGCGGCGCGGCCGCGCGCGCTCGGTCTTCTACGACGTCGACTGCGGCGTCTGCTGGGCGGTGGTGCGCGTGCTGGCGCGGATGGACGTCCATCATCGCCTGCGCTGGGTCCCCAACAGCGACCTCGGCGCGCTGCCGGCAGGGGTCGATCCGGAGCTGCTCGACCGGACGATGCTGGTCCTCGACCCGGCGACCGATCGACGCTGGACGCGCGCCGCTGCCTTCGCGGAGATCTTCGGGGCTCTGCCGCTCGGCCGGCTCTGGTCCTGGCCGATGCGGCTGCCCGGGATCCGCACGCTGGCCGACCGCGCCTACGATGCGTTCGCGCGCAACCGGACCACAATCTCCAGCTGGTTCGGCCTCGCGGCCTGCGGGGTGGCGAGGGTACCCACCGTAGCGACGAGCGGCCCGCCGGACCCGGCCTATCCCGTGACGCCGTTGCGGGCCTGGTTTCGCGAGCAGGTGCCGTTTCTGCGCGAGTTCGGGGTCGCGGTCGTGTTCGTGGTGCTGGCCGCCGAGGCCTCGGTCGCCAACCCGGCCGTCCCGCGCTCGCTGCGCTTCGATCACCGCCCAGATTGGATGGTGGCGGCGGTGATGTACCCGCACATCTTCGAGGGGTGGTCCCTGTTCTCGCCCGACGCGCCCCTCACCGACGAGACGATCTATGTCGATGCGGTGACGCGCGACGGCCGCCACGTCGACCCCTACAACGAGATCGCCAGCCGGGTCGCCGACATTCCGATCGACCACGTTCCCGTCCGCCTTGCCCAGAGCTCGTTCTGGTGCGACTTCACGCTGCGGATCCCGGACGCCGGCGTCTTTCACCAGGCGTTCATCGAGTGGATCCTCCGCTACCCCGATCGCACCGGCGACCCGAACGACACCATCACCAAGTTCGACGCCTACGTCGTCAAGCAGCAGAGCCCCAAGCCCGGTGAGTCCGAGCCGACCGGTTTTTACCAACACCGCTTCCTGCAATGGCCATGACGGGCACACGGTTCAGGCGCTGGGCGGCGTTCCGGGGATGGTTCCTGGAGAAGTATCTGACCATCGACGCGCGAAGCGTGGCCCTCGGGCGCGTCGCGGTGGCGATCGTCTTGCTGATCGATCTCGCGCGCCGCATTCCGGTGCTCGACCTTTTCTATACGAACGACGGGCTCCTGCCGAACCACGCGCTGCTCTGGCGGCCGCCGACGCAGTGGATGTTCTCGTTCTTCTTCCTCGCTTCGCTGCGGGAGGAGGCCATCCTCGGATTTCTCTTTTGCGGGTTCGTCTACCTGGCGCTGCTGGTCGGGTGGCGGACGACGTTGATGCGGTTCCTGGCGCCCATCTGCCTGGTCAGCCTTCACGCGCGCGTCACGCTGGTCGAAAACGGCGGCGACTGGATGCTCTGCGAGCTCATCATCTGGTCGGCCTTCCTGCCGCTCGGACGGCGATTCTCCGTCGACGCCGTGCGGGAGAGCCTCCGGCGCCGGCGCGAGACAACCGCCGCCGAGCTCGCCGATCGGGCAGCCATGAGGGCGACGGCGCGCCCCGACGATTCGCTCGCCGATCCCACCGCCGACGTCAACCGCGTGGTCACGCTGGCGGCGTTCACCATCCTCCTGCAGCTCGCCATCTCCTACTTCTTCAACGCCATCCAGAAGGGCGGGCCGACCTGGCGGCAGGGGACGGCGGTCCACTACGTCCTCTACCAGAACAGGATGGTGACCTGGATCGGGGTCTGGATGCGGGGATACATGACCCCGACGCTCTCGCGCGTGCTGTCGTATGCCGCGCTGGCCACCGAGAGCCTGCTGCCGGTGCTGATCCTCTCGCCGATCTGGCGGACCTGGACGCGGCGGGCGGCCGTGCTGGCGATCATCGGACTGCACATCGGCTTTCAGACCTTCATCAACCTGGGCGTCTTTTCCTGGACGATGATGGGCTACACCCCGTTTCTCCTCACCGCCTCCGAGTGGACGCTGTTCGCGCGGCTCGCGGCGCGCAGCCGGCGGCGGCTGACCCTGTATTTCGACGCCGGCTGCGGCGTCTGCTTCCAGATCGCGCGCGTTCTGGCTCGCCTCGACGTCTTCGAACGTATCCGGTTCGTCTCCAGCGCGGAGATTCCCGCCGCGTCATCGGGGGACCTCCCTTCGGAGCTCTTGGACCGCACCATCGTCGCCGTCGACGAGGCGGGCCGACGCACCACCCGCGCCGACGCGGTCGCGCAGGTTGACCGCGCGCTGCCGCTGGGCATTCTTTGGTTCTGGCCGCTCCGTCTGCCTGGGCTTCGGGCGCTGGCGAACCTCGGCTACGACCTCTTCTCGCGCCGGCGGCAGACGATCTCCTACTGGCTCGGGTTCGCCGCCTGCGGCGTTCCCGCCGCTGTCACGCCGGCCGCAGCGCCTGCCCCCGCCTCCCGACCGCCGGTCGTCGTGGCGCTGGGGCGGATGGTGGCGATCCTGCGCGAGGGCTTCGTGCTGGCGATGCTGATCACGATCGTCAACGAGGCCCTCTTCATCAACCAGGTCGTCCCCAAGTTCCTCAAGTTCGACGAACCGGGTTGGGTCAAGCGGCTGGTGGCCTACCCGCGCTTCATCCAGGCCTGGTCGATGTTCGCCTCCGACGCGCCGATGTCCGACGAATCGGTGGTGGTGGAGGCGATCACCGCCGACGGGCGGCGTGTGGACCCCTACAGCGAGGTGGCGGGGCGCATTCCGAACCCCGGGGTCGATGAGATCCCGTCACGCCTCGACAACGATTCGTTCTTCTTCAACTACTCGGTCCGGATTCCGGATCAGGCCGTCTACCATCAGGCGTTTCTCGAATGGATCCTCCGTTACCCGATTCGCACCGGCAATCCGCGCGATCGGATCGTCCGGTTCGACGCCTACAAGATCGAGAACGACAGCCCCCCGCCCGGCGAGACCGCGTCGCGCAACACCCGCAAAACGGTCTTTCTCTCCTACCCGTCAGGTCGCTGACCAGCTTCGTCCAGACGAAACAAGATGGGGACCGTCCCTAAACAAAAAGGGGGCACGGAACCACGCCAAGGCCCTCGACATCGTTGGGCGCGGCAACTAAGAATGGGCCATCATGGCGAACAGCTTCGGTAGTCGCGGCACCCTCGAAGTCGGCAAGCGCAAGTTCGAGATTCACCGTCTTTCAGCGCTGGAAAAGTTGGGGCTCGCGCCGGGGCGCTTGCCGTTCTCGTTGCGCATCCTGCTCGAGAATCTTCTGCGCCACGAGGACGGCAAGTCGGTCAAGGAGGCCGACATCCGCGCCCTCTGTGCCTGGGACCCGAAGGCCGAGCCGAGCTACGAGATCGCCTTCATGCCGGCGCGCGTTCTCTTGCAGGACTTCACGGGCGTGCCGGCGGTCGTCGACCTGGCGGCGATGCGCGCGGCGGTGCAGATGCTGGGCGGCGATCCCCGGCAGATCAACCCGCTCCTGCCCGCCGAGCTGGTCATCGATCACTCGGTGCAGGTCGACGAGTACGGCACGCCCGAGGCGCTGTCGCTGAACGCGCAGATCGAATTTTCGCGCAACAAGGAGCGTTACGCCTTCCTGCGCTGGGGGCAGTCGGCCTTCCGCAACTTCGCGGTGGTGCCGCCCGACACCGGCATCGTCCATCAGGTGAACCTCGAGTACCTGGCGCGCGTGGTCTTCACCGGCGACGAGTCCAAAGGAGAGCCGGTGCAGGCCTACCCCGACACGCTGGTCGGCACCGACAGCCACACGACGATGATCAACGGCCTCGGCGTGCTCGGCTGGGGGGTGGGCGGCATCGAGGCGGAGGCGGCCATGCTGGGGCAGCCGCTGTCGATGCTGATCCCGCAGGTGATCGGCGTTCGCCTCCACGGCAAGCTCCGCGAGGGCTCGACCGCGACCGACCTCGTCCTGGTGGTCACGCAGATGCTCCGCAAGCTGGGCGTGGTCGGCAAGCTGGTCGAGTTCTTCGGCCCCGGCGTCGCCGCGCTGCCGGTGGCCGACCGGGCGACCATCGCCAACATGGCGCCGGAGTACGGCGCCACCTGCGGCATCTTCCCGATCGACGAGGAGACGCTGCGCTACCTGCGTTTTTCGGGGCGCGCGCCCGATCGCGTGGCGCTGGTCGAGGCCTACGCGCGCGAGCAGGGGATGTTCCACGACGCGGGCACCAAGGAGGCGGTCTACACCGACGTGGCCGACCTGGATCTCGGCTCGGTCGAGCCAAGCGTGGCGGGCCCCAAGCGCCCTCAGGATCGGGTCAGCCTCTATCAGACCAAGAAGTCGTTCGAGGAGGCCCTGCCGAGCTTGATCAAGCCCAAGAAGAAGGCGACGACGTCCGCCTCGACTCCGGGCCACGGCGAGTCGAGCCAGTCGACCAACATCGGTTTCGCGCCCGCCGCGCCGGTGGCGCCCGAGCTCCGGCACGGCTCGGTGGTCATCGCCGCGATCACCAGCTGCACCAACACCTCGAACCCGATGGTGATGGTGGCGGCGGGCCTCCTGGCCAAGAAGGCGGTCGAAAAGGGGCTGCGGACCCGCCCCTGGGTGAAGACCTCGCTGGCGCCCGGCTCGAAGGTGGTCACCGAGTACCTGGCCGAGGCCAAGCTGACGCCGCACCTGGAGACGCTCGGCTTCCACACGGTCGGCTACGGCTGCACGACCTGCATCGGGAACTCGGGGCCGCTGCCGCAGTCGGTCTCCGACGCGATCGAGGCGCACGATCTGGTCGTCGCCAGCGTGCTGTCGGGCAACCGCAACTTCGAGGGGCGCATCAACCCCGACGTGCGCGCGAACTACCTGATGTCACCGCCGCTGGTGGTCGCCTACGCGCTGGCCGGCCGGATCGACATCGACCTCGAGAAGGAGCCGCTCGGCGAAGGGGCGGGGGGCCAGCCGGTCTTCTTGCGAGACGTCTGGCCGTCGAACAGCGAGGTGGCCGACGCCGTCGGCAAGGCGGTCAAGCCGGCCATGTTCGAGAGCTCGTACGGCGTGGTGTTCGAGGGGGACGAGCGCTGGCGCAAGCTCGACGTCCCGCTCGGCGACACCTACCTCTTCGACGGCGCCTCGACCTACATCAAGCACCCGCCCTACTTCGAGGGGATGCCCAAGAAGGCGGTGCCGCCGGGCGAGCTGAGGGGGGCGCGCGTCCTGGCCGTCCTCGGCGACAGCGTCACCACCGACCACATCTCGCCCGCCGGCAGCATCAAGAAGGACGGGCCGGCCGGCAAGTACCTGGTCGCCCACGGCGTCGATCCCAGGGACTTCAACAGCTACGGCGCCCGGCGCGGCAACCACGAGGTGATGGTGCGCGGGACGTTCGCCAACGTCCGGCTGCGGAACCTCCTGGCGCCCGGCACCGAGGGGGGCGTCACCCGGCATCTTCCCGACGGCGAGGTGATGTCGATCTTCGAGGCCTCCGAGAAGTACGCCGCGGAGAAGGTCCCGCTGGTCATCCTGGCGGGCAAGGAATACGGGTCGGGCTCGTCGCGCGACTGGGCGGCCAAGGGGCCGCGCCTCCTCGGCGTGCGGGCGGTGATCGCGGAGAGCTACGAGCGCATCCACCGCAGCAACCTGGTCGGCATGGGGATCGTGCCGCTGCAGTTCAAGCCGGGCGAGACGGCCGCCTCGCTGGGGCTCACCGGCGAGGAGATCTTCGAGACGGTCGGCCTGCCGGCGCTGCTGGCCTCGGGATTCTCGGGCGGCCGCGAGCTGCTGGTGCGGGCGCGGTCCGGCAACGCCGTCAAGGAGATCTCGACCGTGGTCCGGATCGATACGCCGCAGGAGATCGCCTACTACGAGCACGGCGGTATCCTGCATTACGTCCTCCGCCAGCTGGCCGGCGCGGCCTAGTCCCGATACAATGCCCGCGTGACCCGACTGTCCGGCTCCCGAAGGATGAACCGAGCGCCGGGCGGATTGCATCGCCGGCCGGAAGCCGGCAGGCTGCGTCACACATGATCGACGTCGTCGGTGGCAGCGCGCTCAGCCCGGGGCGTTTGCAAAAGCGACTGACGGCGATCCGTCGGACCAACCCCGGCGCGCGCGCGCTGAACGGGAACTACCTCCACTTCGCCGACATCGACGGGACGCTGACCGACGACGAGTCACGCATCCTGCACGCGCTTTTGACCTACGGCCCGCGCCCGGTGGACGAGAGCGCCGGACGCGCCACCGTGGCCTCCGGGCGCCGGCTGATGGTCGTCCCGCGCCTGGGGACGATCTCCCCCTGGTCGTCGAAGGCGACCGACATCGCGCACGTCTGCGGTCTCGGGAAGGTGCGGCGGATCGAGCGCGCCGTCAGCTACGTCGTCTCCGGCGAGATCGTCGACGAGGCGGGGTTCGTGCGCGTGCTCGCCGATCGGATGACCGAGTCGGTGCTGGACCGTCCGAGCGACGCCCCCCGCCTGTTCGAGCACCCGGCGCCGCGGTCGCTCGGCCGGGTGACTCTGGGCGGCGACGGGCGGGCGGCGCTGGCGCAGGCGAACCTGGCGCTGGGGCTGGCGCTCTCGCCCGACGAGATCGACTACCTGGTCGACGCCTACCGGACGATGGGGCGCGATCCAACGGACGTCGAGCTGATGATGTTCGCGCAGGCGAACAGCGAGCACTGCCGCCACAAGATCTTCAACGCCGACTTCGTGATCGACGGCGAGAAGCAGGCGCAGTCGCTGTTCCAGATGATTCGCCGCACCACCGAGGCCAGCCCGGGGGGCGTGCTGTCGGCCTACCGGGACAACGCCGCCGTGGTCGAGGGGGTGGTGGCTGGTCGCTTCGCGCCCGATCCCACGACTGGCGTCTACCGCGCCCACGTCGAGCCGGTGCATCTTCTGATGAAGGTCGAAACGCACAACCACCCGACGGCCATCTCGCCGTTCGCGGGGGCGGCGACCGGCTCGGGCGGCGAGATCCGCGACGAGGGGGCGACCGGCCGCGGCGCGCGCCCCAAGGCTGGCCTCGCGGGTTTCTCCGTCTCGAACCTGCGCCTGCCGAGCGCCCCGCGCCCCTGGGAACGGCCGCCGCAGAAGCCTGAGCGCATCGCCAGCGCGCTCGACATCATGCTCGACGGTCCGCTGGGCGGCGCCGCGTTCAACAACGAGTTCGGCCGTCCGGCGCTGTGCGGCTATTTTCGTACCTTCGAGCTGGAGGTCGCAAGCCCCGACGGAGGACCGGACGGACGCGAGGTGCGCGGCTACCACAAGCCGATCATGGTGGCGGGTGGGTTCGGCAACGTGCGCGCCGGGCAGGTGAAGAAGGCGGAGTTCCCGGCCGGCACGCCGATCGTGGTGCTGGGCGGACCTGCCATGTTGATCGGCCTCGGCGGCGGGGCGGCCTCTTCGCTCGCTTCGGGCGCTTCGGCGGAGGATCTCGACTTCGCCTCGGTGCAGCGGGACAACGCCGAGATGCAGCGGCGCTGCCAGGAGGTGATCGACCGCTGCGCCGCCCAGGGGGCGGAGAACCCGATCCTGTCGATTCACGATGTCGGCGCGGGGGGCCTCTCGAACGCGCTCCCCGAGCTGGTGCACGACAGCGGCCGCGGCGGGCGCTTCGCCCTGCGCGACATCCCCAGCGCCGAGCCGGGGCTCTCGCCGCTGGAGCTCTGGTGCAACGAGGCGCAGGAGCGCTACGTGCTGGCGATCGCCGCCGACCGGCTGCCGGCCTTCGCTGCTCTCTGCGCCCGCGAGCGCTGCCCGCACGCGGTCATTGGACGGGCCACCGACGACGGGCAGCTGGTGGTGGGCGACGCGCTCGCCTCCGCCGGTCCGGCGGCCACCCCGGTCGACATGCCGCTCGGCGTGCTGCTCGGCAAGCCGCCCCGCACGACGCGACAGGCGACACGCGTCGCCGCCAAGCCGGTGCCGTTCCCGACCGCCGGGATCGATCTCGGCGAGGCCGTCCGCCGGGTGTTGCGGCTGCCGACGGTGGCCGACAAGACATTTCTCATCACGATTGGCGATCGCACCGTCGGTGGCCTGACCGCGCGCGATCAGATGGTCGGGCGCTGGCAGGTGCCGGTCGCCGACGCCGCCGTGACCGCCACCGGCTTCGACGTCACGACGGGCGAGGCGATGGCGATGGGGGAGCGGGCTCCGATCGCGCTGCTCGACGCGGCGGCCTCGGCGCGGATGGCCGTCGCCGAGGCGATCACCAACATCGCTTCGGCGCCGATCGCGCGCCTCTCGGACATCAAGCTGTCGGCGAACTGGATGGCGGCGGCCGGCCACCCGGGCGAGGACGCGCGGCTCTACGACGCCGTCCGCGCGGTGGGCCTCGACCTCTGCCCCGCGCTGGGGATCGCCATCCCCGTCGGCAAGGACTCGATGTCGATGCGCACCGCCTGGCAGGCCGGCGGCAGCTCCCTCAGCGTCACCTCGCCGCTGTCGCTCATCGTCACCGCCTTCGCCTCCGTCACCGACGTGGGGCGCGCGCTCACGCCGGAGATTCCGGCCGAGTTCGGACCGACCGAGCTGCTCCTCATCGATCTCGGCCAGGGGAAGAATCGCCTGGGCGGCTCGGCCCTGGCGCAGGTCTACGGCGCGCTCGGCGGCGCGCCGCCCGATCTGGACGATCCCGCGCGCCTGGTCGGGTTCTTCGCGGCGGTCCAGGAGCTCAACGTCGCCGGCGTGCTCGCGGCCTATCACGATCGCAGCGACGGCGGCCTCTTGGTGACGCTGCTGGAGATCGCCTTCGCCAGCGGCGTCGGCCTGGACATCGATCTGACGTTCCTCGGCCCCGACCCGATCGCCACGCTGTTTTCCGAGGAGCTGGGCGCGGTGATCGCCGTGCGCGCCGCCGACGTCCAGCGCGTGGTGGCGACGTTCGGAAAGAACGGCGTCCCGGCGGCCGCCGTCCGCAAGCTCGGCGCCGCGCGGCCCGACGACCGTCTGATCTTTCGCAAAGCGGGAAAGCCGATCCTCGAGGAGCGCCGCAGCTTTCTGCGCGGTCTCTGGTCGGAGACGACCCACGCCATGCAGGCGCTGCGCGACGATCCGACCTGCGCCGACGAGGAGCAGGCGGGCCGCGTCCGTGCCGACGATCCCGGCCTCTCGGCGCACCTGACGTTCGATCTGAACGAGGACGTCACCGCGCCGCTTCGCTCCCGTGGCGGGGCGCGCCCACGCGTGGCGATCCTGCGCGAACAGGGGGTCAACGGCCAGATCGAGATGGCGGCCGCCTTCGATCGCGCCGGCTTCGACGCGGTCGACGTGCACATGACCGATCTTCTCTCCGGCGCCACCGACCTGGCCGGATTCAAGGGCCTCGCTGCCTGCGGAGGGTTCTCCTACGGTGATGTCCTTGGCGCCGGGCTCGGCTGGGCGAAGTCGATCCTTTTTCAGCCCCGCGCCCGCGATCTCTTCGCCGGTTTCTTCGCCCGCCCGGACACCTTCGCACTCGGTGTCTGTAACGGTTGCCAGATGCTCTCGGCGCTCAAGGAGATCATCCCCGGCGCCGGGGCCTGGCCGCGCTTCGTCCGCAACCGCAGCGATCAGTTCGAGGCGCGCCTGGCGATGGTCGAGATCGCCGAGACGTCGTCGGTGCTGCTGGCCGGCATGGCAGGCTCGCGGCTCCCGATCGCCGTGGCGCACGGCGAGGGGCGGGTGGAGTTCGCGGCCGACGCCGACGGTCCCAGGTTCGAGGCGGCCGGCCTGGTCGCGGCGCGCTTCGTCGATCACCGTGGTCGCGCGACGGAGCGGTATCCCGAGAACCCGAACGGGTCGTTCCACGGGATCACCGGCGTCACCACCGCCGACGGTCGGGTCACGCTGTTCATGCCGCACCCCGAGCGCGTCTTCCGCGCCGTCCAGCACTCCTGGCGCCCGGCCGGCTGGCGCGAAGACGCACCCTGGATGCGGATCTTCCGGAACGCGCGCGTCTTCGTGGACTGAGGGCCGGCCAGGCTCGCCCGCTCACTTCTTGGCGGGCGGCGGTGCTGTCGGCGCGGGCGGCGGTGCTGTGGGCGCGGGCGGCGGTGCTGTCGCCGCGGCGGCCGCGGGCGCCGCGCCTGGGCAGGCGCGTTTGTCGGTGGGGAACCAGAGCGTGCCCGACTCCGCGCAGGCGCGGTCGATCCGTTCGGCGATCCGTTTGCCCCACTTGTTGGGGCTGCCGATCTTCACCGGCAAACACTTGCGGTCGGGATCGCACGAATAGGCGCCCCAGCCCTCGCTGCCGTCGATTCCGATCGCCAGAACGGTGACCGGACCGATCTCCGTCATTGGAACGGCCAGCACGTAGGACTTTCCGAGCTCCGGGAAGCCCTTCTCGAGCGCGGAGGCTGCACACTGGCGCGTCTCGTCCGGAGTCACCTCTTTGGCAGTGATCCCTTGGCCACCGCGGTCGACGCACGGTTTGACGTCGTGCATCGGCCAGCTCTCGAGGCCGAGCGCCTTGTTCGTCGCGACGATCGCCGCCTGCATCTCTTTCGAGACGTCCGGCGGGAGCTTGCCGGGTGGGGGTGCGCCGGCGCTCGCCGCCGTCAAAGCCGCCGCCACCAATACGATCGCCGTCGTCATCTGCGCGCGCTCGAAGACATCGAGACCCCCGATTCTGTCCCCCAATGAAGGGATTGGGAGAGGATTAGAGTACGTCGCGAGCGTACATCCGATCACATGTCGCCAAAATTTATTTCGAGAAACCGAATAAATGGTGACCAGAAATGAGCCTTTCCGACAAGCGACCGCTACTGCTTGGGCAGGTAGGGGTTTGCATGGCGTCCACTCACTTCGACCCCGCTTCACTTCCCCGAGCCTGATCCGCTTTCCCGACATCCGAGCGTCGC
>Ga0265340_10002301_pt1 | contig 10928 bp, 12 predicted proteins | sample 4CB225metaG_FD_202082 | JGI IMG/M metagenome (GOLD analysis project Ga0265340, IMG submission 202082) | Rhizosphere microbial communities from Carex aquatilis grown in University of Washington, Seatle, WA, United States - 4-CB2-25 metaG | ecosystem: Host-associated > Plants > Roots >...
CGGACAACTGCGCGCCGCCGAATGCATTGCCATCGACAGCCAGGGGCGGGTGTATGTGGGAGATATTGCGGGCATCCAGGTCTATGATGCCGACGGGAACTATCAATCCCTGATCACGATAAAGGGAGCGGCCCGTTATATCGTGTTCGATGGTCAGGACCAGATGTATGTCACGACCAGCCAGAATCAAGTGCTGAAAATGAGCGTGCCCTGATCTTGATGGAAGAAAAGGCTTCGTAAAAGGAGAATAAACCTTTAGCCTTCCTTTTTAACGATTACATCCCGGATCATTGATCCAGGATGTACTTTTTTTAACTTATAACCTGCTGTCGGATATCGTCTCTATGCGTTACGACAAAGCGAGATAATGGATTGGAAATGTCCGAAGCCTTGTAGCATTATATTATTTACCATGCATGGCGCAAAGTCGTGCAATATAACCACGGCCAGCAGCAGGATACCGACCGTTATGATTATCACGCTCACCGGGTTTTGCTTCAGAGTATCGATGCCCCGCCACGAGCTCTTCCTGCTGTTTATTGCCAGCGGGATGAGGCTGATTATGACCGCCAGTAATGGGAAGAGGATCACCCATGTAAAGAGGATCGGGTACCAGTAAAGCGGCGTCTGGGATAAGACGGAATAGGCCGCCGGGTTATAGCGGCCCAGGTTTCCCTGTAGTATCCTGCCGGCAAAGTCTATGCATCCCATGATCAAGAAGGGGAGTAACAGGACCAGGGAGATCAGGTTGTAATTGTTCAGTTTAAGGGTTTGTTGCAGGTATTTTTTCATGCCTTCCTTTCGTAGCGCCTCTTCGTGTTCATGGAGTGCACTCAGCAGAGTATCGATGAGTATGCCGGACCAGAAACCAATTCCGACTTTCCCATGCTTCGTCCGTTCTTCTGCGCGCATATCCTGGAATGTGTACATCATTTCCACGCCGAATCTGTTTTGATACGTTTCGGGATATAGAAGCAGCAGCAATTCATAGAACCTGTCGGCTTGATCTTCCACCATCCCGTCTTCGATGAGGTTAATCATGGGCGAGGCTCGCTTTGGTTGTTTTGGGATCCGTGAAAAGGTTCCGTTTCCTCGCAAGTGTTACCGCTCCGTTATATCTTTGCAGCTCGCTTGAAAAGATCGTTTTTCCCTTTTCGGTCAGCTTGTAATATTTGCGCCTTGTTTCATCGGAATCGACTGCCACAATGAGCTTTTCTTCCAGCATACGCTTGATGGCTCCGTACAGCGTGCCCGGGCCCAGCTTCACGTTGCCCTGTGAATCGTTCTCTACCTGTTTCATGATGTCGTACCCGTGGCGGGCTTTTGTGGCGAGCGATAGCAGGATATAAAAGATCTGTGGGGTGAGGGATACGTTGGCGTTGGAAAAGGCTTTTGGTTTGCTCATAAGCCTAGTATATCACTATTCGATATATTGTCAATGGATATATTAAGCGCCGCCGTTCGAACGTGGGTCGAAGGGCGGCGCATGTTTGTGATGAGTATGGTCTGCGGGGGCGGTTCAGGAGGTCGGTGTTCTTTTCGCCTTGAACCTGGAGACCAGCGCGTCTGCCAGGCCGGGGAATAGAAAGGCCGTGATGACCAGCCCGGTCCAGCTGCGAGGCAAAACCATCAAACGCCGCGGGTGATTCACCAGGCGGGCAAGCTGGTCGGCCACATACTCTGTCGGCATCAAACCGGGATGGTGCGGTGCATCCGGCCGGCCATCCACAATGGCCTTAAGCCGCGGGGTGATCTCGGACGGAGTATAACCGGGACAGAACGCGGATACATGGATGCCGCTTCCGCGTAATTGGCGGCGCAGCGAATCGGAAAAGCCGAATACGCCGAACTTGGTTGCGCAGTAAACGCTGCTGCCCGGCGTGGCGATCAATCCCTCGATGGATGCCACATTGACAATATGTCCCGACTTCTGCTGCAGCATTGCAGGCAGCACGGCCTGCGCGCATTCCATCGGCGCGATCAGGTTGACTTGCACCTCGGCTCGTAAATTATCCGGCATCAGGTCCACCAGCGGCTCGTCGAAGGACACCCCCGCATTGTTCACCAGCACATCCACCCGCCCCCAGCGCTCAAGCGTGGATTGCACCATGCGCTCGATATCGGTCCGCTGTGTTACATCGGTTTGTACGAGGAGTGACTCGCTCCCAGCTTTCTCGACATCCTCGGCAACGCCCTTCAATCTGTCCGGGCGCCGGGCGGCTAAGGTCAGGCAGACTTTCTCGCGAGCGAGTCTGCGCGCAGTGGCTGCACCGATCCCGCTCGATGCGCCGGTGATGATCATGATGGGTTTGTTCATGGGTTTGTCTCTCCCTTAACGGATTTTATGGATGGATAATGCATATCCGTTGTAAAGTTAGCAGCCCTCGAAGCTTTTCTGTCTGCTAATATAAGTATACCCACGCTTTAAAGGGGAAACAATTACATTCTTGATAAATGATCCGGAATGTAATTGTTTTATGACTCATGATCGCTTGGTTGTAAATCGGACAGTTAAATATGTATGTCTATAGGACCCGAGCATCTAACCGCAAGTTTCGAGATTCTTATCCTTGCCAAGATGGCCGCTTATTACATAGATTTCGGCTTTACATTGGTTTGTAGTGAAGGGGAAATATGATTCTACCTTGTAGGATTCAACTGCCAAAGAATTGCCCTTTGACCTTCCCTCGTGTCGCCGAGCCGAAAGACAAAAGGCGCAACGCCACTTTGTCCGCCGGGTTATATCTCAAAAATCGACGTCCTATCTTAGAGGTTACTATGAAATCCAACGCTTCGAATGACAACCTTCAGCCCCTAAAGGAATCTACGAGTCTGGCATCGCGTTTTGCACTCGTCGCATTCTGCCTAGCAGCAGGTCTTGGATATCGAGTACTGGTTGGATTGCTCCCCGCCAGTATCCTTCAAGCAGGTGTCCTTCTGGGTTTCGCTGCTCTTTTCCTATTGCTCGCTCTCCTTGCAAAGAGAGCGTCCAATCTGAGCAAATACTGGGAGATTCCTTTCGCCTTCTTCGTCTTCACGATTGCAGGAGTTGCAGGCGACCAGAGTGGTTTCCTTCAGCAGACATTCGTTCGGCAGATTTTGCACGAGGCCCCAAGTACCAATAATCCACTTGGTTCGACCGTGACGGGAACCGTTTTGGCTCAGCTGGTCAGCACCGCATGCCTGGTTATTCCGATCATCCTGCTCACAAAGGCATCGGGAGGCGACCTGAGGTCTATTTTTATCGATAAGACAAGGAAGTGGTGGCCACTCGTAATCGGCGTGATCGGCTTTGTCGTGTTCTATCTATTCGCTTCGTCCGGGCGTGTTCAAAGATTCTTCCCAAACAATGGAATAACCCATTCTCGCTTTCTTGAACTTGCACCGGCGATCATTGTTCTCGTGCTCTGTAATGGTCTGAGGGAGGAATTGTGGTTCCGAGGCCTTTTCCTGAAGAAGTATGGAAAATTTCTGAGTCCCTTCTCCGCGAATATACTCTCAGCCTTTATATTCGCCTCATTTCATGTCCAGATTCGATACACTCCGGCTCTTTTGCCCTTTCTGATCATTGCCCTGATCCTTGGAGTGTTGTGTGGTTATCTGATGCAAAAATCTGGAAGCCTTCTTCCTTCAGCGATCTTCCATGCAGGCTCCGATATTCCCATCTTCTTAGTTTATCTGTCATATGTTTCCTAATGGCGGTTACCTGCATAAAAAATACCTCGGCTGGGAAAGGGCCGAGGCATTCCGACTTAAGCATTAATTCTTACTGCCCCTTCATCAGGGTTTCCATCAGATTCTGAACTTGTTCACGCGGCAGGCTGCTGGTGAGCAGGAAACTATTGCCGTCCGGCGCCGTCAGCATGGCCGAAGTGCCGCCGCCCGAATGTGACGGGCTGTAGTTTATCATCAGGCCCGAGGCCGCCTTGTAGCTGCCGTCGTAGAAGTTCGACTCTACGAAGCCGGGTTCCATCTTTCCCACCGCCTGCAAACCGAAGGTCTCACCATTGGGGCCGGTATAGTTGACCTCAAACCCGTAATCCTGGTCCTTGGGCTGGTCCGTGACCGCAACGATCTTCTCAGTGTATCCGGCCGGGAGGGGCTGTAAAACATAAAAGCTCTTCGTGTGAGTCGCCAGTTGCTGTTCTGTGAGCGTCTCGAAGGTCGGGTTGTCCTGCGTGGCCGGTTGAGCCTCGTCGACGATGTTAATGTCCTTCAGATCGCTCAGGTCCCATGCCATCGGGCTGCCCGTTGGCAGGACTTCATCCACCAGCCACTGCACCTCGTCTATCACAATATCCTGGTCACCGTTGCGCACCGTGGTTTGACTCTCGATCAGCTGGTACGTTTTTGAATTGAAAACCATGCGCATCGATCCTGTGTAGGTCGCGCCATCCACTCCCTTCTGGGACTGGAAGTTATCGTCAACCAGCACGTACACGGGGGTGCCATCCGTCCAGGTCTTTTGCGAGTCGACTCTCACCCTGGGGTTGTTTCGAAAATCATCGAAGAGCGCTTTGAAGCTGCCGACCGGGTCGATAGATCCTGTTTTTGCCTTTTGATCCGGACCGGCCTTGACGCGCGTGACCTTCAATGGATCGGTTCCGGCGTTACCGGCAGCTTGCAGACCTGAATAATTGTATGTCCCATCATAAGCAGCGACTTGTATTATCTTCCCCGCACTGTCCTGTGTGACGGAGCGATATTCGCCATTCGTCAAATCGGAATAATCATCATCGATGGTCGTCGTTCCTGGATGGTTACCCGCCAGCATTGTATGGTTCTGATAAACCTGGATTTGGGTGTGCCAGATGCCCTGGGTGGGCAGGGTTTGGGCCGCGGTGGCCCGTGTGATGATCTGCTGGGCCGAGACGGTGGTAATGTTACTCGCCACGAACGCGGCGATAACAATAACTGCGGCAACCACGGCGAGGGCTGTAAATCTGTTTTGGAGTTTCATCGTATTCAATATCCTTTCGAAGAAGTTTTCGTTCCGCCCTGTATGACGCACTTCTTCTTCTCGGGATACGGCCGGCGCAGTTGGCTGGGACTTTGCAAGGGCTTTGGCTTGCGCAAGAAAACGAGCCCGGCCGTGTGCCTGAGCCTGCGGGTCACGGGCAGGCGCATCGTTTAGTTTTCCCAGCAGCTTTTCGATATTCGCGTCTTCGCGTTTATTCGGTTTCACCATAGATCTCCTCCTTTTGTGGTACAAGCATGCGCCGCAATGCATCGATCGCCCGGTGCTGTAAAGATTTGATCGCCCCCACCGGTTTTTCCAGCGCCAGGGCGACCATTTCGTTTTCCAGGCCCTCCAGGTACCTCAGGACGATAACCTGGCGCTGGTCGGGTGTCAGATGTACCAGTGCCGCCCGCACCTGCTCTTTCTCGATCCGCTCGACGACTGTTTGAATGGGCTCCTGGTCTGCACCGGACACGTCGTCGAACAAGGGTAGCGGTGGAGGCGGTTGGCGTCGGTAGACGTCTGTGATTTGGTTGTGTGCAATCCGGTACAGGTAAGCTTGCAGGTGGTCCTGCGGCCCGCCCCCACTGCGCACGCCCTGCAGATAGCGTGTGAAGGTTTCTGCCGTGCAGTCCTCGGCCTGTTGAGGATCTCCCAACAAGTGCAGTGCGTAGCGATATATGCCCGGGCTATAGTGGTCGTAGATTTCAGCCAGTGCGGCCAGGTCGAAACTACGAGCGCGTTCGATGAGTTCGCTCTCGGATATCATGAATATTTTTCTCTACCCATATAGGACGCAGAATTGCACCGCCAGATACGGCCATGCTGTTACTGCACAAGTGGGTACTTGAGCTTGCAGGAATTAAGGATCAATATATCAAATTTTCAATCTTATTGTTTTCTAACTTGGCGCAAAATATGGTTCTCTTGGTTCACGATCCACCCATGGTTTAATGGTAATTTATATCTATTCTGAATATTTACCTGGTATCAAAACCCCGCCGTGAGGCGGGGTTCACTTTTTTATTGAGCTACATGCTCGGCATTTTGACGCCGATCTGCGCCATGGCCGACGGAATGCCGCCATCGGCAGGCGAGTCGACTTGCATATGAGAGACTTTATCGCCCTTCACCGTGATGATGTACCCATCTTTCACTGATACCTTTTTTCCGGTCGCCGGAACGGTGGGCATCCCCGGCATGCTCAACGGCCCGGTATTGGTGCCGCTCCATTGCGCCTTCACAGTAGCCTTATCGCCGTTCACGTTGACTTGCTCAACGTTGAATTTAAGGTCAGGAAAGGCGGTTGTTAGGCTTTCCATCACTTTCATTGCTTCCATTACAGGGATGGCCTTGGGAAGTACGCCGCCGCTAGCCATGGCGTCCGAAGTGACCATTGTTTTTACCTTGGCTTCGTTGTTCATGTTCAATACGAGATCGCGTGCAACTTGTTCAACACTCATAAAAGTCTCCTTTACTTGCTAAATGGATAAGAACGGTAGTATATCACCCCATTCGGGTTATCGAGTGGACCAAAAATTACTCCGTTTACTGCTTCTTGCATAAATCTCTACTGCTCGCTTAGCGCTTCGCAGTACCTTGTAAACTTTTTTTGATCATTTATAGGGTGAAAAACAAAAAATTAGTTAAGATACTGAAGAACACAGTACTCTGTAATTATGCAGTACTCTGTAGGATATGAAGTTCGAACTGTTCGATTCGAGATTCACGTCCTCGGCGAGGAAGATTGACATCAAAAAATTGCCTTTCCCCAATATGTAAGGCGGGGTTTTGTTATATACTACAATAAACTATTTGCAGGAGCGAAAATGGACAGCTATGATTTTGCCGAATTGAGTTACTCCGCAGGTCTTGTTGAGCTTCAATGTACACATGCCGTAACACTCCAAAGTTTGCTTGACGACCTCCAGAAAAACTTCCCTAATTTAAAGACCACTCCCCATTCTGCGAATGATGACATCTACGGCTATGAAATAAAGGGTTTCGCAGGAAAAGATGTTGAAGTTGGATGGTGGCTGATAAAGCAGTTGTGCTCCAGGTCCTGGGAACCGCTCGGCGCGGTAAGCTATAACCCCGGCAGCTTTAATTCCGGCGACCGCCTCGTCTATCAATTCAAACTTAAGACCGGTCCGTAACCACCTTAAGTGGAAATAATCCCTGAAGATGTTCCATCCGGCGGTTGCAAAGTCGAAGGGCTTATTATCGGTATATGAGATGATAATGGACAAAGGTACGCAATCAAACCTCTCCGATCTGTGGTCCGATGATAAAGAGATCCAAAACCGGGCCTTTCTCCACATTCTCAAGACAACCGACGGGCCGGTCGATTGGGCGTACGATGTGTGGGATGAGATGCTGAAAAGCTTAACCCACAAGGACAACCACCGCCGGGCAATTGCAGCCCAGGTGCTGTGCAACCTGGCCAAAAGCGACCCCCAAGAAAGGATGTTGAAGGACTTTACTCGTTTGCTGGCCGTAACGAAGGATGAGAGGTTCGTCACCGCCCGGCACTGCATGCAGTCGCTGTGGAAAGTGGGCGCCGCCGGTACGAAACAACGCAAGATGTTAGTGGAAGGTCTGGCGCACAGGTTCAAGGAGTGCATTGCCGAGAAGAACTGCACCCTGATCCGCTTCGATATCATTCAAAGCCTCAGGAATGTGTACGACGAAACCGGTGATGAGAAAGTAAAAGGGAAGGCCCTGGAATTGATCGAAACGGAAGATGACCTTAAGTATCGCAAAAAGTATACCGGTCTGTGGAGAAGGTGATAATTCATATCCTGGCCTGGCCTATTCCATGCACGGGGGTATTGAATCGAACAAACGTTTGCCCTATAATATTTAAAAATTCGTTCGCTACAAGGAGAGAGATATGGCTACTTATGTAATGTTAGGCAAATATTCAGTGGAGGCCGTCAAGGCCATCAGCGCCAAACGCTCGAAACAAGCCGACGCTCTGGTCAAGAAGTACGGCGGGGAGATAAAGGCCGGCTATGCCCTGCTCGGAGGGGTGGATGTCGTTGTCGTTGTGGAACTGCCCGATAACGAGCGCGCCATGCAGCTTTCGGCAGCCATGACAAAATTGCTCGGCATTTCCTTTAAGACCTCCCCGGCTGTAAGTTTTGAACAGTTCGACAAATTGATGAGCTAGCAGAACCTCATACCTGATCGAAGCCGCCACTCCGGCTTCGATCGCAATGGAATAATGACTTTTATAAATACCGCATTGGATCGCGAGCCATCCAGTGCGGTATTTATAAATTGCCGTTTATTAAAGGATGCGGGGATGGCGAAATTAAAATACATTTCCCCATATCAACAACGCGGGTCCGAATAGTCGCAGGTTCTTAGGTTATTGTTTTTTACTTTTATGTTGTAAAATCCTGTAAACCATGATGAATAATTTTTATCAGCGAATAAAAGAGGGTCTCCTGAAACTGTCACTTTTGACGTGGGTCCTGGTGGGTTTTTTCGTTACCTTCCTTTTGTTCTTTATCCAACCCGTATTTTTTGACCCATCGCATAATATGCAATTTAATCAGTATATTCCCGTTTTATCTCCCATCGGTCATGATTTCAGGGGGATTGTGCTTCTTAGCTCCACTTGGCTGCACACCAGAACCTTCCCGCTCGTCATTTACCCGCCATTTACCCTGGTCTTTTTTGCGCCGTTTACATTATTGAACTATGGAGCAGGTTATAAGATCCTTACATGCATCATCCTTATTTGTTATATATTGACAACCTTGATCCTGCCTTTTTGGATGAGCGCACAAAAGAGCATATCTGCTCTCGCAATGCTCGTTTTCGTCACTGGCATGGTCTCATACGGTTTACAGTTTGAAATAGAGCGGGGTCAGTGGAATTTAATAGCGTTTACCTTCTGTTTGATCGCGATTTATATATTCCATCATTACCCGCGGCGCCGTGGATTGGCGTATTTGTTATTTACGATCTCAGTACAATTAAAACTCTTTCCCGCCATCTTTGTTTTTGCTTTGATTGAAGACTGGTCGGATTGGAAGGATAATCTCAAGCGGTTTGTGGGATTGGGGATTTTTAATATCGCGGCTCTTTTTATATTTGGATTGGATCCTGTAAGGCAGACAATCGGATACTACATAAATTTGCATGGGCTTATATTCGGACCCCCAAATAATATTTCGATCAGTTCCTTTGCAGCTCTTTTCCTGTCATCGGGTCTGTTGCCGCAACAAGGCTTTTTCTTGTGGCTTGAAGCCAACGATGGGGTCTTCCAATTCCTGCTGTTTGCTTTTTTTGTTCTTTGCTTTGTAATCATTCTGGGGCGGGCTTATAAAGGAAATGGAAGTGGTTTTGATCCCTTCGTTTTCATGGCCTGCGTAGTTGGAGCCTTGATTATTCCTTCAATAAGTTTTGATTATAAATTGTCCATATTACCGGCTTCTTTGGCATTATCGCTCCCGGCCATCCTTGAAAGACAGGGCGGTAGAAATAGATCGCTGGTTTCTTTGTTGGTTTTTGTTCTTTTCATCGTCTTTTCATCGACTCTATATTCGTATAGAGTGAAACCGGAAATAATACGAAATGACCTTCCCGCCTTGTTGGTCATATTGGCAATCTACACGATATTATCCTTTGTCAAATCAGATGGAATGGCAGAACCGTTATCGGATGCCAATGAAATCATTTCCGATGATCAATGAATTATCGCAAAACTCTATGGAGCACCATTGCCCGCCATGTTTTTTAAAAACCCCTTCAGATCGCCCTGCATCACATCCAGCGCCTCCAGTCTGGCGCGGTAAAGCTTTTCCTGGCCGTGGAATGTAAGGTTGACCAGACCCGCCAGGCGCAGTTCCTTCAGGTGGTGGGTCATGGTGGGAGCGCGTAAATTCAACCGGCGCGAAAGTTCGGACGGTGTTAGCTCTTCCTGGTTAAGATACCAAAGGATTTTCAAGCGTGTGGGGTCGGCCAGCGCCTTTAGGCTGATGAGCAGACCGTCTGGCACGAGTTCCCCGGGGATGGCAGACATGGTCGAGGGCCTGGCGCCCCACAGGAACATCTTTTTTTCATTATTGATCTTCTCCAGGCTCACGAGCGGCGTCATCCAGTATGTCGGGACGATGATCAGTTCCTTACCCAGTTCCTCCGTAAAGCGGACACCCTGCGAGAGTTCGGCCATAAGGTTGGGAATGGATAGCAGCCCTGCCAGTTGCTTGGCATGTTCCATCCCGAGTTCGAGCACGGGCCCCACCCGTTTTTCTTCCTGTTCGAAGAAGGCCTGATAGTAAGCCTGTAAGGAAGAAAGCAGCAGGTTCCCGAAATCCTCCGGGCGCACCCACCAGTTCAGGAATTTGATCAGGCTTTGTTCATCGGGCTTGTGCCCATATGTTTGCAGGATCGGATACAGTGTGGCCAGGTCGTTTTTATTCCAACTCCGACGTTCGGCGATATCCAACAGGTATTTGGATTCCGGTCTGTTCCCGGCATCGAGATCAAATATCACCCTGCCGCGTTGGACTGGCGGGATTTGCTGGAGTGCATACAAGACGGTAATGGCGTTCTTGGGCTGGGGCAGGCTGTAGAGCCAGGCCAGCGGGAAATGGATGAAATCTAAAGTTTCCTCGAGAAACGTTCGCTCGGTCGTCGGGATGCGCGAACGTATCTTGGCCGCCCAGGAAGGGCGCAAGTCATAGCTTTCAGGTTCGTGAATGACGAACAGGCTGACGAAGAATTCGTACGCGGTGCCAACGTCCCAGGAAAGGGTCGGTTCGGCAGCCGGTAAGTCATCCTCCGTCATGCGTTTTCCTTGCTTGTTTTCAAGTCGATTTGTCGTTTGGTCAATTTTTTATTCATTTTAACCAACAAATTACCTGTAAACAAGCCTTTACCCACACGCTTGGAAGACGCATTCCAAGCCAGTTGTTCTTCTACCTGTGCCGCAAGAGCCTCGTTCATTTCCGTT
>Ga0265340_10002303_pt1 | contig 10926 bp, 9 predicted proteins | sample 4CB225metaG_FD_202082 | JGI IMG/M metagenome (GOLD analysis project Ga0265340, IMG submission 202082) | Rhizosphere microbial communities from Carex aquatilis grown in University of Washington, Seatle, WA, United States - 4-CB2-25 metaG | ecosystem: Host-associated > Plants > Roots > Rhizosphere...
CCCGCAGCCTCACCCGTAACCAGGGCCGGTCGGTGCCGGGGAACGGCCCCAGCGGCCGTCCGGACCAGATCGCCCCGCCGCTCTCGCTGATCTCGGGGTCGACCCCGAAGAACAACCGGATCGCGATCGCCAGGCCGCGCGGGGTTCCCCGGGACCGGTGCAGCAGCCCGGCCGCCGCCACCCAGGCCCGGCGCAGCGTTGCGTCCTCGTCGTCGTCCAGTTCGGCACCGACCCATCGGCCCAGCCAGTCGACGAAGTCCAGCGGCGCGAGCAGCGGATCGAAATACGCCGGCAGGCAGTCGAGCACGGTGAGGATGGGAGCGAACAGACCGTCCAGACCGGCCGTGAACCGCTGTCCGAACTCGTCGTCGGCGTAGACCGCCGGCAGTCGCTCGCCGAGTGGATGCGGGCTGAGCAGGCCGGGCAGAGCCCCCCGGCGGGACCGCGGGTTCATCCGGGCCTCCCGTCCATTCCGGTGTCCTGGGCCGTCATTCCGATGCTCCGATCACCTGGACGTCGTGCTCGAAGGAGAAGAACAGCGACGACGCGGACACCGTGAGCGTGTCGGTGACGGTGCCGCGCCGGCGGGTCAGCGGATCGGCCGGGTACAGCAGCACCTCGTCCACCAGTTCGACTCCCGGCAGCCGCTGCAACGCGGCGAACACATCACCCGAGCGCAGTGGGCGGCCGAACGGCCAGCCGTTGCCGTCCGGGCCACCGGTCATCGGGTCCAGGTAGCCGTACAGGGCGTCCAGGGCCCGGGCCCGGACCAGCGGCGCCTGGGCCAGGCGATAGGCGTGCACCGTAGCCACGATCGAAACTCCTTGGTAGAAGGGCGGTCCGACGGCGAGCCGGGTGCCGAGCGGGCGGCGCTCGTCCAGATAGCGGGTGATCTTGTCGAGAAGCTGGTCGCCGGGAACGAGCTGCTCGAACCGGAGCCGGCCGCCGCGGTCCGGAACCGCCTGCGGCACCACCAGAATGCGCACCGCGTTCTCGCCCTGCTGCGCCGGATCCATTCCGAGGCAGACGATCCGGGCCGTCTCCGGGGCGGCCCGCCAGGCCAGTTCCTCGTAGTCGCGAGCGGTGACCGCCCGGTCCTGGGCCCGGAGCGTGATCGGCGCCCGCACGGTGGCCTCGTCCACGGTCTCGCCATTCACCCCGCCCCGCGCCGCCTCCCGGTTCTGCACCCGGGCCACGAACGGGATCGAGCTGCGCAGCACCTGCAGGGTGCCCCGGGACACGTTGCCGGCCCGCCCACCGCCGGCCCGGTAGCGGGTGGCCCGGATGAGGCTGCCGCGGGGCGGCACCGCGCCGTACTGCTGCAGGGAGCCGTCCGCTTCGCGAACCGCGGGGCCGAACGAGATCTCTCCGGTGGCCGGATCCAGCGTGACGTGCCGGTCCCGCGGACCGGACCGGGAGAAATCGTCCACCACCGCCCAGGGCTGCCAGCCGTCGGCCTCGGCCACCTCCAGCACCAGGGGCGGGTCGTCGGCGAGGACCGGAACGCTGGCGACCCGCAGGCGCTGACCCGGCGTCCCGGTGGACTCGCCCAGCACCTCGTCGCGGATCGCCTGGGCGTGCACGGCTGAGACCGTTCCGCCGATGGTGAAGGCGTCGGCCGCGCGGACCGTCGGTGAAGTGGTGTAAAAGGGCTGATCCGGGGCCGGGGGGACGACGACGCAGCGCAGCCAGCCGGCGTCCTGGCCGGAGATCCCGGTGGTGATGTGCCCGGCCGGAACATGCAGAATGACGTCGCCGGCCCGGTTCAGGCCGCCGGTGCCGTCCTCCTCCAGCTCGCATTCGCGCCAGCCGTCGGCGGTCCAGGCCTCCCAGCGCAACGGCGGCTGACGGGGATCGACGCCGACGCCGTCCACCCGGCTGTCCAGCGGCAGCATCACCGCGCAGGCCGGTATCGCGGCGGACAGCCCGAACAGCAGCGCGTCACCGGCCTGCGGGGGGTCGCCGAACACCGCTACATCCCGCCCGGAACGGACCTGACCGGTCAGATCGACGACGGCGACCGCCCCGGTCGGATTGTCGGAGTCGGCTTCCCCGGGGGCGGCGCCGGGCGGGTTGAGCGCCCCCGGCATCCGGGCCACCCGTTCCAGCGTGCAGGGCCGGATGGCCAGGTCGCGTTCGGTGCCGAACACCACCGCCTCGTCGGTCTCGGTGCGCTGGGTGGCCACCTCGGTGTCGGCCGGCAGGATCAGGGTTTCCGGTTGCGGGGCGGACAGCCAGAAAGTGACGTCGGCCCGGGCCGCGGTGGGTGGGAACAGTTTCACCCCGAGCAGGTTCAGGAAGGCCAGGTAGTTCTTGTCCGGCACCCGGTTGAGCCGGTACACGACCTGATCGGCGAGGTGGGCCACGGCTTCGATCAGGGTGACCCCGGGATCGGAGACGTTGTGGTCGGTCCACTCCGGATTGTTCTGCTGGATATGGCGTTTCGCGTCGTCCACGAACTGCTGGAAACGCCGGTCGTCGAGGTCGGGGGAGGGCAGTCCCATCAGGCACCACTCTCGGTCGAAGGGATCACATAGAACGGGAAGACGAGGTTGCGGGGGCTGTTCGTGCCCCGGACCGAATACCGCAGGTCGATCAGCAGGACGCCGTCGTTGCCGTTGTCCTCCTGCACCACCACCTCCTGGACCTCGATCCGTGGTTCCCAGCGATCCAGGGCCGACCGCACCTCGTACCGGATCCGGCCGGCGGTGGCCTCATTCACCGGTGCGAACACCAGATCGTGAATGGCACAGCCGAATTCGGGTCGCATCGGACGTTCCCCGGGCGCGGTGGCCAGCACCAGCCGGATCGACTGCTCGATCTGGCGCTGGCCCCGGGCCAGCGCCACCGACCCGGCGGCGTCGGCCCGCAGCGGGAAGGCCCAGCCGGCCCCGATGAACTGCTCGGCCATCAGAGCGGTATCCCGATCGGGATGCCGTTCGCGGTGGCCACCCCGAGGATGGTCACGGTCGCGGACTCGATGTTCGTGTTCGCCGCCGCCCGGATCCCGACCGTGGCCGCGGCCTGAACATTCACCGCGCCGGCCGCCTCGATGGTGGCCGCGCCGCCGGCGTTCAGGCTGGCCGTGGCGCCGGCGTTCAGGTTCAGGGCCCCGCCGGCGGACACCCCGACCCGGCCTGCGGCCTCGACATTGACGCCGGCCCCGGCGGCCAGGTTGATCGCCCGGCCGGCGCGCAGGGTCAGATCGCCTTCACTGGCAACGGTTACCGAACGGCTGCCGTGAACGGTCACCGTGCCCCGGCTGTCGATGGTCAGGCTGGTGCTGGTGCGGTCCAGGTGGACGGTGAGGGCGCCGTCCCCGGTCCGCAGCCGGACCCCGCGGTTTCCCGGCCGGGCGTCCAGCAGTTCCATCATGTTTCCGCTGCGGTCGGCCAGGCTGCGCCAGTTCACCTCGCCACTGCGCAGGTTCACCGGTTCCACCCGGTCCGGGTCCGGCGTCGGTTTGTCGAGGCCGTTGTACAGGCCGGCCAGCACGTACGGATGCTCCAGCGAGCCGCGATCGAAGGCGACCAGCACCTCGTCCTGAACGTCGGGCAGGATCAGCCCGCCGCCGCCGACCCCACCGAACTGCGCCACCCGGCACCAGTCACTCTCGTAACTGTCCGACAGCCAGGGGAATTTGAGCTTCACCCGGCCCATCCGCAACGGGTCCTGGACGTTACTGACCAAGGCGATCACCACTCCCGGCAGGGTCGGCGCCGGGGTGGGCCCGGCGGTCAGCCCGTACAGCGACCGGAACTGCCGCCCGGTCACCCCGACCTGGGTGGTGTACTGCCGGCCGGAGGCGAACAGGTGCCGGACGCCGGTGATCGTGTACTTGCCCTCGAACGGGAACCCGGCCCCTTTCAGCGCCACCGGGGTTCCGGGCAGCAGGTCCGGGTCGCCGGTGACCGTCACCTCCAGTTCGGCGAAAGCGCCCGCGACGTCGTGGGCCAGTGCGGTGGCGGCGTGCCGGACCTGTGACTGGGTTCCGTAAGGGGTCGCGGCGTCCACGAGCTGGGCCGGCCCGAATTTGCCGGTCAGCGTGCCCGGGGTGATGTCGGCCTGAATGTCGTCGGTGGTCGTGGCCGGGGCATCCTGAACCAGCGGCTGCTTCGTCTTCACGTCCCAGCCGCGCACGGTCACCGTCTTCACCTGACCGGCGGCGGTCACTCCGGCCCGGCTGTTCAGCGTGTTCACGCCGACCTCGAGCACGTAGGGGCTGCGCTGGGCCGGGGTCTGGTCCGAGGGTGCCGCCGTGGCCGCCCGCAGGGCGGTGAACTGCAGCTTCCCGAGCTGGTCGAAATACAGGTGGACGTCGTTCTCCCGGGCCAGCCGGGACAGGAAGTCCCAGTCGGTGATGTTCGGCTGGGTGGCCAGGTCGTACACCGTCGCGGTGGCGTCGATCGTGCCGACGCTCAGCCCGTTCTGCCCGGCCAGCTTGCGGACGATCTCGGCGGCCGTCTGGTTCGGGTACCCGGCCACCCGGCGGTTGCGCAGCAGCCGGTGACCCGGATCGTACCCGCGCACCACCACCGACCGCCCGGCCGCGTCGGCGTCCACCTCGACCGCGGTGATCTCCCCGGTGATCAGCGGTTTGCCCTTGGTGCCGTCGGTCACCGGCACCAGCGTCGTGCCGGCCCCGACGGTCAGCATCGAGAAGGTGCGCAGCAGGTCGCCGCCCGGATTGGAGAAGGCCAGCCGGAACGCGGCCGGCACGTTCACGCTGGCGTCCACCCAGGCCTCGAGCAGCAGATTGGCCAGCCGGGGCGGGATTTCCGCGCCCCCGAGGTTGACCTGGAGCACGCTGGTATACGTCTTCAGACTCATCCGCGGGTGACCTCCTCGATCGCGGGAAGCAGTAACTGCCGGCCGGTACCCAGCCGCATCGGGTCGTCGATGCCGTTCGCCTCGGCAATCGCCCGCCACCGGGCCGGGTCGCCGTACTCCTGCCAGGCCAGGGATTCCAGCGAGTCACCGGAAACCACCCGGTGCACGCGCTGGGCGGCCAGGCTCCCGGACGTCGGGTTCTGACCCTTGGTCGGCAGTGGAACCTCGGTGAGGGAGAGCTGGCAGGTCGCCCGCAGCGGATCGCCGGTCGCGGTGAACAGGGTGTAGGTCGCGCTGACACTCTCCACGTAGGCGACGAACTGGACGGTGCTGAACGAACCCCAGGCGAACCGCACCCACGGCGGCGAAGGCCGGTCGGTCGGCAGGCTCTGCGGATCGACCTCGCAGCAGGACAGCAACTGCTCGACGTCCTTGCGGACCTGGCTGGCCGCCGGTGCGGCCGAGCCGTCCAGGAAGACCTCGAGCTGCAGGGACGCCGGGTTCGCGCCGGAGAACTCGGGGGCGGCACCGCGGGCGTAACCGACGGCGGGCTGCGAGTTCCAGGACGCCGAGCGGGAGAGCTGAAGCTGGTTGGGGTTGAACTGGAACCGCACCTGGCTGATCTGCCCGCCCAGCCCACCTTCCAGGGTGGACGGCGGGTGATGGATCGCCAGCGTGGCCCGGACCAGGCTGGCGCCGTTCTTCGACCCGGCCATCAGCGGCCACCGGCATCGGTGAAGCCGTGGTGGGCGATCTCGAGCTCCTCGGTAGCGACCCCGGCCTGGCCGGGGTTCAGGCTGGGGCCGGTCCAGCGCACCGGAAGCACCTCGACCAGCCCCCACTGCGCGACCACCGAAAGGTCGGCCCGCAGGGCGGCGATCTGCGCGGTCGGTCGCTGGACACCGGTCACGATCGAGGAGATCCAGCCGGCCACCTTCACCGTGTCGGCGGTCAGGGGGCGGGTCAGGCGAATGTTCGAGAACGTGACCCGGGTCGGCAACTGCCAGACGAAACCGTTGTTGCCGCCCTCCTCGTGCTGCTCGACCTGTACTTCGGAGGCCAGCCCGTCGCAGCCGTGAAACAGCCCGAGATCCTGGCCGTCGATGGACAGCCGGAAGAACACGGTGGCGGCGGGATCTGTGGTCGGCATGGCTGCGGTCCTCTGCTGGTGGGGCGGATGTTCGCTGGTGGTGGCGCTGCTCGGCGGTGGGAGCGGTCGTCTCTTCAGCCCGCCTCGTCACGGAGCCGGCCGATCCGCTCCCGGTCGGCGAGCAATTGCGAGCGCAGCAACCGGGAGAGCGGGTCGAGCAGCGCGCGGGCGAGATCGTCCAGTTCCTGCGCCGAACGCCGGGGGGAGCTCCCAGTGCGCGGCGGCGGTGCTCCGGCCGGCCTCGAACCCGGCGCCGGCGCCGCGGCGTCCCGGCGTTGCACCGATGCGGCTGGCGCTGGACGTGCTGGGGCGGGCGTCAGCGGGGATGGCGCTGGTGGAGGTGGTGACGGGGGTGGTGGTGACGGGGGTGGTGGTGACGGGGGTGGTGGTGACGGTGGAGCCGGCGCCGGCCGTACCGGTGCTGGTTGCGGGTTCGGAAGCGGCCTCGACGGCCGCGCCGGCACGGGCTGCGGAGCCGGCATCGGGATGACTGCCGCCGGGGCCGAAGGTATCCGTAGCCGCTGGATCGCGAGCTGGGGCGATCCACCCGAACTCCCTCCGTGATCAGGCGCTGGGGAGGTTGCGGGCCGGCGCTTCGTCTCACCGGCGCGGTCATGACGAAGGGTGGGACGGGCCGAACCCGCCGGCCGGACCGGCGCCTGGTGTGGTCCCGCAGGTGGAGGAGGGGGGGTGGCCTCAACCTGCGGGGGCGGGGAGAGGAACGACGGCCGAACTGGCGGCAGCATCGTCCCTGGTGGGGGTGACGCGAAGGGGGTAGAGGGCGGGCGTGGTGCGGGGTGTGTGAGTGGCGCGGAAGGCCCGCCCGGTCCCGGGGCCGCGCGCTGAATCGGTGCAACGACGTCCGCGAAAGGTGCCGCCACTGGAGGTACCGGCATCGCTGCGGGCGGTGATGCAGCACCGTCGGTGATCTGGCCCGGAGTTCCCGTTCTGGCTTGTGCCGCCCGGGCTGGTGTTGTCCTGGTCCGCGCGGTGACGGGCTTCGCCGTCCCGGCTCGTTCCAGCGTTGAGCGTCGTCCTGGTGAAGGCGCCGGTGTGGCCGGCCAGAGCCGTCGCAGCGGTGCCGGCCGGGGTGGTGCTGTCCGCAGTGGTGTCGAGGGTGATGGTGCTGAGGGTGATGGTGCTGAGGAGAATGGTGTGGTTGGAGGTGACGGCAGGCGTGGTGAAAGAACCCGCTGCGCGGTGGTTCCGGTGACGGAATCGCCGCCGACCGTGGTCGAACTCGATCCCTGGGCCGGGGCGGCCAAGGATCGCCGGGAGGCCAGGCCCACACTCCTGGACGTCGCTGGGCGCCTCGCCCGGATTCGCTGGGCGATAGCGACCGGTGTTTCGATAGCGGCCGGTGTTCGGACCGAGGCCGGTGTCCGGTTGGAGATCGGCCCGGCCGGCCCTGGGTGATCGCGTGGGCCCGGGGTCGGAATGGCTGATTTCATCGGTGAGAGCAACGACTCAGCCGAATCGTGTGGCTGTGATCGGCGTACCACTGTCGAGCCCTGACTTGTCGAGCCCTGACTTGTCGAGCCCTGACTTGTCGGGTGCTGGCCTTGCGGTTGCGGGGGTGCTGGGGGCTGGATCGTTGGGGGTTGGGCATTCAGGCGCTGGACCGGTGTCGAGGGGTCGAAGGCGGGCGGGCCGGGGCGGGCCGGCCGCGGGGCGGAGATCGGTGGAGCGGGGGCCGGCGGAGATCCGGCTGAGTGCGGGGGCGGCGAATCGAGCGAGGGCGCTTCGAGGGGGGAAACCACCGATCGGGGCGTCGGCGTCGCTCTCCCCGGGGTCACGACCGCCGAGGCCGGCGCGGGCGGCGTGATCTTGGTGGCAGCCGGGGCTTCCTGACGTGGCCGGCCCGGTGCTCGGCGGAGATTCGACGGCTGTGTCGCCGCAGTGGCCGGCGGCGCCGAGAGCGGCGCGCCCAGGCCGAGGCGTCGTTGTCCTGTGACCGAGCGCTGTACCGGGTTCAGTGCCAGGCTCGTCGCGCGGTCGGCCGGGGTGATTCGGGGCGCCGGGGCGACCTGGGGTGTCGGGCCGACCTGGGGTGTTGAGGTGACCTGGGGTGTTGAGGTGACCTGGGGTGTTGAGGTGGCTCTGGGTGTCGAGATGATCTGGGGTGTCGAGGTGAGCCGGCTGGCGGCGGGCTGCTGACCGGTCGGCCGCACGAGCGGTTCTGAGCGTGACTTTGGCCGGGTCGGCGTCGACGACGGTTCCGCGGAACCGTCGGACCGCGCGGTTCCCGCGCCGGTGCCAGTCGAGTTGACGGTTCCGGTTGCGGTCGAGTTCGCGGTTCGGGCCGGGTCCAGGGTCTGGACGGGTCGCTGGGCTACCGGAGGCGCGGGCGAGCGGGGTCTGGCTGCTCGCTGTAGCGATCCGGAGTAATCGGATGAGCTGGACATTCGGTCCGGACCTTGTGTCCCCAACGGTCCCGCGGAACCGTTTGACGACCCGATCGGCGCGGTCCCGACCGGCGGGATCGAGAATGACATCGGACCGGGCGCCGACCTGGCCGGAGCGATGGGTGCCGGAGCGATGGACGCCGGAGCGTGCGGCTCGATCGTTGCCGCGCCGGCGGCTGCCGACCAACTGGAGAGGGTGGAGAGAGTAGAGGGAGAAAGTGCTTTCTGGGCTGGGGCTTCGATCCGGCCGGCCGGGGCTGTGCTCTGGACGGCGTGGCCGAGGAAGCCGTTGAGTGCCGGATTCGCGTGCGTGGCCAGGGCGGCAGCGAACCGCGTCGTCACAACCTGAGGCGCATTCCCGATCGTCCGCTGCAGAGGCGGCAGCGCCGGCCATTCCGGAATCAGCGCCTGGGCTGGCGCGGAGGCTGTCGTGCCGGTGCCGGTGCCGGTGCGCCGGTGGCGTCGTCCAAACCAGAACATGCCGGTCACGCAGGCCCGTCGGCGAGGCGGCCGGCGGCCGCGACGTACCGGCGCCGGTCGTGATGCTCGAGGTCCATGATGTCTTCCAAGCTCCAATGCAGATGGTGAGCTACGTACGCGATCTCGCAGTAGAGGCCGTCGGTCGCGTACGTCACGATTCCCCCAGGCGACTCCCGCCGAGTTCCACCTCGAACGGTTCGGTGCAGTGCGGGCAGGTCACCGCGGCCCGGGTGTGTCCCTCGGCGTTCACCTGCCGGTAGAAGTCCTGCAAGAAGGCCAGATCGGCGGCGAACATGTTCTCCACCACGCCGTCGTGCACGGCCGGCAGCGAACCGAGCTGGGTGATCACTCGGGCCAGCAGCACCACGGACAGGTAGGCCGGGTTCTCCTGGACGCGCAGATCGCGCAGCGGGACCAGTTCATCCCGGGCGGTCGCCAGTCGCATGATCCCGGCCCGGTGCACGGTTCCCGATTCGTCCAGATAGCCGCGGGGCAGCTCGAACGCGAACTCGGTGCGCAGCGGCGTGCGGTCAGCCTGCGGGGGCGGGCTTCCGGGTGGGCCGGAACTCCCAGGTGGGGCCGGGCTTCCGGGTAGGGTCGGGCTTCCGGGTAGGGTCGACGTTCGGCGGGTCATTCGATGGTGAGATCTTCGAAGGTGATGGTGACCTGCTCGGTGAGGGCGGAAGCGTCCCCGGCCCGGACGCCGCTGCTCTCGACCTTGCTGCACCAGGCATTGGTCATGTTGTAACGCTTCACCGGGTTGTACTGGTAATCCATCATCATGATGGTGGCGTTCTTGCGGGCCGAGCCCATGTTTCCGGCCAGCGAATCGTTGATCCAGTCGGTGAAGGCCGAGGACTGCGTCATGCCCCGGGTGACACTGCATTCGCCCGCCTTCTTGGTGCCGGGCATTTTCTTCGTCACCGGTCGGCCGTTGGCCGAGACCTGCTGGTACTCGATGACGTCCTGCTCCAGGGAGAGGCCACCGACCTCTTGCAGGTACTCGACGGTGACACCGTCGATCTGGAGGCCGAAATTGTGGGCGGCGAGGGCATCGCCGGGCTGAAGCGACATGGTTCTTCTTTCCTGATTGAGAGGGATGGGCTATTCGGTGAGCTCGCCGGCCGCACCGCCGGTGAACTGGGCCAGCTGGAAGACCACGAACTCGGCCGGTTTCACCGGCGCGATCCCGATCTGGCAGACCACCCGGCCGGCATCGACCGATTCGATGGTGTTGGTCTCGGCGTCACACTTGACGTAGAACGCTTCCTCGGCCCGGGTTCCGAACAGTGCTCCGGCCCGCCACTCGTTCACCAGGAAAGCCGAGATGTTGCGCCGGATCCGGGCCCACAGGGCCTCGTCGTTCGGCTCGAAGACGACCCACTGGGTGCCGAGCAGGATCGACTCCTCCAGGTAGTCGAAATACCGCCGGACGTTCAGGTACCGCCAGGACGGATCGGAGGCGAGGGTACGGGCCCCCCAGACCCGGATCCCGCGCCCGGGAAAGGACCGCACGCAGTTGATCCCGATCGGATTGAGCAGATCCTGCTCACCGCGGGTGATCTGAAGCTCCAGGTCGACCGCACCGCGCACCACTTCGTTCGCCGGAGCCTTGTGGACGCCGCGCTCGCTGTCGTTGCGGGCCCAGACACCGGCCAGGTGCCCACTCGGGGGAACGCTGCGTTTCTGCCCGGTGGCCGGGTCGAAGACCGACAGCCACGGGTAGTAGAGGGCCGCGTGCGCGGAGTCGAAACCGGCTGCATCCTGACGCCAATCGCGAATCTGCCGGGCGTTCAGGCCCGGCGGCGGATCGATGATGGCCATCCGGTCGCCCATGTTCTCGCAGTGCGTGATCAGTCCCACCTGCACGGATTTGACCGCGTCGAGATCGAGTTCGCCGCGCTGGTACGCACCCATCAGATCCGGGACGGCGATCACATTGACCGCGTCCAGCGCCTCCAGCCCGCCGAAACCGGTGCGCTCGGCGGCGTCCCCGAGGAACTGGGCCGGGGTCAGGGCGCCGTTGCTCTTCACCACTTCCGCCTGCCGGTTCCGCGGCGG
>Ga0265340_10002304_pt1 | contig 10924 bp, 5 predicted proteins | sample 4CB225metaG_FD_202082 | JGI IMG/M metagenome (GOLD analysis project Ga0265340, IMG submission 202082) | Rhizosphere microbial communities from Carex aquatilis grown in University of Washington, Seatle, WA, United States - 4-CB2-25 metaG | ecosystem: Host-associated > Plants > Roots > Rhizosphere...
CAAATTGACTGCACATGGTATCAAGAGTATATCCTTTATCAATGGTTTCTCGCGCGGCCTTGCCGAGGCGCTGCCGTTCCTCAGGATCATGTAGAAGCCGTAGGATTGCATCGGACACAGCCTTGGGGTCGTCCATGGGGACGATGGCCCCATTTTCACCGTCGTGGATTATCTCGTCCACACCCTGCACGGCCGTGGCGATCACAGGCAGGCCGTATCCCATGGCCTCCAGCAAGGCGTTGGGCATTCCCTCGAACCGGGATGGGAAGAGGAATAACTCTGCAAAAGACATCAAGAGTGGGATATCGTTTCGCACACCCAGGAGTTTTACTCGTTCCGAAATGTGTAGATTCAGCGCTTGATCTTCCAATTCTGGTCGTAACACTCCTTCCCCTGCGATCAAGAGCACAGCATTGGGGAACTTCTCGAGCACTCTGGGCATGGCTTGTAATAAAATATCGTGTCCTTTTTGATATCTCAAACGCCCCACACTTAACAGGAAGATATCGTTTGTACTTTTCCACAATTCGTTACGGACTCGCAGCACGTCTGCGGGATCGACTCTCGGAATTTCAATACCATTCGCGATTTTGATGATACGACTGGCATGCACACCCTCAGTTAGCGCATCCTCCCTCACACGCTCCGCAACGACCACCAGCCGTGTCGCGATTGGCGAATTGATCATGATAGCATGCAATCGTTCCAGGAAAGGAGGAAAACCTTCGATCTTTCCACGGTGAGATCCGATCCGGTTCGGGATCCCGGCCGCCCAGGCAAGCGGCAGTCCGATCAGGTTTGCATGATGCGTAAAAGATTCAATCGCAACATAACGTCTCCCGCGAATCAATCGAAACAATCGAAATACACCACGCAGGAAACAAGCCGCTTGGATAATAACATTGGCTTGAGGTGAGGCAAAACCTAGGTTATGGATTTGGAATGGATAAGTTGAGCTCCAATTGGGAAGTAAATTTTCCTTGTCGTATAGAAAAGCCACGGTTACAAAATAACCACGCTGGGTGAACCAGGTGGCCTGCCGCAGCAGGTTATTCTGTGATCCACCTGTAGCGATCTGTGAACCCAGCAGGAAAATGCTAATATCATTTTGGGGACGGGGAAAATTAGACATTTAATCTACTCAGGGTTGTTTCATGAAATACGCTTCAGCATTTTAGGGTAGGCTTATCGTGCAAGTTGGTCTGTTTTGGATTTATTATTAAGCCAGGATTCTGCAGTTCGCAACAGCCCATCACGGAAGATAAACAGCACTAATCCAAGTACACCGCCCAAATAAGCAACCGCCACCAGCGGGGGTCGAATCGGACGCGGCCACTCAAGTTCATACTTCCGACCGTTGTTGCGCGGGTCGGTGTTGTCCGATGACGAGAAATATAAATTACCATCCCATATAGAATAACCGCCGTCCCCGCTCTCTTTTATCGCGTCGCGCAAGGCATTCGGTGATGCGAGTGGAATTCCATTCTCATAAACAACCGCCGGAGATTCACCCAGGTCCGCCTGACTCATCCAGTTGATTCCCAGCGGTAGGATATATAAATGTGTTGGCTTTTTGGGCACTGCATCTATTACCTGCAGCATCGTTCTCTTTTCAGCAAAGGGAATGGTTATAATTGCCTGAGAGTATAAGCCCACAAAAACGGCCTGCAGGATTAAGATCGTAGCACCTGTCAGATAAATATTTTCAACCAGCGATTTCCGCCGGGATCTATAGAGTTCCATCACAATGAGAAAGGTGACTATTCCCGCTCCCAGCCCATAGAGCAGCCGAAACAGCAGGGTTATATCTGGGGATTGCTGGGATATCGTAAGTGAAGAGGAGCTGATAGGTGACCCGTTCAAGTAATAAAAATTGTATTGGCGAAGCTCTTGATTATCAGTTGGAGTGCTACAAACGCTGAACATCCCGGTTTCCAATGGATAATTGGAAATCAACCACACTTTATTATTATTAACGTCGAATCCCAGCGAGATTTGCTGGCCAGCTTGCAGGCTTTGTAACTCCTGACCCAGGAATGGAGTGTCAGAAAAGCTATTAAATAAGGCACTCTGAAAATCGCTTAGGCGGATAAAAGGCATATAGGATTCTGTCGCAGCCGAATCGGGGATAAGACGGATGCTTGTATTCCTGAACAGCGATCCCTGCAACAATTGTTGACCTGGCTCACACACAGCCTGCGCCGCTGGAGAGGCGAAACCCTTCGAGGGCCGCGCTACAAAATGCAACACGATCGGCGCAGGGATCGCCAAAACAATAAGCAGCGCTGAAAAACCGATCGCCAGTCTCTCAACATACACATAGGTCTCCTCAATGCTCGTATCTTCTCTTTGTTCCAGAAGCTTCTTACCCCATGAAAAGAGTGCATATCCCCCCTCCACTACCCACAATGCTGTGAACGGGATGGTGGCGGCATAAATGCGCATCCCATCCGAATCAATGGGAGGAACCAGGGTCAGCGAGGCAAATACGCCAAGAAAGGAAGCCAATACCAAAGCATGGCTTCCTTTCTTCCAATTTAATGCTGCAAACAGGAGGCCTGTCAACGTCAGGAACCACAGGATGACAGTCGCCTTTGCCCGGAACGAATATAAAGAATAAACGATAAATGTAAAAGCCCCGCCAAGCGGCGTAAAATAATCGCGATAGGAACCAAGAATACCTCTCAAAAAAAGAGCGGGGTCGGACCGGATTTTTTGAATAGCCAGGGACATGATTTCCGACTCATTATCATTTGGATAATCGGTTCCGGCCTGGGTCCAACCTTTGTTGCCGCTTGCCAATCCATATAAGGTGTAAGAATAATTGGAAAAGGGGATGCTTTGCGGGTCAGCAATAGCCTTAAAGAGTAAAAAATTAAAAACGAAAGGCAATATCACCACGATTATAGACAACCCTAAAGTGCGCCATAAACCGGTCTGGGGATAAAATGTCAATACAAGCCACAGGATTAGTATGGGTAATATAAAGAACGCACCCGCGCGGGCATTCAACGCCAGGCACAGCAAGCCCAATCCGGAAAGTGCATGCTTTAAACTTTTGGTCCGCGCACCGATCAGGAGGAAGAACATGGCCAAATTTCCAAATGCAAATCCCAATTGTTCGGTCATGGTCGTACCGGCAAAGCGTAAATAAAACTTATAGGCGAAAATTAATAGGACGCTCGCTCCAAATGCACTGTAGCTACGCTTCACCTCTTGAACCACTAACAACACTACCAGAGCATTTACCCACGTGAGTAGGGCAAGCGATACCATAAAGTTCCGGCCGGTAAGTTGCAATAAAACCGCCAGGAAAGCGGGGAAAAGCGGACGGCGGGCGCCAAAGGCGGTTAATAAAGATCCATTTAAGACTCGCTGGGCTTCTCGAAGATAACCGGATGCGTCGTTCCAGGGCAGCAGCCCGCCAATGATCTCACCATAATTAGGTGCAAATTGCCATTGATGGATCAAAAGCAGCGCAAATAGGGCGAAGACGAAGGCACTTTGGATCGCACCCCAGCTATTCCCCTTTTGACGTAAAAGCAGTGTGAAAATAGCCACCAGAAGCAATAAGATCATCCAGCCAGACTGGCTCAACGCCTTGCTGATAAAAGGCGGTGGTGGGATAACTAATAAAATAATATAAACGGCGGAGGCCGTTAATAAATTAACCAGTTGGACGGGTTTTGGAATTGTTCGGAGTCTCTTGAACATATCTTCGTTTTAGCTGGACTTTATCCATTTTAAAGCTGCAAAGATTCTTGAAACTTTATTTAAAGAAGTTTAACCGAAAATATTCGGAATTCTTCCATGTTTAAAAGGTTCTTCCCGGTTACCGGTTAATTGCGCGTTGCCTCTAACCATGATTGGAACATGAGCACGTCCCAGAGATAATATTGCCAGTTATGTTTATTGGATAAATGCTCAGCCCACTTTTCTCGTATGGGTGCCGGGTTGAAATAACCCTCCTGTTTCAGCCGGTTTTCATCCAAAAGCGATTCCGCCCATTCCTTTAATCCACCTCGCAGCCAGGAAGCAACCGGCATGCCAAATCCCATCTTGGGGCGCTCGATCAATTCTTTCGGTACGTAGCGATCTAACACCTGCCTTAAGACCCACTTTCCTGCTCTCGCGCGTATTTTATAGTCCAACGGTAATCGCCAGGCAAATTCCGCCACACGGTGATCATCCAGATATGGCACTCGACCTTCCAGGCTGACACCCATGCTGGCACGATCCAGTTTCACAAGGATATCGTCAGGCAGATAGGTGATTAGGTCCAGATACATCATCCGCTGTACAAATTCAGGGATAAGCGGCCATGCTTCAGGTGTTCGAAGCATAGTGAGAGGTTCATGACCTCCCATGACAACCGCGTCTGGTTGTGCCCAATGAGACATTGCCCTCAGGTAAACCCCTTGAGCGTCCTCGCTCTTGAGCATTTCAGACAAATAATATAACTTATCATTCAAGGCAAAAGGTTTGTTTTCTGCCAGGCTTAAGTGCGAGAAGAACCCGCCTGCCGCGCGGCGTAGGGGAGGAGGTACCCCTCCGATCAGACTCCAGACACTTTTTGACCGGGTATAACGGGTATATCCGCCAAACAACTCGTCGCCGCCGTCTCCCGAAAGGCTCACAGTAACATGCTGACGGGCAAGTTTGGAGACCAGATAAGTGGGTATTTGGGATGGATCAGAAAAGGGTTCATCATATAGGTTTGGGAGGCTTGGGATAACGGTCATCGCAACTTCAGGCGTGATATATAGCTCCGTGTGCTCCGTCCCAAGATGTCGGGCAACCGCTTTAGCATATACGGCCTCGTTGAAACTTCCCTCTTGGTAACCTATGGTAAATGTTCTCACGGGGAGTCGGCTTTGCGCCTGCATCAAAGCCACGATCGTCGATGAATCGATACCTCCTGATAAGAAAGCCCCCAGCGGAACGTCGGCGATCATACGCAGCCTCACTGATTCCCTTAACAAGGTATCCAGTTCGCTCACTGCCTCTTGTGTAGTTCCACGGAACGGATCCGCTTTCCCCTGCTCAACAGCCTCCCGCACCGACCAGTAGGTTGTTTGAGTCATATCCTGTCGTCCTCCACGGAAAGGCAGTGACAGGATGGTCCCCGGCTGTAATTTGTTGATATTTTTGTAGATCGAGCGAGGCGCTGGTATATAACTATGCCGCAGGAACAGAGACAAGGAATCACGGTCGATTGTCGCGTCGAAGGCTGGGTGGGCGCGCAGCGCCTTGAGCTCTGAACCGAACAGGAATACATCTTTACACCAGCCGTAATATAGCGGTTTGACTCCCAGGCGATCCCGCACCAGGTGAAGCACTTTCTGCTGGCGGTCCCATAACGCGATTGCAAACATCCCATTGAATTGTCGCACCGCAGCTTCCAGGCCCCATTGGACGAATGCTGCCAGCATCACTTCACTGTCCGACGTTCCGCGAAATGTATGGCCAAGCGATTCTAATTTTTCCCGTAATTCAGCAAAGTTGTAAACTTCTCCGTTATAGATCATCATATAGCGTTCATCGGCCGATTGCATTGGCTGATGACCGGCAGGCGACAGGTCAAGAATGGATAAACGGCAAAAGCCCAGAGCCAGGCCTGCCTCGGCATCAGCCCAGACTCCTTGATCGTCCGGACCGCGGTGGCGGATGGCATCAGCCATGCGAGTCACAGTGGGGATCAACTCCTCACTGCTAATTCTATGTGCAGATAAATCTATAAAACCAGTGATGCCACACATCAGTTCAACTCCTAATCAATTCACTTCAGTTTCTTCGCCTTGGCGTTGAAAGCGGCTTTAGTCATCTCTCATTCTTTCAAAGAAACTCAGTGCCGCGAACCGCTCTTCCCCTGAATCTTGTCAGCCAGATTCCTGCGGTTTTTGTCAGCCATTCACGAAAGAAAAGCATTGTCACTCCGAACAGACTAAACAGATATGCGATCCATTGCAGGGCAGGCGGAATGGGATGCGGCCATTCAAGTTCATACTTTCTGCCATTGGTGCGTGGGTCAGTATTATCTGAAGATGAGAAATATAAATTTCCATTCGATACTGAGTAACGGCCATTCCCATCATATCTTATTGATTTGGGTTTGGAGTTTGGCATTGCCAGGGGAACTCCATTTTCATAAACTACTGCGGGGGATAGGCCGAGATCAGCCTGGCTCATCCATTGGGTCCCCAGGGGAAGCATGTATAGTCCCCGCTCCACCTCTGCATTTTTTACCTGGAGGGTGATTCTTTGATCTGCAAATGGGAGGTGCAATATTGCCTGTGAGTATAAGGCGATAAAAACACCTTGCATAATAAGGATAATAATTCCGATTGCATAAATATAACTTGCCGTAGACCTATCTTTGAGTCCAAGACTGGCGATCACTAGAACAAAAATCGCAATAGTGGCACTCAATCCATAAAGCAGTCTCAAGAATCGGGTTACGCCCGGATATTGCTGGGATATCGTCAATGAAGATGCGCGAAAAGGCGCACTGCTCAGGATATTAAAACCGTAAGAACGGAGCGTCTGGTTAGCCGATGGATCGCCACAAGCCGTGAACTTCCCGCCCTCTAAGGGGAAGCTGGAAATCAACCAGTATTGTCCAAAGTTAAGATCATAACCTATCGAGATTTGCTGACCGGCTTGTAAACCGAGGAGTTCATCATCCAGAAAGGGATAAGACCTGGGGTTTTTATTTAGTATGGCGTTCTGATAATCGTCAGCTCTGATATACGGCATATAGGATTCTGAGGCAGCTACATTGGGGATCAGGTTAATGCTGGCATTCTTAACCACGAATCCTTGAAGTAATTTTTGGCCAGGTCCACAAGTTTCCTCTACTGATGTTGGATGAGTTCCAATGTCTGGTCGCACCAGAGCGCGCAGTAGAATTGGCGCTGGAATTGCCAGGATGACCAGGGTCGCTGATATCCCGATTGCCATTCTCTGAATAGGCAATCCGATCTCAGCACCGGCGCTATCTTCTTTTTCCTTCAGCAGCTTTTTACCCCATGATATAAGTGCATACCCTCCCTCCACAACCCACAGCCCCGTAAAAGGAATGGTGGCGGCGAAAGCCCGCATATCGTTGGCATCGATTGGAGGAACCAGGGTCAGGGAGGCAAATACTCCAATGAAGGAAGTCAACACCAACCCATGAATTCCCTTTCTCCAATTTAACGCTGCATAGACCAGGCCCGTCAAGATCAATGCCCAGAGAATGATATTGGCCTGTGATTGGAAGGAGCCGAAAGAAATAAATGTGAAAGCTCCTCGATCCGGTGTAAAGTAATCGCGGGTGGACCTGAGCATACCTCTCAAAAATAAAGCCGGGTCGGACCGGATCTTTTGAAGCGCCAGCGACATGACTTCCGACTCTGTTGCATTAGGATAATCTTGTCCGGCTTGAGTCCAACCTTTGTTGCCGCTCGCCAATCCATATAGTGTGTACGAATAATTGGAAAATGGGACCCCTTGCGGTTCAGCTATGGTCTTCAGAAGTATGGAGTTTAAAATGAAAGCCGAGGCGATTACGGCTATGGCCAGCACCGGCGCACGCCACGCAGCATTCTTTGTTCGAAATAGTATGGTTATCCAAACGACCAGTATGGGTAGAATAAAGAAAGCACCGGCGCGGGCAATCAATGCCAGGCTGAGCAGACCTAATCCAAAAAGTGCATGTCTTAAACTCTCGTTCTGCGCACTGATCAGCAGGAAGAACACGGCCAGGTTGCCGAGTGCAAATCCCAACTGTTCGGTCATCGTTGTACCGGCAAAACGCGCATAAAACACATATGTGAAAATTAAGAGAAAGGCTGCTGCGGGTCCGCCAAAGTTTCGTCTTATCTCTCGAACCACCAGGAGTACCGCGATGGCATTTATCCAGGTGAGCACTGCAAGCGTAACCATAAAATTTCCACTTGTGAGGTGTAATAAAACGGATAGAAAAGCGTGGAACATCGGTCGGCGGGCGCCTACCGGAGTTAATAAAAGTCCATGGTACAGTCGCTGCGCTTCTTGGAGATAAGCAGAAGCATCTGACCAGGGCTGCAGACCGCCTAAAATAAAATCATCGAATTGTGCGAACTGCCATTTATAAATCAGGGGTATTGTAAAAAGGGCAAACACAGAGACGCTTTGAATCCCTTCCCATAGAGCCTCATTTTGCCGCAGAAGCACTGCAAAAAAACCGAATAGAAGCAGTAGAATGAGCCAGCCGGGCTGGCCTATTACCCGACTAATGAAAGACGGTGGTGGGATAACTAGAAGGAGAACATAAACAGCCGAGGCTCCTAATAGATTAAGGAGTTCTGGGGACTTAGGAATTGCGCGGATCCTCTTGAACATATCTTTGTTTTGGTTTCTAAAAGTGCTATTCTGCGATACTCGATAATTTCAAAACCTTCATGGCTTGATCGGTGGCATTTTCAATTGAGAATTGATCCAGCCAATTTGGAGCGACTTGTTTTCCCCCTTTGCCTAGAACCTTTCCAATTGCTTCTGCAATGGCGGTTGCATCCCCCACTGGCACCAGGTCGCCATACCTTCCGTTATCAAGGATTTCACGCACCCCTCCGGGGCAATCTGTACTGATGACCGGGCAGCCGCAGGCGATTGCCTGGATCACAACCGAGGGCGATCCTTCCCATTTGGACGATAGGACGAACACGCTTGATTCGCGCATGAACGAATATGGGTTATCTACATACCCGTGTAGGTCGACATCCTTCTCGATACCCAACTGACGGGCAATTGCGTTCAACTGCGATCTTTTTTCTCCTTCTCCAAGGATGATCAATTTCGCCTCCATTTTCTTGCGAAGAATGGCAAAGGCATGTAGCAGCGTCTCAAAGTCTTTTTGTTCCGTCAACCGGCCGGCGCCAAGAACGACCGGTGGTTGTCCCTTTTTAAACCAGATATGCCCCGCATCTTCTCTTGCTTTGCTCGGCAGGTCGGATGTGACCACGGGATTTTGTAATATGTGAACTTTCGTAGGTGAGATTCCTGCGTATTCAATGATATCTTCTGCAACGTATTTTGAGTTGGCTACCACCTCATCAGCCCAGGGATACAAAGTGGACAACAATATTTTCTCCAGCTTTTTCTTGACGAAGGGACGCTTCTGGACGGAAACCATATTACCGATCCGTATAACCAACCGGGTATTTACTCTTGAAATCCTTCGTGCAATAATAGCCATCAAATTGGTTAGATCTTGTGTGGAAAGTAATACCTCCGGTCGGGATTGACTCAGATACCGAACCAACCCCGGCAGGCATACATAGCTATTTCGGGATCGTAGGTCCACGACCCGGACTTTTTCAGACAAAAATTTCAGATTAACACCGGTGGCGTGTACAAGCACAAAATCGACTCTTATACCGCGTCTAGCAAACCCATTTGCCAGGCTGGTCATCGTCTTCTCAGCCCCGCCGCCGGAAAGGTCCTGCATAAAAAATGCCACACCGATTCTGGGATTACTTTTGGAATTGTTCTTCATGGTTTTGAAAGCCATTGGTTCTTTTCCGTGAGTCCGCTTTAAAAAGGTCCTTCTATTACGAAGCTTGGTAAGAGAGTATTTTGAAAAGTCAAAATCGGTTGGGCCGCCGTTGGGTCGCCGAAAATTAAACGAGGCCTAACCTCAATTTGTCCGGGACAAAATAAATAGGTACGCTCGCATCGTACCCGTAGATATCTCCACGCTTCCATCCTCCCAATTGGCCTCAGCCCTGTATGTCATGGTGGGGACCAACTCCGCACATTTCATTCTGCGGGTTGAGATATCCAGAAATCCGGTGATACCGCACATAAAATACTATTTCCTCATAAAAACGTATTCATTACATCCGCTGTGCCCGCCCATGGTTTTTAACCGTTTTAGCTCGAATCCTCTCGAGGAGTAGAAGTCAAAGATCTGCTCGGGTTTGGCCACTTCAAACGGATATCCACCTGCCCAATCCACAATATCATACCAGGCCGACATTCCGCGTTTTTTACTATATGTGCGCCATGTATCGAAGGGTTTGCCGCGTAAAAAATCGCTCAATGTTGTCCGACCCCATTGCAGGATCAGCACTGGATAAAGGATCAGGAACCGTAAACTCGCAGGCAGGATATTATAAGTCCGCTTGATCTCCCTCCACCATTGGCTTAACTTCCCCTGGTCATTATAGATCGATATAAATAATATGCCACCCTTTTTCTTCACAGGGATGGTTGCGTTCTCCAGGGCACGCCACATATCACCGGTATGATGCAAAACACCCCATGCATAGACCACATCGAACTGACTGAGAGAATCGAGATAATTCTTATCCAGGGCGCTCCCTTGCTCTATTACCCAATACGGAACCGCAGGGAAGTACCGCTGCTTGAGTGCTTGAGTACAGGCCACGCATTGCAGATCATAATCAAAAGAATACACCCGTTTGGCCTTCAATCGCGTGGCAGCCAGGGAAAACAAACCGCTCCCGCTGCCGATGTCGAGAAATGTTTTGCCGGCCAATGTCTCGACCTGTAGCGATTCCTTGAGAGACCGTTCGGCTTCTGCGATCTGCGTTTCACCTACATTGTTGAGAAACTCGACCCAGTTTTTGCCAAACTTAAAACGCATTTCCTCGATTGTATGCTGGATATGGATTTCTGACATGATTTTCCTTGACCTGAAAGATGATAGGATTCAAACTTCACTAATAAAGGCAACCAAGGGATTTTTATTTCGCGGGCAAGTTCGTTTGGCCAAAATCGAGCCTTGGGTCCCGCCCCAATATTCATTTCGAAACACGTCAGACTCTGTCCTCATTTGTAGGAGTTCTCCTTATGGTTCCTGATGATTTCATGAAAAAACTCAAGTCGGGTTTCTTCTTTATGACCTTGATCGATACGGTTGGCTATCCCATCCCGATTA
>Ga0265340_10002305_pt1 | contig 10924 bp, 8 predicted proteins | sample 4CB225metaG_FD_202082 | JGI IMG/M metagenome (GOLD analysis project Ga0265340, IMG submission 202082) | Rhizosphere microbial communities from Carex aquatilis grown in University of Washington, Seatle, WA, United States - 4-CB2-25 metaG | ecosystem: Host-associated > Plants > Roots > Rhizosphere...
CGAAGTTCGAGCAGCCGACGTAACGGACCTTGCCTTCCAGCACCAGCTCATGCAGGGCCGCGAGGGTCTCCTCGATCGGCGTGGCCGGATCGGGAGTGTGGAACTGGTAGAGATCGATCCAGTCGGTGTTGAGCCGGCGCAGCGAGGACTCGACCGCCTTGCGGATGTAACGGCGGGATCCGCGCGCGTCCCAGTCGGGCCCGAGGGCCCCGCCCATCGGCAGGCCGAACTTCGTGGCGAGCACGATGTCGCTGCGCTGCGGACCGAGCACCTGGCCGAGGAAGTCCTCGGAGTCGCCGTAGATATCCGCGGTGTCGAACAACGTGACGCCGGCATCGAGCGCGGCCCGCACCACTTCCCGGGTCTGGTCGAGCCCGATCCGCCGGCCGAAGTTGTTGCACCCGAGCCCGACCACCGACACCACGAGGCCCGAGGTGCCCAACCGGCGCATCCGCATGTCGCTCATGATCACCAAGCGTATGGCGTCACCCCGCGGCGGCGACCGCCAGCAGGCCGAACGTGTACGCATCGTCGAGGGCTTGCCATGACGCGGCAATCACGTTCTCGTTGACGCCGACCGTGTCCCACTCCCGGTGACCGTCGGAGGTCCGGACCAGGACTCGGGTGATCGCGCCCGTGCCGTGGGCGCCTTCGAGGATCCGCACCTTGTAGTCGACCAGCTCGAACTCACCAAGCGTCGGGTAGAACCGCTCGAGGGCTTGCCGAAGCGCCATGTCCAGTGCGTTGACCGGCCCGTTGCCCTCGCCGGTCGACACGATCCGCTCGCCACGGACATGGATCTTGACGGTGGCCTCGGACGTCATCGCCCCGTCGGAACGCCCGTCGCTGATCACCCGGTAGGACTCCAACGTGAACGGCCGCGGCCGCGACGGGTCCACCTCCTGGCGGAGGAGCAGCTCGAACGAGGCCTCCGCTGCCTCGAACGAGTACCCCTCCGCCTCCATCGTCTTGACCCGGTCGATCACCCGCCCGACCACATCTCGGTCGACGTCGATCTTCAGCTCCCGGGCCTTCATCTCGACACTCGCCCGGCCGGCCAGCTCCGAGACGAGGATCCGCATGTCGTTGCCGACGATGGCCGGATCGGTGTGCTGATACAGGTCGGGGTCGACCTTCAGCGCCGACGCGTGCAGCCCCGCCTTGTGGGCGAATGCGCTCGCGCCGACCCAGGGCTGGTGATCATCCGGTGTGATGTTCGCCAGCTCAGCGATGGCATGACTGACCCGGACGAGCTCGGCCAGCGAGCCCTCCGGAAGGACCGGTCGATCGAGCTTGAGCTCGAGCCCGGCAACGATCGCGAACAGGTCGGCGTTGCCGGCCCGCTCGCCGTACCCGTTTGCGGTTCCTTGCACGTGGGTCGCGCCGGCTTGTACGGCGGCAAGGGAGTTCGCGACCGCGCACGACGTGTCGTCGTGTGCGTGGATGCCGATCCGGGTCGCGCTCGCCGCGTAGTCGGTGACAACCGCGTTGACGACGTCGGCCAGCTGACCGGGCAGCATGCCGCCGTTGGTGTCGCACAGGGCGACGACCTCCGCGCCGGCCTCCGCCGCGGCCGCGACCACCGCGAGCGCGTAGTCGCGGTCGAGCCGGTAGCCGTCGAAGAAGTGCTCGGCATCGAGGAAGACCCGGCGACCCTCGGCCCGGAGGAACGTCACGGTGTCGCGGACCATCGCCAGGTTCTCGGCCAGCGTCGTACGAAGGGCCCGCTCGACGTGCCCGGTGTGTGACTTGGCCACCAGCGTGACGACCGGCGTCTGTGCGTCGAGCAAGGCCCGCACCTGCGGATCGTCGGCGGCCACCGTGCCGGCCTTGCGGGTCGCACCGAAGGCCGCCAGTACGGCGTGCTTCAGGGTCAGGTCACCGGCCGCCGCCCGCTCGAAGAACGCCTTGTCCTTCGGGTTCGCGCCTGGCCAGCCCCCTTCGATGTAGCCGACGCCGAGCTCGTCGAGGCGCGCTGCGACGGCGAGCTTGTCGTCGACCGACAGCGAAAGGCCCTCCATCTGCGAGCCGTCACGCAGCGTGGTGTCGTACACGTGCAGATCGGTGGGGCTGGACACTGGTTTCCCTTTCGACTTCGACGGGCGGGGTTTTCCAAAACAAAACCCCCCGGCCCGGATCGGGCAGCGAGGGGTTGCGCGTCGGCTGGTGGTACTAGCCGACGCGCTCGCAAATGATCGTGGTGTTGCTCATCACGTTCCAGTGTTCGGCAGATCACACCGCCAGGTCAAGCCCGGCGCTCAAAGCAATGTCACATTGCATAGGCCTTTGCGGGGGTGATGTCACATTGCCCCCACGAAGTGCGGGGCAATGTGACATTGCTTTATCGAACCGTGTGCATCCAGCCGTGGGGGTCCGGGATCCGGCCGTGCTGGAGGTCGACCATCGTGGTCCGCAGCGCGTCGGCGACCGGGGTCTCGGCCGGCATGCTCACCTCGCCGTCGTGCCAGCGCAGCGTCCCCACCGACGTGATCACCGCGGCAGTGCCACAGGCGAAGACCTCGGTGATCGCACCCTCGTCGACGCCCTTGCGCCACTCATCGATGTCGACCCGGCGCTCCTCGACCACCCGCCCGTCCTCCGCAGCCAGCGTCTTGATCGTGTCGCGGGTGACACCGTCGAGGATCGTCCCGGTCAGCTCCGGCGTCACCACCGTGCCGTTGTCGAGGACAAGCCAGAGGTTCATCCCGCCGAGCTCCTCCACCCATCGCCGCTCGACCGCGTCGAGGAACAAGACCTGCTCGCACCCGTTGGCGATCGCCTCCTGTTGCGCGACCAGGCTGGCCGCATAGTTGCCGCCGCACTTCGCCGCACCGGTGCCGCCGGGTGCCGCGCGGGTGTAGTCCTCGGACAGCCAGATCGCGACCCGCTTCGACCCCTTCGCGAAGTACGCACCCGCCGGCGACGCGATCACCATGAACGTCACGTCCGACGCCGGCCGCACGCCGAGCCCGACCTCGGTCGCCACCATGAACGGGCGGATGTAGAGGCTGTCGTCCGGTCCGGTCGGCACCCACGCTGCGTCCTGGCGGATGAGGGCATCCGCGGCGGCGACGAAGTCGTCCACCTCGAGGGTCGGAAGCGCGAGCCGCTCGGCCGAGTGCTGAAATCGCCGGCCGTTGGTCTCCGGCCGGAAGGTCGCAATGCTGCCGTCCGGCTGCAGGTAGGCCTTGAAGCCCTCGAAGATCGACTGGCCGTAATGGAAGATGTGCGTCGCGGGGTCGACCTGCAGTGGTCCGTACGGGTGTACCCGGGCCTGGTGCCAACCGCTCGCAGGGGTCCACCGAACGCTGACCATGTGGTCGGTGAACGTCTGGCCGAACCCGGGCGCCGCGAAGATCTCGGCGAGCCGCTCGGGCGAGGTCGGAGTCGGCGTCGGCTCGACGCTGAAATCAAGGCCCATACAAAGAGATTAGGCGAGCCGAGCAGCGATCGCATCCCCGATTTGAGACGTACGCCGACCGGCTGACCCCGACCCGGCGTCGGCGCGCGCGGCCAGATCGGCGGCAACGGCCGCTTCGACCCGCTGCGCGGCGTGGTGCAGCGACAACGCGTCGAGCAGCATCGCCACCGAGAGGATGGTCGCGGTCGGGTCGGCGATGCCCTGCCCGGCGATGTCCGGCGCACTGCCGTGCACCGGCTCGAACATGCTCGGCGCAGTGCCGTCGACGTTGAGGTTGCCGCTCGCCGCGAGCCCGATGCCGCCCGCGATCGCCGCGCCGATGTCGGTGATGATGTCGCCGAACAGGTTGTCGGTGACGATCACATCGAAACGCTGCGGTTGCGAGACGAGGTAGAGGCAGGCTGCGTCAACGTGTGCGTAGTCGACCGTCACGGCCGGGAAGTCCGCGTTGACCGCGTCCACCGTGCGTTGCCACAGCGAGCCGGCATGCGTGAGCACGTTGGTCTTGTGCACGAGGGTGAGGTGCTGGCGTGGCCGGGCCGCCGCGCGGGCGAAGGCATCGCGAACCACGCGTTCGACGCCGTACCTCGTGTTGACACTGTTCTCCATCGCGATCTCGTGCGGGGTGTCGCGACGCAGCGCACCACCGACGCCGACGTACGGACCCTCGGTGCCTTCCCGAACGACCACCATGTCAATGTCGGACGTCGAGACGCCGGCGAGCGGAGTCGCGACCCCTGGATACAGCTTCACCGGGCGCAGGTTGACCGCGTGCTCGAAGGCGAACCGCAGCTTGAGCAGCAGGCCTCGCTCGAGCACGCCCGAGGGCACGCCCGGGTCGCCCACCGCTCCGAGCAGGATCGCGTCGTTGCCGCGCAGCTCGTCGAGCACGCTGTCCGGCAACGTCTCGCCGGTGCGGTGCCAGCGCGCGGCGCCGAGGTCGTAGTCGGTGGTCTCGATCGTCACGTCATCGCCGGCGACGGCTGCGTTGAGCACCTTCAGCCCTTCGGCCACTACTTCCGGGCCGATTCCGTCCCCACCGATGACCGCGATTCGCGCACGTGTCCCCACGGCGAGCGAGGCTAGACCACCGTCACGTCTGCGGGTTGCGTGACAGTGCCGGGTGCTGCTGTGGATGGCACCGCCGGACGCGCCGCCTGTGGATAAACTTTCCTTTGTTTTCAACGGTTTTTGGGGTTGATCTTGTCGGCGTCCGCAGGTATGGTAGGACCGTCATCGAACGTATGTTCGAAGGCCGGTGAGAGACTCACGGGGGTGAGATCGATGTCGGAACTGCTGTCGGCGATCGACGCGCTCGCCACCGTCGACGTGCACGATCTGGCCGAGCCGACGCTGCTGAGTGAGACCGAGATGCTGCTCCAGGCTCAGGCCCGGCTGGACGGGCTGATTGCGCTGAGGCTGCAAGCCCTTGAAGCACGCGACGTGACCGTGGCCGAATGCGGCCGGGCCGCCAAGTCCTGGCTGATCGAGGAACAGCACCTCACGCCCGCTGATGCAGCTCGCCGGATGTGGGTCGCCCGCCAGTTGCCGGCCCGACCCGAGGTCGCGGCCGCGCTGATCGCCGGTGAGATCAACCACGACCACGCCAAGGTCCTGCTCGGCTGCCTTGGCCAGCTCGACCCCGAGTGGCGGACCGCCGCCGGACCTGAGCTCCTCGAGTTCGCCCGCGACCACGACCCACGGCTGCTCGGCCAGCTCTGCCAGCAGGTCCGGATCCGCTCGGGCGCCGACGAGGACGCCGAGGCCGCCGCGCAATGCAAGTACGCCGACCGCTGGCTCACCCTCTCCTCGACCTTCGACGGCATGACCAGCCTCAGCGGGATGCTCGACCCCGAATCCGCGGCCACTCTCGGCGCCGCCCTCGCCCCGTTGATCACGTCGACTGGTCCCGAGGACGACCGCACCGCCCGGCAGCGCTACGCCGATGCCGTGGTCGAGCTCGCCCGCCTGGCGCTCGCCGGCGGCTCGCTGCCCGACCACGGCGGCGACCGGCCTCAGCTTCTCGTCAGCATCGACTGGGCCGAGCTCCGCGACGGGTTGCCCGAGCGCGAGGTGTCGACGGCGACGCTGAACGGCCTACCGATCTCCCCCAGCATCGCGCGACGACTCGCCTGCGACGCCGGATGGATCCCGGCCGTGCTCGGCGGCCCGTCAGAGATCCTTGACCTCGGCCGCTCCCAGCGCAGCTTCAGCCGCGCCCAGCGCCGCGCCGCCGCCCTCCGCGACCGCGGTTGCGTGTTCCCGCACTGCCAGGCCGGGCTCGACCGCTGCCAGCTGCACCACCTCGACTACTGGGAGCACCTGGGCTGCACCGATCTTCACAACAGTGCCTATCTCTGCACCTTCCACCACTGGCTCGTCCACCACACCAACTGGACCATCATTCGCAACGCCCAAGGCAGGATCGAAGTCCGCCGAACCTGACGGCTGAGAGCATGGCGAGGTGACTGGAGACCTCACCGACGCGCAATCTGACGCCGATGTGGCCCTGGCGGCCGCCTCGGCAGGTGCCACTGTGGCGCGACGGCTGTATCGCCGACCAGTCGAGCGGTTCGACAAGTCGCCGACCGACTTTGCCACCCAGGCCGACCTCGAATCCGAGGACGCGATCCTCGCGGCGATCCGGGCTGCGCGCCCCGACGACACCGTCGTCGGCGAGGAGCGCGGTGAGACCCGCGGCGCAAACGCCACCCGCCGCTGGCTGGTGGATCCGATCTGCGGCACGTTGAACTACGCCGCCGGCACCCCGCTGGCCGCAGTGAACGTCGCCCTCGTGACCCCGGACGGCGTACTCACAGCGGTGTCAGCGGATCCCATCGCCGAGGAGTCCTTCTGGTGTGACGAGCAAGGGGCGTGGGTCCGTCGAGCCGGCATCGACACGCCGCTCGAGCCCTCGTCGTCGTCGAAGCTCATCGATGTCAACTGTGATGGCGTCGGCAACTCCCTCGGCCCCCAACTCATGGCGGACGCCGACCTGCGCGCACGCTACGGATTGCGCGTGCTGTCAAGCACGCTGCAGGTCGCGTGGGTTGCCGCCGGGCACCGGGCCGCGTACATCACCGACGGGAGCCTGGAAGGAAGCGTTCACTTCACCGCCGGCATCGCGTTGTGCCGCGCCGCAGGCTGCGTCGTCACCGATCTCGCCGGTGATCCGATCTACTCCGGGCGAGGGCTCATCGCTGCAGCAGATCCGGCCACCCACCGGCACCTTGCCCAGCTCATCGGGAAGTACCTCACCTTGTAGGGGACGGGCGTCAGCACGAGTTCATAACAATCATGCGACGGCCGAAACCCGCGGGAAGATGTCGGGCCCGGCCACTAGTTTCGAGGATGTGACCAGGCGGAGCTGGGTGCTGTTCGGCGCGATGTGCGTGATCTGGGGACTCCCCTATCTGCTCATCCGGGTCGCGGTCCGCGATCTCAATCCGGCCACCGTCGTGTTCGCCCGCACGTGCATCGGTGCGCTGCTCCTCATGCCGGTCGTGGTCTGGCGCGGCCAGCTCCGCGCGCTGCGCGGGCACTGGCGCTGGGTGATCGTCTACACGGTGTTCGAGCTGACCGTGCCGTGGTACCTGCTGACCAGTGCGGAGCAACACCTCACCAGCTCACTGGCCGGTCTGCTCGTGGCCGGCGTTCCGCTGGTCGGCGTCGTCCTGGCGCGGATCGTCGGCGGCGGGGAGCCGGTCGGCAGCCGCCGGCTGACCGGGCTGCTGATCGGCGTGGGCGGAGTTGCGGCACTCGTGGGCCTGCAGGTGGGCACGATCGACATGGTCGCCGTACTCGAGGTGTTCTTCGTCGCGATCGGTTATGCAGTCGGGCCACTGGTGCTGTCCCGCCGGCTCTCCGACCTGCCGAGCATGGCGGTGGTCGCGATGTCGTTGGTCATCACCGCCGCGGTCTATGCACCGTTCGCGTTGACCAGCCACCCCGGCCACATCAGCGGCGAGGTGGTCTGGTCGGTGCTCACCTTGGCCGTCGTCTGCACGGCGCTCGCGTTCCTGATCTTCTTCGCGCTGATCGCCGACATCGGGCCGGTCCGGGCGACCGTCATCACCTACGTCAACCCGGCCGTTGCCATCCTGCTCGGTGTGACGATCCTCGGCGAGCACCTCACCGCGGGCATGATCGTCGGCTTCCCGCTCGTGTTAATCGGTTCGGTGCTTGCAACGACTCGCGGAACGCCGAGGACGGTCCGGGCTGCGCAGGCCGCGCCACCCGAAGAGGTGCCGGCCGCGGTTACGCCCGGTTGATCGCGCTCACCAGGGCGTATAACGACGCGGTGGTGATGCTCGGCGAGACGCCACAACCCCACAGCACCGAACCGCTGATCGCAACCTCGAGGTACGCCGCCGCCTGCGCCTCTTCGCCGGCGCCGGTCGCGTGCTCGTGATAGTCGAGCACCCGGGCATCGACGTCGACCTCGGCGAGGGCGTGCACGAGCGCTGCGATCGGCCCGTTGCCCTCGCCGACGATCTCGCGCTCCACTCCGTCGACCGAGACCCGCGCCCGGATCCGGTCGATGTCGCCGCTGTCGATCGAGTAGCCCAGCAGCTGCAGCGGTGCGGTCCGGTCGAGATAGGTCTCGCGATAGAGCTCCCAGATCCGTGCCGGGGCGATCTCGCCGCCGTCGGCGTCCGCGACCGCCTGCACGACCCGGGAGAACTCGATCTGCATCCGCCGCGGCACGTCGAGGTGGTAGTCGTGCTTCATCACATACGCCACGCCGCCCTTGCCGGACTGCGAGTTGACCCGGATCACCGCCTCGTAGCTGCGACCGACGTCCAACGGGTCGATCGGCAGGTAGGGCACGCCCCACGGGTAGCCCTCGACCGGTACGCCGGCGGCCGCGGCGTCGCGCTCGAGCGCCTCGAAACCCTTCTTGATCGCGTCCTGGTGTGAGCCGGAGAACGCGGTGTAGACCAGGTCGCCGCCGTACGGGTGGCGTGGGTGCACCGGCAGCTGGTTGCAGTACTCCACGGTCCGGCGGATCTCATCGATGTCGCTGAAGTCGATGCCCGGATCCATTCCCTGGCTGAACAGGTTCAGCCCGAGCGTGACCAGGCAGACGTTGCCGGTGCGCTCACCGTTGCCGAACAGGCAGCCTTCGACCCGGTCCGCCCCGGCCTGGATGCCGAGCTCGGCGGCCGCGACCGCGGTGCCGCGGTCGTTGTGCGGATGCAGGCTGAGCACGATGGCATCGCGGCGGGTGATGTTCCGGCCGAACAACTCGATCGAGTCGGCGTACACGTTCGGCGTCGCCATTTCGACGGTCGCCGGCAGGTTCAGCACGACCGGGCGATCGGCGGTCGGCTCCCAGACGTCCATCACCGCCTCGCACACCTCGACCGCGTAGTCGAGCTCGGTCCCGGTGAACGACTCCGGCGAGTACTGCCAGCGCACGTTCGTGCCGGACAGCAGCGACTCGGAGTACTTCTGGCAGCTCTGCGCGCCGCGAACCGCGATGTCGGTGATCCCGGCCTTGTCGAGGCCGAACACGACCCGCCGCTGCAAGGTCGATGTCGAGTTGTAGAGATGGATCAGGGCGGTGCCGCCGAAGCCGACGAGGGACTCGCAGGTCCGCTCGATCAGTTCCTCGCGGGCCTGGGTGAGGACCTGGATGGTGACCGTGTCCGGCACCACGTCGTCCTCGACCAGGGTGCGGATGAAGTCGAAGTCGGTCTGGCTCGCGGCCGGGAAGCCGACCTCGATCTCGGTGTATCCAAGGCCGACGAGCAGGTCGAACATCCGCCGCTTGCGCTCGGCGTCCATCGGGTCGATCAACGCCTGGTTGCCGTCGCGGAGGTCGACGCTGCACCACAGCGGCGGTGCGGTGATCACCCGGGACGGCCAGGTCCGGTCGGGCAGCTCGATGGGGGGAAACGCGGTGTAGCGAGAAGCCTTTGCCATGCCGGTCATGAGGGTTTGCTCCAGTTCGACGAGGAAACGGGCGGCAAACCGGCGCGCTGGTGATGACACAGCCGAACCCCGCAGCGGGGGGCCGGTCTTCTCGGCCCCGCTACGGGCAGCTAAGGAGCAGCAACGAACTCATTGCGATAACGGTAGCAGGCGAGCCTGCCAGCGGTCGCGGACGACGACGATCACCGCGAGCAGCACCAGCGCCGCGATCCCGTCGAGCCAGTAGTGGTTGGCGGTCACGACGATGACGTACGACGTGAGGATCGGATGCAGGACGGCCAGCCAGCGCCACCGGCTCGTACTCACCGAGATGATCGCCGCGGCGACGATGACCGCCCAGCCGACATGCACCGAAGGGATCGACGACAGCTGGTCGGTGATGCCCTTGCCGAGCGCGCTGTAGACCGACTGGTGATAGCGGTCAGCGAGGTCGACCATGCCGAAGCTGGGGATCAGCCGCGGCGGCGCGACCGGAAGCAGCCCGATCAACAACGAAACCCCGGTGAAGACGACGACCAGGTTGCGCCAGCGCGGGTACACGTCGCGGTGCCGCCAGAGCAGCCAGATCAAGGTCGCTGCCAGCAGCGGGGCGTGGGCGTACTCGTAGTAGCCGTTGCAGATCTTCGACAGCGTGACGTGCGACAGAACCTGCCGCTGCAACGTCGCTTCACTCGGCAGATGCAAGGCTCGCTCGAGGTTCCACACCCAGCGACCGCGGCCGAACGCGCCCGCCTCGTGGAACAGCGAGACCCGGCCGACGACCCGCCAGACGATGAACAGGATGTTGAGCACGATGAAGTCGCGCAGGATCATCGGCCAGTCGCGACTCACCCGTCGCTGTGGCCGCGCCGGCGCGAGCGCCAGCCCCTCGCCGAAGGCGCGCCCGCACGAGGTGCAGACATCAGCCGCCATCGGCACCCTGGCGCGGCAGCCGACGCACACCCAGCCGGGCGTGAGGGCAACATCGGTCACCTACGCCGTATCGGCCAATCGGGTGACCCACCTGAGCGTCGCAGGGTGATCACCGAAGGAACTGAGCGACCGCGTCCCTGAACTGATCGGGGGTGTCGACCCACGGGTAGTGGGCGGCGTCGGGGATCTCGACCACGGTGGCGTTCGGCAGGCAACCGGCGACGATGTGGCCGGCCTTGACGCCGGTGAGTCCGTCGAGGTCGCCGACGATCACCAGCGTCGGCGCCTCCACCGCGCGCAGTGCGTCGAGGAACGACTGGCCCTCGGACCGGAACGACTCGGACGCGAAGGCCGCCATCGCCCGAAGCGACATCTGCCCGTCGGTGGAGGCAGCGTGCGCCTTGGCGCGCTCGTCCCAGCGGGCGTAGCCGAAGACCCGCAAGTCCCGGTCGATCCGATTGCGACGCTGTGGTGGCAGCTGCGCGACCTCCGCCTCGATCGCCGCCGCTTCGGCGTACCACGGCTCATTCGACCGGCTGGCCCGGATCCGCTCGATGTCGTCCCCGATGTCGCCGAACCCGCGCGCCGACGGCGTGACGAGCACCAGCCGGGACAACCGGTCCGGATGGCGGGCGGCGTAGACCAGCGCGACGA
>Ga0265340_10002306_pt1 | contig 10922 bp, 8 predicted proteins | sample 4CB225metaG_FD_202082 | JGI IMG/M metagenome (GOLD analysis project Ga0265340, IMG submission 202082) | Rhizosphere microbial communities from Carex aquatilis grown in University of Washington, Seatle, WA, United States - 4-CB2-25 metaG | ecosystem: Host-associated > Plants > Roots > Rhizosphere...
AAGTGACGGTGCCGGTACCTTTAAGAGCGATGTTTCCGTTTAATTTGTTGATAGCTTGGAGGATTGAATCCGTGGCTGCTACTGTGCCCGCTCCACTTACATATCCGGTGAGTAATTTTCCGGTGACCCCGGCATCAGTGAAAGAAGCTGTGGGTAAGGCATTGTCCGCTTCTGTTCCTTGAGCGGATGTGGCGTAGGCCGACGAGGCGGTGAATGCGGCGGAACCTAGAGCACTTGTAACTGTATTTAAGTTTGCAACTGTCGCAGTTAAACCAGTAAGGTTTCCGGAAATAACCATATCACCGCTTCCCAGGATTGAAGTTCCATTTATTGTTTTTATATTTGTGCCGGAAACCAAAACATTTTGTTTGCCATTAAAAGTATTCCAGTCAGTTGTAGAAAGATACCCGCTATTTGTAGTATTAGCAACAGGAATACTAAATACTCCTGTAGTATTGTTATAAGATAATGGAGAAGAAGCTGATAAATCTGTCAAAGAAATTCCACTACCACCGCCACCGCCGGAAGCCGCAAAAGTTATAGACTTTGCAACATTATCAGTGGTAATAGTCATACCTGAACCAGCTACCAAGGTAAGAGCCTGAGTAGTTGAACTTGGTGTAACGGTTGTTTGTCCTGACACAGGAATACTAGAAAAGATGTTCTGGTCTCCCGTATTGTTTCCTGAAAGAGTAATACCACTGTCTTTAATAAGTTCGCCTGTTGTACCATCAAAAAATACAACATTGCCATCTACTGCTCCCGATGGACCAACGACATTACCGGAACCTCCGCCACTGCCGCCTGTGCCTGTGGAAGCGATGCTTATGTCATTACCAGTTTGAGTAAGAGTTATATTTGTTCCGGCGGTCAAAGTAATTGCACCGGTCAAAGTAGCTGCCCCTGTTTTATTGATACTTGTAACAGCGGAAGTAAGATAAGAACCTGTCGCTTGTTTCAGCGCCAGTTGGTCATACAAAAGTTTAGCGCTCGGATATTGTGTGTCCGTGGAATCGCCGGAAATAGAAGTAACTTTATTTGTGGCGTTTTCCGGAACATACGAAATGCTTGAATTTAGAGTATTCCAACTATTTGTGTCTTGTCCCGGATTATCAACATTGGCGATAATTGAATCCCCAACTTGAATTGGCCCGCTCCCTAATGTACCAGCAACAGAAACAACCCAAGTATCTCCTTTTAAAACTGCGCCATCAGTTCCAGAACCGCCAAGAGAAGGATAAGCATTTGAAGAAGCATCATATCCTCCTCTATAATTGAGTAATCCCGTCACTAAACTATCGGTATAATCTTTAACCGCTTTGACGGAAGGATATTTTGTATCAGAAGTCGCGTCTTCCGCTATGCTGGTTGATTTGTTTGATACACTTTCTTTTGCATCCAAAGCACTTTGTAAATCTGTCTGACTGGAAAGTGTTCCGGTAATAGAACCCCAAATGCCTCCGCCACTGCCGGCACTAGCCCAACTTAATATTCCATTTCCTGCGACATCTTCCAGGAAAGTATTGGCTCCCCCTAAAGCGGTAGGAAAAGTAAGAGTATACGGAGTAGAAGTAATGCCAGACTGCAGAGTTATGGAATTATTATTTGTGGAATTATTAAAAATAATACTTCCGGTCGAGCTTGAACCGGTACCTAAAGTAAGCCCTGGTGATGAAATATTTCCGGAAAGATTAAGCACCCCGGAATTTAAAACCGGAATTTGATTACCGGTAGGGGTCTGTGACGGAACAAAGCCATTGACCGTATTTGAATTAAACGCATACGCGGTAGAAACGATTCTCTGTCGCGGACTAAGGGTTTCAAAAGAACTTACTGAAGCACAAGACCCAGAAATAGAAGAAGCAACATCTATGTTCAAATAAACTTGGTCAGTGGTACTAAAATCAAAATTAAGCGCATCCCCCCCCGCTCCAGTATCCCCAATATCCACATTAAAAATTCCATTTTTCACATTAACAGTCATTTTAGAGGGCGTTCCAGCCGGCCAAAGTTTAGTGCCAGACCCTACGGTCGCGGTATCATAAAGTGAAAATTTAAAACAATAATTTGTCCCGGAAGGACCTCCCAGTAAATTTCCAGATGAATCAAGTAGTCTACCTTGGTGATGCAAAAGAGAGGGCACACTAGCGGCAAAAGCCGCGTTAAAAATTAAAATAGAAACGGAAAAAAATACTCCTAACATCAAAAAGGCACTTTTTTTATAAAAAAATTGTTGTAGTATTTTTTTTATATTAAATTTCATTTTATAGTGAGCAGATAAGCTCCTCACTATATGTATATTATAGGATAAAAACATAATGCAAGCAATAAAAAATGTGCTAAAATGACACCGCATGGAGTTAGCTGATAAACTTGAAGTAAAATTTCGATTAGACGAGACCCAAAAGAGAGCTCTGCGCAGGTTGAATCTTTTTTCTGTTCACGATTTGCTCTTTCACTTCCCTGTCAGATACAGCGACATGAGTGAAATAAAACAAATAGTGGAATTGGTCCCCGGAGAGATAGCAACCGTTTTCGGAAAAATTTCAAAATTAAAAACCAAAAAGGGATACCGGTCCAAAATTCCCATGGGCGAAGCGGAAATAGAAGATTTGTCCGGGAAAATAAAAATCGCCTGGTTCCACCAGGCATACTTGGCGAAAATGATTCACGAGGGTGATAATATTAAACTTACCGGGAAAGTGACGGACGGTAAATATGGAAAATACTTGGCAAATCCGGAATTTGAAAAGGCTCCCAATATGCCCATAGACTCGCATGACACTTTGTTTACCAAAGAAGGGGCAAACAATCAGGGATATTCATTTCCTATTTACCACGAAACAAGAGGCATAACTTCAAAATGGTTCTACCACGCCATAGAAAAAATATTGAGGGATAAAACTTTGGATAAAATAGAAGATTATATTCCGAAAGACATTTTGAAAAAATATAATTTGCCGACACTGAAAACATCCTTAGTCTGGATTCACAAGCCAAAAAATGCACGTGATGCTGAATCAGCCCGAAAACGGTTCGCCTTTGAAGAAGTTTTCTGCATCCAGTTGGAACGCCAGCATGACAAATTTGAATATAAAAAGAATAAATCTTTCAAAATAAAGAGGGATTTGAAAGACACTGAAGAATTTGTAAAACGTTTCCCGTTTTTGCCGACTGATTCTCAAAAAAAATCTATCCAAACAATTTTGGACGATATGGTAAAAGATTTCCCTATGTCCCGGCTTCTTGAAGGCGATGTGGGGTCCGGGAAAACAGCGGTGGCTGCCACGGCGGCATACACGACAGTTATGCAAAAACCAAACGGACAGAATTTTGGCAATCTGCAAGTCGCCTATATGGCGCCGACGGAAATTTTAGCTACTCAACATTTCGAATCTTTTATAAAATATTTTAAACATCTGCCAATTAATGTCGGACTCATCACCGGTTCCGGTTGCCGTAAATTCCCCTCCAAGGTAAATCCATCAGGCTGGACGGACATTTCTAGAGCGCAACTTTTGAAGTGGACTGCAAATGGAGAAATACCAATTTTGATAGGCACGCACGCTTTAATACAGAAATCCGTTAAATTTAAAAACCTAGCACTAGCGGTGATAGACGAACAGCACCGATTCGGCACGGCGCAGAGAAGAAAGTTGGTCCGCAAAGATGGCGTGGCTCCCCATCTGCTTTCTATGACAGCCACGCCTATACCCCGCACCTTAGCGCTAACAATTTATGGCGACTTGGACCTTTCCCTACTGAATGAAATGCCGGCGGGTAGAAAAGAAATAATCACGGAAATAATTACACCAAACAAACGAGCTGAAACTTATGAAAAAGTCAGAGAAGAATTAGTGCGGGGCAGACAGCTTTATGTGATATGTCCCAGAATAAATGAGCCAGACCCTGAAAAAGAAATGGCAGTCCTTGCCAAGTCCGCTGTAGCTGAAGCAAAACGTTTGAAAAAAGAAATTTTTCCTGAATACGAAATAGGAGTGCTTCATTCAAAAATGAGCAAACAGAAAAAAGAGGAAGTTATGAATAAATTTGTTAAAGGAGAATTAAATATACTTTGCGCCACTTCCGTGGTGGAAGTCGGGGTAAATGTGGAAAATGCGACCGTCATAATCATAGAAGGCGCGGAGCGTTTCGGCCTAGCTCAGCTTCATCAACTTCGCGGACGGGTAATAAGGAGCAACCATCAGGCTTATTGTTATGTTTTTGCCGACGCCAAAAGCGACAAGACAATCCGAAGATTGAAAGCCTTAAAAACCGCCAAAAATGGTTTTGAATTGGCGGAGTTGGACCTGACATTGCGCGGTTCTGGAGAGCTTGGAGGTACAAAACAATGGGGCATTTCGGACCTCGGTATGGAGGCCATAAAAAATATCAAAATGGTTGAAGCCGCCCGCACTGAAGCCATCCGCCTGATAACTGATGACCCAGAACTTTACAACTATCCCTTGCTGAAGAATAAAGTAAAAGAGAAAACTAAAGAATTCCACTTCGAATAAAGCCGGAGACCTACCCGCAATGCTTTCAGCATAGCTGATGCAGGCGGGGTTTCATTTTGAATAAATTAAATTAAACTCAAAATAAATTGAGTCAAAAAAATTAAACCAGTAATAATACCAATTACTCCAGAAACAATTCCAATCCAAAAAAATATTGGATGTTGTTTTTTAATATGCTGAATATTTGTATAGATATTTGTTCGAATAAGTTTATTCTTTTCACCGTCCATTATCACTTGTCCATAAATTTTTGAATCAATAATGGAATTATTTTTTGCTGTTTTTTCAAATTTTACTGCCAAATGTTCTTTTTCCATAAAGTTTTGTTAAATAATCGATTATTAATTGCCTAGGTTTTCTTGTCGTCACACATAAAATTCTGCTGAATTTTTGCGCGACCCCGACTCAGCACCTTCGTGCTTCCGTCTCGGACAAGTTAAAAACTTTATAACATAAACTTTCTAACTTGTCCGCCCTCTACGATTCGAACGTAGGACCCTCGAGGTATAAGCTCGATGCTCTAACCAACTGAGCTAAGGGCGGATTGTTTTTAATACTACAAAATTAAGCGATTTTTCGCAAAGAAATTAACTTTTTATTTCCAACTTTGCATCATCGCGTTTCTTTGGTATTATGCCGTTAGCGATAATAATTTTGTCGTATTCTTCCTGTTCCAGAGTTTCAACTTCAATAAGTTTGTGGGCTATCGCGTCCAGCGCTTTTTTGTGTTCGCTTAAAACTTTCTCGGCTGATTTTATACCGTCATTTATTATTCTTGAAACTTCAGCGTCAACTTTCGTTGCAACTGTTTCAGAATAGGAATCTTCCCTGACCTCTCCCCAATTTAATTTTCCTCCGTCATTTCCGAAAGTCACCGGCCCAATGACATCCGACATTCCCCATCTCGTGACCATAGCCCGGGCCAGGTTCGTAGCCACCTGTAAATCACTCGATGGTCCTGTAGTGATGTCTCCGAAAATCATTTTTTCGGCAACATACCCGCCGAGCGACATCGCAATATCGTCTATAAATTCTTTTTTGGATTGTAAACGTCTGTCTTCCAGAGGCAATTTCAAAGTGTATCCTCCGGCATTGCCCCGAGCGATGATGGAAACTTTATGCACCGGGTCGGCATTGGGTAGTACGGACGCCACGAGCGCGTGTCCCGCTTCATGATAAGCGGTTATTTCTTTTTCTTTTTTGGAAAGCAAATGGCTTTTCCTCTCGGGACCCAACATCACTTTTTCTATGGCCCGAATCAAATCAAATTGAAAAACTTTCTTGCGGTTTTCTCTGGCCGCCAAGATCGCTCCTTCATTCATCAAAGAATACAAATCAGCGCCGGAGAATCCGGGCGTTCGTTCGGCAATTAACTTCAAATTCACATCTTCGGCTAATGGTTTCAATAATGAATGGATATTTAAAATTTCCTCGCGGTCTATGCGGTCCGGCAAATCAAGCAGCACTTTTCGGTCAAACCGTCCCGGGCGGATAAGGGCGGGGTCCAGCACATCCGGTCTGTTGGTGGCGGCCATCACAATCACTTTTTCGTTGGGTTCGAAGCCATCCATTTCAACTAAAATTTGGTTTAGGGTTTGTTCCCGTTCATCATTGCCTCCTCCGAATCCTCCTCCCCTAGTGCGTCCTATGGCGTCTATCTCATCCATAAAGATAATTGCCGGCGCGGCTTTCTTGGCCATTTTAAACAAATCACGCACGCGCGATGCTCCGACGCCCACGAACATTTCCACGAATTCCGAACCTGAAAGATGAAAGAACGGTACTCCAGCCTCCCCCGCCACAGCTCTTGCGAGCAACGTCTTGCCTGTGCCCGGCGCGCCGGTCAAAATCACTCCTTTCGGAATTCTCGCTCCGATATCCAGAAATTTTTTAGGATTCTTCAAAAAATCCACGATTTCTTTCAATTCTTCTTTTGCTTCTTTGCATCCGGCCACGTCTTTAAAGGTCACTTTATTATTTTTGTCATTCGGGTCTGTAATGCGAGCTTTGGACTGACCGAAAGAAAATGCCTGCATACCCGCGCCTTTTACTTGGCGTGAAAGATACCAAAAGAAAAATATAATAAACAGGACCGGCAAAAGAAAAGGCATTATATTCATAACCCAATACCAAAAACCGCCTTCATCTTTTACTTGTATATTTGCTCCCGCTAAAACTTCCGGCTTCACTCCATAATTAAATAAAGTCTGGGAAAGAGAAGATTCCACTTCTTTTTTAGAAGTTTTTACCGAATCGTCTTTATATGTGATTGTCAGTTTATCTCCTTCCACCACGATACCCTTCACATTTCCCGCTATAACGCTTTTTGCTAAGTCAGAAATAGAAACTTCTGGCACATCTTTTGAAACACCGGATATCATCAAATAAAGAGCCGTGATGGTCATAAAAATCAAAATAGCTCCCATTATACTGCCTGAAAACTTGGGGTTTTCTTTCCTCTTTTTGCCTTTATTTTTAGGCTCTTTTTGATTTAAAAAATTAAAATCCATGACTCACTATGATAGCACAAAAAGCTTAAAAATTAAAATTATATAAAAATAAACTTAGCGGTGGAGATGGCGGAAATTGAATCCGCGTGCAGAAGGTTTTTGTAAAAAAGTCCACATGTGTGGCTCGTTTTTGTTTTAAATTAAAAAATTCTTAAACGGGCAAAATATTTTTTAATCGATTCCCTTTGTTTCGGAAAAAAGTCAGGACCTCTTTTTTCCTATCCCGACAATATTATGCCCAACTCTCATATATCGGAAGTCTATGAGAAGGACACGAGCTTACGCTAAAGCGGAAACTCGAGCGAAAGCAAAGTCCGCCATACCGAAGTATGGAGAAACTAATGCTTTAGCTTTAGAAGCTAATTTTGCAATTAACATTTGAACGAATTTTAACGAGATTGCGTCCATTCTCGACATGCATCTTTACAAGTAGACCCACTGTCTATGCCTTGCATCCCCAAATTTTGTTTTCAACGATCCTTTATTTCTCTTCTAATCTCGCGGTCAGTTTCGCGCTTTTTAATGCTTTCCCGCTTGTCTTGTTTTTTCTTGCCTTTTACTAAAGCGATTTCCACTTTTATTTTTCTGCCTTTATTATACACCGAAATCGGCACTATTGTCAAACTCTTATTTTTCTCACTGCCGGCCAGCGTGGCTATTTCTTTTTTGGTAAGCAAAAGTTTTTTGTTTCGGAGAGGGTCGTAATCTTTCGGCATATTATTCGGCTGATAGGGCGGAATACTCGCATTTATTAAAAAAGCTTCCCCACCCCGGACAACAATAAAAGCGCCCTCCAAGGACATCCTGCCGCCCCTGACAGATTTGACTTCCGTGCCAAAAAGCTCAATACCCGCTTCGTATTTTTCCAAGATTTCGTAATTGAAATATGCTTTTCTGTTTTCCGCGTAATGAGCCATATTTATATATTATCATATCTTCCATATTTATATTTTCTTATAAAGTTGTGATAAAATAGACGGATATGCCGTTAAAACCAGAATTAAATGTTTCCGGATACAGAGGAATATGGGGACAAAGTTTGAGCGATGAAATAATCGGAAAGTTTGCCAGGGCTTTCGCTCTTTTTACGAAGGAAGACTCAAGCAAAAAAAATCCTACCATTTTAATCGGCCGTGATGGGCGTGAAAGCGGTGGGGATATAAAAAAAGTAATTATAAGAGAATTAGAAAATCTTGGAGTAAACGTCATTGATGGAGATATAATGCCGACACCCACAGTTTTGTTTTCTGTCCGCAAGCACAAATACGATGGGGCTATTATCATTACCGCTTCGCACAACCCTATAGAATACAACGGCTTGAAGTTTGTCAACAAAAACGCTCTTTTCACCATAAAAGAAGAAGTAGAAAAAATAAATAAATATTATGAGCATTCCTAATTTTACAAAAGAACATGCGGACCAGATTCTGGCTCACGTAAATGTGAAAATGATTCGTGATAGAAAATTCAGAGTGGCTGTGGATATGATAAACGCTTCCGCTTGCGTTATGGACCCGTATCTTTTCGAGCAACTCGGAGTAAAATTGATTCCGCTAAACAATATCCCAAACGGCAAATTCACTCATAAACCTGAACCTCTTAAAGAAAACCTTACTGATATATCAAATTTGGTCAAAGAGTCAAAAGCAGACCTTGGTTTTGCCCACGACCCCGATGCCGACAGGCTCTTGGTTATAAATGAAAAAGGAGAAGTAATTTTAGAAGAATATTCTTTAGCCTTGGCAATAGAAAATGTTTTATCCAAAAATCAGGGCAGAACAATTGTGATAAATTTATCCACTTCGCAAATGGATGCGGATATAGCCAAAAAATACGGAAGCGAATGTTTCCGCACAAAAGTCGGAGAAGGAAATGTGGTCAATGGAATTTTATCTCACAACGCGATAATCGGCGGAGAAGGAAACGGCGGAATAATTTATCCCACCATCAATACGGTGCGGGACAGCTTCACCGGCCTGTCTTTAATCCTGGAACTTTTGGCGGAGAGAAACCAGACAGTCAGCGAATGCGTGGCGACTTTGCCGAAATATTTTATGAAAAAAGACAAATGGTCCGTAGTCGGGAAAAATTTAAATGATATATACCTAAAATTAAAATCTAATTTTAAAGACGCGGAAACAGACGAACAAGACGGCTTGCGCCTTCAATTTTCTGACGGTTCTTGGCTTCATCTAAGACCATCCAATACCGAACCCATTATCAGGCTTTTTGGAGAAGCAAAAGATGAGAAATCCATAGAGACCTTATTTAACGAAGCCAAGTTGACTTTAGGCATAAAATAAGCTAAACTCTTCTTAGTTTAAGGTATCAAATTTATCAATTGCGAGAAAGAATAAACAACCAAATACGAGCGCACGAACTTCGTGTTATAGATAGTGAAGGTCAAAATCTCGGTGTTTTAAGTATAAAAGAGGCATTAGAACTAGCCCAAAATAAGGGTCTGGACTTGATTGAAATATCTCCAAATGCTAATCCGCCAATTGCTAAGGTAATGGATTTTGGCAAATATCAGTACGAAGTAAACAAAAAACTTAAGAAGGCAAAAGCGGGTTCCAAGCCGACGGAAACGAAGTCAATCCAGATTAAGATAGGCACCGGCGACCACGACCTGGAACTTAAAGCCAAAACCGCTTCAAAATGGTTAAAGGAAGGACACAGAATTAAAGTTGAACTTTTCCTTGCCGGACGCGCGAAGTATATGGATGAAAAATTTTTGAGGGAACGCTTGGACAGAGTACTGCACTTTATTACTGAAGATTACAAAATCGGAGATGCTTATAAAAGAGGTCCGAAAGGATTAACAACAACAATAGAGAGAAAATAAAAAAGAAAAAATATATGAAGGGCATGAAAACAAATAAATCATATTCAAAGAGATTAAAAATTACCAAAAACGGGAAGGTTATTTCTCGTAAGCCGGGTTTTGACCATTTTAACGCCAAGCAGTCACGCACAAAACAACTGGCCGGACACAGAGGTCAAAATTTCTTGATAAAGAATAAGCCCAAAAGCCATCTATTACCATTTAGCTAAAATAATTCAATGACCAGAGTAAAAAAGGGAGTACATGCGTTAAAAAGAAGGAGAAGCGTGTTAAAGCAAACAAAAGGTTTTCGCCACGGCCGAAGCACGAAAGAACGGCAGGCCAAAGAAGCGCTTTTGCACGCGGGCAATTATTCTTTCGCCCACAGAAAAGACAAGAAGTCGCACAACAGGAAACTCTGGAATATTAAAATAAACGCGCTCTCCCGCGAATTAGGCACGTCTTATTCCAGGTTTATAGATAGTCTGAAAAAGAAAGGAGTATTGCTTGACCGCAAAATCCTAGCCGACTTGGCAGAAAATCATCCGTCAGTTTTTGCCAAAGTTTTAGAAAGCGTAAAATAAATAAAAATCCCCTACAAGGGGATTTTTATTTATTACTCTCATCTATTTTGTATTTTTTAACGAGAGTTATGGTATCTGAAACAAGCTTCTTCACATTATCACCGCTGATAATCTTGTCATTCGGGCGGTGAGCTTTGGAAATTATATCCTCCAACTCCGCGCTAGTTTCCCAAGGTCCTTTCAAAATACCTATCGGCTTGCCGTCTTCAAAAGCGACGGTAAACTCGTGTATCGTGCCTATGCGCCCGCAACCAAGTATCACGGCATCGGAAGAACGGGTAAGAAGCAAGTCCCGTCCCGGATAGCCGAAACCGGTATAAATAATCAAATCCATATAATCAATGGGAAGTTTGTAAACTTCCACATGTTCTTTTTCGGATGCTGCCGGAGAAAAACCGATTGATATTCCGTCCTCTTCCTTGGCTCCCATAGCCGCCCAAAAAGGGAAACCAGTAGTAGCACCCGTGACCAAGACCGCTCCTTGGCG
>Ga0265340_10002308_pt1 | contig 10922 bp, 8 predicted proteins | sample 4CB225metaG_FD_202082 | JGI IMG/M metagenome (GOLD analysis project Ga0265340, IMG submission 202082) | Rhizosphere microbial communities from Carex aquatilis grown in University of Washington, Seatle, WA, United States - 4-CB2-25 metaG | ecosystem: Host-associated > Plants > Roots > Rhizosphere...
CTGCGAGTCACCGTGCGCCAAGCTGGGCGGTGACCAGTACTGCTGTGCGGGCAAATGGGCGCCTCGCTCGGAGTGTGACCCGACCAAGTGGCCGGTCGACTACGCCGCGATCTTCAAGAAGGCCGAGCCCTTCGCCTACTCGTACGTCGATGACGACGCCACCAGCACCTTCACCTGCAAGGGCCGATGCGATTACAAGATCACTTTCGGCCTGAGTCCGTCCTGACCTGAGCCCGTCCTGACCTGAGCCCGTCCTGACCTGAGCCCGTCCTGACCTGAGCCCGGCGTCCTGACTAGAGCAACTCTTCGGGTAGGGCGCCGAGCACGGCCTGGTGCGGCCATTCCTGTTCCAGCACCGCGGACAGGGTCGGGTTCCTGCTGCTGACGCAGTACGGCGTGTGATCCGGGTCGAGAACCGCCAGGTTCACCGGGCTGTTCAGCAGGCCCCACGGCTTGATCGAATTGGCCAGCCAGCCGTGCAGGCGCAGATTCTGGTACTCCGGCTCCCACCAGAGCGAGTAGGCCCGCTGAAGGTCGGCAGGATGCACCGTGACCCAGATCCCGAAGGTGATGATGTGGCCGCCGATCAGGTGCACCGGCATCAGCGCCCGCAGGAACGGGGCGACCCGCGGGATCTGCATCATCACCGCGTCGATCGGGTCGGCGTGGCTGAGCCAGGCGCCGCTCGCGTTCTCCTGCTCGTCGGTTATCAGCACGGGATCCGGAAGCCGATACCGGACATGCCGACTGTGGGCCTCCAGGGAGATCCCGCACATCTCGCAGAATTGCGTTTTCTCAGCACGCGCGTCCACGCCACGATCATCTACCCAGTTCACCGGCAGTGCAGGAACATCTGACAACATCCGACAACATCTGACAACTCGGTCTTATGGGATAGACCGGCCTCTTGTCGGGTGGACTGGCTGGTTATCGGATGGACTGGCTGGTTCAGAGCGGCCAGGTGGGCAGGGCCTGGGCCAGCCACGGTACGACCAGGACCACGGTCGGCAGCACCAGAACGCTCACGGCCAGGGCATATGCGCTCAACTGCAGGGGGACGGAAAAGCCGGGGGCTCCCGGCCGGAGCCGTTCCAGCCGATCGCGGCGTTCGGCCTCACTGTCCCGGCCGGCCGCATCGGCCTCGGCGTCGGCGGCGAGCCCGGTGTCGGCGATCAGGGCGTCGGCGGCGCCACCCAACGTGGTCAGCGCCTCGCGTAACGGTCCGGCGCCGGAGCGGCGGCGGGCAGCGTCGTCCGCGAGCATCTCGAGCAGCAGGTGGACGGCGTCCAGGGCGGTGCGGCGGCGCAGCGGGGCCGGCAGCGCCCGGTACAGGGCGCTGAAGGACTCCATCACCAGGTCGTGCCGGGAGCGCAGGTGGGCCTGTTCATGGGTCAGGACGGCGTTCACCTGCTCGGGGGCCAGCACCTTCAGGGTGCCGCCGCTGAGTACCACCCGAGGTGAGCGGCCGGGCAGGCAGTAGGCGAACGGAAGCGCGCCGTCCAGGATCCGCAGGGTGCCGGGGTCGATCCGCGGGGCGCCCGGATCGAGGCTGCGATCGAGTTCCCCGTGGTACTCGGCGCGATCAAGCAGATCGACCAGGAGCCGATGCCGGTCTCGGCGGACCCGCGAGCGCCGGGTCACCTCGAGCAGCGAAAGCAGCAGCCGGGACACGATCGCGGCGGCGACGGCGAGCGTGCCGAGCAGAACCCAGGCGGCCACCACCCGGCCGGAACCGAGGGCCCGCAGGGTCTCCTCCGGTGCGGCCAGCACGACCCCGACCGCGCAGAGCACCGAGGCCAGGGTCACGCACTGCCAGAGCACCACCGCGGCGGCCGGTACCCGGGCCGGCCAGTGGGCCTGGGCCAGGGCTTTGGGCACGATCAGCGACAGCATCAGCCCGAGCGCGCCCAGTAACGGCGCGGTCATCAGGAATTACGGGCGGCGGCCTCGAGGGCCGCGCGCAGGGCGGCCGCGTCGGCGGGGCCGACCTGGCCGACGAAATGCACCAGGGCGGCGTCCCGGGCCGCACCGTCGGGAGCGGCGCCGAGCGCGTCCAGCATCAGGGCGGCGGTCATCTCCTCGCGGGTCTGGACGGCGAGATACCGGTAGGCGCGGTCGGAGCGCTGCTGACTGACGACGCCCTTCTTGGCCAGCCGGTCCAGCACCGTCATCACGGTGGTGTAGGCGAGATCGCGCTCGGGGGTCAGGCGCTCGTGGACCTGGCGGACGGTGAGTGGCTCGGCGGCATCCCAGAGCTGGGTCATGACGTCGCGCTCGAGCTCGCCCAGGCCACTCATCGGTTCACTGTAACTCACCACACAGTGCCGCTACGAGACGTCCGTACTACACGATGTAGTATCTACTACATCGCGTCGTAGTTAGGCGGTGAGGTCGTAGTTAGGCAGTGAGATCGTGGGAGGAACCTGATGGGACTCGATGTACTCGACCTCACCCGACTGCAGTTCGCCGTGGTGACGATCTACCACTACCTGTTCGTCCCGATGTCGATCAGCCTGGCCGCCGCCACCGCCGCCCTGCAGACCGCCTGGCTGCGGACCGGGGACGACAGCTACCGGCGGCTCACGATGCTGGTCGGCAAACTTCTGATGGTCACGTTCGCGGTCGGGGTGGTGACGGGCCTGGTCCAGGAGTTTCAGTTCGGGCTCGGCTGGAGCGCCTTCGCCCGCTTCTACGGCGACGTTTTCGGCCCGACGCTGGCGATCGAGGGCATGCTCGCCTTCTTCCTGGAGGCGACCTTCCTCGGTCTGTGGTACTTCGGCTGGGACCGCTTGCCGCGGCTCGCGCACCTGGCCACGATCTGGACGGTCGCGCTGGGCACCTTGCTGTCGGCGTTCGTCATCCTGGCCGGGAACTCGTTCATGCAGAACCCGGTCGCCTACGACCTCGACCCGAAGACCGGCCGGGCGCACCTGACCAGTTTCCGTGAACTGCTGCTGAACAAGGTCAATCTGGCCGCCTTCCCGCACACCACGGCGGGCGCGGTGATGATCGGTGGCGCGCTGCTGCTCTCGATCGGAGCCTGGCGGGCCTGGGGCCGGCCCGTGACCGGTGAAAGCCTCGACGAAACATTGGCTTTCGCGCGGCTGGCCCGGATCGGGGCCTGGATGACGGTGGCCGGCGGTGGTCTGACCGCACTCACCGGGGATCGGCTGGGAAAGATCATAACTCAGGTCCAGCCGATGAAAATGGCCTCGGCCGAAGCGCTTTACCACACCACCACCGGGGCGCCGTTCTCGGTGTTCGCGCTGGGCGCGGTCGGCGGGGGCAAACCGCCGTTCTTCAGCATCGAGGTGCCGCGCCTGCTGTCGATCCTGGCCGTCGGCCGGCCCGGCGCCACCGTGCAGGGCATCGACAACCTGCAAGCGCAGTACGTGGCCCGCTACGGGCCGGGCCGTTACATCCCGATGGTTCCGGTCGCGTTCTGGACCTTCCGGGCCATGATCGGCGCCGGAATGCTCGCGCTGGCCCTGGCCGCGACCTACCTGTGGCTGACCCGGAAGGGCCGCGGTCTCGACCTCACCTCCGGGCCGATCCGCCGGCTGCTGCGGGCGATCTGGCTGATCCCGGTGCTACCGGCCGCCGCCAACACGATCGGCTGGGTGTTCACCGAGACCGCGCGCCAGCCCTGGATCGCCTTCGGGATCTCCAAGGTCGCGGACGGCATCTCGCCCGGCCTGACCAGTGCCGAGGTCCTCACCTCGTTGCTGGCCTTCGCCGCGCTGTACGGCTTGCTGGCCGTGATCTGGCTGCGGCTGGTGCTGTACCTGGTCCGCCAGCCGCTCACCCCGGCACCATCCCGGACTCCTGGTGCCTCCAGCCCGGCGGCCGAGTCCCGGGCCACCCCTGACGTCGTCCCCACGTATTGACCCTCTCCTGACTCGCTGAGGAATCGCCATGGATCTGGTCACTGTCTGGTTCGCCCTGGTGGTGCTCTGCTGGGTGCTGTTCTTCGGGCTGGAGGGCTTTGACTTCGGGGTCGGCCTGCTGGCCGTGCTGCTCGGCCGGGACGACCACGAACGGGGCGCGGTGGTGGCGACCGTCGGCCCGTTCTGGGACGGCAACGAGGTCTGGCTGGTCGCCGCCATCGGTGTCACCTTCGCGGCCTTCCCGGACTGGTACGCGACCTTGCTGTCCGCCCTGTACCTGCCGATGGTGCTGTTGTTGCTGCTGCTGGCCGGGCGCGGGGTGGCGCTGGAGTTCCGGGGCAAGGGATCGGGCCCCCGCTGGCGACGGCGGTGCGACCTGGCCCTGGCCGGTTGCTCGGCCGGCATCGTTCTGGTCTGGGGCGCCATGCTTTCGGTCTTCGTCCGTGGTCTGCCCCTGGAAGCGAACGGCTCGGTGCTGGCCGGCCCAGGTGCCCTGGGCGGACTGAACCGCACTCTGGGGCCGGTTTTCAGTCGGCCGGCCGGCCTCGGCGCGCTGCTGGCCCTGTTCGCCGCCCTGGTGCTGGGCTCGACGTTCCTCGGTCTGCGCACCACCGGCCCGATCCGTCTGCGGGCTCGTCGGCTGACCGTCGCCCTGGCCGGAGGCGGTACCGGGGTCGCCGTCGGTACGGCCGCCGGGGCCGAGCTGGTCGGCGCGTCCGGACCGCTGCTGGTGATCGCGGTGGCCGCCGGGTTGACCTTGGCCGCAATAACTTTGGCGGCCTGGACGAGATCGGAGGCGCTCGCCTTCGCGGTCGCGATCCTGGCGGTGGCGGCCGCGGTGGTCGCGGTGTTCACCGCGAACTTCGCCGGGGCGATCGGTGGTTCCGGGTCCGTGCTGCTGGCCAGCACGCTCAACCCGGCCTGGTCGCTGACCCTGACCGGGGCCGCGGCCAGCGCTTCGGCGCTCCGGCTGATCAGTCTCGCCGGAGTGATCATCCTTCCGGGGGTGCTTGTGTATCAAGGATTTTCGTACTGGGTGTTCCGACGCCGAATCGCCAGCGAAAGAGTGGCATGAGGGCGGCAGCGGCAGCGAGACGGGCACCGGCAGCGAGACGGGCACCGGCAGCGGCACCGGCTCGCGGGCCGGTGGATCCGCGGCTGCTGCGGCACGCCCGGACCAGCCGGGCCGGAGTGCTGCTGCTCAGCCTGATCGGAGCCGGGCAGGCCGCCGTCAGCGTTCTCCTCATCGTCGTCCTGACTCGGCTGGTGGTGGATCTCGCCGCCGGCGCTCGGCGGTCCGTCGTCTCCCTGGTTCTGCTGGCGGGGGTGTTCGTGGGCCGGGCCGGGCTGGGCTGGATCGAGCAGGTGGTGGCGCAGCGCACCGCCGCCCGGGTGGCCGCGGAGTTGCGGGGCAGCGTCCTGGCCGCGGTGCTGCGCCGGGGCCCGGCCTGGGCCGCCGGTTTCGGAACCAATCGGCTGACCGCCCTGCTCACCGGGGGACTGGCGGCGCTGCGACCCTGGTTCAGCGACTATCTGCCCGCCGTCGTGCTGGCCGTGCTGTTGCCGCCGGCCGTGCTGGTGACGCTGGCCCGGGTGGATCCGGAGTCGGCCCTGATCGCGCTGATCACCTTGCCGCTGGTGCCGATCTTCGCCGCTCTGATCGGGATGGCTACCACGGAGCGGGCCCGGGAGCGCTGGCAGGCGAGCGCGCGACTGTCCGGGCACTTCCTGGACGTCGTGCGGGGCCTGGCCACGCTGCGGGTGTTCGGCCGGGCCGAACGCCAGATCGACGTCGTGGCGAGAATGACCGACCGGCACCGGGCCGCGACGATCCGGGTACTGCGACTGGCGTTCCTGTCCTCGACCGTGCTCGACCTGGTCGCGACCCTCTCGGTGGGCCTGATCGCGGTCACGGCGGGGTTGCGGGTCGCGGCCGGTGACCTCGCGCTCGGGCCGGCCCTGATGGCGATCCTGCTCGCCCCGGAGGCCTATCGGCCGTTGCGGGAGGTCGGGGCCCGGTTCCACGCCAGCGCGGACGCCGCCGCGGTGATCACCGAACTCGATCAGGTGCTGGCCGGCGCTGCGGCTCCGGTCGATGCTGCCGGTTGCGGGGCGGCCCGGCCTGGGGCGGTTGGGTCTGGGGCGGTTGGGTCTGGGGCGGTGGGGTCTGGGGAAGCCGGGCTGGTGGCGACCGGACTGCGAGTGCGTCACGCCGGCTCCGCGAACGACGTCCTGAACCTGCCGGCAGTGCTGGCCCGGAGCGGCGAGATGATTGCCCTGCGCGGTGCTTCCGGGGCCGGCAAGACCACCGCCCTGCGAGCCTTCGCCGGTCTTCAGCCGCTGAGCGGCGGCACCGTGGAGGTACTGGGCCCGCGCCCGCTCTACCTGCCGCAGCTACCCACTTTGCCGCATGTCCGGAGCATCGCCCAGGCCCTGCTCCGGGACGGCGAAACTCGCCCGGCTGACGGCGCTCTGTTCGAGGCCTTGGCCGTGGTCGGGCTGGCCGGCGAGGTCGCGGCGCTACCCGGTGGCCTGAACACGCCACTGGGGGAGAGCGGGCAGGGGCTCTCCTCCGGCCAGCGGCAACGGCTGGCGCTGGCCCGGCTGTTGCGGGTGGCCTGGGCCCGCCCCGCTCTGCTCCTGCTGGACGAGCCGACCGCGCATCTGGATGCGGACAATGAGCGGCTGGTGATCGCGCAGTTGCGGGCGGCCGCGGCGCGGGGATGTGCCGTGGTGCTGGTCGCGCATCGGCCGGGACTGCTGGCCGCGGTCGACCGGAGTATCGAGGTCGTTGCGCCCGGGCACCGGCCGCCGGACCCGGCCCCGGAGCCGCGCCCGGCTGCTGCCGCGGACTCGAGCCGGCCGGGTGCCGCGGACTCGAGCCGGCCGGGTGCCGCGGACTCAGGCCTGCCTGCCGCCCCGGACTCAAGCTCGCCGGGGGCTCCGGACTCAAGTCCGCCGGTGGCCCCGGGCTCAGGCCTGCCGGTGGGCCCGGCCCCGCTTCCACCCTCAGCTACGGTTCGGCTGGCTCGGAGACTGGGCCGACAGCCCGCTGCGGCCGTCCTGCTCGGCGCGGTCTCCTGGCTGGCCGGCGTCACCCTGACCGGTGCCGCCGGCTGGCTGCTGGTCCGGGCCTCGACCCGGCCACCGGTGCTGACCCTTTCGGTCGCGGTGGTAACGGTCCGGGCCAGCGCCATCACCCGCCCACTGGCCCGCTACCTGGAAAGACTTGTCTCGCACGAAGTTGCGTTCGCCCGCCTCGGCGGCTGGCGAGCGCAGGTGTACGCCGATCTGCTGCCCCGGGTTCCGGGGCCGGCCCGGCGGCGCCGGGGTGAACTGCTCACCCGGGTCGTTGAAGACGTCGACGCCCGGGTGGACGGGTTGCTGCGCGGCCGGTTGCCCACTCTCGCGGCCGGCCTGGCGCTCGGAACCGCCGCCGTCGTCGTCGCGCTCGTCCTGCTGTCGGCCGCCGGTCCGGGCCTGATCTCCGGTCTGCTGGGCCCCGGTCTGCTGGGCCCCGATCTGCTGGGCCCCGATCTGCTGGGCCCCGATCTGCTGGTCGCGGGTCTGCTGGTCGCGGGTCTGTTCTTGGCGGTGGGAATCGCCCCCCGGTTTGCCGCCGGCCGAGATGCCCGGCTCGAGACGGCCGGGGCCCGAGCGCGGGCCGAGCTTGCGGATGCCGTCGTCGAAACCATTGACGGTCTGGAGGAACTCGCCGGCCGGGAGCCCGGGGCGGCGCTGGCGGTCCCGGCCGACCGAAGTCAGGCCCTGGCCCGGATCGAGGTCCGCGCGGCCCGGACCGCGGGCGCGGCCACCGGTCTGGCTCAGCTTGGCCTGGGGGCGGCGCTGCTCGCCCTCGTTCTGCTCGCCGGGTCTGCGGTCGATCACGGTCTGATCCGGGCTGAGATCGCCGCGATGCTGGTGCTCGGGGCCATGACTCTGGCCGAGCCGGTACTGACCTTGCCCGATGCGGCGATCGCCCGGGGGCGGGCCGAGGCCGCGTGGCGGAGGCTGGTGGCTCTCGCCGCGGTAGCCCCCTCGGTCGCTGAACTGCCGCCGATCGTCGCCCGGCCGATTCCGGGACCGTCTGATCTGAGGATCCGCGGGCTGGTCGCCGGCTGGGATCCGCACCGGAGGCCGTCCCTGCGCGGGCTTGATCTGGATCTACCGGCTGGGGCCAGGGTGGCCGTCGTCGGGCCTTCCGGGTCGGGAAAGTCCACGCTCGCGGCCGTTCTGGTGCGTTTACTGGACCCTGGCGGGGGGCTGATCGAATGCGGGCAGGTCGACGTCCGGTCGTTACCGGCCGCCGCCGTCCGGGCCCGGACAGCCCTGGTCGGGGACGGCGTGGACCACGTCTTCGCCTCGACCGTGCGGGAGAATCTGCGCCTGGCCCAGCCCGGAGCCGACGATGCCCGGTTGCGGGACGTTCTGCGGCAGGTGCGTCTGGGCGACTGGCTGGCCGGTCTGGAGCGAGGCCTCGACACCTGGCTGGGGGAGGGCGGGGGCACCATCTCCGGTGGCGAGCGCCGTCGTCTGGTTACCGCCCGGGCCCTGCTCGCCGATCCGGAACTGCTGGTGCTGGACGAGCCGACCGAGGGCCTGGACGAGACGACCGGCCGGGCCTTGATGGCCGATCTGCTCGAGGCGACCTCCGGGCGTGGGGTACTGCTGCTGACTCACCGGCAGGAGGGGCTTGACCAGGTCGACGCTGTTCACGAACTGGTCGACGGGCGGCTACGGGGAAAAGAACGGACGCCGGCCGGGAAGAGAACCCGGACTGAAAGCGTTATCATCAAGGTTTAGACGACATTCGTCAGACTTGGACATTTGATACAGGAGAGCTGGTCGTATTCATACAAGAGCCGGGCAAAAGTTCCGCCGCCATCGCCCGGGCGGGTGCCTGAGATGAGGACGAGACCGGTCAGAAGGCACGCCACGATCGATGAGCTTCTGGTTCATCTCGCTGATGCCGAGCAGGATCTGTGGAGCAAGGGCGGGGTTGCGCAGCAGCATCGCCGCCAGGATCTGATGGCCGCGGCACTGGCCGCCGGGTGCACCGTTGAGGCGGTGGCCCGGGCCCTGGGCGCCACCCCCAGCGACGTCCGCACCTGGGCCCCCACCCCCTAGCCCCACTTCTCCCACCTCCTCTTCCCCAGCCCTCCCCTCGACCGAGCGAGGCTGGGGGCCATTTGGGCACGCAGAACGACCCGATCCGGGATCGATGCCAGGATCGCGGGCCACTTCCGCGTGCCCAAATGGCCCTTCGGGCCCGAGTGCACAACTACGAGATAGCGCACAATTGCCCCAAAGGTAATATTTGGCTTGAATTTACCTAACAATATTGACTAACTTGGTCTTCTATGCTCTGATCTGCGCAAGGCCCTCCCATGCGGCCTGGAACCGGTATGTCCTTAACTTTGGGGAGGCCCGTGCCCGCCCGTCGCCGTCCGGATCGATTCCTGGCTGATCGCTGGGCGGTGACCGGAGGGCTGGTTGCGCTCGGCTTCGGGCTGATTGCCGTGCTGGCGCCGGTGATCTCGAAGATCGAGGGGCAGGACCCGTACACGTACCACCTCCAGGCGCTGGACGACGCGGGCTCACCGATCGGGTTCGGCGGCGGGATCAGCGCTGCGCACTGGTTCGGGGTTGAACCGCTGACCGGCCGGGACCTGTTTGCCATCGTTGTCTACGGGGCCCGGACCTCGCTCACCGTCGGGCTCGTCTCAGCCACGCTGGCAATGTTCATCGGTGTCCTGGTCGGGATCACGGCCGGGTTCTTCGGTGGCTGGTACGACCGGCTGGTCAGCCGGTTCATCGACATCCTGTACGGCTTCCCGGAGCTGGTCTTCATGATCGCTCTCGGGGCCATCGCCTCGGCCCGCTTTCCCAAGGAACTGCTGGTGATCCTGGTGATCGGGGCCTTCGGCTGGCCGACCACCGCCCGGGTGATCCGGGGCCAGACCATGGCCCTGAAACACCGCACCTTCGTCGTCGCCTCGACCGCGATGGGCTCGAGCCCGGGGCACGTGCTGCTGCGCCAGGTGCTGCCCAACCTCGGGAGCACGATCGTCGTCTACACCACGATCCGGATTCCATCCATGATCGGTTACGAGGCGGCGCTGTCTTTTCTGGGCGTCGGTGTCCCCGCGCCCACGCCGTCCTGGGGCCGGTCGATCGGTGAGGGCGTCACCTGGGTCGAGACCGACCCGATGTTCCTGTTCTTCCCCGGGGCCGCGCTGTTCCTGGTCACGCTGGCATTCAACCTGCTTGGCGACGGACTGCGCGACGCCCTTGACCCGCGTTCGATCGGGCGCCACGCCCCGGGGCCGCCGGCCCCGGGCCTGGTCGCTGCGGTGCCGGTTGAGGTGGAGTCGAAGTGAACGCCGCGCGATTCGTCGCCGGCCGCCTGGCCGGAATGATTTTCGTGCTCCTGGTGATCAGCGTGCTCACCTACGCGGTGTTCTTCCTGCTGCCCTCGGACCCGGCCCAGTTGTCCTGCGGCAAACCCTGCACCCCGGAGGGGTTGGCCCGGGCCCGGGAGTTCATGGGCTTCGACAAGCCCTGGTGGCGTCAGTACCTTGACTTCCTCGGCGGGATCGTCGGTGGCCGCGACTTCGGTCACGGCAGTGCGGCCCTGCACTGTGCGGCCCCGTGTTTCGGCTACTCGTTCCGGCTGAACCAGCCCGTCACCCAGTTGATCCTGAGCCGGATCCCGGTCACCTTCTCGATCGTTCTCGGCGCGGCGGTGCTGTGGCTGATCCTGGGCGTGGGCGCCGGGGTGCTCTCTGCGGTCAAACGCGGGACGGCGCTCGATCGGGCGGCGATGACCCTGGCCGTGGTGGGAGTTTCGGCGCCCGCCTACCTGGTCGGGTTGCTCGGCATCCTGATCTTCGGTTTCACCCTGAACATGGTGCCGGTCAGCGGTTATGTCCCGTTGACACAGGACCCGGGGCAATGGGCCTGGCATCTCGTGCTGCCCTGGTGCGTGCTGGCCCTGATCACGGCCGCGGTCTACGCCCGGCTGACCCGCGGTCA
>Ga0265340_10002314_pt1 | contig 10904 bp, 6 predicted proteins | sample 4CB225metaG_FD_202082 | JGI IMG/M metagenome (GOLD analysis project Ga0265340, IMG submission 202082) | Rhizosphere microbial communities from Carex aquatilis grown in University of Washington, Seatle, WA, United States - 4-CB2-25 metaG | ecosystem: Host-associated > Plants > Roots > Rhizosphere...
CAAACTGGACAGGAATTCTCGGTATTGGCCAGCAGCATGGCACTCGACGCCGTGACCGGTGCGGGCGGTGCGACCGCATGCCGCGTGACGGGCGGCGGGCTTGCCGGCGCCTCCGCCTCCGCCAACGTCGCCTACGGTGGCGGCGGATTGAGCGGACTCGCGTTGCCCACGTATGTGCAGGTGTACAATGCAATCAGTGCCGGAGGGGGCAACCCGACGAGTCCGGTCTCGGGATTGACCGAGCTGCAGACCTTGCAGTTGTTTTCGCAGGGTTGCCAACCCCTGAACCCGTTCGGCGATCAGCCGCTGGCTGGCAGCACCGCCAATTTCGCCATCCATCCGCTGGCGCTGCAATTGGAACAGACGCTGAGCTCATTCAACGTCAACGCCAAGGGTTTCGGCGCGGGTGCGTTCTCGGCGGCCGTCGGCTACGAGTGGCACAGGGAGATCACGAACAACCAGTTCGCCACCTGCTCGGGAGCGGAAAACACGCTCGGCAATGCCAATCTCACCACCGCGCAGCGGGACTGCCTGGCCAATGCCTCGGACTTCGCCTACCAGTACGGCAACGATTACGGCGGTGCGACCACAATGAACGAGGTCTACGCCGAGTTCAGTCTGCCGCTGCTCAAGGATGTCCCATTCGCCAAGACGCTCTCGCTTGACGTCTCGGGCCGGGATACGTTCTACGTCAACCAGGCAAACTATGGTGTTGCTGTCGTTCCGGGGAGCCAGGGCACCGGTTCACTGCCCACCTGGAAGGCCGCTCTGGTCTGGGAACCCATTGAAGGTATTCGGTTCCGCGGTTCGCAATCGCACGATTCGCGCGATCCGGATCCGCGCGACCTGTACTACTCACAGACCTTCGTCCCGGGTAATCCTGCATTCAAGGGCCTGTTTGACGCGGGCTATTGCTTTGACGGCGCCGGAACCCAAAGCGTGGCGGAAAGCCTCTGCACGACCGATCTGCTGGGTAACGTCAAGCTGAAACCGGAAACGTCCAACACCACAGACCTGGGGTTTGTGTTCACACCGCCACAGCTGCCGGGCTTCCAGGGCTCGATCGACTGGTTCCATGTCCGTCTAACGAATGGCATCGAAGGGGCCGGGCTCAACGGTCGCACGAATTGCTATTCTGCCATTCAGACGGGGGGAGTGGGCGCCGCGGCGAGCAACCAGTTCTGCCAAGGTCTGACGTTCAATACCCTCTCCTACAATGCGGCAGGTCAAGTGGTTGCGGCGGGTACAGCAGGGGCGGTCACGGGAGTGAATGCCTTTGCGCTGGGCAACGTGGCAAACATCGTTGAGGAGGATACTCAGGCCTACAACGGCGGGAGCTTCGACGAGCGTGGTGTCGACTTCTCGCTGGCTTACAGTGTTGCGCTGCCGGGCTCGGCAGGTACCTTGTCCGCGCGCGCCCTGACGACCTGGGTGGGTGAGCAAACAGTCGTGGATCAACCGGGAAGCCCGTCAATCAGTGTCCTGGGTGAGACCGGCGCCAACGCTCTCTTCCTGCCGAACTACCAGCCGGCAGCCCGCTGGCGCGGCAACATGTCGATCACCTGGAACGTGGCGAACTTCAGCCTGACTCCCAATATCAGTTGGGTCGGTCAGGGCATCAAGGGCACCAATGACATCAGCTGCACCACGGCGGATTTCACCACCGCGGGTAACCCGTGTCAGTTTGCCAGTGTGGGACTCAATGGCCCAGCCAGCACGGCGACAGCCGCCCAAAAGGCTTATTACAATGCCGCCGCGAATGTCGCCGCGCTCACGATCCTGCCCGCGGGCCAGACCAACCATGTTCCGTTCTACTTCCTGGTCGGACTGAATGCCGCCTACAACATCACTGCCGTCCCGGGGCTGAAGGGCCTGACGCTTTGGGGGCAGGTCAACAACCTGCTGAACAAGGCCCCGCCGTTCTTGGGCAACACCACGAGCAACCCGGTGTTCTACGACCAGCTGGGCCAGGCCTACCGCATAGGCTTCCGCATGACGTTCTAAGACCTACCAACTCCGGCTGCGCCTATGGCGGCCGGAGCTGCCTTCATGGCCGCACTCTTCAACAGAGTGCGGCCTTTTTTTTGGGTGAACCCGGCAGGACGCACCGACTTGGAGGTGGAAGTCCTCTACACAGCCGACATGGGCAAGTGTTGGCGCAAGCCAACGGTTTCCCGGGTGAGCGGGAGTCGGAAGGGCGCCGGAAGCGAAGCGCTGGCGCGACGAACAGGAAGCGGATAGCGGCGCCACCGCGGGGTGAGCCGCCTTGACCTTAGATCGCGCGCGGACGGACCGCGCGCTCTAAAGCCCGCCCGCAGCGATCCTGGATTTTCAGCGTGAGCAGCGCATCCGCGCGCGTCCGGCCCAGGTTCAGGGCGGCGATGGGTTTGCCGGCTTGCGCGGCAGCCTGTGCGAAGCGATACCCGGAATACACCATCAGCGAGGAACCCACGACCAGCATGGCATCGGCGCGGTACAGCGCGGTCATGGCCTGGCGTACGCGTTGCGCCGGAACCGATTCGCCAAAGAAGACCACGTCGGTCTTCAGTGTGCCACCGCAGTGGCGACAACTGGGAATACTGAAGGCCGCGAAGTCCACCTGGTCCAGATCCGCATCGCCGTCCGGTGCGGCCTCGGCCTCGTAGTGCATCCAGTCAGGATTTAGTGCGTGCAGCTGCGCATGCAGTTGGTCGCGCGACAGGATCGCCTCGCAGTCCATGCAGCGGATGCGGTCGGCCCGGCCATGCAGATCGATCACCGCGCTGCTGCCCGCCGCCTGATGCAGGCCATCGACATTCTGCGTCACCAGCAGCTCGACGCGCCGGTCCCGTTCCAGCCGGGCCAGGGCATGGTGCGCGGCATTGGGTTGTGCGTGCCGGAAATGCCGCCAGCCGGCCAGGCCGCGCGCCCAGTAGCGTTTGCGGGTCAGTTCGTCGTTCAGAAACGGTTGGATCATCACCGGCGGGCGGCGCTTCCACTCCCCGGCTGCATCGCGGTAGTCGGGAATGCCCGATTCCGTACTGCATCCCGCGCCGGTCAGGATGAAGAGCCGCGGATGGCGAGTGATGAAATGTTCGAGGTCCTGCGCGCCAGGCGCGTCTGCCGCCAGCGATGTCGCCACTGCCATGGTGTGGGTCGGAGTGTCCATGCCGGGATTTTACTCCTGGGGGCGGCTGGCACAGCGGAGCGTTAACGAAGCGCGGCCAGAGTAAGGCTGAGCAAAATGCCTGGAGCGTATAATCAGCAGGATGAACCTGGAAAACGATTACAGCCGCCTACCTGGCACGCTCTACACACGCGGCGATCCGGTACCGGTGGCCGCGCCACGGCTCATCAAGTTCAATGAACCGCTCGCGACTGAGTTGCGTCTCGAGTTGAACTCACGCCGTCCGGATGATCTGGCCCGGGTATTCAGCGGCAATGAGAAACTTCCCGGCAGCGAGCCCATCGCCATGGCCTATGCCGGCCACCAATTTGGAAGCTTCGTACCGCGCCTGGGCGACGGCCGGGCTGTGCTACTGGGCGAAGCGCGGGATCGTCAGGGCGTTTTGAAAGACATACAGCTCAAGGGTGCCGGGCGGACGACCTACTCGCGGGGCGGCGATGGCCGGGCGGCGTTGGGCCCTGTGTTGAGGGAGTACCTGGTGAGCGAGGCCATGACGGCAATGGGGATCCCCTCGACCCGGTCGTTGGCAGCCGTGCTGACCGGGGAGAGGGTAGAGCGAGGTCCTGCCTCGCTACCGGGGGCCATCTTGACGCGTGTGGCCAGCAGCCATGTTCGCGTTGGAACCTTTGAGTACCTGGCCGCGCGGGGTGATACCCCAACGCTGCGAAGTCTCGCCGACTACATCATCGATCGCCATTACCCGGACGCGAAGCGTGCGGATGTGCCCTATCGACGCCTGCTTGATCTGGTCGTGGATCGGCAGGCATACCTGGTCGCGCAATGGATGAAAGTGGGCTTCATCCACGGCGTCATGAACACAGACAATACCAGCGTTGTGGGCGAAACCATCGACTATGGGCCTTGCGCCTTTATGGACGCGTACGACCCGCAAGCGGTGTTCAGCTCCATTGACGCGGGGGGCCGGTACTCATTCGCCAATCAGCCGGCCATTGCGCAATGGAACCTGGCGAGGTTTGCGGAAACCTTGTTGCCGCTCTTCGGTGCAGAAAAAGCACAGGCGATCGCTCTCGCCACAGAGTCGATCAGCGCCTATTCCGCAAAATTTCACCAGCAGTGGCTCACGGCCATGCGATCGAAGCTCGGCCTGCAGCAGGTGCAGGCCGACGATGAGGAGTTGATCGGCGCTTTGCTGGATCTCATGCACCGCAGCCAAGCGGATTACACCGTGACATTCCGCGGCCTGGCCGATTACCTCGAGCCAGAGCGCTCAGGGCGCGGTGTTGAGGAGGCGCTGGATGATCATGCGGACTTCCGCGCATGGCTGCGCAGATGGGCGCAGCGGGGCGCAGTCGAGCCGCGAGGTTCCGCAGCCCGCCGCGATGTGATGGATCAGGCAAACCCGAGTTACATACCGCGAAATCACCGGATCGAGGAAGTTATCACTGCAGCCACCGACAACGAGGATTTCGCACCCTTTGAGGCCTTACTTGAAGTCATCGTTCGGCCCTACGAGGAGCAGCCGGGCGCCGCGGTGTACGCGACCCCGCCGCGTCCGGAGCAGCGCGTGCTTGAAACGTTTTGCGGTACCTGAACGGTCAAAATTCGCGGTCGAGGTAGCGGTGTAGCTCGCCCGATTGGCGGATACACACTGACCCACCGCGCTGCGGGTAATGCGGGTGTTGTATAAGGGGTCATGGGAAAAAGACTGCTGTTCATTGTGCTCGTGGTGCTCGTCGTGGCGGCCCTCATGGCCTACACGGTGGGCGTGTTCACTCCCAACCGGCTGACGCCGGAGTTGTTCCTGACCCGGTTCGGACCGCCGGGCGGCCTGGCCCCCGGCCATCGGCGCAACCACGCCAAGGGCATCTGCTTCAAGGGCGACTTTGCAGCAAACGGTGCCGGCACAGCTCTGTCACACGCTGCGGTGTTTACCCCTGGGCATTACCCCGTGGTGGGCCGCTTCAACTTGGGCGATCCCCACGTGGATGCCTCGGATGCAACGACGACCGTTCGGGGCCTGGGCATCCGTATTACGACGCCGGATGGCCGCCAGTGGCGCAGCGCCATGATCAACTCGCCGCAGTTTCCGGTGGCGACGCCGCAGGCTTTCTACGAGCTGTTGGGCCTGAGCCAATCCACCGATCCCCAGGCGCTGCCGAAGTTTGCGGCCGCCCATCCCGAGTTCGCGGCTTTCGGTGCTGTGGCGGCCAAGGCGCAGCACACGGGGAGCTTCACGCAGGAGCAGTACAACAGCATCGATGCGTTCATTTTCACGGACGGCAGCGGACAGCAGCATGCGGTGCGCTGGTCGGTTCTCTCAGCGGATCCGGCGGAACCCAAGACAGCCGATGAGTTGAAGGCTATGGGCAACGACTTCCTGTTCGGCGAGCTGCGTAAACGCCAGGCGGCTGCGCCCCTGCGTTTTCCGTTGAGCGTCACCGTGGCAGCTCCCGGCGACCCGACCGCAGACCCAAGCAAACCCTGGCCCGCGGACCGACAGCATGTGGAAGTCGGGGTGATCACCGTGCAGGAGATCGAGGACGAAGCCGACGGTCCCTGCCGCGACATCAACTACGATCCGACGGTACTGCCGGACGGCATCAGCGTTTCCGATGACCCATTCCCCGCCGCCCGTTCGGCGGTCTACGCGAGATCCTTCGATAAGCGCACGGCCGAGGAGGCCGACTATCCGCATACCTCCGCCGCGGTGTCACCATGACGGGTCAGAAGTTTTCGTTACTGCAGCGAGTACTGCACTGGACCATGGCCGCCGCCATCTTCCTGATGCTGTTCATCGGTCTCGGCATGGTCTCGACCATTACGCCGGCCCATCTGACCCTGCTGTCGATCCACAAGCCGCTCGGCATCGCCATCCTGATCCTGGTGATCGTGCGACTCATCGTGCGCCTGACCCGCGGAACACCACCGCTGCCTGCAGATCTGCCGCCGCTTCTGAAGTTTGCCGCGCACGCCTCACACTGGGCGCTTTATGCGCTGATGATCGCCATGCCGCTGATCGGCTGGGGAATGCTGTCCGCCGCGGGTGATCCCGTCGTGGTCGCAGGCATCCATCTGCCGCCCATCCTGCCCATGGATGGGGCACTGCATGGTGTCTTGCGCCAGGCGCACACGTGGTTTGCGCTGGTGCTTTTCCTCCTGGTGCTCGGGCATCTCGCAGCGGCGCTTTTCCACGCGCTGATTCGCCGGGACGGCGTGTTTCAGTCCATGGCCTGATCGTCAGAACGTAGTGGTCTCAAGCCCCGGAATCTGGCCTCAATATGGTCCATTAAAATAGACTTTAAATTAGGGTGCACCCGAGGGCGATTCCGCCGCGCAATGCCATCATGCACCCCCGCATGACCGGCTCGGTTGACAGCTGCATCAGGCTGTTGGTCGCTGCCCAGGGGGCTCACCTATGCACCCAGACGGTCTGATTCGGTCAATAGGCTGATAGTTACTCTCATCGCCACTGAAACTTGAAGCCCGCCGTGTAGCGACGGCCAAGTACGTCGTACAGGAGGGGATTGTTTTCAGTATCGCCCGTGCGGCCAATGGCGCCAGCCACCGTCGGCGGAAACCGATCGAGGGCATTCTGGACTTCAACGAACGCGCGCAGGTCGCCTCCCAAGACAGGTATCTGGTAGGCCAGATTCAAGTCCATGTAGAAGATGCCGCCGATCGTGTTGTTGTTGATTGTCTGAACTCCCTTGATGGCCACGGTGCTACCGACCAATGTGTTGTCCAGGATGCCGTGCGAAATGTAACGACCCTGCACGAACAGCGAATACGGTCCCTTGTCATAGTTCCAGTTGACCGTGTACTTCTGCTTCGGAATGCTCCTCCCGGTACCGACTTGGCCTGCATATTCAGCGTAGGTGCCGAATGAGGTCAGCGTCGCATTCTTGATGGTGTCGGTGAAGTACAGGCGAACCGAGGTGTCCTCGGCGGCGTCGCCGAACCCTAAGGTTTTCAGAAGATTGCTCGAGTGATGGTAGCTCGACTCCACGTCCACACCCTCGACGAATGCCTGGGCAAAGTTGATGTAGTACTGGTCGACCTCAACGACGTTGTTGTTGGCGTCCAGTTTCACCAGTGCCTGGTAGGTGGGATCACCGGCAAACGCAGCGTTGATGATCTGCTGCGAGGTCGGCTTGTCGATGGCATCGCTGATGCTGATGTCGTACCAGTCAACCGACGTGGAAAAGTTCGGCAGCAACGTTGGCGTCACCACGAAGCCCGCCGTCCAAGTGTCGGCTTTTTCAGGCTTAAGGTTCGGGTTGCCGCCCGAGAAGCCGGCGCCGGACTGAGTGGTCGGCGCACCGTTGGTCAGCACGTATGGATTCTGAACGGTCACGCCACCACGGGTCTGATCGAAACGCTCTTCCAGCGAGGCCGCGCGCACGTCCCGTGAACGCGTCGCACGCAGACGGATCGTGTCGTTGATGGCCCAGTCTCCGCCGACCTTCCAGGCTGGGATGTTGCCTGAACCGGAATAATCCGCTTCGCGATACGCCAGGTCCGCCGACAGACTGTTGATCAGGAACTTATCTCTCAACAGCGGCAAGTTGAATTCCGCGAAGCCCTCGCGAACGATGCTGTCGCCGGCGAAGGTACGCTCGGAGCTGAACTCGACCGTACTGGAGGCCGCATCACCCAGAAACCCGGTCGGAACGTAGTACAGGCCGGGGATACCGCCGGTCTGGACGCCGTTGACCGTCACGGTCGGCGAGGTCGTCGGCCAGGGAGCCGTATAACCGTATCGACCGATCGCAAAACCCTGCGGAATCACGCCGCGGAAAATTGAGGGCTGAGTCGGAATGACGGTGCTGATCAACTGTCCACCCAGGAATGCGGGATACTCGTTCGAGGCGTCAGGAGTGGTCTGGAAAATCGACTCCTTGCGATAGGAGATACCCAGCGCCATCTTCCACTCGCCGGCGCCGATACCCTTGAAAATCGTGCCGTTGGCATTCAGTTCACCGTTGGTCAGGCCGTAGATCTGATGCGCAAACTTCGTCGGACCACTGACGTACGCCGCCGCCGCCGGGGAGATATTGCTCCAGCCGCCGAACATGTTGATAGGCGCGCAGTTCGCGAAGCTCTTGTAGTAGAGCGGATCGTAGGTCTGTGAGGCCACGCGGCACACGGCCTGACCGCTGACCGGATCCGTCACGGCATCCATCGCAAAGAACAGCCGGTCGGTGCGGGTGCCGTTGGTGTCGATGTAGTCCTGGTGGGTCTCACCTTTCTGCCCGTAGCCGTCAAAGTTCCAACCCAGCAGCTTGGCCTTGAATCCGCCCGTTCCCTGATAGGTGTTGTTTACGGTGATCTGACGGGTTTCGCCCAGCGGATTGCCGGGCTGGTTGTTGAGGAACACGTTGTCCGTGAAGTACTGCGTCGCCAGGGCGTCGTTGCCGGGATAGACGTAGCGCGTTCCCGGGGCGCTGCCGGCGAGGGCCCCGGTAGTGTTCGGGAAAGCGGTGGCCAGCGCGTTGCCGATGACGGTCCGCTCCTGTGCCGACAGGAACGGATTGTCCAGGCCGACCGGCACGGCCCATGACTCCAGCGGCGCGGCGGACTGCCAGCGCCCGTTCGAGTCGTCCTTGCCATACATACCTTGCACAAACCCCTGCACCGAGTCCGTAAAGTCGTAAGTCGCATGCAGGAAGCCGTTGTGGCGCCAGTATCCACCCTGGACCTCATCCATATTGTCCACGCCAAGGCTTTGGCCTTGGGTGTTCAGGTTGTAGGGGAACGCTTCGCAATTGCACGCGTCTCCTACATTACCGAGCGTGCCAGGTTGCAGCGGCGCGATTGTTTTGCCATCCGGGCTGAAGGTGTAGCCGTTGATTGCCGGGATACCCGTAATGGTCCCGGTATAGCTGAAGTTCGTCGGGATGACGTTGTTGGCGACGGTGTACGTCGGGCCGCCGGCGACGCCGGTCGTCACGCGCGAGGCGTCGTTGTACCAGGGCCGGCTTTCCAACGACTGGATGCCATCGATTTTGCTCTGATCGAAAATGCCGTAGGACCCAACGATGTGCAGCTTGCCGCCGAGGAATGCTTTGCCGACGGTGATCGCGAACTTGTCGGTGGCGCCATCCCCGCGTCCCGTGATGCCGCCCTGAGCAGAGAGCTTCATACCTTCGAACTTGTCATCGAGTATGAAGTTCACCACACCGGCTACGGCATCGGAGCCGTAGCTGGCGGAGGCGCCGCCGGTCACGACATCAACCGACTTGATCAGATCGTCCGGAAACGAGGAGATATCGACCGCGCCGAAACGGCTGTTGGGCGTGGTACGACGACCGTCCAATAGCACCAGGGTGCGCGAGATGCCCGAACTGGTGTTGGCGCCGCGAAGATTGACCTCGGCGCCGCCCGGGGCCTGTCCACCCGACCCACCCGTACCGATGCTGTTGCCGAAGAACTGGGGCAGCGTGCTCAGGCTATCGATCAGGCTGGTCGGCGCCATTTTAGCCAGCTCATCCTGAGTGACCGCCGTGACCGGCGTGGGCGTGAACATACCCGGGGAGAGCGCAATCCGAGAACCTGTGATGGTTACCTCAGTCATCGTATCGGGCTGGGCCGTTGAGGCCGGCTGAACCGTCCCCGTCGTCTGATCGTCCGCCGCATCGGCGGCCCAAGCGGCTCCCGGAAGCGTCAGTGCAACCGCAACCGCAACCGAAATGAAGTTCTGGCCCCTGCTTTGTATGAATTTCACCACGCAAGTCCCCCCCAAGAAGTTGCAGTGCCGTTGAATTGTTCTTGTTTTGTCAACTAACGTTGGAGATTGTTTCTGAATGTGAGGTCGGCAGTCAATAAACTTTCGAAGTCATCGCCACCGATCCTCAATTACTGCGGTGCAGTACGCGAAGAACAATGGTGCAATGCATGACGTTTTGCGTCGGGCGCACTCGTCGCGCGCGTTGGTGGTCTTTGTCTTGGTGCTCGGGCTTGCCGAGACGGCGTGTTTGAGTCAAGCGAGTAGGCACACAAAGATTCAGCCCGCTGGCCTGCTTTTCAGCGAATCGTTCTCTGCAATTTCATTGCATGGATGGCCACGATGGCCGCCGCAAAGCCTGATGCTGCGCCAACACCGAGCGACCAGCGCGGGCCAGGATGGTCAGCTGTCCAGCCTACAATTGGCGCGCCGATCGGGGTGCATCCAAGGGCAATTCCCACGCGCAATGCCATCACGCGTCCGCGCATGGCCGGCTCCGTTGACAGCTGCATCAGGCTGTTGGTCGCGTTGCTGAAGGTGAGGGCGGCCGCGCCGATGATGACCAGCGCAGCGGCGAACAGCCAGTAGTTCGGGGCGATGGCAGCCAGGGTGCAGCCCACACCGAAGATCGCAGCGCCGGTCAACAGCGCCGTGAAGCCTGGCTGGTCGCGGCCTGCGGCCAGCAGCGCCCCCGCAGTCGTGCCAATAGCCATGATCGAAGACAGCAGCCCATAGCCACGCGCATCCGCGTGAAAGACGCGCACGGCCATCGTGGAGATGAAAATCGGGAAGTTCAGTCCAAACGTACCGATCAGGAACAGCATGGCCAGGATCGCCTTGAGGTCCGGTCGGGACCAGACGTAGCGAATTCCTTCCAGGAGTCCTCCTCGGACGCGGCGCGCCCGCTCTTTCGGGTGCAATTCGGAGGTGCGCAGTACGGACAGGGAGATCAGCACCGCGCCGAAGGAGAGGCCGTTGAACACGAACGCCCAGCCCGTGCCGATCGCGGCGATGGTAAGGCCGGCCACCGCCGGCCCAATCATCCGCGAGGCA
>Ga0265340_10002315_pt1 | contig 10903 bp, 10 predicted proteins | sample 4CB225metaG_FD_202082 | JGI IMG/M metagenome (GOLD analysis project Ga0265340, IMG submission 202082) | Rhizosphere microbial communities from Carex aquatilis grown in University of Washington, Seatle, WA, United States - 4-CB2-25 metaG | ecosystem: Host-associated > Plants > Roots >...
CGGCGGCGCCGGCAACGATACCATCGATGCGTCCAAGGTGCCGGCAGGCACGATGGCCTTGATGCTCAACGGCGGTGCCGGCAACGACACCATCATTGGCGGTGCCGGCAACGAGGTCCTGGTGGGTGGCAGCGGTAACGACACCTTCGCGTTCAACTTCAGCCCGGGCGGACACGGACATGATGTGATCCAGGATTTCCAGCTCCATGGCACGGGCACGCAAGGCGACGTGGTCCGGCTCACCGGCTTTTCGGATCATACCTTTGACCAGGCGCTCGCGGACGGTCACATCGCGCAATCGGGAGCTGACGTGGTCATTTCCGATGGCACGAACGTCGTTGCGACGCTGCAGAACATATCGCTCGCCTCGCTGCACGCCCACGATTTCATGTTTGCGTGAGTTGCAGGGCCGGCGATGGTCCGGCACCTGCCGCTAGTTCGAGGGCATCGCGATCTTGCGGCCGATGCCCTCGGGGCGCGGGACGCCTGCGTGGGCGTTCGCAACCGCCTCGATCCGGGCGCGGATGTCGGGCGGAAACGGTGCGGTCTTGCGCGCGGTCATGTCGATGTGGACAGTCATGTTTTCGGACGTGGCGGACAGCCAGCCCTCGCCGGCATGGCGCAATTGCTCGAACGTATGCAGCCTCTTCTCGTCGGCGCCGACCAGCAGGATCGAGACCTGCACGGGATCGCCCAAATGGATCTCCCGCAAGTAGCGTACATGGCATTCCGCGGTGAAGGTCGATCCCTGCCGCTCCTTCATATAACCGGGCCCGATCCCCAGCCTGAGCCATAATTCGTCGATGGCGCGGTCGAACATCACGTTATAATAGGCCATGTTGAGGTGGCCGTTGTAATCGATCCATTGCGGCTCGATCTGCATCACCGATGACAGGAACGGCGCGGGCTGGAGCAGCACCTCGTCGCCGGTGGCAGCATTGGTCATGGTCGATCCCCTTTGGTTCCACCCATGGTCTCTTGACCGCCCACACTATCCTTTGCAAGGGTCGGCCGCACGCCGGGAGGATTTAGCTTGGGCATAACCATTACTAGCAATTTGAAGCGTCCGGAGCCGCAGGCGCTGGCGAGCACGCTGGAGGCGCTCGCCGCCCGGTTCGGCAACCGGCTGATCACCTCGCAGGCGGTCCGCGACCAGCACGCCCATACCACCACCTGGCTGGCGCCGCAGCCGCCCGACGCCGTGGTGATGGCGCAGGAAACCGCCGATATCCAGGACGCGGTACGGATTTGCGCCAAACACGGCGTCCCCGTGATCGCATTCGGCACCGGAACCTCGCTGGAGGGGCAGGTCAACGCGCCGGCCGGCGGCGTCTGCATCGACCTGCGCGACATGAACAGGATCCTGGAAGTCCACGCCGACGACCTCGACTGCGTGATCCAGCCCGGCGTCACCCGCAAGGCGCTGAACGAGCACCTGCGCGACCAGGGCGTGTTTTTCCCGATCGATCCGGGCGCCGACGCCTCGCTTGGCGGAATGGCCTCGACCCGGGCCTCCGGCACCAATGCGGTGCGCTACGGCACCATGCGCGACAACGTGCTGGCGCTCAAGGTGGTGCGCGGCGACGGCGAGATCATCACCACCGGCACGCGGGCGAAGAAATCCTCCGCCGGCTACGACCTGACCCATCTGTTCGTCGGCGCCGAAGGCACGCTCGGGATCATCTGCGAACTGACGATCAAGCTGCGCGGCATTCCCGAAACCATCGCGGCGGCGGCCTGCTCGTTCGAAACCGTGCGCGGCGCCTGCCAGGCGACGATCATGGCGATCCAGACCGGTATTCCGGTGGCGCGGATCGAACTGCTCAACGCCGAGCAGGTGCGGGCCTGCAATTCCTATTCGAAGCTGTCATTGCCCGAGGCGCCGCTATTGCTGCTCGAATTTCACGGCAGCGAGAACGAGGTCGCCGAGCAATCCCGGAATTTCAGCGAGATCGCCAAGGAATGCGGCGGCGGCGAATTCACCTGGACCACGCGCCCCGAGGACCGCACTAAACTGTGGCAGGCCCGGCACGACGCCTATTGGGCCGTCAAGGCGTTGCGTCCCGGCGCCGGGGTGGTGGCGACCGACGTCTGCGTGCCGATTTCCCGGCTCGCCGACTGCGTCACCGAGACCGAGGCCGATCTGAAACGCCTGAAGCTGCAGTCGCCGATTGTCGGCCATGTCGGCGACGGGAATTTCCACTGCTCTTTGTTATGCGACGTCGAGGATCGCGAGGAGATGGCGCGCGGCGAGGATTTCATGCATCGCCTGGTCGAGCGCGCCCAGGCGATGGGCGGCACTTGCACCGGCGAGCACGGCATCGGACAGGGCAAGCAGAAATATCTGAAGGCCGAGCTCGGCTCCGAGGCGATCGATGCGATGCGCGCGGTCAAGCAGGCGCTCGATCCGCAGAATATCTTCAATCCCGGAAAGATCTTGCCGGCGGTCCAGGGCCCGTAGCGACACGACATGCGGCCCGCCAACCACGGTCAGGCGATGCGTTTTGACTATTCAGGGCACGGGCGATGTGGTGGTTCGACAGGGGCGAGCGCAAGGAGATCTGGGACGAGGAAATCCAGTGGCCGATCGGCGATATCGAGGCGGCGCACAGGATACGCGAAATCTGCCGGTCCGCCGCCGGCAGCGCCGCTAAACTAGCCGGCGCTGCCGGCGGCTCCGATAGAACGAAGAAATCCGAGACCGAACGCTATGAGCGCGCCGCGAAGGTCGCGATGGAAATCGCCATCAAGATCTCCGATGATCTCCTGCGCGATTCTTCGTTACGCCAGATCGTCAACCTGTGCGTCACGGCCAATGATTTCAAGACGGCGCGAATCCTGTTTCGCGCGATTCAGGCCGCGTCAATCAGAGAAGACGTGCTGAACGACCATCCGATGCTGCGGCAATAGACTGGTCCGCGAGCACCACCGCATTGCGCCGAAGGGGCGTCCTGCCGTTTCGATCGCTCTACGCCGATCGGGTGAAGTCGGTCCAAAGCCCGATCAGCACATGCAGCATGACGGTGACACCTGAAAGCACGAGGCAGACAAAGGCTGCATCGAGCAGATAGTCCGCTCCTGTGAGAGTGCCCAGCATGACCGATAGGATCACACCAAACGTGCCTGCTATCGCCAGCAGGGTCGCAATTTTGGGCGCCGACATGACAATCCCTCCTGTTGCTCCGTTGGTCTTCACTCCGTTCTTCGTTTCTTGCGTCTGACAGCTATGGCTGCCGACTGGTTCCAAGCGACGGCCGTGCGGAGCAAGTGTCATTGATGTATATCAACCGGGCCGCCAATTTTAGGCCATTCCGGCCAGCTTTCGGGAACTCCTGCCCGAGCCAGTCGCATCGTTTCCGGCGCGGCGCCGGGTGCAGTTCCCGACACGCCGGATGCCGCGTACAACAGCAACGAATTTCGAGGGAATTGGTTCAATGGATGAGGATATTCTGGCCGCACTGGAGCAGCGCCTCGGACGGTTGCACGCGAGGCAGCGCCTGGGTATCGAGGCCGACCACGAAGCCCAGATCTTCGGCCAGGGTCTCACCTTCTTTCATCTGGAGAATTTCTCTCCCGGCCAGTCGGCCATTCGAACTGCGCTGAAGCTGACCGGTCTCTACTGGCGCGCGCGCCGCAACGCCGGCCGCGTTGTCGTCAGATCCAACGACATCGCCTTCAAGGAGCTGCCGCAGCGCTTCGATGGTTTCACCATCCTGCACCTCAGCGATCTGCACGTGGACATGAGCGAGGCCGCGATGCAGCGGGTGTGTGAGCTCGTCGGCGGATTGCGTTACGACCTCTGTGTTCTGACCGGCGATTATCGCGGCAAGACGTTTGGGCCATTCGAGGCCGCTCTGGAGGGCGTCGCGCGGGTGCGAAGCCATCTCGATGGGCCGATCTACGGCGTGCTGGGCAACCACGACACCATTCGGATGGTGCCGGCGCTGGAAGCCATGGGCATAAGGATGCTGCTCAACGAATGCGAATTGATCGCGCGCGATGACCAGCGCATCTATCTGGCCGGGGTCGACGATGCGCATTTCTACCGGATGGACAACATCGAGAAAGCCACGATGCGGATACCGGACGGCGCGTTCTCCATCCTGCTGTCGCACACGCCCGAGATCTATCGCCAGGCGGCGCACGCGCATTTCAACCTGATGCTGAGCGGGCATACCCATGGTGGCCAGGTCTGCCTGCCCGGATCCATTCCGATCACGCTGGAGTCGGCGCTGCCGAGACGGATGGGGGCGGGGGCGTGGCAGTACAACAAGTTGACCGGCTACACGTCGGTGGGGGCGGGGTCGAGTGTCGTTCCGGTGCGCCTCAACTGTCCGCCGGAAATCACCGTGCATTGCCTGCGCCGCGGCTGATGGTGGACTAATAGGGTTCGTCGCGCAGGTGGGCGCGGAACAGCAGGCGGGACAGCACGAGTTCGCCGGCAAAGAAGACCCCAACCCCAAGCACGACGTCGACCGCCGTCAACGACAGCGCGTCGCGGCATGCCAGCATCGGCAGCAGGGATTCCGGAATCTGATCGAGCCCGAGCGCCTGGCTGCTCGGCGGCCGGTTGAGGCGGCGCTTGACGAAACTGGAGAACAGGTCGCCCGCCATCGCCGCGGCCGCCGCGGTTATCCCGACCATCGGGTCAAGACCCATCAGGGGCGCCCCGATGGCGGCGGCGAGGACTGCGACCACGATGCCACGGAAGGTCTTCGATGGCCCGAACAGCGGCCGCCCATCGAAAAACGTCGAGCCGAAGTCCAGCGGAAGCGCAAAATGGCTTCCAACAATCTTCTTGGCGACGACAGGAGCTCCGTTCGCCAGCGTCAACAGCACCATCAACTGCAGGATAGCCAAAACGTGCATTCGCACAGCCTATCGCGGTCCGCATCCCCCGTCATTCGATTCAGTGAGGGCAAGGCGGAGATCAGCTTTGGCCGACGACATTCCCAAGCCCGGTCTTCTGAGCGCATGAAGTGTAGCGCGACTTCCGACAGCACAATGAGCAACGACGCAACGGGTCGGTATTGATCTGGAACAATGCGTTAACGGCACGAATCACTTAGCGGCCTTGAGAGGCAAGTCGCGACATCATCCGGCGGATTGGCTCAGCGGATAGGTCTCAAGAGACTGGGGAGTTGAGATGGTCCATCGGCTTTCGCGGATACCGTCGAGTTTGGCGTCGTGCAAGTGGGCTTTCCCGGCTTGCGGCAACGCTTTGCGGCCAAGACTCCTCTTGCGATCGCGAACCGGATTTGGCGCCATCGTGGCGGCGACCCTCGCGTCGGCCATCATGCTGGCAACCACCGTCCTGCCGGCCGAGGCGCAGTTCACCCGCCTGTTCGGTTTCGGCGACAGTTACGCTGATACCGGTGCTGCGCCGGGTGGCGCGTTCCAGCTTGCCGGCATCACCTGCATCTACCACCCCAATTGCACGTTCACCGGCAGCACCACCTTCGTGCAGTCGCTGCAATCGATCTACGGTCTGCCGGGGCTGACCAATTTTTCGATCGGCGGCGCGCGGACGGACAATACCAACACGCTCGGCCCTATCCAGAACGGCTTCGGTTTCAGCTACGAACTCACGCAGTCGGCCGGCCTGCGCTACACCTCCAGCGATCTGATCGCGCTGTCGATCGGCGGCAACGATCTGTCGGCAATCAGTCTTACGAACGTCACCGATCCGCGGGCGCTGATCGTCTTGGGTGCGACCAACTCGGCGGGCAACGCGGCCACGGGCGTGCAGCAGATGGCGGCGCAGGGCGCCCGCAATATCGCCTGGCTCTCTACCGGCAGTTCGAAATGGTTTCCCGAGAAGCCCGGCGACCCCCTGCTCACCGACGCGCTGCGCGACGCCTGGGCGAACACCTATTACCAGCAGACCCAGCAATTGCTGGCACCGCTGGCGCATTCCGGCGTTCGTATCTTTCTGTTCAATTTCGGCATCCTGCAGGAGCGCGTCGCCAGCAATCCGGGCATGTACGGCTTCACCAGCGCCACCAATTGCGAGGCCGGGCCGCCATCGGGAACCACGCCTGCCAGCGTCAACGTGAATTTCGCGGGCTGTTTCTATCAAAACTCGGTGCATCCCACCGGCGCCGCGATGGCGCTGATCGCGACCTACATGGCGAACCAGATCGACGCGCCGACCACGGTGGTGCCGCAGGGCGCCATCACCGCCAGCCTCGCCACCGGCTTCGCCGGCACGGTGCTTGGCCGGCTCGACGCCTCGCGCAGTTTCCTGCCGTTCGGGATCGGCAACGCGATGGCGATGGCCTATGCCGGTCCGACCAAAGCTCCAGCTGCGGCCAAGCCGGAGGACAGATGGTCGGTTTACAGCGACGTCAGCTACGCCAGTTCCAGCCTCGACAAGCAGTTCCTCAATGCCGGCTACGACTATCACGCCGCCGCCGGCACCTTCGGGATCGAGTACCGCTATGACTCGAGATGGCGGCTGGGGTTCGCGCTGGGCTACTCCCAACCCGATATCGCTCTCGGCGTTCAGAATGCCCATGACCACGTCAAATCCTACCAGTTCGCCGGCTACAGCTCGTTCACCGACGTCAACTGGTTTGCGGACGCGCTGGTTGCCTATGGCCGCCACGATTTCTCGCTCGACCGCCAGGGCGTGATCGACGTGATCCACGGCAGCACCAGCGCCGACACCTTCACGGCGGCTGCCAGGGCCGGCTACCTGTTCAACGCAGGAGCGTTCCGGGTCGGGCCGATCGCGGGGTTCACTTACACCCACGGTGTCATTGGCGCCTATACCGAGAGCGGCGACATCCTGTTGACCATGATGGTCGACAGGCAAACGATCGACGCCTTGACCGGCGACGCCGGGCTTCAATTGCGATTGCCATTCGTCGTGGGAACGGCGCTGTACAGCCCGTTCGTGAACCTCACGGCGGAGCAGGATTTCGCCGGCTCCGGCCGCAACGTGACCACCACGCTGGTGACCGCGCCGCTGCTCCCGATCCTGACGCCGGTCTCCGCGCATGACCGCACCTACGGCAAGGTGGCCGCCGGCATCGGCGCTGTCATTGCCGGGAATTTCAATGCAACGCTGACGGCCTCGTCCACTTTCGCCCGCGAAGGCGGCAACGACTTTGCGGTCAGCGGCGGGATCCGGGCGGCGTTCTAATCTAGCTGTGCAGGCCCGGCGCCTCGTGGCCGGTGCGCGCCACATATTCGGTATAGCCGCCGCCAAACTGGTGGATGCCTTCGGGCGTCAGCTCCAATACCCGGTTGGACAATGCGGCCAGGAAGTGCCGGTCGTGCGAGACGAACAGCATGGTGCCCTCGTACTGCGACAGCGCGGTGATCAGCATTTCCTTGGTCACTATGTCCAGATGGTTGGTCGGCTCGTCCAGCACCAGGAAGTTCGGCGGGTCATAGAGCATCTTCGCCATCACCAGCCGTGCCTTCTCGCCGCCCGACAGCACCCGGCATCTCTTCTCGACGTCGTCGCCGGAAAACCCGAAGCAGCCGGCCAGCGCGCGCAGCGAGCCTTGTCCGGCCTGCGGAAAGGAATCCTCCAGCGACTGGAACACCGTGCGTTCGCCGTCGAGCAGATCCATGGCATGCTGCGCGAAGTAACCCATCTTGACGCTGCCGCCGAGCGCCACGGTGCCGTCGTCCGGCGGCGTCGAACCCGCCACCAGCTTCAACAGCGTGGATTTTCCCGCGCCGTTGACGCCCATCACGCACCAGCGTTCCTTCCGCCGCACCATGAAGTCGAACCCGTCATAGATGCTGCGGTTGCCATAGGCTTTCTGCACCTTCTTCAGGCTCACCACGTCCTCGCCCGAGCGCGGCGCCGGCGGGAAATCGAACGACACGGTCTGGCGGCGCTTCGGCGGCTCGACGCGTTCGATCTTTTCCAGCTTCTTCACCCGGCTCTGCACTTGCGCTGCGTGCGATGCGCGCGCCTTGAAGCGTTCGATGAACTTGATTTCCTTGGAGAGCATCGCCTGCTGGCGCTCGAACTGGGCCTGCTGCTGCTTTTCGTTCAACGCGCGCTGCGCTTCGTAGAATTCGTAGTTGCCCGAATAGGTCGTGAGCTGGCCACCGTCGATTTCCACCACCTTGTCGATGATGCGGTTCATGAACTCGCGGTCGTGCGAGGTCATCAGCAGGGCGCCGTCATATCCCCGCAGAAACTGCTCCAGCCAGATCAGGCTTTCGAGATCGAGATGGTTGCTCGGCTCGTCCAGCAGCATGGCGTCGGGACGCATCAACAGAATGCGTGCCAGCGCCACGCGCATCTTCCAGCCGCCCGACAGCGCGCCGACGTCGCCGTCCATCATCTCCTGGCTGAAGGAGAGGCCCGCGAGAACTTCGCGGGCGCGGCCTTCCAGCGCATAGCCGTCCAGTTCCTCGAAGCGCGCCTGCACTTCGCCATAACGCGCGATGATCTCGTCCATGTCATCCGCGCGCGCCGGATCCGCCATCGCGGCTTCCAGTTCCTTCAGCTCGCCGGCCACGGCGCTGACCGGACCGGCGCCGTCCATCACCTCGGATACGGCGCTGCGGCCGGACATCTCGCCGACATCCTGGCTGAAATAGCCGATGGTGACGCCACGATCGACCGCCACCTGGCCCTCGTCGGGGAGTTCCTGGCCGGTGATCATCCGGAACAGCGTGGTCTTGCCGGCCCCGTTGGGACCGACGAGACCGACCTTCTCGCCTTTCTGGAGCGCCGCGGAGGCCTCGATGAAGAGAATCTGGTGACCGATCTGCTTGCTGACGTTGTCGAGACGAATCATATCCACACGGGTTCTGAGGGAGCGTTGGCGCCGCTCTTAAGCCATATGCTGCGCCTGCGAAAGGGTGTTCCGGGGCCGGCAGATCTGGATCAAAACGGGGCTTTTACCGGGATCAGGGACCGCCAACATGGCAGGCGCTGCGGGGTAAGGCTCAGCCTGCCTTGCGTCCATGATGACTGTGAAGCTGCGATGACAAAAGGCGCCGCCACTCGTTGAATTCCGCGCTTGCAATATCGCGCGGCCGCGGAAGGTCGATGGTGTATTCGCGATCGATCCGGCCGGGTCCGGGCGACATCACCACGACCCGGTCGGCCAGGAAAATGGCTTCCTCGATCGCGTGGGTGACGAACAGGACCGTGAGGCCGGTGCGCGACCAGATCTCGACCAGCTCGTCCTGCAGCCGTTCGCGGGTCATCGCATCGAGCGCGCCGAACGGTTCATCCATCAGCACGATTTCGGCATCGTTCGCGAGCACGCGCGCGATGGCGACGCGCTGCTTCATGCCGCCGGAAAGCTGGTGCGGGTAGACGTCGGCGAAGTTTTGCAGCCCGACGAGGTCGACGAAATGATTGACGGTGTCGCGGATCTCGGCCTTGGTACAGCCGCGCGATTTCGGACCGAAGCCGATATTGTCGCGGACACTGAGCCAGGGAAACAGTCCGTAATCCTGGAACACCATGCCGCGGCTCGGGCCCGGCCCGGATATTGGGACGCCCCACATCAGATTGTCGCCCTGCGTTGCCGCCTCGAAGCCGGCGGCCATACGCAGCAGGGTGGATTTGCCGCAGCCCGATGCGCCGATCAGGCAGATGAATTCGCCCTTCTTGACCCGCAGATTGGCGCCACGCAGCGCCTCGATCGCCCGGCCGTTCTGCGAATAGGTCTTGCCGACGTTCTTCATCTCCAGGATCGGAATCGTGGCCTCAGCCATGCGACGGACTCCAGGCCAGAAGCCGCCGCCCGATCAGCATCACCAGCCGGTCCGACAGGAAGCCGACGGTGCCGATCACGATCATTCCGGAAATCACGATTTCGGTGCGCGAGAGCTGGCGGGCTTCCATGATGATGGCGCCCAACCCCGTCTGTACACCGGTCATCTCCCCGACGACGATGACGACCCACGCAAACCCCAGTCCGAGCCGCATGCCCGTGAAGATCGAGGGCAGGGCGGCAGGCAGCACGACCCGAAAAAACTGCGCCGGGCCGCTGCAGCCGAGCATCGCGGCCGCCTCGAACAGCCGCGGTTCGACCGAACGCACGCCGAATATGGTGTTCACCAGGATCGGATAGAACGCGCCGAGAAACACCAGAAAGAATGCAGAGCGCGGTCCGAGCCCGAAGATGATCATCGCCAGCGGTAGCCACGCCGTGACCGGCACCGGGCGGAGAATCTGGATGGTCGGATCGATCAGCTGCCGGATCAGCGGCACGCGCCCGATCAGCATGCCCAGCGGCAACGCCACGATCAGGGCCAGCGCGAAGCCGCCATAGACCCGGCTCACGGAAGCCAGCAAATGGATGTGCAGGGTCTGGCTGTAGGCGTCGTCATTGACGCCGCCGACCGCCAGATCCTTCAGTTCCAGCCAGACGTCGTAAGGCGGCGGGATCAGGCTCGCCGGCCGCCCCACCGTGGAAAAATGCCAGATCGTCAACAGGACCGCGGGAAACGTAACGGCGAGCAGCAACGGCCGCAGGCGCGGCCACCATGCGCTCGCCCACGAGGTTTCGCGCGCGCAGGAAGCCTCGTTCCTGGTATCGGACGCGAGCGTCGACACGATCAGGTCGGTTTCACCGCATCGACGAAACTGGTGTCGATGAAGGTTGCGAAATCGGGCAGCCGCTTGATCTGTTTCAGCGCCAGCATGTGATCGGCGTAGATCTTGGATTGCTCGATTTCCTTCGGCCCAAGCCGCCAGGTCAGTTCGACATTGGGGACCGACGCCTCGATCGCTTCCTTCTTCTGCCCGAGCTTGCTGGATGCCATCGCGACCATGGCGTCCCTGTGCGTCGCCGCGAAATCGGTCGCGCGCTGGTGGATGCCCAGCATCACTTTGACCAGGTCCGGCTTCTCCGTGATCACGTCGCGATGGGTGCCGAACACCATGTTGAGTGATCCCATGGCTGTCGAATAC
>Ga0265340_10002316_pt1 | contig 10900 bp, 6 predicted proteins | sample 4CB225metaG_FD_202082 | JGI IMG/M metagenome (GOLD analysis project Ga0265340, IMG submission 202082) | Rhizosphere microbial communities from Carex aquatilis grown in University of Washington, Seatle, WA, United States - 4-CB2-25 metaG | ecosystem: Host-associated > Plants > Roots > Rhizosphere...
TTCCTGATCAGCGCGGTCTGCATGCTGGTTCTGGGGCTGGGGCTGGCCGTGCTGCGAACCCTGCGCGGCCCGGTGTTCTGGCCGCTGCGAGCGCTGGCGGTCGGTTACGTCGATCTGTTCCGGGGCCTGCCGCTGATCCTGGTGCTGCTGCTGGTCGGCTTCGGGCTGCCCGGTCTGCGGTTGCAAGGGGTGCCGAACAATCCGATCGTGCTCGGCTGTGTCGCCCTGGTCCTGACCTATTCCGCTTACGTCGCCGAGGTGTTCCGATCCGGTATCGAGTCTATCCATCCCAGTCAGCGGGCGGCGGCACGCTCGCTCGGCCTGACCGGGGCCCAGACCATGCGTCATGTGGTGTTGCCGCAGGCGGTGCGGCGAGTGGTCCCGCCGCTGCTGAACGATCTGGTCGCGCTGACCAAGGACTCGGGGCTGATCTCGATCCTGGGGGCGGCGATCGACGCGGTCCGGGCCGCGCAGATCGACACCGCCACCACCTTCAACTTCACCCCGTATGTGGTCGCCGGTCTGCTGTTCCTGCTGCTCACCATCCCGATGACCCGGCTGACCGATGCGATCTCGCGGCGGTACGGCTACCTGCCCGGCGGAGGGCACCTGTGAGCGGACCGGGCGCATGGTGAGCACTCCCCTGCTTCGGATAGCCGGGGTGCGCAAGGTCTACGGCAAGTCGGTCGTGCTGGCGGATCTGGATCTCGAGGTCGCGGCCCACGATGTCGTGGTCCTGATCGGCGCTTCCGGGTCCGGCAAGTCGACCCTGCTGCGTTGCGTGGATCTGCTGGAGACGGTGGATGACGGCGTGATCGAACTGGACGGAGCGGAGATCACTGACCCGCGGGTCGACGCGGACGCCGTCCGGGCCCGGATGGGCATCGTTTTCCAGTCCTTCAACCTGTTCCCGCACCTGAGCGTGCTGGACAACATCACCCTGGCGCCGCGGAAGGTGCATGGGATCCCCCGCGAGCAGGCCGAGCAGCGGGCGCTGGAACTGCTGGCCCGGGTGGGCCTGCGGGACCGGGCCGGCGCTCATCCGGACGAGTTGTCCGGTGGCCAGCAGCAGCGGGTGGCGATCGCCCGCTCGCTGGTCAACGACCCGGTACTGATGCTGTTCGACGAGGTGACCTCGGCTCTGGACCCGGAACTGGTCGGCGAGGTACTGGCGATGCTGCGGGACCTGAAGACCGAGGGGATGACCATGCTGGTGGCCACCCATGAGATGGGTTTCGCCCGGCAGGCCGGGGACGAGGTCTGTTTTCTGGACGGCGGTCGCGTGCTCGAGCGCGGCGCCCCGGCCCAGGTGCTCGGCGACCCCCAGGAGGAACGCACCCAGCAGTTCCTGCGCCGGATCATCGACGCCGGCCGGCTCTGACGGTTACCAAACCCTCTCGTGATCATGCACACTTGCACGGCACGGCCAGATTGAGTCAGGGGAGTCCGGATGCCTGGGCAGGCCGAGGTCCGCGACAACGCGGCCGAACAGCAGTTCGAGAACGGACTTCAGGCGGTCCCGCGCACCAGCACGACGATGGCCCGTGGGCCGACGACGACTTCGCTCTTCGCCGCCCCACCGGCGGACGGATCGTGCGAGTCCAGCATCAGCTCCCAGCTTCCCCCGGTGGTGGCCTGGGGCAGGGTGAAGGCCAGCGGCTCCCACCAGCCGTTGACCAGGACCAGGAAATCGTCGTCGACCAGCAGGCTGCCGTCCGGCGCGCGATCGGGATCCAGGTCACCGTCGAGCAGGATCGCGATGCTGCGAGCGTTCGGGTCGCCCCAGTCGGCGGCGGTCATCTCCTCCCCACCAGGGGTGTACCAGCGCAGGTCGGCGGCATCCGCCCCGACCAGGTAACGGCGACGCCGGAAGACCGGGTGCGCCGAGCGCAACCCGATCAGCCGCTTGGTGAAGGCCAGCAGGTCCTGGTCGACCTGCGACCAGTCGAACCAGGTGATCGCGCTGTCCTGGCAGTAGGCGTTGTTGTTTCCCTGCTGGCTTCGCCCCAGCTCGTCGCCGCCGAGCAACTGCGGCACCCCCGCGGACAGCAGCAGCGTGGTCAGCAGCGCCCGGCTCTGCGCCGCCCGCAGGGCCAGCACGTCCGGATCCGCCGTCGGCCCCTCGACCCCGCAGTTCCAGGACCGGTTGTCGTCGCTGCCGTCCCGGTTGTCCTCCCCGTTGGCCTCGTTGTGCTTGCCGTCGAAGGAGACCAGATCGGCCAGGGTGAACCCGTCGTGCACGGTGATCAGATTGACCGAGGCGGTGGGCCGCCGGCCATCGGCCCGGTCGCCGTACAGGTCCCAGGAACCGCTGAACCGGGACGCGAACTCGCCCAGCAACCCGTCGTGGCTGCGCCAGAAGTCACGGATCGAATCCCGGTACCGGCCGTTCCACTCGCTCCACAGCGCGGGGAAACGGCCGACGTCGTAACTGTCCAGTTGGCCGACGTCCCAGGGTTCGGCGATCAGTTTCGCCCGCGACACCACCGGGTCCTGGGCCACGATGTCGAAGAACGCCGACAGCCGATCGAACCCGCCGTCCTGCCGGGCCAGGGTCGGGGCCAGGTCGAACCGGAAGCCGTCCACCCGCATCTCGGTCAGCCAGTAGCGCAGCGAATCCATGATCAGTTGCAGGGCCACCGGATGCCCGGCGTTGAGCGAGTTCCCGCATCCGGTGGTGTCGACGTACCGGCTGGGGTCGCCCGGGTCGAGCCGGTAGTAGGCGGCGTTGTCCAGTCCGCGGAAGCACAGCGTCGGTCCGTCCGGGCCGGCTTCGGCGGTGTGATTGAACACCACATCGAGGATCACCTCGAGACCGGCCGCGTGGATCGCGTCGACCATCGCGGCGAACTCCTCGACCTGGCCGCCGGGCCGGCCGGCCCGGACCGCGGCCGAGTATCCGGCGTGCGGAGCGAAGTAGCCGATCGTGTTGTAGCCCCAGTAATTGGTCAGCCCGCGCTCAACCACGAAGGACTCCGGCACGTTGTGGTGCACCGGCAGCAGTTCCACCGTGGTCACCCCGAGACCGACGAGATGATCGAGTGCGGCCGGGTGGGCCAGTCCGGCGTAGGTGCCGCGCAGTTCCTCGGGCACCCCCGGATTGGTCGCGGTGAAACCCTTGACGTGAAGCTCGTACACGATGGTGTCGGCCAGGGTGTGCCGGGGCCGCGGCAGTACCAGGGCGCCCGGAACCCCGTTTCGCGGTTCAGCCACCACCAGGCTCCGGGGCACCTGGGCGGCCGAGTCCAGCGAGCTGGGCTCACCCGGATCACCGACCGTGTACCCGAGCAGTTCCGGGCCGAACCGCACCGACCCGTCGATGGCCCGCGCATACGGATCGAGCAGCAGCTTCGCCGGGTTGTAGCGCAGCCCGCGCTCGGGGGCGTACGGGCCGGAAACCCGGTAACCGTAGGCCCGGCCGGGACCGACCCCGGGCACGAAACCGTGCCAGACGTCGCCGTCCCGCTCGGTCAGCGGAAACCGTTCCTCCGTGCCGTCGGCGGCGAACAGGCACAGCGTCACCGCCTCGCCACCGGAGCTGACGGCGAAGTTGGTACCGCCGTCCCCCGGGGTCGCCCCGAGCGGGAACGGGTCTCCGGGCCGCACCGGATCGCTCGGCGCCGGAGCACCATTGGCCGGTCGATCGCCCACCGGGTCGCCGGCCGCGGTCATGACGTCGGATCGTCGACGACGAGGTCCTGGATCAGGTCCGAGACGGACGGGGCCTGGTGATGCTTACGCAGGATCACGTCCGCGATCAGCCCGGTCCAGCCGGTCTGGTGGCTGGCACCCAGGCCCAGCCCGGTGTCGCCGTGGTAGTACTCGTGGAACAGCACGTTGTCCCTCCAGTTCGGATCCGTCCAGATCTGCTCGGCCGGACCGAAGCACGGGCGGTGCCCGTCCGGGCCGGTCAGGAAGAGTGACACCAGCCGGGCCCAGAGATCGTCGGCGACCACGTCGAGAGTGACCTGCCGTCCGGATCCGGTCGGGTATTCGATCGTCAGATCCTCGCCGAAGAACTTGTGATACCGCTCGAGGGCGCTGGCGACCAGGTAGTTGAGCGGGAACCAGACCGGTCCCCGCCAGTTCGAATTGCCCCCGAACATGCCCACGGCCGACTCCGCCGGTTCGTAACCGACCTCGGCGTGGACTCCCTCGACATCGATCTGGTACGGGTGCTCCCGGTGATAGGCGGACAGCGATCGCAGACCGTGCGGGGAGAGGAATTCGCCCGGGTTGAACAAGGCCGCGAACAGCCGCTTCACCTGATCGACACCGAGCACCCCGACCAGAAGCTGACGGCGCCCCGGAGCCCCGCGCAGCAGTCCGGCCTTCACCAGGTTCTCCGGGTCCTGCACCCCGCGCTGCTCCAGCAACCGGGAGAAATGCTTGCCGACCCGCAGCGAACGGTCCAGGCCCTGCTCATCGACCACGCCGACGGCGAGCATCGGGATGATGCCCACCATCGAGCGCACCTTGATCGGCACCACGCCCGAGTCCGGGGTCACGATCCGGTCGTAGAACAGGCCGTCCTGCTGGTCCCACATCCCGGTGGCGTCCAGGGCGTTCCGGATCGCGGCGAAGTTCTCCAGGAACTTCTGCACCAGGTCGAGGGCGGGGCGGTGCCCGCTGCGGTGCAGGACGGCGGCCATGGTCGCCATCGACAGCGCGTAGGTGGCCATCCATCCGGTCGCGTCGGACTGCTCGAGCACCCCGGCGACCGGCAGATGGGAACGGTCCAGCGGTCCGATGTTGTCCAGGCCCAGGAATCCGCCCTCGAACAGGTTGGATCCGTCGGCGTCCTCGCGATTGACCCACCAGGTGAAGTTGACCAGGAGCTTGTCGAAAACCCGGCTGAGGAAGTCGAAATCCGTGCCGCCGTCGATGGCGAAAACCTCCAGCGCCGCCCAGGCCTGCACCGGAGGGTTCACATCGCCGAAGTCCCACTCATAGGCGGGCAGAGCACCGTTGGGGTGCTGGAACCACTCCCGGGAGAGCAGCAGAAGCTGATACTTGGCGAACGCCGGATCGACGTGCACCAGACCGACGCAATGAAAAGCCAGGTCCCAGGCCGCGAACCAGGGATACTCCCACTTGTCGGGCATGGACATGATGTCGAAGGCCTCGAAGGTCCGCCAGCGCGAGTTCCGGCCGGTCCGCCGGCTCGCCGGTGGCGGCGGCTGAGCCGGATCGCCGTCCAGCCAGCGCGCGACGTCATAGGCGTAGAACTGCTTGCTCCAGAGCAGCCCGGCGAAGGCCTGGCGCATCACCATCGCCTCGTCCGGGGATGCGGTGGCCGGCGTCAGTTCGGCGTAGAACTCGTCCGCCTCGGCCTGGCGCTGGGCCACGACCGGATCGAACTGCGCCCCCAGCGCGAGAGCCGCCTCGACCGGCGAACCGGCCGGGCGCAGCCGCAACCGCAGTTCGACACCCTGCCCCGGCTCGATCGGCAACCGGTACCAGGACGCGCAGCGGCTGCCCCGGCGGTCCGGGTTCACCGTCGCCGCCCCGGACACGACGTGGTCGTTGATGCCGTCTTTCGGCCATGCTGTCAGCGGTTCCGAACCGAACAGGCGACTGGTGTTGGTGTCGTTGTCGCAGAACAGCAGGGTGGGGGCGGCACCGTCGGGGCCCGGACCGGCGATCAGTTCCAGATCACCCAGGTAGGGGTGCGGCACGGCGACGGCGGCCTCCCCGGTCGCGGCCAGCACCGGTGCCACCCCGTCGACGTCCCAGGACCAGGTGTTGCGGAACCACAGGCTCGGCAGCACGTGCAGGACGTCCGCCACCGGCCCGGCGTTGCGCACCCGGATGGTGATCAGCAGGTCGGTCGGGTCGGCCTTGGCGTAATCGACCTCCACGATCCAGAAGCGATCATCGTCGAACACCCCGGTGTCGAGCAGTTCGTACTCCGGATCGAGTTTGCCCCGGCGGGCATTCTCGACCCGCAGATCCTCGTACGGGAACGCCGCCTGCGGGTAGTGGTAGCGCCACCGGTTCCAGGCGTGACTGGGGACGGCGTCCCGGTACCACCAGTACTCCTTGACGTCCTCGCCGTGGTTCCCTTCGGCCCCGGTCAGGCCGTACGCGCGTTCCTTGAGAATGGGGTCACGGCCGTTCCAGAGGGCCAGCCCCAGGCACAGTCGCTGTTCGATGTCGCTGAAACCGGCCAGGCCGTCCTCGCCCCAGCGGTAGGCCCGGGAGCGGGCGTGGTCGTGGGGCAGGTAGGTCCAGGCCTCGCCGTCGGCGCTGTAGTCCTCCCGGACCGTTCCCCATTGCCGCTCGCTCAGGTAGGGGCCCCACAGATACCAGTCGCCGGCCTGCCGCAGGCCCAGATCCAGACGCCCGAAGCCGTTCACCCGGTCGCGTTCGGCGCTCATGATGTCCTCCGGTTGGTCCGATCTGGGCTACGTCACCTGGACTGAGGCCTGGCCCCACAACCGGGATACCGCAGTCCCCCGGCCGCGGCAAGCATCACCCGGCCGATGTCAGGGGGAGAGCGATGGCCAGCAGGTCCGAGACCGGACCCCGGGGACTGCTGCCCAGCGGCCAGACCGCCAGCAATCGTCGTTTCAGGTTCAACCCGGCGACCGGGACGACGAACAACCGCCGGGCCGACAGGTCGTCGGCCACCGCCAGGCTGCTGAGCACCGCCGGACCGGCCCCGGCCAGGACCGCACCACGCACCGCGGCCGTGCCGGACAGTTCCAGTCGCGGTTGCCCGACGGTGGCCTCGCCGAGCACGGTGGCCAGAGCGACCTCGAGGGCCCGTCGCGTTCCCGAGCCCTCCTCCCGGGTCACCAGCGCGGTCGCGGCCAGTTCGGCCGGGGTCACCGGACGGCGGCGCCCGGCCCAGGGATGATCCACCGGGACCACGAGCACAAGAGAATCGGATCCGACCTCCCGCCAGGCCAGATCCTCCGGGGCGCTGGGACCTTCGACGAAACCCAGGCCGGCCCGGCCGTCCCGGACCCGCTCGGCCACCTCCTCGCTGTTGGTGGCGGTGAGCTGCACGGACAGCAGTTCACCCCGGGCCTGGGCCCGGCGCCGCAGGGTGACCAGCCAGCGCGGGATCAGGTACTCGGCGACGGTCAGGCTGGCCGCGACCCGCAACTGCGCCTGGTGCTCCTCCCGCAGCGCCGCCACACTGGCCTCCAGCCCGGCGGCCAGCTCGGTCAGTTGCGCCGCCCAGTCGGCCACCAGCACACCGGCGCCGGTCAGGGTGGATCCTTGCCGGCTGCGCCGGATCACCTGGACGCCGAGCACGGCCTCCAGCCGCCGGATCCGCTCGCTGGCGGCCTGCTGACTGACCCGGTGCTCCCGCGCGGCGGCGCCCAGGCTGCCGGTCCGGGCCACCGAGAGCAGGAGGTCGAGTGAGGCCAGGTCGGGGACACGAGGGGGCAGCGGCACAGGCCCAACCTACCCTGGTCACAACATTTACTTGTGACACGCGGTGTCCGATCAGGATTAGGCCGACCCTCAGAATGGTTGAAGATGGTGTTGCGTGGGGATGTTGTCTACGGCGCGGGGAATCTGAGGAGACGGTCATGGAGGACGCTGCGGTGGCATCGGAGGAGTACGTGGCCCCGGACGGGCCCCGGATCGAGCAGCTCGACAGTGTGGTGATCCGGTTCGCCGGTGACTCGGGTGACGGCATGCAGTTGACCGGAGACCGGTTCACCTCCGAGACCGCCGGCCTGGGCAACGACCTGGCCACGCTGCCCAACTTCCCGGCCGAGATCCGGGCCCCTCAGGGCACCCTGCCCGGCGTCTCCAGTTTCCAGTTGCATTTCGCCGACCACGATGTGCTCACTCCGGGCGACGCCCCCGACGTGCTGGTGGCGATGAACCCGGCGGCGCTGAAGGCGAATCTGGGTGATCTCCCTCGGGGCATGACGCTGATCGTCAACACCGACGAGTTCAGCAAGCGGAACCTGAGCAAGGTCGGGTACGCCCTCAGCCCGCTCGATGACGGCACCCTGGACTCCTACCGGGTGCACGCCGTCCCGCTGACGTCGCTGACGGTGGAGGCGCTGAAGGAATTCGGGCTCAGCCGCAAGGACGCCGAACGGGCCAAGAACATGTTCGCCCTCGGCCTGCTGTGCTGGCTCTACCACCGCCCGACCGAGGCCACCGAACGCTTCCTGACCCGGAAGTTCGGCGCCAAACCCCAGATTCTGGCGGCGAACCTCGCCGCCCTCAAGGCCGGCTGGGCCTTCGGCGAGACCACCGAGTCGTTCGCCGTCTCGTACCAGATCGCCCCCGCCCCGGCCCCGGCCGGAAAGTACCGCAACGTCACCGGGAACACCGCGCTGGCCTACGGTCTGGTCGCGGCGGCCCACCGCTCCGGGCTGCGGCTGGTGCTGGGCTCGTACCCGATCACCCCGGCCTCCGACATCCTGCACACGCTCTCGGGGCTCAAGCGTTTCGGCATCACCACGATCCAGGCCGAGGACGAGATCTCCGCGATCGGGGCTGCGCTGGGCGCCTCCTACGGCGGGGCGATCGGCGTCACCACGACGTCCGGGCCCGGTCTGGCCCTGAAGAGCGAGACGATCGGGCTGGCGGTGTCCCTGGAACTGCCGCTGGTGATCGTCGATGTTCAGCGCGGCGGTCCGAGCACCGGGCTGCCGACCAAGACCGAGCAGTCCGACCTGCTGCAGGCGATGTTCGGTCGCAACGGCGAATCGCCGGTGCCGGTGATCGCCCCCCGCTCCCCGGCGGACTGCTTCGACGCCGCGATCGAGGCGGTCCGGGTGGCCACCACCTACCGGACCCCGGTGCTGCTGCTGTCGGACGGTTACCTGGCCAACGGCTCGGAGCCGTGGCGACTGCCCGGCGTCGACTCGCTGCCCCGGCTCCAGGTCGAATTCACCCGGGAACCGAACGCCGTCACCGGTACCGGGGCGGCGGTGTTCCGGCCTTACGACCGCGACCCGGACACCCTGGCCCGGCCGTGGGCCATCCCGGGCACCCCCGGCCTGGAGCACCGGATCGGCGGGATCGAGAAGGCCGACGGTACCGGTGAGATCTCCTACGACCCGGACAACCACGATCACATGGTCCGGCTGCGCCAGGCCAAGATCGACGGCATCGACGTCCCCCTGCTCGAGGTCGACGACCCGACCGGCAACGCCGGTGTGCTGGTGATCGGCTGGGGCAGCACCTACGGCCCGATCGCGGCCGGGGCCCGGGCCGCCCGGCAGGCCGGGATCGCCGTCGCCACCGCCCACCTGCGGCACCTCAACCCGTTCCCGGTGAACACCGGCGAGGTACTGAAACGCTACCGCCGGGTGCTGATCCCGGAGATGAACCTCGGCCAGCTCGCCCTGCTGCTGCGGGCCCGCTACCTGGTCGACGCCCGCGGCTACAACCAGGTCCGCGGCCTGCCCTTCAGTTCCGGCGAGATCGCCGACGCCATCACCAAGCTCGCTCAGGAGCCGCTGTCATGACCACCGATCTAGGCCTACCCGCCTTCGACGCCGGCCGCTCCGGGCTCGACCTGGTCCCGGCGCTCGATCCGGACGCGGCCAAACAGACCCGCAAGGACTTCACCTCCGACGCCGAGGTGCGCTGGTGCCCCGGCTGCGGCGACTACGCGATCCTGGCCGCCGTCCAGGGATTCATGCCCGAACTCGGGATCAAGCGCGAGAACGTGGTCTGCATCTCCGGGATCGGCTGCTCCTCGCGGTTCCCGTACTACCTCGACACCTACGGCCTGCACTCGATCCATGGCCGGGCCCCCGCGATCGCGACCGGCCTGGTCACCTCCCGGCCCGACCTGAACGTCTGGGTGATCACTGGGGACGGCGATGCGCTCTCGATCGGCGGCAACCACCTGATCCACGCCCTGCGCCGGAACGTGAACCTGACCATCCTGCTGTTCAACAACCGGATCTACGGCCTGACCAAGGGCCAGTACTCCCCCACCTCCGAACCGGGAAAGGTCACCAAGTCGACGCCGGCCGGCTCGGTGGACACCCCCTTCAACCCGGTGTCGCTGGCCCTCGGCGCCGAAGCCTCTTTTGTCGCCCGTACCCTGGACTCCGACCGCAAGCACCTGACCAGCGTGTTGCGCCAGGCCGTCGAGCATCGCGGCGCCGCTCTGGTAGAGATCTACCAGAACTGCCCGATCTTCAACGACGGCGCGTTCGACGTGCTCAAGGACCGGGACGAGGCGGCCGCCCGACTGGTCCGGCTGGAGCACGGCCAGCCGATCCGGTTCGGCGCGCAGGGCGAGCGGGGCGTGATCCGGGCCGCGGACGGTTCCCTGCAGATCGCCGACGTCAGCGAGGTCGGGGTGGACGCCGTGCTGGTACACGATGCGCACCAGTCGAACCCGGCGGTCCAGTTCGCGCTGTCCCGGCTGGACGAGGCGACACTCTCCCATGTGCCGATCGGGGTGCTCAGGTCGGTCACCCGCCCCACCTACGACGATCTGGTCCGGGCCCAGGTGGACGGCGCGATCGAGGCCAAGGGCGGACGGGCCACGGACGACGACCTGGCCGCACTACTGGCCGGCAACGACACCTGGAGCGTCGGCACATGACCGGTCGGCACATCGACCACATCTCCGCCAGCAGTTACGATTTCGGCAAATCATCCCAATCTGAATGCTTGAATGGGCTTGGATCCGACTCAGCCGACTGCTTAAGCTCAGTCCTGGATCCGGGACGGGACAATTCCCTTCCTAGACCAGGTTGAAGGAGGGGTCCATGGCGGTTCGGGTCAATGTCTCGCCGCGAATGCTTGCCTGGGCCGAGGATCGGTCCGGGCATGCCCCTGACGTGCTGCGGCGCCGGTTTCCGAAGCTGGACCGGTGGCAAGCCCAACTCGAACAGCCGACGTTCAAACAACTGGAGTCGTTCGCCGCAGCAACTCATACCTCGCTCGGGATGCT
>Ga0265340_10002318_pt1 | contig 10895 bp, 16 predicted proteins | sample 4CB225metaG_FD_202082 | JGI IMG/M metagenome (GOLD analysis project Ga0265340, IMG submission 202082) | Rhizosphere microbial communities from Carex aquatilis grown in University of Washington, Seatle, WA, United States - 4-CB2-25 metaG | ecosystem: Host-associated > Plants > Roots >...
CGGCACCAGCACAAAATGCGGACGGGGCTGCATGAAGGCGGGCGCTCCAGGCCGCAAGGCGTGCGACAGAGTCGCCACAGCCTTCGGCGCGCCGTAGCTCTGAAAGGCCTTGATCTGTGCGACGCGATCGGGAGCCTCCAACATGGCGGCCAGCGCCGGGTCCCTGCGTTCGAGCACCCTCCAATCGGCATGCTTGGCGGCATAATCGGCAAGAGCGGTCAGTGTGACATGTGCCTCATCGCGTGCGGCCGCCTCCGCCAACGCTTGTTCATAGCCGCCGGCGCGATCGACAACGGTAAGGATCCGCGTGTGGGATTGGGAGGCGACGAGCGAGGGGACCACCGCCGCGAAGGCGATGAATAGCGGAACCATCAAGGTGCTGATGAGAAAGCCGCGGCGCATGACGTATTTCAGGAATTCCTGGCGGGCTATGAGAACAACGCGGCGGATCATGACGCGTTCGCCTTTTCGACAAGAGCAACGAAGACGTCATGCAGGCTGGGCGGGGTGAGATCGAAGTGGAATGGCACGACACCGCGCGCGAAACAGGCCGCGAGCAATTCCCGTCCGTCGGCGCCTTCCCTGAGATCGACTTCCCAGTACACGCGGCCCTCGCCCGGCGGCAATACGCGAACCACGCTTTCCACGGCAGCCAGAAAGCCCAGATCGCCTTCCGCGCCGATCCGGGCGCGGCGCGGCAATTGGCTTCGCGCTTCTTCCAATGTCCCGTCGAAGCGCTTGCGCCCTCGCACCAGGATCGCCAGGCGATCGCATAGCCGTTCGGCATGTTCCATCGTGTGAGTGGAAAACAGGATTGTCTTGCCGTCTCGCGCCAGGGCGCGGATGAACTCCTCCAGCTCGGTTTGGTTGACCGGATCGAGGCCGGCAAAGGGTTCGTCGAGGATGACGACGTCCGGATCGTGCGCCACCGCCGCCAGAAGCTGCACCTTCTGGGCCATGCCCTTGGACAGACCTTCGAGTCGCACCCGCGCGAATGCGCCCAGCCCAAATCGGGCGAGCAGTTCGCGCGCGCGCTTAAGGGCCTCGCGCCGGTCGATGCCCTTCAGAGCCGCGACATAGGCAATCGCGTCGTCGGCGCGCGCGCGTTTGTAGAGGCCGCGTTCTTCAGGCAAGTAGCCGATGCGCGAACGGGCCTTCCCGACAGGCTGGCCCAGCACCCGGACTTCACCCATGTCTGGCGCGTAGAGGCCCAGCAGGATGCGCAAGGTTGTCGTCTTGCCCGCGCCGTTGGGACCCAAAAAGCCGAGGATGCCGCCGCCCGGCAATATCAAATCCAGATTGTCGATGGCTGTGAGATCGCCAAAGCGCTTGGTCACGCCACGCAGCTCGACGGCCGGCTTCGGCATCAACGCGCCCCTCAACGGCTATTTTGGGTAGAAGAATGCCAAGCGACCGCCGGGTCAAGCGGGCGCCGGTGCAGATGGCGCGCAGTCGCTGCAGACGGCGATCTCCACCGTGACGTGGCTGAGACTTGGAAAGCGCTCGCAAAGCATTCGCTTCACGCGCTCGCTGTCGCCCTCGCGCGGGCTCACCAGCGAAACGATCAGACCGCGATGGCCCGGCCCCAGCCGCCATAGATGCAGATCGGAGACTTGCGCGGCCAGCTCGCGTTCGACCAGTGCGGTGATCTGCTGCGCCAGCTCGGGATCGTCCTGCGCGTCGAGCAGCACCAGTGCGCTGTCGCGCACCAATCCATAGGCCCAGGACGAGATCACCAGCGCGCCCACAACGCCGACCAGCGGATCGGCCCAGGCAATCCCGAACATCAAGCCGGATGTAAGCGCGATGATCGCCAAAACGCTGGTCGCAGCGTCCGCCAACACATGCATATAGGCGGCGCGCAGATTGTGGTCGTGATGATGGCCGTGCGCGTCGTGCTCGTGCGGCTCGTGCAACAGAACGGCGCTGGCGATATTGACCGCCAAGCCGATGACGGCGATGAACAGCGCCTCGGAATAGTGCACGCCGACGGGTTGCACGAGACGGCGGACGGATTCGATCGCAACACCGAATGCCAACACGCCCAACACGATGGCGCTGGCGAAAGCGGCGAGATCGCCGAATTTTCCCGAACCGAAAGAGAAGCGCGAATCGGTGGCGTGACGGCGGGCGAGCCAGTAGGCCGCTGCGGCCAATCCCAGGGCACCGACATGGGTCGCCATGTGAACGCCGTCGGCGAGCAGCGCCATCGAGCCGAACAGCAGGCCCGTCACGATTTCGAGGACCATGAACAGGGCGGTGAGGACCGTCACCAGCCTGGCGCGCGATTCCGCCCGCGCATGGCCGTAGCCCAGGAACACATGGCCGTGCGTCCATTGCGTGTGATCGTGCGGCTGATTTGTCATGTATTGGACGATAGCACGCCTAAATGAAATGGGCCGCGGGATCTGGGAATCTCGCGGCCCGGCTCAGCCGTCAAATCGATGGGGAGTTCAACGGCTCAGTAGAATGGTGCGTCCGTCGGCAAAGCGCTTACCGGTGTAGTTCCCGTCCTGGGCGCGAAGCATGCCGACCGTCTCGCCCGAAGCTGTCTTCAGTTCGAGTTTATCGGCGCAGACGCGCCAGCGCGCAACGCGACTCTCTTTCGCACAGTCCGCCGTGAAGTTAACCGTACCGTCGGCAACCAGCGTCAGCGGGCAGGCTTCGGCACCGCCAATGGCCAGTTTCCAGGCCCCGGCGACATCCGTCGCGGGGTCGGCTTGAGCCGCTGCAAAGCTCGCAGCTACAGCAAGTGATGCAAAAAGAAGGGTGCGGATTTTGGTCATTTGAATATTCCCTTCAAAGTTCAGCGTTCAGAACACTACGCATGTGCAATCAATTTGAAAAGGGGACAAGTTGGCACCACGGACTTCTGGGTCCGCAAAACGATAAATACTATCGTTATAACAACGGATTACATAGTATTGCTTTTACTGCATGGCAGACCAGTGAGAGTTGCAACGCCAAATTTTCCGTCAAAAGTTGACGTGAACGATGCGGCAACCCTGTCAGAGGCGATCGGCGGAAGGGTTGCGTCGTGGAAACTTGCGCACCGAGGCGCCTCGTTCGTACCACCCGCGCGTCCTGTTTACGATCGTCACCACCGAAAGCATGACCGGAACTTCGATCAGGACGCCGACGACGGTAGCGAGAGCTGCCCCCGAGTTGAAACCGAAGAGACTGATCGCCGCAGCCACCGCCAGTTCGAAGAAATTGCTGGCGCCGATCAATGCAGAAGGTGCGGCGACGCAATGGGCCTCGCCCGTGGCGCGGTTCAGCAGATAAGCGAGGCCGGCGTTGAAGTAGACCTGGATCAGGATCGGGACCGCGAGGATGGCAATGATCAACGGCTGACTCAGAATCTGTTCGCCCTGAAAGCCGAACAGCAGCACCAGCGTCGTCAGCAGTGCCGCCAGCGACACCGGCTGAAGCGCGGACAAAAGCTGCCTCAGTGCTTTTTCTCCGCCGCGGGCCAGCACGCTGCGCCGGACGATCTGCGCAATGATCACCGGTACGACGATGTAAAGCACGACCGACAGCAACAACGTCTGCCACGGCACGCTGATCGCCGACAGACCGAGCAGAAGCGCCACGATCGGCGCGAACGCGAACACCATAATGAGATCGTTGAGCGCCACCTGGCTCAATGTGAAATGCGGCTCGCCGCCGGAGAGATTGCTCCAGACGAATACCATCGCCGTGCAAGGTGCGGCGGCCAGTAGAATGAGACCGGCGATGTAGCTGTCGATCTGGCCGGCCGGAAGATAGGGCCGCAGCAGCCAACCGATGAACAGCCAACCGAGGAAGGCCATCGAGAACGGCTTGACCGCCCAGTTGACGAACAGCGTCACACCGATCCCGCGCCAGTGCTCCTTGACCTGCGACAAGGCGGCAAAGTCGATCTTCACCAGCATCGGAACGATCATCAGCCAGATCAGCACCGCGACCGGCAGATTGACCCTTGCGATTTGGGCCGAGCCGATCAACTGAAAGACGGGGGCAAAGAAATGCCCGAGCGCCACGCCGGCGGCGATGCAAAGAGCGACCCAAAACGTCAGGTAGCGTTCGAAGCTGGACATGTCGGGTTGTGCCTTATACCCGGCCGATATCGTCGAGATGCGATTTCAATTTCAGCCGGTCGAGTTTTTCCAATGGAAGCGCGGCAAATACGCGAATGCGGTTCGTCAACATCCGCAGCGTCTCGCGGAAGGCTTGCATCTTCTCCGCGGCGCTGCCTTCTGCCGCGGCGGGATCGGGCATTCCCCAATGCGCCGTCACCGGATGTCCGGGCCACACCGGGCAGATTTCGCCCGCCGCGTTGTCGCAAACCGTGAAGACGAAATCCAATTCGGGACCGCGCGCGAATTCATCCCAGCTTTTCGAGCGCAACCCCGTCGTCGGAAAACCCATTTGCTCAAGCAGCGCCAGCGCCATGGGATGGACTGCGCCTTTGGGAAAGCTGCCGGCGGAATAGGCGCGAAAGCGGCCCTTGCCCTCGGCATTGAGAACGGCTTCCGCCAAGATCGAACGCGCGGAATTGCCGGTGCACAGGAACAGCACGTTGTAAGGGCGGTCAGGCGTCATCGCAGCACGGCTCGCTCAAGGACAGGTTGCAGATCTCGGGACGGCCGCCGCAACAATCCTGCATCAGAAAGGCAAGCAGTTCGCGCATCCGGTCGAAACGCGCGGTGTAGATCAGGTTGCGGCTTTCGCGGCGCTGGGCGATCAACCCGGCGCGTTCCAGTTCCTTGAGGTGAAACGACAGTGTCGGTGCCGGCGTATCGAGCGCCTCGGCGATGACGCCTGCGGTTTCGCCGGCGGGACCGACACGCACCAAACGCCGGAAGATCGTCAGGCGGGTTTGCTGCGACAGCGCGCCGAGGGCAGCCAGGGCATCCTCTGATTTCATAATTCCAGAATAATAGAATTATAGTCCAGGTCAAGCCGGTTTTGGGCGTAACGCACCGGCTGCCACGGCGGCGATCCGGCGTTGGCAGCATTCGTCGGGATCAGGCCACCACCATCTCGTTGAGCACGACAAGCGAGCGAGCGGCCGCCGTCCGCGTTCCCGGCCCGCGGTTGGTCAAACCGGTATTGTCAATGCTTGTTTGCGCCCCTCCAACGCGCATAGGCTGCCTCATCGCTGCATGCACAGAAACAACGCTGGGAGGAAAACGGACATGCTTTACAAGCTACTTTGCGCCGGTGTCGTCGGGATGGGGTTGCTCGCCGGGTCCGCCGGCGCCGCAGATATGATGGTGGTCCATCATACGGTCGCGAGCTATGCGAACTGGCGCCCCGCATTCGACGCCGACAAAAACAACCAGATCGCGGCGGGCCTCACGAATCCCCACGTCTATCAGTCGGTCGGCGATCCCAACAAAATCACCATCACATTCGACATGGCCGATGCAGCGAAGGCGAAGGCCTTTGCCGCTTCGAAAACCCTGATGGCGACGATGAAGAAAGCCGGCGTTGAGGGGAAACCCGAGATACTGTTCTTGGTTCCTGCGCCGTAATCCAATCGCGGCTCGACTTCGAAAGGGGCTGCCCGAGGGGCAGCCCATTTTTTGCCTGCGTCGACATCGGATGGTGCCGGCAGGGCGTTCACCCGGGCGGCGGCCCGTGCATATAACTTTCCACCAGAGATCCCGAGACCAGCCGCCAGCCGTCCACCAGCACGAAAAAGATCAGCTTGAACGGCAACGAGATGATCACCGGCGGCAGCATCATCATGCCCATGCTCATCAGGATGGACGCCACCGCCATATCGATGATCAGGAACGGCACAAAGATCAGAAAGCCGATCTCGAAGGCGCGCTTCAATTCCGAGAGCATGAAGGCGGGTGCAATGGTGGTGAGCGCGACCGCTTCGGGGGCTGCCGGTTTCTTCACGCCCGACATGTCGAGAAAAAGTTTCAAATCGGATTCGCGCACATGGCCGAGCATGAACTTCTTCATCGGCAGGCTGGCCTTGTCGAAGGCTTGCTCGGTGGTGATCTGACCCGCAATCAGCGGCTGCACGCCCTGCGCATAGGCGTCCTTGAGCGTCGGTGTCATCACGAACAGAGTGAGGAACAGCGCCAGACTGACGATGACGCTGTTGGGCGGACTTTGCTGCAGTCCGAGCGCGGTGCGCAGCAGCGACAGCACGACGACGATACGCACGAAACTCGTCATCATGATGAGGATCGACGGCGCCACGCTCAAGATCGTGATCAGAGCGATGATCTGCATCATGCGGTCGGTGAACATGCCGCCGCCGGAGAAGTCGATCTTCAATCCGTCATTGACGGCGGCCGCAGCGGCACCGGCATGCGACGCGGCCTGCGCCGCATCGGGAATCGCGAGCAGAATCAGAACGGCTATCGGGACCAGGAGCCTCTTCATGATGCGGGAGGCTCGGGTGCGGTGATGTTTTGTTCGATCAGCGAGGCGCCGTCCGGGCTCATCACCACCAGATGCTCGACGCCATCGCGGCTGAGCAGCACCAGACGTTGGCGCGGAGAGATCATCAGCGTCTCGACGATCTTCAATCGCCGCGACTTGACCGGCTTGGAAAGCCCCGGTAGGCCGAAGCGGCGCGCCGCAAGTCCCGCGAAGCCGACCAGCGCCAGCACCAACAGAAGCGCGCCCAGATAACGTCCCAGATCGAGAAGGTCCATGACGGACATCAAATGCCGTCAAGCTTAATCGCGGGTTAAGCAGCGAAAGAATTTGCCCGGCAGGTTTTTCCCATTGCGTTAAGCGCGGTTTAATCGTTCTCGCGCAGCATGGTCCGTCTTAAGGCTAACAACTCGTAAACGGATCGGCAAAAATGGACCTGCCCGCCATCCCTCTGCTTTCGATGCTGAAGGAGCGCATGGCCTGGCTCAATCAGCGCCAGAACGTGCTGTCGCAAAACGTCGCCAACGTCGACACGCCCGGCTATGCGGCGCGCGACCTCAAACCCGTTGATTTCGAGAAGGCGCTGAAAGATGCCACGACGTCGAGCAGCTTCTCCGGCTCGCTGACGACCACCAATCCACGCCACATCGCGCTGTCGCCGCACGGCGCCGCCGCTTTTGCCGGTGAGGACACGCCCGACATCGAATCCAATCCGTCGGGAAACTCGGTGTCGCTGGAAGAGGAGATGATCAAGGTCGCCGACACCCAGGCGCAGTTCCAGGCCGCCACCAATCTCTACGCCAAAGCGATCGACATGATGAAGACCGCCATCGGCAAGACCGGAATGTAGGAGAATTGAATGTCCGACTTTTCGACCTCGATGACCGTCGCCGCGTCCGGGATGCGCGCGCAATCCGACCGCATGAAGATCATTGCCGAGAACATCGCCAACGCCAACTCGACCTCGGCGTCGGTGACCGGCGATCCCTATCGGCGCAAGATCGCGACGGTGAAAAGCGCCTTTGATCGCGAACTGAACGCCACGGTGGTGCAATCGTCCAAGCCGGTCGACGACATGAGCGATTTCCGTCTGCAATACGAACCCGGCAACCCCGCCGCCGACAAGCAGGGTTACGTCAAGCTACCCAACGTCAACAGTCTGGTCGAAATCATGGACATGCGCGAAGCGCAGCGTTCCTACGAAGCCGATCTCACCGTGATGGACGCCTCCAAGACGATGTTGGCGCGCACCGTGGATTTGCTGCGCAAGTGACCTCCGCAACTGCGGTGATGCTGAATTAGGAGAAATCGATGGCCGTATTGCCTGCCGCCGCTGCCGCCGCCTACCAGTCGATTGCCAAGATGGGGATCGACAGCGCCGCCACGTCGAATGTCGCCTCCGCGGGAGGCGCGGGCTCGTTCTCCGATTTCATGACCGACGCGGTGAAGGACAGCATCGGCACCATGAAGCAGGGCGAGAAGATGGCCGCCAAACAGGTCGCCGGCCAGGCCGACATTGTCGACGTGGTCAACTCCGTCAATGCCGCCGAGATCACGCTCGATACGGTGGTTGCGGTGCGCGACAAGGTGGTCGCCGCCTATCAGTCCATCATGAACATGCCGATCTGAGATTCTACGATGAACCCCGCCGACACCATCGATTTCGCCCGCACCGCTATGTACGTACTGCTCGAGGTGGTGACGCCAGCGATGCTGACCGCACTGGTGGTGGGACTTGGCATCGGCCTGCTCCAGGCGCTGACGCAAATTCAGGAAATGACGCTGGTCTTCGTTCCCAAGATCATCGCGATCTTCGTGGTGCTGCTGATCACACTGCCTTTCGCGGGCGAAGCGATGGGTGGGCTGATGACCGACATCGCCCAGCGCATCGCGGCCTATTAGGACCGCCATGACCGTCACGCTTCCCGGCCTGTCCGGTGCGGTTCTTGTCTACCTGCTGGTCTTTGCGCGCACCGGCGCCATGGTCATGCTGTTGCCGGCGATCGGCGACGCCGCCGTGCCCGGACGGGTGCGCCTGATTCTGGCTCTGGCGATTTCGGTGGCGCTGGCACCGACCGTGATGAGCGCCTATCCGCAAACGGCGCCGGCCTCGAGCTTGGCGCTCGGCTTTCTCATTGCGCAGGAAGTCACGGCCGGCATCCTGATCGGGACCATGGCGCGCATCATCATGAGCGCGCTTTCCGTCGCGGGTTATCTGATCGCCAGCCAGACCGGCCTTTCCTATGCCCAGACGCTCGACCCCACCAGCGCGGGCCAGCAAGGCGCTGTGATCGGCAATTTCATGTCGCTGCTCGGCGTGGTTCTCATCTTTGCGACCAATCTGCATCATCTGGCGATCGGCGCCATCGCCGGCAGCTATCATCTGATCCCGCCGGGCACCGCTCTGCCGACCGCCGACATGGCCGAACTGGCGATCCGCCTGGTGAGCGGCTCCTTCGCGCTCGGCTTTCAGCTTGCCGCGCCGTTCCTGGTGTTCGGCTTCGCGGTCAACGCGGCGTTCGGCGTGCTGGCGCGCATGATGCCGCAGTTGCAGGTCTTTTTCGTCGCCATGCCGGTCAACATCCTGGTCGGTTTCCTGCTGCTGATCCTGTTGATCGGCTCGATGATGACGCTGTTCCTCAATTACTACGCCGGCCAGATGGGGACATTTCTCTAGATGGCCGACGACCGCGACCAATCCCAGCAAACCGAAGAGCCGTCACAAAAACGGCTCGACGATGCGCACGAACATGGCGATATCGTCAAAAGTGCCGAGGTCCAGACGTTGATCCTGCTGCTCGGCGGGACGCTGGCGATCGCGATTTTCGGCCATTCCGCCGCAGCCAGCTTGACCAATCTGTTCCGCACCTTCCTGGCCGAGCCCGATCAAATGGGCACCGATTCCGGCGCGCTGATCGCCCTGATGCGCTCGCTGCTCGGCCAATTGCTTTTGATCGTCGGACCGGTTTTCGGGGTGATGATGGTGGCGGGGCTTGCCGGAAACCTCGTCCAGCACCGCCCGGTTTTCACGCTGGAGCGGATCAAGCCGGACTTCGCCAAATTGTCGCTGACCAAGGGAATGAAGCGGATGTTCGGCCTGGACGGGCTCACCAACCTGTTCAAGGGTCTTATCAAGATCGCCATCGTCGGCGCGGCGGTGTGGACGCAATTATGGCCGGAGCGTTCCCGATTGGAATCGGTGCTCGAGCAATCGCCTGCGGGCGTCGCCGGCGACATGAATCATTTGATGTTCAAGGTTCTGATCGCCGCGCTGGTGGCGCTGACGGCCATCGCCGCGGCGGACTACCTGCTGCAGCGCTTCCAATTCCTGAAGCGCAACCGCATGTCCAAGCAGGAGGTCAAGGAAGAATACCGCCAGAGCGAAGGCGACCCGCTGGTCAAGGCCAAGGTCCGCCAGATCCGTCTGGAACGCGCCAAGCGGCGCATGATCGCTGCCGTGCCTGAAGCCACCGTCGTGATTATGAACCCGACCCATTTCGCGGTCGCGCTCAAGTACGAATCAGGCAAAATGGCGGCTCCGGTTTGCGTGGCGAAGGGTGTGGACGCCCTGGCCTTGCGTATCCGCGATGTGGCGAAAGAGCATGGCGTTCCGATTGTCGAAAACCCTCCCCTGGCGCGCGCCCTGCACGCGACCGTCGACGTCGACGAAGCGGTCCCGCCCGAGCACTACCGGGCGGTGGCGCAGGTCATCGGCTATGTCATGCGGCTTACGGGCAAGCTCAAAGCCAACCAAAAAGCCAACTAATTCTCCGACCTGCCGCCTGGTTTCGGCTAGACTCCGCCCATGATCGCGACTCGCAGCATCATCAGCTCCAATCTCGGACTGCCGGCGGGCGGCTGGCGCTGGGCGGCCTTGGGCTTCGTTCTTCTGGCGCTGGCGGCGGCGGCTTTGGCTGTGGCGACCCCGAACGCCGTGCAATGGGCCGGCGTGGCCCTGCTGGCGGGCATCTGCGCCGTCGGAAGCCTTTTCCTCTATGCAGTGTGGCCGCGCGAATCGATGAGCGCCGCCGACGCACGCCGCGTCGCCGAAGCCGCCTCGCGCGCCAACGTTGCCTGGGCGATCACGGGCGCCGACGGCGCGGTGATCGATTGCAACGAAGTCTATCGCCGCATGGCGGGCGCCGCCGACGGCGAATCGGCGGCCCCTCCCGAACTGGCGCTGGCCGGCGAACCCTCCGCCGCGGTGCTCTATCGCTTGACGCGCGGCGCAGCCGAAGGCGTCGCGCGTGAGGAATCCTTCACCGTCGCGCCCGGCCTCGAGATCGTTGCCGCGGTGCGTCCCCTGGCGGGCGGACAGACAACCTGGTGGTTCACGCCCAGGCTGTCGCCCGGCGCGCGCGCCGCGGCCAAGCCGACGCAGGCGCCGGTCAATCTCGGCGTCAGCGACGTCTTTCGCGATGCGCCGGTGGGAGTCGCCTTCGCCGATGCCGACGGCAGGCTGGTCGATGCCAACACCGCGTTCAAAGCTTTCTTCGGTTCTTCCGGCA
>Ga0265340_10002319_pt1 | contig 10889 bp, 10 predicted proteins | sample 4CB225metaG_FD_202082 | JGI IMG/M metagenome (GOLD analysis project Ga0265340, IMG submission 202082) | Rhizosphere microbial communities from Carex aquatilis grown in University of Washington, Seatle, WA, United States - 4-CB2-25 metaG | ecosystem: Host-associated > Plants > Roots >...
CGCTCTTCGCGAACTCGGCGCAGAACTACGACACGTTGTACGAACCCGAACGTTCGTCACTGACATTAGCCGATTCGAGCAATTCGCCCGGGCACATCGTGAGGCCTTTGAGGGAATCGATCCGGTAGCAACCTGTGTGGAAATCAGTCGCCTGGTTGCTCCAGAACTGTTGGTAGAAATCGAAGTCGATGCAGTGCTCGAACCCGAGGAGAATGTACCCGCGCAATGAAGCGCCGATTCCGGCCATAAGCCCGAGCCGAGAGTTCATCGCCTGTTTGGGGGGTGAGATACCAATCACTTGGAGTCAACGCAGAGCCCGTGCGAGGCTTCGCACCCTCAATTCCGCGGACCCTGCGGATGACCCGAGTGGTAGTTCCTCTCGCAATACCAGGCGCTCAAGGTCTTTCCAGGCAAGTTGGAGATGCTCGGGCAGGCGTAGCTCGGTGGGATTCCGCTGGTCGCGTTCGTGCTGCCGTTCATCGACCGAGCCATCCCTGCCGATCGACGCGGCCGCTGGGTGAGTTGGCTCGGGATCGTTGCGCTAGCCAGTCTCGTCGCGCTGACCCTGTGGGGATGGCTATCATGAACTATCCGGTTTGGGACGTTCCCGGAATTGGTGCCGGTCTCGTCGTTGCCATCATCGCCATCATTCACGTCCTTATCTCGCACATTGCCGTGGGCGGCGGCGCGTTCCTGTTCATTGCCGAGCTTTTGGCTCAGCGCCAACCGGACAAAGACCGCATCCGTGCGTGGCTCAAACGTTACCTAACCTTCTTTCTCGTGTACACGACGGTGTTCGGCGCCATTACGGGCGTTGGCATCTGGTTCTCGATCCAACTGGCAAGTCCCGAAGCAACCAGCCTGTTGATCCATCAGTTCGTGTTCGCATGGGCGATCGAGTGGGTGGCATTTCTCGCCGAACTCTACCTCTACTACTACGAGTGGCACTCCAATTCCGAGCCGCGACAGGTGTTCCTCGCTGGCGCATACTTCGGTATCGCATGGATGTCACTGGCGATCATCAACGGCATCCTGACGTTCATGCTGACCCCAGGTGGGTGGACGCTACAGAACCGAAACATCGCGGCGGGGTTTTTCAACCAGGGATATTTCCCTGCGCTCGGACTACGCACCGTCGTCATGTTCTTGCTGGCTGGGCTTTCCGCCTTCGTGATCGCGGCGCGCATCGAAGAGGACGACAAGCTCGGGCGATGCTAGTCGCAACCGTGCTGCAGACCGCTGCGTTGGTGGCGCTCTGGGTCACACTGCCGCAGTCGATCAAGAGCGCATTTTCCCGACACGGCGCGCTGCAGAACCTCGCGGCGGGGGGAGTCCTGTTTGGCCTTGCCGCAGTTGGTGCCGCTCGGCTGTCGCGCAAGCGCGCAGGCACTGGCCTGCCTGTGCTGGCAGTGCATCTGTTCGTCGGAGCAATCGCTTGCTTGGTCGTATCTCGCGACCTGGTACGCCAGATCTATCTGCGACCATACTTCGAGATTGCGCACGCCCCCGTTGTGCCTCAATGGAGCATGTTTGCGGCATTCGCTCTGACCTTGGTGGTAGGACTGGGCTTTCTCGGCGTGGTGACGAAGCAAATGCTGAGCAGCCTGGTCGCCAAGTCAGACAAGGCGTGAGAGAACAACCATTCAACCTGTCCTTGAAGACGCACTGCGTCAGCTGGACACGCGACGACTACTTGGTGGCACTGCTCGAAAGGAACTCCCACACTACGTCAGCTGCATCGAAGTCCTGGTTGCGAAACCCCCAACGGTCGATAGCCCACAATGACGTTTCCCCACCGGGACTTGGCCAGAAATGACCAGCATGATCAAACACGATCACGCGCAGCTTGGCATCTACGTCCGCGTCGACTGCATCGTACTGCGTTGCACGGCTGTTGACTGTGGCGCGAGCAACCTGATTCTTGCCTTTATAACCGTCACCCTCGCGAATGCGATCTGGTAGGTCCACTCTTTTTGGAATCTCGATCGCAGTATGCGGCAAGCCAAGCGCCCGCGCCCACTGCAGGGGAAGTGTCTGTAGCGTGTTGTGATACCCGTGCGGCAAGCCGGGATCATTCACCGTGTACATAAACAGCACCCGGTTCAGGCCCTTACCGCGCAATTCTGGAACCGGTGATGGCTGCGTGCCATCGTACGCCATGAGCGGCGCGATGCCCCGGAACCGCTCGGGTGCCCGCTTGGCCGCCTCCAAGACCATTCCTCCACCGTTGGAGATGCCCGTCAAATAGACGGGGTTCTTGCCATTGGTCACCCCACGACTCTTCAGATCGTCAAGAACGGCAAGTAGGTACTCGACGTCGTCAATCGCGCCGTCATCGTAGAATGCTTGGCGCCACGATCCGGTATTGGGAAAAGCCGGCGAAGCATCCATGTGAGCACCTGGCGCGGCATTGCCGTACACGACGATGAACCCATCGCGCGTTGCTAATTGGTCGAAGCGGCCACGTGTCTGGTATTGTTGCATCGACTCTGCATTGGCTTCGCTTCCGTGCAACACCAACAGCACAGGAGCAGAAGTTTGGCGCTCGAGATGTTTCGGCACGAAGCTGAGATAGCGACGGGTCAGATCGCCGCAATTCTTAGTGGCTTGCTGCAATGTGTGCAGGGTTAGTTCTTCAGTGAGCGTCGCGGTACTGAAAGTAGGATCGATATTGGCGCCAGGTGGCACTTCGGCTAGAGGGCACTTTCGACCGCAGTTAACCGCGGTTGTTCCTTTTTCCATCGTGAAGAATGCGAGATCGTCCAACCACAGTTCGAAGTTTTGCCGCGCTTGCATCTGAAATTGGACGGTGACGAGGTCGGACGCGTCCAACCCCGAATGATCACCTCCCCAACCTTCAGGAATGAACGCACAGAATAGCTGCTCAACCGTCTGCCACTGTTCTGTCAAATCAACCCAGACACCAGGGCGGTCGTAGCAGGTGTCTCCGGGACGCGTACAGCGGCCGCCCCTTGACGGAGGGGTGTTTGCGAGACCAGAAAAAACCAACCGCATCCGGCCGCGTCCGCGTGCGCGAAAGCGAATGCCTGAATAGGCTGAGGCATCGTAGGCGCAAGCGTGGTCGAGGCTTGTGGTCGGAAGAAGGCTCGCGCCAAAGCCGGCCCCCCAATGGGTGAATCCAGACGATTTCACATGCAGAACGCGCGTGCTGTCGCTGATTTCCTCCCTAACTAATTTTCCACCAGTGCCGTCGTCATAGCTGAACCAGTACCCGCCTCGGCCTTCACTGCGTGCCACGCGTCCCGGATCGGTCTCGAAGTCATCAATGATGCCATTTGTGCCCGCCGCACGAACGGGTGGGCATTGAGCGCCATTGCTTGCGGTCGCTGGCTCCGTTGCTACCTGCCCTTCGTTGCTGGGTGCCCGCACGCCCTTTGGATTGCAAGCGACGAGTAGCGACGAACCAGTAACCAGAATCAAACGGCACAAAGGGCGTAAAATCGTCTTCATAGACTTTCGTTTTGGGTCTCGTACTTGAGCGCAGAGTCACGCTCTGTCCTAGCCGCAACTATTCCTTGATAGCCCGCCGTAGCAGCGTCGATCATTTTTCGCAAGGAGTCCAGACAGATCGGCCGCGTTGACGGAACGACTTATTTCGATACTACCGTAATGAGAGGTGACAGGATGACACCCAAATGTGCGACTACCCGATAACGGCGGGAGAGAACAGAATCTACACAGTTCGAGTTAACTGAAGCATGTGTGCGGTCTAGTGGACCGGGGCATGTCCGGCGTGAAACCGATCCCCCGGATATCGCACCCACCGCACGTCATAGGTTCAGGCTTATCCGCAAGTGCCCAAAGCAACACTCAATTGACCACAGCTTGCGTTGGATCCGCACAAGGTTGCACAAATAGGGCTACAAGAACTGCACGCCGAGTCACCGGCAGCGCAACTCTTGGTCACATTCGAATTGTTACAGGCGTTGATGTCGCAGCGACACTGGCACGTACAGGTGATACTACCGGCAGCCATTCCACCGGTTGTAGCGCTCGTGTTTGCCGTTGATGGTCGACCACCGGTCGCAACACCTCCCGACCCATTTCGCCCACCAACCAGCGATGCTGACGGTTGGGTCGCGCCACCCAATGAAGCAGCACTAGTACCAGGCGATGTCGCCCCAGTACCGCCAGTGGAACCTGAGTTTCCGCCGCCGTCGTCATCACCCGATGAACTGCACGCAAAGCCGACGAGGCACACCAGGCAGCACAAATGCGAACTCAACTGAGACATTGCTTCCCGCCAATCTTGGCGACTGCCTAATCGCCCACCGGACCGAGCCTACTTCTAAGTGGTACTCCGCACAATCTCACCCAATGAACGGGCGTTGGTTTTGAACTCACTTTCAAACGGCCTCTGCGGCAAACCCTTAGAACTTCACGAGCAACGCGGGGTTCAACAGGCCGCTTGCGGTATATTTCGAGGCAATGGTAAAAGCCGAGCGATGTCAACCTGCGAGGGTAGTCCGCGTGCCGGGGCGGTAGTCAGTGTCTCAGCACGGTCCATTTGGCTCTGGGCGGCTTTATTGGCGGTACTCGCTTCCTTGCCAAGCTTAGTCGTCGGCTTTTCGAGCGACGACTTGAGCCACCGCCTTGCGCTCGAGGGGCGCGCCCCGGGCTACGCTGGGGGATGGTTCGGTCTCTACGATTTTACCTCGCCGAGCATGCCGGCGGCCGCGCTGATCAAACAAGGACTCTTTCCTTGGTTTACGGATCCCGCAGTCTCTCTGAGGTTCTTCCGGCCGTTATCGAGCGCGACATTGGCGCTCGATAACGCGCTGTTCGGCCGCAATCCTCTGTTCGCTCACGTGCATTCCTTGCTCTGGATGGCAGTTCTCGCGGGGGCAACGGGGCGGCTCTATCAACGCTGGTTTAGTGCACCCGCCGCGCTCGCGTCAGCAGTTGTGTTCGCGCTTTCAGGTGTACATGCCATCCCGTTAAGCTGGCTCGCTTCACGTCATACTCTGGTGGCCGCCAGCTTTGGCGTGCTTTCCCTGTGGGCCTGGGTGCGACTTCGGGAGGATCTCTTCAAGCCGGGGCTTGCCCTTGCCATTGTCGCTTTGGTCGCGAGCTTGGCATCAAGCGAATCGGGGCTGGTAACCGTTGTGCTCATTGCTGGCTACGAGCTCGGTACGCGGGGTTTGCGGCACGGATTGCGCGGTGCAGTACTACCTGTGGGATTGGGGCTCTGTTACCTCGCCTTGTACGCGGCGTGTGGTTACGGCTCGCGGGGCAATACGTTCTATGTATCACCCTTCAATTCTCCGCTCGACTATTTGACTGCGGTATTCTGGGGTGTTCCGGCACTCAGTGCAGAGTTGTTCCTTGGAGTGCCGTCCATCGCGCTAAGTATCAGTGGACGTTCCGGGCAGGTGCTGCTGGCGATCCTCGGGGCAGTCGCCGCCGTAGGAGTCGTTTTGCTGTTGCGTGCCGTTAGAACCGCGTTGTCTGCCAACTCCGTGCGAGTACTCACCTGGTTGTCGGTAGGATCGTTCGTGAGTCTGCTAGCGCTCGTTGGAGCACCGGTGTCAGGCCGTGTCCTGCCGCTTCCACTCGTGGGAACTGCTGCAGTAGCGGGTCACCTCCTGTGGGGCACTTGGTCTAAGGCTCGCGGCATAGTGCAACCGGCAGCCAAAGGCCACCCGTTGAACAGTCCTCAACTGGGCTCAACCGGTCGCCAGCGCTGGTGGATGGCATTCGGTGTGGTCGTTCTGTTCCAGCTCGGAGTGTCCCCCTTGATGCGCCTGAGTGTGCCTCACCAGTTCACGAAGGCGGGCGAGAAACAGAAACAGCTTGCGCTGACCGCCGATGTTGCTTCCTGTTCTCAAGGTGGCTCTCTATACATCGTGAACGGTTCCGATCCGACGCTGACGCTGTACGCCGGGGCTGCGATTCTGTTTTACGCACCCGAGAAGGCCGGGGCTGAGCACCTGAGGATCCTGTCGATGGCGCCGCAGGCCCAGCGTCTCTCCCGAACAGCTTCAGGCGTCCTCGAGCTGGAAGTGTTGGACGCACCGAGGCAAAACAATCGCTTCGAGCAGCTGTTTCGGGCCCCGAGCCACCCGCTTCGAGTAGGCCAACGCATCGAACTCGGCGAGGTCACGGCCCAAGTGGAAGCGTCGAGCGCAGACTTGTTCACACGAGCTCGTTTCGAGTTCGAGCGTGCCCTAGACTCTTCGCGATCCTGCTTGATGGTCTGGAGAAATGCGCGACTCGAGAACCTCCCGTTCCCTCGTCTCGGCGAGAACGTACGGATAGAGCACGAGCCTGGCCCCATGGGGCTTTGACCGAGAGATGCGTTGCAGTCGTGCGCCCCCAAAGTGGCACGACTTACTGCCGACCCGATCAAAGGGTCGCAGCCTACGTGGGCCTGACCTCAGTTGCGTCTTGCGTGCGGTGCCCTATAAACCGGCTGCAAGCGCAGTTTAGGTCAGGAATAACTCGACTAGCCTGCGCGACGCGTCGCGTCGCAATTGCAAGAGGATTACCATGGCATCGAATAACGCTCTTCAGGCTAAGATTACGGATCTTCTATCATCACATCGCGTGGTGCTATTCATGAAAGGCAACCGACAATCCCCGCAGTGCGGTTTCTCGGCGCGGGTGGTGCAGATCCTTGACAATCTGCTGCCTGATTATGCAACCATTGATGTACTTGCCGATCCTCAGGTTCGACAGGAGATTAAGGAGTATTCCGATTGGCCCACCATCCCGCAACTCTACGTGGACGGCACGTTCATTGGCGGCTGCGACATCATTACGGAAATGAATACGTCTGGTGAGCTTCAAAAAGTGCTGGGAGTTGAGCGAGCTCCCCTACCTCCTCTCACGATTCCGACCGTTACGATCAGTGCAACGGCAGTCCAAGCCATTGAAGCTGCGCTGCGGGACGCACCCGGGGAGTCACTGCGCCTTCAAGTAAATCCAAAGTTCGAACACGACCTAATCATTGGGCCTAAGGCAGCCGGGGACGTCGAGGTGCACGCTAGCGGGTTGGTGTTGTTGCTTGACACTCAGAGCGCAAGCCGAGCCAATGGCATCAGCATCGATTTCGTTGCTGGTCCTGGCGGAGGATTCAAGATTGACAACCCCAATGAGCCGCCGCGCACTCGGGCATTGAGTCCGCAGCAACTGAAGACCATGCTCGACCGGCAAGAGGTGGTTCTATTCGACGTGCGACCTGAGGATGAACGTAAAGTGGCGAGCATTCCCGCGGCGCGCCCGCTCGACGAAGACGGGCAAGCGTACTTACTTGCGCTCGACCCAAACGCACCGATTGCGCTCTATTGCCATCACGGCATCCGAAGCCAGTCCGCGGCACAAGAGCTCCTCCAGCAGGGCTTTCGCAACGTATACAACCTAAGCGGCGGGATCGATGCGTGGTCACAAACGGTCGATCCAGCCATCCCACGCTATTGACCGCATTCTGGGCACCAATGTCTGACCACATTACAAATTTCGAGGGTTCCGTATTGGACTCGATCCGAGAAGCGATCGAGTTAGGCATTGCAAATTCCAAAGCTAAAGTAGCGGGCAGTGGGGGTCACTATCAGATTGAGGTGACCGCCCCCGACTTTGCGGGCAAGACCATGCTAGAAAGCCAACGGCTGGTTTACGGTACGATTCGTCATTTGATGCAGGGCGATGAGGCACCCGTACACGCCGTAGACAGATTGATAACTCGCTCGATAAGCACCACCGTCTAGTCCGAATGCCGAAACCCTTGGCGCTCGACATCGAGCACTTGCAATTGCGCACGCGCAGGCGCTTCGCTGCTCGTCGACGCACGACGCCCTGCGGGCGTTGCTCGCACTAGAGCCGAATCGAGATCCCAGAGCCCCTGAACCGCCATGTCGAGGTGCGATTGCCCATTGGTACGGGGCGCAACTTTGTAAAACAGTGCCGCAAAAAACGGATCGTAGAAATTGCAGCCAATTTGCGGCAACAGAGCGTATGAACGAAAACGACTTTGATTGGCCGAAGGCGCTGGCGCAAGTTGCTCCGTGAATTGCACATTCATGCCGAGCCGCCATCGATCGACGAAGTAGTAATGCAGCCCCACAAACTCCGACAAATTGGTCGCATCAGCAACGGTCTTGGTTGCGTGAGTGGTGAAGTCGCGCGTGACCATGCTCACCCCAACGGTATCCGTCTGAATCACGTCGCCACGCTCGGGTGCGGCCCCACTTGCCTGCGGCGCGAGCGAACAGAGCGCGCTCGCAATAGATAAACACAAGACGCGGCGGGTGAATCCAGCGTATGACAATGTAGCATCCTAGTGAGCAGGTTATGAACCGGCGAATATTGCGAACAAGCTCGGATGACGAACGGCGGTTCTGGCCTGGAGATAATCCCAAGGGGAATCGTTCAATCAAACCGCGGGGTACGGGGGCTTCTCCCGCGAGTGTGGGCAACGATGAAAGTGGAATTTTGAACAACTCTGGCTGCCGGGACGTAGACCAAAAGGACGACCGCCGGTACCGCCCATGCCCATTGGCAGCAGCCAATACCCCGCCAGGTGACATGAAGGGAACTTCAGGGATTGTAAGGCGCGCCGTGTGCGACATATGCTCCGACCCGATCCCGATGGTTCGCACGGGACTTCACCGAACAGCAAGCACGACGACAAGGGACTGACAATGAAACAGCATCGCCCGCTCAGAATTCGCAGGAATCTTTACATGCTTCTCGGCTGCGTGCTCAGCGCCGGGTGTGGTTCTGCGGTGTATCCGGCGAGTGCGTGCAAGTCGCCTCCGCCCCCTTTGACGGTTCCGGAATCTCCACGGTCGCAATGCAAAGAGGTCTCGACAGAGCACGCAAAGGATTGGCCTCAGAAGTACAAAGACATTCAGTACAAGGAGGAGAATGCCGTGTACTGGATGAGGGCAGCGTTCATCGAGCTGACGGATGCGACGCAGAAGCAATTGAAGAGCGACTTTGCGTCAGCACTCATTGAGATCAACAGCGCCGATGGCAAGTATCTTCAACTGGTCGACGCAGCTGCTGGCTCGAGTGGCAGCGATTACACTGAAACCACGAAATCGCTCATGGCGGCTCTGGGGAAGTTCCTCACTTTCTTCAGCGAGCATCTTCAGGGTGCGGCCGCCAATCAGCTCACCGCCGGTGCCCAGAAAGACATCAACAAGGCCAAAGTGATGTTTCAGGAGCTCAAAGACATCGTTACGCCTCCAGCACCCCCGGCTGGCGAAACCGCGGAAGACGAAGGTGTGATCAGCGGCAAGGCAAATGCGGAAGATACAGCGGGTGACAAGGACAAGTCAGGGGACGAAGCTGCCGCGGGTGACAAAGACAAGTCGGGGAACGAACCGCCCGCTGACAAGGAAGAGAAGTAGCGGGGGTCCCGTTCCCGATGGATCGCTCGAGGAATAGGCGTGCTAGCCTATTCCTCATCACGCCTAGCTAACCCACGTGCTTGCTACTGCTGGTCGTTGCGGCACTGACCCGACGCGTATCGATGCAAACGCGTGTCAGGCGCGCATGGAATGTCACCCGCCAGCAGTGGCAGCAGTGCTCGCGGTGCAGACTCCGTTGTTGCAAACCGCCGAACGAGCCACGCAGGTAATGGCTGGACAGGCCAGCGCCGCTTGCCCACAATATCGCGTCCAGTCAAAGTGATTGCTATCGCACTCGTCACGCGTCATCGGTGTGCTGGCACATGTGGCGCAATAGCAGTCAGTCGAGCTCGCTATGGTGTGGTCATACTTGCACACCGTGCAATCACTGTTCTGCTGGCACGGCGAGAAGGTACTGATTGCGGTTGTCCCGCCCGTGGCAATACCTCCGCCTGAGCTTGCCATGCCCCCCCCGACTGCCAGCGCGCCTCCGGTGCCGTCAGAAGCTCCGCCCGAGCCCGTCGCCCCACCCATATCCGGTGCACCGCCAGAACCACTGCTCCCGATCGCCGTGGTACTGCCTACACTGGCACCGCCCCCGGACGACACGTCGCCCCCGGAACTGAACGTCCCGCCACCACAAGCGCTTGCCGCAACCAGCAAGACTAACCCAAGAGCTACAGGGGAAAGGAGACTTGCCAGAAGCTTTGGTTTACGAGTGGTCATAAGAGAGCAGACTCCAGCAACACATACTTGGCTAAGTGTCGAGCCACGGCAAGTGGCATTCATCAATTGAGGCTAGAAGCCATCGCCTATACCTACTGCATCCCCCGATAGCGTCAGTCGTCTTCCTCGAAATGCCCACGTATTCATGCGTCGTCCCCCTAGCCTGACGCCGAGGAATGGTGGTCGGTGGCTTCGCTACGGTTTCTGAGCTGTTTATTGGGGCAGAGACGCGCCACGCTCACTACGGCCGCGCCGGATGTGAGCCGATTGGCGCAAGTAGAGTCGTGCCGCCGAGCTTTGGGGATTTGCAGAGCAAACCGTGATCGGCTCGGGCAGGCCAGCGCTCGGGAAGAAAAGAATGTGTATTTTGTTGTGGTGGCGCGGAAACGCCCACAGCGATCATTGGTTCGTGGGGTCAGTTCGACGCAATTCTACTCAAGAAACTCCGTGTTCGGCCGCTAGTGCCTACATACCGAAGTGGCTAACCAACACGAACTAGAGTTGCCACCCGGCGAAACACCTGCGCAGAGAGGCGACCAGACTTCCGTTCGGGATGAAACAGCAAGTGAGCGACTTGACGCAGAGTTTCTGCGCTGTGCAACTCATGATATTGGAACGGCACTTATTCTCATTGACGCCAGCAGTCACGTCATTGAACGGGTTAACCCCGCGGCCTGCGCGCTCATAGGGTTGTCTCCGGACCAAATCGAGGGGCAACACTGTCACCAATTGATTTGCTCAGCTCAGGCGGGTTGTTGCCCTGTTACTGATCTCAGGCGGGAATTGCAT
>Ga0265340_10002321_pt1 | contig 10883 bp, 11 predicted proteins | sample 4CB225metaG_FD_202082 | JGI IMG/M metagenome (GOLD analysis project Ga0265340, IMG submission 202082) | Rhizosphere microbial communities from Carex aquatilis grown in University of Washington, Seatle, WA, United States - 4-CB2-25 metaG | ecosystem: Host-associated > Plants > Roots >...
CTTTCGCTCGGTATGGTATCCGCCGTTATCGGGCTACTCGTACAGGTGCCAACGATAATGAAATGGCCCTCGCTGCCTAACTTCTAGTTAGACAAGCGCGGTTTAGGGACGTGCACCGGGCAACAGAAGCACGTCCCACTTATTCTTGGGGGGAAGGGGATGCGGAGGTTTGCCGTCCTTTTTCTGCTTCTCGCGACAGGCGTTGCATCCGCGGCCGACCAAGCGGCGCAGTGCGAAACAAGTCCAAAATTAGTTGGGCAATGCTTTGTCGTCCACGGAAGGCTATCGATCACTAACGGATCTTGGAATTATCGAATTTGGCCTGTTGGCACGCATCGCATGTTGGCCGCGGTCGATGCGGCGGGCCACTTCGACGATGAGACCGGCCCACCTTTGCCGACCAATGTGCATCAGGCGCTAAACGGCTTCGGCACGGACATATTTGCGGACTACAAGGTTTGTCCTTTGACCCGTAGCAAGCTTGGGCACATGCAGTTCGTCTGCGTCGTCAGTGCCTCGAACATCGTTGTCCAAACGTTCGGAAAGCCGCCCCGCCGCGTGCGCGAAACAGGGCATTGATAGAGCGCGACACTCGCATGGGCAACAGAAGCACGTCCCACTTATTCCCAAGACTTAGTTCCGGCCCTTCTCTTTCCTCCCCCGTCTTGTCTGCCGAAGCGCTTGCGCGAAGGCGGATTACGGGGGAGGTGTTCCGCGAAGCGAAACAGAGGGGGCATGCACCGTGCTCGCCCCCCTTGTCCGCCTTCGCAAAAGCTGCGGCGGACACTCCCCCCGTGAACGGGGGGAGAAAATCATGCCTTATCGAACTGCCATTCCAGCCCACGCCGCGTGAACCAGGCGAGCGCGGCCGACGCGATGACGACGAAGCCGCCGAAGGTCACCGAATCCGCAACCCCGAACTTGGTTGCGATCCAACCGAGCAGCAGCGAGCCCCACGGCATCATGCCGAGAAAGCTCTGGGTGTAGTGCGAGATTACGCGGCCGCGAAAGCGCTCGCCCGCCGCAATCTGGATGATCGTGTTGGTCGTGCCGCCGAGCAGCATCAGGCTGGCGGCGGTCGGCAGCAGAAGCGCTACGCTCAGCCATAGGGCGTGCGAGTGCGAAAACACGATCAGCCCGAGCCCGAAACAAGCGGCGGACAAGACGGGTGCGATGGCGAGCCAGCGTTCGTGGATGCGCGACAGGCCGTAGGCGCCGAACAGCGCGCCGACTCCGACGCCCGCCATCAGCGTGCCGTAACTCGCGGCATCGCCATGCAGCAGATCGTGTGCGAAGGCCGGCATCAGCGAGAGATAAGCGGCGCCGAAACAAGACGACACCGCGACCAGCATCAGCGCGGTGCGGATTTGCGGCGAGGCCAGCGTGAAGCGGTAACCCTCGGCGATCTCGCGCAAAGGCGCGGCGTGGAGGCGCGCCGGACGGACGGGCAAGCGCATCAAGGCAAGGCTGGTCAGTACGGCGGCGAAAGACAACGCATTGACCGCAAAGCAGACGCCCTCGCCGACCACGGCGATCACGGCACCCGCGAGAGACGGCCCGACCACCCGCGCCAGATTGAACATCATCGAGTTGAGCGCGATGGCATGGCGCAAATCCCCACGCCCCACCATGTCGAGCGTCATCGCCTGGCGCGTCGGCACGTCGAAGGCGTTGATGAAGCCCAGTCCGAAGGCCAGCGCGATGATTTCCCAGACCTGGACGACGCCTGCCAGGGTCAGGCCCGCCAGCAACGCCGCCTGCAGCATCGCCGCGCTCTGCGTCACCAGCAGCATTTTGCGCCGGTCGACGCGGTCGGCCACCATGCCGCCGAACGGCGCAATGAAAAACACCGTCACCTGGGCGCAGAACGAGGTCAGGCCGAGCAGGAAGGGCGAATGCGTGAGGCTGTAGACCAGCCAGGCCTGCGCCACGGTCTGCATCCAGGTGCCCATCAGCGAGACGAGCTGGCCGGAGAAGAAAAGCCGGTAATTGCGGTGGCGCAGAACCGCGAACAGCGCCAGCGCCGACGAGGGCCGGGAAATATCCCGCAGTTCGGCTTCCGCGAGCGGTTCGTCCGGCGGCGTAGCGGCAACTTCCTCGGGCACAATGACGCTCATGCCGCGCCGCCACTTGTCAGGGCAAGGCTCAGCGTGCTTGCGTCACGCGCCGCACACATCACGCTTGGATCGCTCGTCATGGTTTCATCGGACGTACTCTTTGCGCCGTTCCGGCTCAAGGGCTTGAACCTTCCCAACCGCATCGTCATGGCGCCGATGACGCGCCAGAAATCGCCGGGTCAAATTCCCAACGACGACGTGGTGGCCTATTACCGGCGGCGCGCGGAAGGCGGCACCGGCCTGATCCTGACCGAAGGCACCTCGCCGGAAAACAAATCGGCGTCCAACAGTTCCGAGGTGCCCGCGTTCTTCGGCGAGGCCTCGCTCGCCGGGTGGGCGAACGTGCTGGCGGCGGTCAAAGCGGCCGGCGGCCACATCATGCCGCAGCTCTGGCATCAGGGAATCGTGCGCAAGGCGGGAACCGGTCCTTATCCCGAATCGCCCAGCCTCAGTCCTTCGGGTCTGTTCAAGCCCGGAACCAAAGCGGGCGAGCCGATGACGCAGGCCGAGATCGATTCGGTAGTGGAGGGATTCGCCAAGAGCGCGGGCTATGCCAAGGAACTCGGTTTCGACGGCGTGGAAATCCACGGCGCGCACGGCTACATCATCGACGAGTTCTTCTGGGAAGGCACCAACCGGCGGGACGACAAATACGGCGGGTCGCTGGAGAATCGCACGCGCTTCGCCGCTGACATCGTGCGCGCGGTGCGCGCCGCCACGGGCCCGGATTTTCCAGTGCTGCTACGCTTCTCCCAGTGGAAGCAACAGGATTACGCCGCACGGCTGGCCGCGACGCCGGACGAATTGGCGCGGTTCCTGGCGCCGCTGTGCGATGCGGGCGTCGATATGTTCCACTGCTCCACGCGGCGATTCTGGGAGCCGGAATTCCCCGAAACCGGATCGGACCTCAATCTGGCGGGCTGGACCAAGAAGCTTTCCGGCAAACCCACGATCACGGTGGGATCGGTCGGCCTGAACGACGATTTCATCAACGCCTTCCTGCAGAAGGGCGCCGAGCCGCAAGGCATCGACCGGCTTATCTCGATGATGGAGCGCGGAGATTTCGATCTGGTGGCGGTGGGCCGCGCGCTGATCGTCAACCCCGACTGGGCGAACAAAGTCCGCGCCGACAAATTGTCGGAACTCAAGCCCTATCTGCCCCAGGCGCTCGCGACATTGGTGTAAGTCGATCCTCATTGACTCGTCGCGTCGCCAGTTTAGTCTTCGCCGCTCAACGTGAAGCGGTGCGTATGGCAAAGGATTATATCGGCTATCAGGCCTTGACGGACGCGGCCCTGCGCGGCGTCGTCCGCGATGCCTTGCGCCGCATCGAGAAGCAGGGGCTGATCGGCTCGCACCATTTCTATCTGACGTTCAAGACGCATTTTCCCGGTGTCGAAATCCCCGGCTTCCTGCGCGAACAATATCCCGACGAAATGACCATCATCCTGCAGCACCAGTTCTGGGGGCTGAAGGTGAAGGACAACCATTTCGAAGTTGCGCTGACCTTCCGCAAGCTCCCCGCGACGCTGGTCATTCCGTTCGCGGCGCTGACCAAATTCTTCGATCCGGGCGTGCAATTCGGACTGGAATTCAAGAGCGCCGACGGCGAGGCCAAACAGGGCGGCCCCTCGCCGGTACTGCAGCCCCAGGCCGCGGCCGAGCAGAATCAGGACAAAAGCGATGAGCCGGCGCCGGCAAAAGAACTCCCGGAAAAGCCGGCCGTGCCTGGCGAAGTGGTCAGCCTGGACTCCTTCCGGAAGAAGTAAGCCGCCCTTACCGAATCCCTTATACTGAGGTCCATGAGCAAGACCCGCATCGAAACCGATACTTTCGGACCAGTGGAAGTTCCCGCGGACCGCTATTGGGGCGCTCAGGCGCAGCGCAGCCTGGGCAATTTCAAAATCGGCTGGGAGAAGCAGCCTGCGCCGATCGTGCGGGCGCTCGGCATCGTCAAGCGCGCCGCGGCCGAGACCAACATGGACCTGGGAAAGCTCGACCCCAAGCTGGGCAAGGCCATCGTGGCCGCAGCGCAGGAAGTGATCGAGGGAAAACTCGACGATCATTTCCCGCTGGCGGTGTGGCAGACGGGTTCCGGCACGCAGTCCAACATGAACGCCAACGAGGTGATCTCCAATCGCGCGATCCAGATGCTGGGCGGCGAGATGGGATCGAAGACGCCGGTTCATCCCAACGATCACGTCAATATGAGCCAGTCGTCGAACGATTGCTTTCCCACCGCGATGCATATCGCCTGCGCCGAAGAGATCGTTCACCGCCTGATCCCGGCGCTGCAAAAACTGCGCAACGCCCTGAACGACAAGGCCGGAGCGTGGAAGAGCATCGTCAAGATCGGCCGCACCCATACCCAGGACGCCACGCCGCTCACGCTGGGTCAGGAATTCTCCGGCTACACCCAGCAGGTGCAGAACGGCGTCGAACGTATCGAGCAGACGCTGCCCAAACTGATGCAGCTGGCGCAAGGCGGCACTGCGGTCGGCACCGGACTGAACGCGCCGGTGGGCTTCGCAGAGGCCGTGGCCGATAAGATCGCCGCGATCACCCGCCTGAAGTTCACCTCCGCGCCCAACAAATTCGAGGCGCTGGCGGCGCACGATGCGATGGTGTTTAGCCACGGCGCGATCAACACCGTCGCCGCCTCGCTGTTCAAGATCGCCAACGACATCCGCTTCCTGGGCTCGGGGCCGCGTTCGGGGCTGGGGGAACTGGCGCTACCCGAAAACGAGCCGGGCTCCTCCATCATGCCGGGCAAGGTGAACCCGACGCAGTGCGAGGCACTGACCCAGGTGTGCGTGCAGGTTTTCGGCAATCATGCGGCGATCACCTTCGCCGACAGCCAGGGCCATTTCGAGCTCAACGTCTACAATCCGGTGATGGCGTATAATTTCCTGCAAAGCGTGCGGCTGATGGCGGATGCCGCCGTCAGCTTCACCGACAACTGCGTGGTGGGGATCGAGCCCCGGCTCGATAACATCAAGGCCGGACTGGAGCGCTCGCTGATGCTGGTGACGGCGTTGGCCCCCAAGATCGGCTACGACTCGGCGGCGAAAATCGCCAAGACCGCGCACAAGAACGGCACGAGTTTGAAGGAAGAAGCGGTGGGCGGCGGCTATGTCACGGCCGAAGAATTTGACCGCTTGGTGCGGCCCGAAGATATGATTCATCCGGGATAGCGAAATTCTGATGGGCTCTTGGACTGCGACGACTGTCTTGGCGGTTTTGACCGTGCTGACTTGTTTCATGTTCTGGACTGCACGCACGATTGAGCCCACTTGGGACGCTTACGCAGTCATTGCGTGCCTTGCACTTGCGACATCTTTGATATTCCCACCGTTCTGGCGCCAACAAGCTAATCAGCGATGGCGCCTCGTTCGTTACGCCGCAGCGGTAATTCTTGTTGTTGTCGCCTTTCTGATGCCGGTCAAATCAACCGCAATCAAACTCGATATGCCGAGTTCATCTCCAACTTCGAGCCATTAAGTGACGGTGAAAAAGCGCTCGACTGCCGTTTCCGACCATGACGACGGCTTCGTCATCGAACAGAACAACGTCACCGGCGGCATTTCTTTTTGGGAAAAGAGCGACAATCACTCCGTCGCCGACCGCCATGGCATCAGCCTGGCGGATTATATCCACGCGTTTTACTTTTTTTTGCGGCAAGCCAAAAGCCGCCATGTCCTGATGATCGGCTGCGGCGGCGGCACGCTGGCGACCATGCTGCGGCGCGTCGGCGTGACGGTGACCATTGTGGATATCGACGGACGCAATTTCGAGATCGCGCGCACCTATTTCAACATGCCCACCGACATCGAGTGCCACGTCGCGGACGGGCGCGATTTCCTGCGGCGCGAGCGGCGGCGCTACGACGCCATTGTGGTAGACGCCTATAGCAATAGCGCCATACCCAAGCATTTCATGAAACGCGCTTTCTACGATCTGGTGAAATCGCGGCTGAGGGCGCGGGGGACAATCGTTCTGGTCAATCTGATGGCGAAAAACGACGATGACCACGCGCCGGATCGCTTTGCCCGGTTGTTGAAAAAAACCTGGTCCAAGGTGCGGCTGCTGGACAGCTTGGGTTGGGACAACCGCAACGTCATCGCCGCCGCCGGCACCGTACGGGGGCTTACCCGACCAAGACTTTTGATGCTGCCGCAGCGCCGCGTCAAAAGCATCGCGGCCGAACTCAGGACGATGGATTTCAGGCCGCTGCGGGCGTAGAGCGGGACGATGGCCCTCACAAAACGCTCATTCTCTCTTTCCGGACATCGCACCTCCGTCGCGCTGGAGGCGGAATTTTGGGCAGTGATCGACGCGGAGGCGACGAAGGCCGGCAAAAGTCTCGCCGCTTTCGTAGCGGAAATCGATCGCAGGCGCGGAGCAAGGCCGCTGGCCAGCGCGCTGCGTCTGCACGCGCTTGCGGCGGCTTCGCGGCAGAATTAGCCTGTCGCCAGACAGGGAGGCCACATGCTCACGCTCTATCACATGCCCAACTCTCGCTCGGGCAGCATCGTATGGCTACTGGAGGAGATCGGTACACCCTACGAAACCAAGATTGTCGACATCCGCCGCGCCGACGGCACGGGCGCGCGCGACCCGGCGAACCCGCATCCGCACGGCAAGGTGCCCGCGCTGGTGCATGACGGCCATACCGTCTTCGAGGGATCGGCCATCGCGCTCTATCTGACCGATCTGTTTCCCGAAGCCAAAATGGGGCCGCGTGTGGGCGACCCGAATCGCGGGGAGTATCTCTCCTGGCTTGCCTATCGCTCCGGCGTGATGGAGCCGGCCTTCCTTGAGCGCCGCTTCGACATCAAGCACGTCTATGGCGCCATGGGGTGGGCTCCGCCCGAGGAGGTCGAGGAAGTCTTGAATGCCACGCTTGCCGACCGGCAATATTTTCTGGGCGACGATTTCTCGGCGCTGGACATCATGGTAGGCGGCGGTATTCACTTTATGATCCTGTTCAAGATGATAACGCCGACCAAAGTTCTGACCGACTACACGGCGCGCATTGCCGCCCGGCCCGCCTTGAAGAGAGCCATGGAGCGGGACGCCAAGAAATGAGCGAAATCGTCAATCTGCGCCGCGCGCGAAAGGCCAAGACGCGCCGAGCGAAAGAAGTTGTGGCCGAGGCCAGCCGCGCCGAGCACGGCGTCTCGAAAAGCGCACATAAATTGGCAAAGGCGCGGATTGAAAAATCCAAACGCGACGTGGACGCGCACCGGCTGGAAAACGGCGAAGAAGATTGATCGCGCAGCCCCGCGGCGGCGTCGCTAGGTGTTGATTTCCTTTGTCCAAATCTCGTTCTTGTCGAACGCGACATGCCCCGCAAGCTTTTCCTGCATTCCCAATTTCTTGAATGTCTGCCAATCGCCGTAATTCAATCGCCGTTTTATCTCGTTCGGCGGCGCGCGAAACAACACGATCGAGCCGAACGCGATGACTGTTGCCGCCACCATATCGACCACATACGGCTCCCAGCGATAGCCCGACCAGACGACGACGGCCCAGATATACATGGCCAGCATGACAAGTGCGGACGTCCGGCTGACGAAGACGACAAGACGGTGCGTCCGCCTGACCCGCCACATGCGCGTCTGGAAATAGCGCTCCACATATTCGACCCTCATGGAAGTCCAGATGGCGCCTTGTATCAGCCAATTGGCCAGCTTCGACCAGCGGTCGGGGTTTTCTGACGCGACCTTGTAGCCGTGCTTCTGTTTGTTGGCCTCGTCCAGCAAATCGTTGAACAACGAGGATAGCAAACTCAGGCGGTGCGCGATGGCGGCATTCTCGACCGATGCCGTTGCGCTGACCTGATTGTCGTAGATTTCCCGTGAAAACCACATCAAGAGGATTTTCGCCGCGATCACCAGCAGGATGAGCGCATAGGTCGCGCTTGGCGGGCCGATATGAACGCTGGCAAGCATTCGCAAAGCTTCTTCGTGCAGACTCGACCAGGGGAAGATCGCGAACAGCGCAAGGATCAGCAGAACGCGCTTGATGCCGATGTTGACGATCATCTGGAATCGCACTTTTCGCTCGAGGTCCATGATCGAAGCCTGAGCGTCGCGATCGATCGGAAAGAGCGATTCAATCTGCGCGCTGTAGAATTCGTAGAACCGCCTGATTCCGAGGAATGATTTGTCCGTTTCCGGAAAAAGCTCGATGTCGCGGTCGAAGTATCTTCCCATCTCCTCCCTGATTTGCGGGGCTTTCGCGTCGTTCAGGAACTCCTTTTTGTCCAGAAAGAGCGAGGCGAGCGCCTCCGGCCCCGGTTCGACCGGGACATTCTCGTCGGTCATGTTCATACTCCCCCATCACGACAACGATAAAAACGGCAAGGCAATGCGTGTTCGACAAAAAGCGCGAAATGGCGCATTCCCGTGGAGAGTATCAACTTCCCGGCCTGCGATGAAGCCCAGCGCGCACCACAATTCCGCACCTGTGTCAGGCGACGGGCGGTTTCCACGGTCGCAACCGCGGAATCCAGCGCGGGACGTGCCGGCGAAAGTTCGCGTATTCCGCACCGAACTGGTGACGCAAAGCCGGTTCTTCATACACGACGACGAACAGGTGCGTGCCCAGCCAGATCGCCGCCGCGTAGATCAGCAGGTTGTGATCGCCGAACAGCAGCGCTTGGCCCAGGATCGTGCCGACCACACCGACATACATCGGGTTGCGGACATGGCGATAGAAGCCGGAAACAACGAGATGTTTGGTCGGAAACACAGGCGCGGGCGTGCCGACGCCTTTCAACGCAAACCGCGCGAAGGATTCCAGCAGCGGGATGAGCCCCAAGGCAATGAGCGCAGCGCCGAAATAGCGCACCACGTCGTAGCCGAGAAATGCCGGCTGAAACTGCCAATGCGAAACATACCAAGGCAGAAAGCCCACCACCGTTCCGGGCGCGATCACCAGGAACAGCGCGGACCCCAAGACAGCAAAGGTTTTTCGCATAATTAGCTCGCAAGTAGGACGCGACACCGCACTAGCGCCACTGCTAAGTTATGGACTCATGGCGACGAATTCATATCACGATCCGCTGGATGAGGCGTTCGGCGAACAGCCGCAAACGCCCGTGACGGCACGCGAGGCGGCTTATCTTTCCGGGCTGAACAAGGAACAGCGCGAGGCGGTGGAAGCCACCGAAGGCGCCGTGCTGGTGCTGGCGGGCGCAGGCACCGGCAAGACGCGGGTCCTCACCACACGTCTGGCGCATATCCTGGCGACGCGGCGCGCCTGGCCAGGGCAGATCCTCGCCGTCACCTTCACCAACAAGGCGGCGCGCGAGATGAAGGAGCGCATCGGCTCCCTCATCGGCGGCGTGGTGGAGGGAATGCAGTGGCTCGGCACCTTTCATTCCATCGGGGCGCGGATGCTGCGGCGGCATGCTGAGCTGGCAGGGTTGAAATCGAATTTCACCATTCTCGACGCCGACGATCAGTTGCGGCTGATGAAGCAGTTGATCGAGGCCGAGAACATCGACGAAAAGCGCTGGCCGGCGCGCACCTTGGCCTCGATGATCGACGGCTGGAAAAATCGCGGGCTGCGGCCCGAGGACGTGCCGGAGGGCGATGCGCATGGCTATGCCTTCGGCAAAGGGCGCAAGCTCTATGCCGATTATCAGGCGCGGCTGAAGGCACTGAACGCGGCGGATTTCGGCGACCTGTTGCTCGACACGCTGACCGTCCTGCGCGGCCACCCGGATATTCTCGCCGATTACCGTGAGCGCTTTCGCTATATCCTGGTGGACGAATATCAGGACACCAATGTCGTTCAATATTTGTGGCTCAAGCTGCTGGCGGGCACCGGCGGCAATGTTTGCGTGGTGGGCGACGACGATCAATCCATTTACGGTTGGCGCGGCGCGGAAGTGGAAAACATCCTGCGCTTCGAGCGCGATTTTCCCGGCGCCAAGGTGATCCGCTTGGAGCGCAATTACCGTTCCACACCCGCGATCCTGGGCGCGGCGTCCGGCCTGATCGCGGCGAACAAAGGACGGCTGGGCAAGACGCTGTGGACCGAAGGCGATCCGGGCGAAAAGATCAAAGTGCAAGGCGTGTGGGACGCGGAAGAAGAAGCACGCCATGTCGCCAGCGACGCCGAAGCCCTGCACCGTGAGGGGCATCTGTTCGCGCAAATGGCGATTTTGGTGCGCGCTTCCTTCCAGATGCGCGAGTTCGAAGACCGCTTCATCGCGCTCGGCCTGCCCTATCGGGTGATCGGAGGCCCGCGGTTCTACGAGCGCGCCGAAATCCGCGATGCGATGGCCTATCTGCGCCTGGTGGCGCAGGGCGACGACGATCTCGCCTTCGAGCGCATCGTCAACAAACCCAAGCGCGGCATCGGAGACGCCAGCGTACAGGCGCTGCACCAGTTCGCGCGGGTGCGGCAGGTGCCGCTGCTGGCAGCGGCGCGCGAGATCGTGGAAACCGACGAGCTGCCGCCCAAGGCGAAGAAATCGCTGGGCGATCTGGCGCTGAATTTCGGCCGCTGGAGCGATGTGGCGCGGCATCTGCCGCACACCGAGCTGGCCGAAATGATCCTGGACGAGAGTGGTTACACCGACATGTTGAAGGCCGACAAATCGGCGGAAGCGCCGGGACGGCTGGATAACCTGAAAGAACTCGTGCGCTCGATGGAGCAGTTCGAATCGCTGGCGGCGTTCCTGGAACACGTTTCGCTGGTGATGGAGATCGAGCAGAACGAATCCGGCGACCGGCTGAATCTGATGACGCT
>Ga0265340_10002322_pt1 | contig 10878 bp, 5 predicted proteins | sample 4CB225metaG_FD_202082 | JGI IMG/M metagenome (GOLD analysis project Ga0265340, IMG submission 202082) | Rhizosphere microbial communities from Carex aquatilis grown in University of Washington, Seatle, WA, United States - 4-CB2-25 metaG | ecosystem: Host-associated > Plants > Roots > Rhizosphere...
GTACCGCCGTGGCCAACTGGATCATCATGATGCCGAAGACGGCGGTGGCGGCGACCGGCGCGATCCTCAGCTCCGCCTTCCAGCCCGACTTCCTCGGCGTCTTCGACCCGCTGATCTCGAAGGTCGTCGACACCCTGCGGCGCACCGTCTTCGAGCAGTGGGCCTTCGTCGTGCTGGCCGCTCTCGGCGTCTTCGTGATGTGGCGATCCCGGCAGGCCTCCCTCGCCTCCACGGCCGGGGCCATCGGCTGGGCGTTGCTGGTGATGGTGCTGGTCACCATGGTGTTCCGCTGGCCGCTGGTAGCTGGTCATGCCGCCGACCAGACGGTGACGAGCACGCTCGGGGCGGTCACCGGCGGGCTCAACGACAAAGCCCCCGGCGCGGCCAGTGACGCCGGCACCGAGGCGACCGCCGGCATGCAGGAGGCGTTGCTATACCAGTCCTGGCTGGGCGGCACGTTCGGCAGCACGAACTCCGACGTGGCCAAGAAGTACGGCCCGGTGATCTTCGATTCGACCGCGCTGACCTGGCAGCAGGCCCAGATCCTGGAAAGCGATCCGCCCGCGGGGAAGAAGATCATTGCGGCCAAGGAGAAGAATTTCGAGCAGGCCGCGGCCAAGGTCAAGGAAGAGGATCCGGACGCCTACGAGTACCTGACCGGCCGGCGCTCGGACAGCCGGGTCGGGTACGCCGTGCTGGCCGCGCTGGCCACGCTCTGTGCTGTGCCGTTCCTGTTCGTCGCCGGCCTGATGGTGCTGGGTGCGCTGATCATTGTCCGGTTCGGGGTGATGCTGTTCCCGGCGTTCGCCACTCTCGGGTTGTTCCCGACCATGCGCACCCTGGTCACCGGGATCGGCAGCACGGTCGCGGCGGCCTTGATCAATGCCCTGGTGTTCGGGATCGGCGCCGCGATCACCGTGCTCGGGATGGGGGTCCTGCTCTCCCCGGACACCGGCACCCCGCCCTGGCTCAGCATCATCCTGATGCTGCTGCTGACCATCGTGATGTGGGTGGCGCTGCGCCCGTTCCGGCGGCTGACCATGATGGTCTCCAGCCGGCACAACCACTTCGCCACCGCCTCCAGCGGGGTCAGCACCGTCGGCCGGACCGCGGCCCGGACCAGCGGCCGCCTGCTCACCTCCGCGTTCGGCACATTCCTGGGAGTATCGGCGGCGCAGCGCAGCGGCGCGGCCGCGGCCATCGAAGCCCAAGCCGTCGATACCGTCCCGCAGCGGTCCGAGGCCAATACCAGTTACCAGCCGGTGGTCACCGTGCCGGCCGAGGGTGCGATCCCGATCGCCGTACCGGCCGAAGCCGGAACCGCGATCGGAGTCGCGGGGCCGGCCCCGGTGTACGCCGTGGACGGCCCGGCCGCCGCCGGCTCGACCGGGGCCAACCGGACCAGGGCCAGACAGCCGGCCGCTCTGGCCGGCTCGACCCAGCTCAACGCCGGTGCGGTCAGCGGGGCCGGCGGTAGCGGTGGTGCCGGTGGTCGCGGTCGCGCGGCTTCGGGCGCGGAGAGCCCCGGTGAGATCTACTCGCCGACCGGGTCGGGCCCGGGCACCCGGGCGGAGTCCCGGTCGGCCGCCCCCCGCGGCGGCGCCCCCCGCGGCGGCGCCCCCGTCGCCGGCCCGCAGAGCGTCGTCGCCGCCGACACCGCCGAGCCGGCCGGTGGGGGCCGGTTCGAGGCTGGTGGGGTCGCCGCGACCGGCGGTGGATCACGTCGATCGCGCACCGATGTGGTGCCGGGCAACACCTTCTACGACGGCACACCGGCCACGGACGGGGCGCCGATCGGCAAGCCCGGCGACCGGGGCTTCCAGCGAGCCCCGGGCGAGGTGGCGGACGATTTCGATCTCGACGAACTGAACGAGATCTTCAGGCCTTCGCCGGTGCGAAGTGATCACTGAGGTCGTGGTCTGGCTCTGCCGGAGCCCACGCCGGCTGGCCGTCGCCGCGGTCGGGGTCCTCGCCGTCCTGCTGGTGGGCGGGAGCGTCCTGTTCGGCACCGGGGCCAACGGGAACTCCGGCACCACCTCGGGATCGGGATCGGTGTCGGCGACGACCAGTGCGGCCGCGGTGGTTCCGGACGCCAACGCCCCGGTGAAGGCGGCCCTGGCCTTCGTCCGGGCCTGGTCGCAGCTCAAGCCGGGCGAGACCAGTACGCAATGGCAGGCGGCCCTGGTGCCGCTGAGCACCCCCCATCTCAGTGCGGCCCTCAGAACGACCGATACCGCCCGGCTGCCCGGTGTTCCCCCGGCCGGGGAGCCGGTGGTGCATTCCCTCTCGCAGACCTCCGCGCTGATCTCCGTCCCGCTCAGTGACGGCAGTTCGGTGCTGGTCACCGTCGTGCCCGGAGACAGTGGGCAATTGGTCTCCGACATCCAGCCGAACGAGGGGGATGACTGATCTCATGCGCCGACTGACGCCGTCCATCCGGATCCTGATCGCCGGCAGTGCCGTTCTCGGTCTGCTGACGGCCGCCATGGTCTCGGTCCCGCTGCTGATGGTGATGGGCAGCAACGCGGTCTCGACCGCTACCGGCAGCAGCGTCGATTCTCAAGCGGTGTGTGGCCCCAGCGGTACGGTCGGCGGCCAGACCATCACCCTGGATGCGGCGGCGGTGTCGAACGCGCAGACCGTGATCAGCACCGGGCAGGCCCTGGGCGTCCCCGATCGCGGCCTGGTGGTGGCGATCGCGGCGGCCCTGCAGGAGTCCAAGCTGCAGAATCTGAGCGGCGGCGATCGGGACAGCGTGGGCCTGTTCCAGCAGCGCAACGCCTGGGGCTCGGCCAGTGACCGGACCGATCCGGCGGTCGCCGCGAAAATGTTCTACACCGGTGGCCACGGTGGCCAGCCCGGGCTGCTGGACATTGCCGGCTGGGCCCAGAAGTCGGTCAATGACGCCGCCCAGGCGGTGCAGAACTCTGGTTTCCCGTTCGCCTACGGCCAGTGGACGGCGATGGCCAGTTCCCTGGTCAGCAAGGTCGTCGGGGGCGACCCGCTGAAGTGCACCGACGTGGTCGTGTCGCACCTGCCGACCGGGGCCACAGGCACGATGATTCAGGCCGCGTTGTCGAAACAGGGAAGCTGGTACGAATGGGGCGCCACCGGCCCGGACACCTTCGACTGTTCCGGCCTGGTGGTCTGGTCGTGGGGCCAGGCCGGGTACCTCGTCCGGGTCCGGACCGCGGACCAGATGTACCACAACTCCACCCCCGTCGCCTTCGGCCAGGAGCAACCCGGTGACCTGCTGTTCAGCCTCACCCGGGGGGGCTTCGCCCACCACGTGATGATCGTGGTGTCGAAGGGACAGGCGGTTGAGGCCCCCCATACCGGCGCCGTGGTCAGGACCACCTCGTACGGCAAGGGCGTGGTGATCGGCCGGCTGAACTCCTCCGTGCTGACCAAGATCGGTACCCCGGCCTGATCACCTCAGGACGGCGGGGCCAGCGGAGCCGGGACGGTGGCCCGTAACAGTTCGGCCGTGATCACCGTGTCGTCCAGGGCCGGGGACAACCAGGCCGCGCCCAGGCTCGGGCCCTCCGTCCGGGCCGTGAGCACCGTGGCCCGCCCGACCGAGCGTTCGACCGCCGCCCAGTCGACGTCCTCCCAGCCCGGCCAGTGCACCGGGGAACCGGGCAGCCGGACGGTCAGCCGGCCCCGGGTGGTCCGCCCGTTCACGACCTGGAGCTGGGCGAACCAGATGTCCAGCCCGCTGACCCGCACCCCCACCGGCGCCTGCTCGGCGAGCGCTACGCAGAGGTTGCGCAGCGCATCCCGGAGCACCCCCGGCCGGTCGGGGGTGCGCAGGCCGATCCGCAGCAGCAACTGGTCCTCGTGCCCGTTGTCGCCGTCCAGGGTCCGCGCGGTCAGGCGCTGATCCACCGCGACCATGAGCCGGTCGCTGGGCCGGAACCGTTGCGGCAGGTCCCGGCGCAAGGGTGCGTCCCGTCGGGCGGAGGCCCGGTCCCGGCCGACCATGAACAGGACGGTCTGCCCGTACACGGTGGCCGCGGTGAGGCCGGCCAGCTCAAAGCCGGGGGCCTCCTGCGACAGCCCGACCAGGATGTCGTGCAGCAGCCCGACCCGGGAATGAGCGGTCACGGCCAGCGCCCGCCAGTTCCGGTCCGGATCGCCGGCCGCCTCGACGTCCGGGACGACATCGAAGTCACGGTCGCTCAGCGGCCGGGACCCGGTTCGACTGGGCGTCACCGACTGCTCGGAATTGACCAGGGTGATCACCGAGAGGGTGCCGTCGCCGAAAGTGGCGCCGTCCATCCGGCGCAGCCGGTACAGGAACGCCCCCAGCCCGCGGAGCGAGTCACCACGCCGGTAGCTGACCCCGACCCGCAGGCGCATCCAGTGCCGGCCCGCTCCCCCCGGCGGTGGTGGCGCGGGTAGCTGCACGCTGGTGACCCGGAAGTTGTAGCGCCGGGTGGCGGTCACGAGCGTGACCAGCGGATGTTCAGCGAGGCCGATTCCCGGCGCCGAGTCCGGGATGCCGATCAGGATTTCCAGGACCCATTCCGGTGGCTCCATCGGGGCCAGCCGGTCGGGGTCGAGGGGGATCTGCTCGACCACGCCGTCAGCACCGGCCTGGCCGAGGATCCAGTTCGTGTTCGGACGGTCCCGGAAGACCAGGTAGGTCATCGCCTGCCCCGCGGTGGCGCTCTGGACCACACCCAGCAGGTTGGCCCCGGCTTCTCCGGCCGGCTCGAGAGCGCCGCCGGGGAGCCCGAGCTGGGTGCCGGACAGTCGGCCGCGGGGCAGCCCGAGGCCGCGCTCGGAGAGCAAGCGGCCGGCCCGTGCGGTTACCCGGCCGAGCCGTTCCTCCACCCGGGAGCCGCCGCTCTGGGTCTGCGCCAGCAGCTTGCTGAACTGGTCCTGGCCGGTGGGGCGGGTGACCACGTAGGCGAAGGCTTCCCGGCCCAGCAACAGGGCCTCGGTGACCAGGGCCCGGCTGCGCCGTCCGCGGAGCACGTCGAGCCGGGCGTGGTCGGGGGCGTGGCTGGTGGCCAGGGTGATCCGGGCCGGGGCCTGGCGTCGCCAGCGGGACAGCGGGCCCCGGCGGACCCGGAGCATCAGCAGTCCCTGCCCGATCAGGGCCACTCCCGCCGCCCAGATCCCCTGGTGATGGGTCAGGCCGCCGTCGCCCTTGGGGAGCACGGCCAGCACCATGGCCAGCAGCACCGTCGGTAGCACCGAGGCCAGCATCACCCAGTAGCTGGCCTTGGACAGCAGCCCGCGCAGGGTGGAACCGTCCGGATGCTCGACCCGGCTGGCCTGCACGGCCGAGAACAAGGTGAGGATCGTGGCCAGCAACTCGACGGCGTTGGAATTCGTCGGCGGTTTCCGCAGCAGCAGCACCATCAGCACGGCCAGCACGATCAGGTTCAGCGCTCCCGCGTACCGGGCGACGTTGAAGACCGGGGACTCGAAGACTGAGACGTCGGCCTCGATCCGGGCCACCGTGGGCCGGGCCCGCAGGGCCACGTCCTCCACCGCCGTCGCCCGCATCATCACCAGGTTCGCGCTGGCCGTGTTGACCGCGATCCGGCGGCGTAGCTGCCGGGGAAACCAGGACCCGCCGTCCCAGCACTCCCGCAATCCGTCCAACTGCTGGCTGTAGCCGGTCGACCGGCGCACCGCCACCAGCTCGTCCCGCAGCCGCCGCAACCGGCGGTCCACGGTGGCGGTGAGTTCCTCGTCGGTTGCGGAAGGTGAATGCCCGCGCCGGCCTCGGCGCCGGCTCCGAGTCGCCGGCTGGCTCCGGGTCGTCGTCACCTGGTAGTGGCGCAGGCTGTCGAGGGCAGCGTCCACCTTGTGCAGGGCCATCTCCGCGATCCGGCTGTCCACCCAGGAGGCCGCCCGGTTGAGCGGCAGGTGGACAGGGAGCAGCCGCTGCATCAGCGTGTCCAGGCGCTCGAACGGCCCCGGCAGGACGACGTCGATCCGGCCGAGCACCCCCGCGCTGCCGTCGTGGCAGATCATCCCGTCCGGCAGGGTGAGCTGGATCAGCCGGTCCGAATGCGCGGTCGGGGCCAGCAGATCGATGCTCAGCAGCGCCCGAGGCTGGAACCCCAGCCAGGACTGACCGAGCCGGATCAGCCGCCGGGACGGGACGCGGATGGTGTAGGAGATCGGGTGACCGGGATCCCGCACCGCGACAACGACGAAGGTCGTCCCGATCAGGGCGTCCAGGATCTCGCCGACCTGCGATCCGAGGACCGGCCGCAACCGGCCACTGCGGCCGTCGACCGCCTCGTCATCGTCGTACCGATAGGTGTCGTCGCTGGTGGGCCGTCCCTGGGAGTCGAAGGACGACGCGGACGGGGCCCGGAGCCGGGCTTCACGGGCCGCCGTCTCGGCCAGGTCTATGTCGCGGCCGAGCACGACGTCCAGGCCGGCTCGCGCCTCCCGGACCCCGGCCGGAACGGTCCCACCCCGCTCGCTGGGCCGCTCGGAACCACCCAGCAGCAGCCGCCGGATCGCGGCCGAGAGCAGCAGCTTGTGCTGACGTTCCATGGTCGGCTCGGGCTCCGCCACCGCGGTGTGGGATTCGTTCGCCGGAACGGTGCGGGATTCGTCCGGCGGCCCGAAGGCGCCGGTCTTGACGTTGATCCGCTGGGCCCGGCTGGCCATCACGTTCAGCAGGATCTCCGCCAGCGCGGCGGCCAGCCGCTGGTGAACCTCCGACTGCGGCAGTTTGTGGACCCGGGTACCGGTGGCGTCGCTGACCTCCAGGGTGGCGATCGGGTCGGGGTCCTGGTGGCTGCGGTACTCGCGGCGGCGCCGGCGGGCGCCCGGGTCCCAGCCCGACCACCGGCCGATCGGGGCGTCGCCGGAGGCCGGGCGCAGCGGCGGCAGGGCCAGCAGGGGCAGCCAGGTGATCCCGCCGGCGTCCAGTTCGAAGGCCTCATGGTCGGCGTACGACAGATCGACGTCGACGATCACATCGGTATCGACCGCCTGGGCATGACTGACGTCGACGACTTCGGTGGTGCGCCGGCACCAGCTATTGTTCGCCACCAGGTAGAGCAACTCCCGGCCGAGCCGGGAATGCCGCTCGAAGTGCATGTCCTCGCTGCGGAACTCCTCCAGCGTGACGTCGCGGACGGCGTCCAGCAGCAGCTTGGTTCGGGCCGCTACCCGCCGATGCTCCGCCTCGGTGCCCGCGCCTGCCTCGGTGCCCGCGCTCGCAACCGTGTCCTGCGCCATCGTCGTAGTCTCCCGCGCTCGTGTGGTCGCGGGGGATGGAACCCCTACAAAAGTTGCGCGGCCGGGTGCCGCCCTGACCCGGCACCCGACCTGGCGCAAATGCGGGCCCGACCGAAGTCGGCCACGGGCATTCTCGCCGCCTTCAGTATCACCCGGCGGATGACGCTAGCGATCGGACTCTCAACCTTCGATCGGCGTGAGCTTGGTTACCCCACCGTGACGAAGCGGACGATCGGCGGTTCGGGAGGGGCCGGCCGATCGAGATCGTGGACGGCGACCGCGGCCGCCAGACCGGGGTGCAGCGCGAGATCCCAGCCCGCGGTGAAGCCGGCCGCCTGAGGCAGCACCGCCGTCCATCCACCCCATTCGGCGTCCCGGGCGTGCACCCCCTTCAGCGGCAGTGCGAGCCCGTGACCACTGGCTTTCACCGAGGACTCCTTACGGGACCAGGCATCTAGGCGACGCCGTTCCGGGTCCGGCGCGTCCTGCGTCGCGGCCCACTCCTCGTCACCGAAGACCGATCGGCGCAGGCTCGACCAGTCGACCTGGCGCCGCTGCTCGACGTCCACCCCGACCTGGATCCCGGCCGGGGCCAGGGCCACGCACACCGCCTGCGCCGAATGCGAAAGATTGACCTCGACCGGGGACCGGCCGGGGCGGTCGAGATACGGCTTGCCGTGCGCGTCGGTGCCGCAGGCGGCACACCGGGTGCGCAGCACGATCTCGGACGGCGCCCCGCCGGCGACGGCGGCCAGCAACCGGCGCAACAGCGAATGCGCGGCCAGGCCCCGATCGCGGTCCTGAGCCCGGACGAACCGGCCGACCCGGGTCCGCGTCGCCGGATCGAGATCGGCCGCCAGAACCGCCCGGGCCTGATCGTCGAGCCGGCCGACGTCGACCTGGGCCCACCAGATCTGCAAGCCGACCGGAGGGGGCAGCGCCCCCGGCGCCGGGATCGGGGCGGAAATTCGCTCTGAGGTCGGGTCCAGGTCAGGACTGGTGTCGGGAATCGCCACCTGGTCAGGATGCTCCCCGGGTCCGGGCAATGACTACCGGATCCTCCACCAGATACGGCGCCGGCAGCCCCCCGGCCGCATTCACCCGCCGGGGGGGACGGCGTCCGCCGGATCCGGCCGCGATCCGCCACTGGCGGGCCACCCGGTCGACCACCACGGGATAGAGCACCAGCCGCCCGTCGGGCTCGAGCCGGATCCGGACGAAGCCCTTGTGATCGTCGATGGACTGGGCCGAGAACTGCCAGTCGGTGCTCAGCCGGGCCCGGCTGAGCACCAGGCTCAGTGCCACCGCGTAACTGCCGATCAGCCCGGCGACCGGCGCCACGACCGCGACCATGACCACCAGCAGCAGGAAGTTCGGCAACTCCTTGCCCCCCGGGAACCAGCCGGGCAGAGTCACCAGCGCGACCACCCAGACGGTCGCCACCAGGCAGATCAGGGCCACCGCAAGCTGTAGTCCGATCACTCCGAGGGTCAGTGCGGGGAGCCGGGGCCGGCGGCTGCGATAGCTGTTGACCACGGTCGAGATCACCACCGCGACCAGCCACCAGAGCGCGAGCTGGCCGCTCAGGCGCCAGGTCTGCTCGAGGCTCACGGTGCGCACGGCGACCACCGGGCCTTGCTGGCGGATGATCCCGAGCAGTTGGATCAGGGCCAGGAAGAGCACGGCGTGGACCGCGGCGGCCAACTGCCAGAAACCGGGATTCCGGAACGGCAGCCCTCGGCCGGACAGTGAGAGCGAGCCGGTGGCCAGGCGCCGGGATTGCGATTTCGAGGGCCAGCAACCGGCCAGCCGGTAGTGCGCGGCCGGGCCGTGGTGCTGCTCCGGCGACCCGGGGGGCGGCAGCGTCAGCTCCAGCGGCAGCCGGTGGGTGGCCGACAGGAAGGCACCGCCCAGCCCGCTGGTGACGAGCTGGCGCGGCTGGCCGGCCGGCTCGGGCCCGGCGTCCGGGAGCTGCTCGGTGTAGCGGGCGTAGTGGTGACTGTCCCCGGTGATCCAGAGCCTGATCTCGGCGCCGGTCGGCCGGAGCCGGTCGGTGTCCGGATCCGTCACCTGCTTGACGATGGTGCGCTCGAAATAATCGAAGGAGTCGAAGGCCCGGGCGTCGTAGTCGGTCTTGATCCAGGCCGGGGTCGCGCAGCAGAGGATCACGCCGTCGCCGGGTTGTAGCCGGCGACTCAGATGGGTTCGGAAGAAATCGAGCTGCGGGTCGTCGATCTCGCTGCCGAGCTGGCTGTCGAGACCGGCCAGCCACCAGCCGTGCGGCAGTTGCATGACGAAGTAGCTGCGGCCCTGCACGGTCTGCCAGCCCCCGATCCGCCGGCGCTGCCCGAACACCCGCAGGAAGGCGGTCAAACCGTCGTACCAGTCATGATTGCCCGGCAGCGCCAGCAGCACCGGGGGCGTCGAGCCCACGTCCTGGGCGTGCAGGGCGGTGCGCATCGGTCCCTTCAGCCGGTCTTCGTAGCGTTCGGACGAAGCGGTCGGGTACACCTCGTCACCGCCCAGGATCAGCAACCGGCCCCGCGGCAACCGGTGCCCGGCGCCGTCCGGGCCGGTCACCGTGAGCTGCGGGGCGGCCAGCAGCGAGGCGACGGTGAAGGTGGAGTCGAAGCCGTCGCCGGTGTCGGCCATGAAATCGAACCAGAGCCCGCCGTCCTGGTCCGGCGCCAGGGCCAGCGGTTCCTCGGGGAACGAGCGCTGCAGTTCACGTTTGTCGGTGAAGGTGGAGAATGCCGAGGCCAGCAGGACCTGGACGGCGGTGCGGGTGAGCTGCGCCGGGGCCAGCCAGCGCACCTGGTCCTGCGGGGAGAAACCGAGTTCGTCGGCGTGGGCGCGCAACTGCGTCGCGGTCAGCACATCGTCCGGGTGGGAATGCCCGTTGGACCGGCCCTCGGGCTGCCCGGGTAAGCCGATCCGTTCCGGTTTCCCGGGTGGACGATCGGTTGCGGTCGGTCCGGTCCGGCCTGGCTCCAGTGACCTCGACGTCATTGCGACATCCTGCCTCAAACTCTCCACCCCGGTGGCATCCTCCGAAGCCGTCCCGATGGCCTCCGGGCGCGGCGGCGATCAGGTCTGGGGGCCACCGGCGACGTAGATCACTTGCCCGGAGACGAATCCGGCTTCCTCTCTGACCAGGAACGATACGGTCGCCGCGATGTCCTCGGGCTGACCTACCCGGGCCACCGGGATGGTACTGGCGGCGGCGGTCTTGAAATCCTCCATGCTGACCCCCAGCCGGGCGGCGGTGGCGGCCGTCATCTCGGTCTCGATGAATCCCGGAGCGATCGCGTTAGCCGTGATCCCGAACTTGCCGAGCTCGATCGCCAGGGTCTTGGTGAATCCCTGGACCCCGGCCTTGGCGGCCGCGTAGTTCACCTGCCCGCGGGCGCCGAGCGCCGAGACGCTGGACAGGTTGACGATCCGGCCGTACTGGGCCTGGGTCATGTACTTCTGGGTGAACTTGGTCATCAGGAAGGCACCGCGCAGATGCACATTGATGACCGAGTCCCAGTCGTCCTCGGTCATCTTGAAGAGCAGATTGTCCCGGGTGATCCCCGCGTTGTTGACCAGCACGGTCGGGCTACCCAGTTCGGCCGCCACCCGTTCCACGGCCGCTTCGGCGGCGACCGCGTCGGC